>WUUC01147363.1_pt1 | contig 10183 bp, 11 predicted proteins | sample 6278441 | NCBI WGS metagenome assembly WUUC01 (sample SAMN13675441, study PRJNA597444) | soil metagenome | isolation source: soil | place: USA: Washington | collected 2017-10 | reverse complement strand
TTCAGTATGGCAGCCCTGGTACTGACTCCTTCTTCCAGGAAGACATTGGCGGCATTGTACACCACCGTCGGCTTGTCGGTAACGGGATGCGAGTTGCGTCCCTTGGTGATCATTTCAAAATCGGCGCGAAGCTGCGGCCCATTCAGCTGGAATACCTTCCAGGGTTGGTCGATCAATGCAACATCCGACGGGTAAGCGTGTACCGTGCCCTTGATCACTTCCGGGACTTCGTCATCGGCAGTACGCACGGCTAGTATCCTGCCGTTCTTTTCGATAGCATCGTTTGGCTTAAGGATCCTCAGCACGGCGATAAAGGCATCGTCAGGGCAAAGGGCCCCGTTGATCCAGTAGTTATCGGATGTAGTTGTCTGGGGGAATTTTCCAGCGAGGTAAGATTGCGTTGCGAAAGAGACGTCGGCCGACAGCCTCGCTTTCCATTTTTCGGCGATCGTAAGAATGCCGACGCGGAGGCTGGCCACCGGGCGTGTGAACGTGAGGGGCAACAGCTGCCCCCGGATCACCGGATCGTCAAATAGCACTGCGTTCATCTTGTAAAAATAGAAAAGGCCCCCGAAAGGACCTTTCCAAGTTTTTCATTGCACGACTGATCGGGCACGAAAACCGCTATGGTGATGGAATTATTTCTTCTGGTATTTCTTCTGGAACTTCTCAACGCGGCCAGCCGTATCCAGGAACATTTTCTTGCCTGTGAAGAACGGGTGTGACGCAGAGCTCACCTCGACCTTTATGACGGGGTAGTCCTTGCCATCTGTCCACTTGATCATTTCCTTGGTGTTGAGGGTCGAGCGGCTCAGAAACTTGAAATCGCTTGACGTATCCCAAAAAATCACGTCCCTGTACTCCGGATGAATGCCTTTTTTCATTGTTTTTCCACTTAAAGGACTGCAAAATTAAGGAACAGAACCTGATTTACAAGAGTCACGCTGCCAAAATAATCTTCGAGATGAGCATAACCTCTGGTTTGACGGGGTAAATTTGCGGGACGCGCATGAGGCTGCCTGATTTCAAAATTAAATCGCTAATTCCTGCCTTTCTGCTGGGAATTCTGGCCTTCAATGCCGGCGCCCAGAGCACAAATGCTTCCCTGAACGAGGACTATTATCATTGGCTGGACCGCTATGAGATCAAGGCGGGAAGGGTTGTTCCGCAGCTGTTCACAACCCTGAAACCGTACAAAAGAAGCGACATCGTGGCTTTCGTCGACTCCCTGGACACAATCGATCATATCTTCACCTCCGGGGCGGACCGGTTTAATCAGGAATATTTCCGCAACGACAGCTGGGAGTGGAGCCGGGCGGCTACCAGCGACAGCAAAAAGCCCATTCTCAAAAGATTTTATCGGAAGAAATCCGACCTGCTGCATGTTGATCTCCCTGAGTTTGATCTTCATATAAACCCCGTGTTGTATCTCGGGGCGGGAAAAGACTCGGATCGCGGCCGTAGCCTGTTCGTCAACACGCGCGGCGTGGAGCTCAGGAGCATGATCGATCGAAAGGTCGGCATCTATGCTTTCTTCACGGAAAACCAGGCGGTATTGCCCTATTATGTTCAGCGACAATTCGCCGACCACCCCGTTATTCCACACGAAGGCTTCTGGAAGGGGTTTAAAACAGACGGCGTCGATTTTTTCCAGGCCCGCGGCTACATCGATGTCAATATCAGCAAGCACATCTATGCCCAGTTGGGTCACGACCGGATGTTCATCGGAAACGGGGTCAGGTCCCTGATCTGGTCTGACAATGCTCCGCCGCAATTATATCTCCGGGCCAATGTCAAGGTGTGGAAAATGAATTACATGTTCCAGATCAACAGGATGGCGGCCGATGTAATCGGGAACGCAAGTGGTCTTTCAAATGGAAAGTACCCGGAGAAGTATGTTGCCTTCCATCACGCGAGCTTCAACATTGGGAAGAAGCTGAACGTCGGCGTGTTTGAATCGATCGTGTTCAGTCCGCAGGATTCGGTGAACGGCGACAAGGCTGCCTTCGAATGGAACTACGTGAATCCCGTGATCTTTTATCGTGCTATCGAGCAACAGTTCGGAAGTGCAGACAATGCCATCATTGGCGCCGATGTGAAATGGAATGTGTTCAAAGGCGTGTCGTTGTACGGCCAGCTGGTGTTGGATGAATTCTTCCTGAAACATGTAAGGGCCGGGGACGGCTGGTGGGCGAATAAGTTTGGTGGCCAGTTGGGCGTAAAATATATTGATGCATTTGGCGTCTCTAACCTGGATCTTCAGCTGGAAACCAATATTGTGAGACCATACACGTATTCGCATTCTACCAGGTATGCTAATTATACGAATTACCGGCAGCCGATCGCACATCCCCTGGGAGCAAACTTCCGGGAACTGATCGGTGTGGCAAGGTATCAGCCGATTGGCCAGGTGAACGTGGTAGCGAAGATGATCTATATGAATGGAGGTTCCGATTACCTGTCGGGTTTGAATTACGGCAGCGATCCTTTTAAGAGCTACGACACAAGGGTACAGGAATTCGGCAACAAGGTCGGGCAAGGTGTTCCTTACAAAAGACTATTCGCGAGCCTTACAGTTTCGTATATGGTCCGTCATAATGTATTTATCGATCTGCAGTTTATCCGCAGGAAGGAATCATATACGATCGGCGCTCCTGCTAATATTTACACCGGAGGGACGTCTTCAATTACTTCTTTAGCTTTGCGCTGGAACATCGCTCCGCGCAATTACGATTTTTAACACCGGATGAAAACATTTTTCAGAATCCTTCAGTATTCCGGTAACATCAGATCCAGGATCATCCTTTTTCTTTTATTCTCGACGCTGGGTGTCATGTTCTCGGCCGTCAGCCTGGTGTCTATCCAGCCGATGATGCAGGTGCTGTTCGATAAAGTCGAGGTCACGACTGTTCCTGCGATGCCTGAATTCAGCTTCAGTGCGGATTACTTTGTCGGGGTGTTCCGTCACCATTTCACCAGTGTCATGGTGGAATATGGGAAGGGCCAGGCGTTGTTGTTTGTCTGTGGTTTTATCGCAAGCGCTGTACTTATCGGGAACTCATTCCGGTACATGGAAAGGATCATTGCTTCAAAAGTAAGATTGGACGTAGTAAAAAATCTCCGTTCGGCGGTATTCAGGAATATTACCAGGATGCAGGTAAGTTTCTTCAACAATCACCGCAAGGGCGATCTGTTATCGAGATTTACCAACGACGTGTCCGAGGTGGAATCCGCCGTCATGAATTCACTGAAGGCGGTTTTGAAAGAACCCATCACACTCATCGTTTATTTCGGAGCATTGTTTTACATATCGACGAAGCTCACGCTGTTCACCCTGATCGTAGTGCCTGTGATCGGCGGCGTCCTCGGCGAGATCGTGCGGCGGTTGAAAAAGCAAGCTCCCTTGAGCCAGGCATCCCTGGGGCGGGTGGTCAGCATTCTCGAAGAAACATTCGGCGGAATGCGAGTAGTGAAAGCATTCAATGCCCGGTCGTACGTGGTGGCAAAAATGGAGGAGGAGAACAACTACAACAACCAGGTGAACATGTCGATGGCCTACAAAAACGAAATGGCGTCTCCTGTATCTGAATTTCTCGGTGTTTGCATTGTTTCGCTGGTGATTTTTTTCGGCGGCAAGCTGGTGATGACCGGAGAGCTCGACGCGGCCACGTTCTTTTCATTCCTCGCAATTTTTGCAAGCATCATCCAGCCGGTTAAGTCGTTCGCCCAAGGGCTTACACAATTGCAAAAAGGTGTCGCTTCCGCACGAAGGGTATTCGAGATAACGGATATGCAGCCTGCTATCGAAGACAAGCCCGATGCTATCGAGCTGAAAGAATTCGACAACAGCATCGAGTTCAGGAATGTAAGCTTTGCGTACGATCAGAAAATGGTGCTTCGCAACATCGACCTGGCCATCGCCAAGGGAAAGACCGTTGCCCTGGTCGGCCCGAGTGGTGGCGGCAAATCTACCATCGCCGACCTGGTGCCCCGCTTCTACGATGTGACCAGCGGAGAAGTGATGATGGATGGAAAGCCGCTGAGGGATTACCAGATCGAGTCGCTGCGGAAACAGATGGGGATCGTTACCCAGGAGTCCATACTTTTCAACGACACTATATATAACAACATAGCTTTCGGTATTCAGACCGCAACCAGGGAGTCGGTGATAGGGGCGGCGAAGATCGCCAACGCGCATGACTTCATCATACAGACCGAAAATGGATACGACACCGTGATCGGTGAACGCGGTTCCAAGCTTTCGGGTGGGCAACGGCAGCGGTTGAGCATTGCCCGGGCGGTTCTTAAAAATCCCCCGATCCTGATCATGGACGAAGCCACCTCGGCACTGGACAGCGAGTCGGAGAAACTCGTACAAGAGGCCCTTTTCAATCTAATGAAAAACCGGACCTCGCTGGTGATCGCACACAGGCTGAGTACTATTCAGCACGCCGACGAGATCGTGGTGGTGCAGGAAGGCCGGATCGTAGAACGCGGCACCCACGGCCAGCTGATGGGCCGCGACGGCCTGTATCGCAAATTGAATGAGATACAGAATACCGACAATGGATCGTAAGACGGACAATTTGACAGAAAAGAATTAAGTTTGTTCCACTCAACCCTCATTCCATGACCAGGAACAGGATCATCTTTTATAGCATATTCGGAGCTTATCAACTTCTGGCATTTGTCTTCACCATTGTCATGGAGAATAGCGCCTCATTTCTGTTCAAGCTTGTAGGTTATGTAGGGTGGTTCAAATACATAACACTCCTGGGTTTCTTACTCATAGTTACCGATTTTATCTGGATGTGGATGGACAGCAGGCGCCTCAAGAAGTTAGAGGATGCCTATCGCCACGAAAACAATATCCTGAAGGCCAAAGTGTACGATATGCAGGAGGGAATCAAGGCTAAAGAAGAATTGCCCAAGGCGAATAAGTCAAATTAATGGACCTTCGGTCTCTGATATCGAAGGAATTGGGTGAAGCCCGGTCCGTCCTGGACCATTTTATTGCCGATCCGGCGAATGCTCAACTGATCGAGAGTGCTGCGAACATTATTATAGAGTCATTCCGTAACGGCGGGAAGGTTATTTCGTGCGGCAATGGCGGATCGCATTGTGATGCCATGCATTTCGCGGAGGAATTGTCGGGCCGTTACCGCGATGACCGCAAGGCGCTTCCTGCTATTTGCATTTCGGACGTATCGCACATCACGTGTGTCGGAAATGACTATGGGTTCGAGTTTATTTTTTCCAGATACATCGAGGGGTTGGGTAAGCCCGGTGATGTATTATTTGCGCTGAGCACGAGTGGGAATTCACCGAATGTTGTCCGGGCTGCCGAGGTTGCGGGAAAGCAAGGGATGAAGGTTGTTGCGTTGACGGGAAAGGATGGAGGGAAGCTTTCGAAGCATGCGGACGTGGAGATCAGGGTTGCACATTCGGGTTATGCCGACAGGATACAGGAAGTGCATATTAAGGTTATTCATATTCTTATCCTTCTGATCGAGCGGAGGATGTCGGAATTCTGAGAGATTTCGATGATCAGGTTTTCCTGACTATTTACACGTCATTGTCTTCCAATGCTTTTGTCAGGGTGCGGTCATAACTATGTTGCGTTGTAATATTTTGTTATGACCAAGAAAAAGAATTTCATGCGCGCATTGGGAACCCTTTCAATTGCCGAATGGGTCAATATTGTGGGAGTAATTGCAGGAATCGGCGCGTTAATCGTAATGTGTGTTAATCATGTGAACAGCCTTGATCGTAAGATTGACGCTTTAGAACAACGAATGGATCGCAGGACAGAAAGTCTCGAGCTGGCGATTGGCAGGCTTGATAAGACCATGGAGGAAGTCAGCGGAGAGCTAAAAAAAACCTCAGATCTCCTAAACGCCGATCTGTCCTGGCGGTATTTGTATCAGAACGACCCAACCCGAAAGCACCTGGTTCCCCGATATCATCCCGACTCACGCACACTCGAATTCGTTGATAAAAGAACGGTTGACTCCGCTGGTGTCAGGAAACCCTGACAACATTTTTTCGAACTCACCCAAATCCGCTCAACCCCTTTAAACCCCATCGTACTTTTCCCATGCGTATTCAACCCGCGCACAACGTATGGGCCTCGTCGCCAAAACATTCGGAAGCGCCGTCTTCGGAGTCAACGCCAGAACGATCGACATCGAAGTAAACGTCGGCCAGGGCAAGGGCCTCCACATCAGCGGCCTGGTCGACCTGGCCGTAAGAGAGAGCTTGCACCGCGTCGAGTCGGCTCTGAAAGGTCTGGGTTACCATATCCCACGCAATAAAGTGGTCGTCAATCTCGCACCGGCCGACATTCGCAAGGAGGGTGCCGCTTACGACCTGCCCATCGCCATCTGTGTCCTCGCTGCTTCAGAGCAAGAGATCTTTCCCAACCTCGACAAATATGTCGTCATGGGCGAGCTTTCACTCGACGGCAACGTGAGACCCATACGCGGCGTGCTGCCGATCTCCATCGAGTCGGCACGGGAGAATTTCAAAGGATTTATCCTGCCCCACGGAAATGCACGGGAGGCAGCCATCGTTCATGGACTCGATGTCATCGGAATCAAAACACTGAGGGAAGCCATTGATGTTCTGACGGAAAAGATTATCATGCCTCCAACACGCATCGATGCCAGAGAGTTGTTTGATAACAGATCGAACCACTATGCTACCGACTTCAAAGACGTTCAGGGTCAGGAGAACATCAAGCGCGCCCTCGAGATCGCTGCAGCCGGCGGACACAACCTGATCATGATCGGTCCGCCCGGCGCGGGCAAGACCATGCTGGCCAAACGACTTCCCACCATACTGCCGCCACTTACCATTGACGAAGCCCTCGAAACAACCAAAATACATTCTGTCGCAGGCAAGCTTACGAGTGATGGCACATTGCTCACAACGAGACCTTATCGTAGCCCTCATCATACTATTTCCGATATCGGCCTGATCGGGGGCGGCAGCAACCCGCAACCCGGCGAGATATCCCTCTCTCACAACGGCGTGCTCTTCCTCGACGAGCTCCCTGAATTCAAACGATCCGTGTTAGAGGTCATGAGACAGCCAATGGAGGAAAGACGCGTGACCATTTCAAGGGCGAAGATCGCCATCGAGTATCCCGCCAACTTCATGCTTGTCGCCAGCATGAACCCATGTCCGTGCGGTTACTACAACCATCCCGAGAAAGAGTGTGTTTGCGGGCCGGGCGTTGTTCAGCGCTACCTCAGCAGGATCAGCGGGCCGTTGCTCGACCGGATAGACCTTCACGTGGAGGTCGTTCCGGTTGGCTTCGACGAAATGGTCTCCAAACGAAAGTCGGAAACCAGCACCGAAATCCGCGAGCGCGTTGTCAGCGCCAGGCTTGCCCAATACAAGCGGTTCAATCAGATGGAGAGTATTCACTGCAATGCCATGATGCCCGCCAACATGGTAAAGGAAATGTGTGTCATCACCGGCGCCGGCCAGACGTTGCTGAAGACAGCCATGGAGCGGCTAGGCCTCAGTGCGCGGGCATACGACCGGATACTGAAAGTCTCCAGGACGATTGCAGATCTCGCCGCATCGAAAGAGATATTGATCGAACATCTGGCCGAGGCGATACAATATAGGAGTTTGGATAGGGAGGGGTGGGCGGGGTGAGCGATCTGGTTATGAAGGATAAGAAGATTGATACTCTTTTGTCGGTTGCCGGATTCCTACAGCTGTGCGTATAGGGGTTATCAAGTGCCTTATACGCAGAGTTCAAGAATCCATCCGGCGACGGAACTACGTTGGCTTCTCTTTTTTTCGTAGATCTGATCAGTATGTCATCTCTTATTTCAGTTTGGGTCTACACTAATAATAATTCAGGGAAATGAAAGCAATTATATTTTACATGATGCTCATGGCAATCATCGGAATGTGCATTTGGATAAAAGTGAAACTCCTTCGGGACGATGAAGCGGGCCAAAAACCGGGAATAGCCTCCTAGTCCCTAACCTCTTCTGTTTTGTAGCTTATATCTTTTTCAACGTCTGTTGTAAACATGACTTTGATCTTCCAGAGAGCAATACCAGGCCATTTTCCTAACACCAACAAAGGCGCCTTATTGCTACGGTAGAAACTCATTTTTTTAACGTCCTTAACAATCTCGTTTTCTATTTCGGCAAAGTCTTCATTGTAAACGGCTACAACATTCCTGTCCTGCTTTAACCTGTACTTCATAGTGAACGGCTACGTGGTGAACTGTAAAGGTAGCTGATTCAATGATTTGGAAGAGGCCAGATAAATAAGAATGACTAAAAGCGATGATTTTACTCTTTGCCCATTGACCATTCTTCCGCACACCGCTATTTTCGCCTTGTGCGAAAAACAGTTCTCCTCTACGGCCTCTCCCTGGCAGCCTTGATCCTTGTCCTCAAGCTCCTGCAATACCGTTATTTTGTCCGCGACCTTTCCGTGGAATTCTACGCCGGCATCCTCGCCCTCATTTTCACCACTGTTGGCGCCTGGGCAGGGTTCAAGCTCACGCGGAAAAAAACCGTTGAGGTTCCCGTTCCTGTCTCCAATTTCCAGGCCGATCCGCTGCGCCTCGAAAAGCTCGGCATCAGCAAACGGGAATTCGAGGTCCTCGAGCTCATGGCCCGAGGTTTCAGCAACCAGGAGATCGCCGACAAGCTGTTCGTCTCCGTCAACACCATCAAAACCCACAGCGCCAACCTCTTTTCGAAACTCGATGTCCGGCGGCGCACCCAAGCCATTCAAAAAGGCAAGGAACTGCTTCTGATCCCCTGATGCTTTCGTATGATTTGCGTTAATTTCACCGAATTCATCCATTCGGGTGAAGGAATTTCTCCGTCGTACCCCGTGGTTTGAGAAAAAAACACGCATTATGAAAAGAATCATCATTACCTATGGCCTCATCTCCGGGACAATCGTGGCCGCCCTCATGTTCATAACCATGCCTCTCCTGGATAACGGCACAATCAACTACGACAATGGGGAGGTCATCGGCTATACCACGATGGTCATCTCTCTGTCGCTGGTCTTCTTTGGCGTCAAAACTTATCGCGACAAACACGCCAACGGGCTCATTACTTTCGGGACAGGGGTGAAGGTCGGGTTGCTTATTTCCCTGATCGCTGCCGTTATGTATGCCCTCTCTTGGGAAATCAGCTTCAACGCTGTCTATCCCGATTTCATTACAAAAATGACGGAACATCATATGGGTGAGCTGAAAGCCAGCGGCGCATCCGAAGCGGAAATTCAAAAAACAAGCGACGAAATGGCGATAATGATGGAATATTACAAAAATCCATTCATCCGGTTTGCTGTAACTATGGTCGAGATACTGTGGGTTGGCGTGGTAATCACCCTGATCAGCGCAGCGCTACTGAGAAAGAAAGAATTCCTCCCAGCTACAGAGCCGGCATGAAAATGAAAAGAGTCACAGGTATCGGCGGAGTGTTCTTCAAGGCTAACGATACTAACGCCCTCAACAACTGGTATCGCGATCATCTGGGTTTCAAAACGACAGAATGGGGAGCCTCTTTCATCTGGAAAGATGTAGATCCTTCCAAAACCACACCCGGGAGCACCGTATGGAGTGTCTTCAAAGACGACACGAAGTACTTCAATCCCAGCACCGAGCCGTTCATGTTCAACTATCGTGTTCACGACCTTCGCCAGCTCCTGGAGGCTCTTAAAACCGAAGGAATAGAACCCGTCGAACCTGTCCAGGAATTTGACTACGGAAAATTCGGCTGGATCATGGACCCCGAAGGAAGAAAGATCGAGCTATGGGAACCCATCGATGGTAACTTTGGCGATACACCCGAGCCATGGCCCGGTTCGGTTACCGGCTTGGGAGGAGCTTTCTTCAAATCGAAGGACCCACAAGCCATCAAAGAATGGTACAAGAAACATCTCGACATCGACATGTTCTTTTTCTGGAAAGATGTTACAGATCCCACGGCCGATGCGAGGACGGTGTGGGACGTGATGGAGATGGACTCAGAACACTTCGAGCCGTCCACGAAGCCTTACATGTTTAATTATCGTGTGAAAGATCTCAAAGGCCTTCTTGAAAAACTGAAAAGCGCCGGGGTCCCGGCATCCGATAACATCGAAGAACACTCTTTCGGTAAGTTCGGATGGGCAATCGATCCGGAAGGAA
>WUUC01122341.1_pt1 | contig 10183 bp, 10 predicted proteins | sample 6278441 | NCBI WGS metagenome assembly WUUC01 (sample SAMN13675441, study PRJNA597444) | soil metagenome | isolation source: soil | place: USA: Washington | collected 2017-10 | reverse complement strand
AGATGCGTCGGCTCCTGGCCTGCGTCGACGGGGTCGTGGTCGAGCTGCGCCACCGATCCGAGGGCAACTCGCTCTACCTCCGGGGCGACGACGGCTGGTACTACGCCTACCTCCACATCAACAACGACCGGCCCGGGACCGACGACGGCGCCAACCGCTTCGAGCACGCCTTCGCCACCGGCCTCTCGGTCGGCGACCGGGTGCGGCGCGGGCAGCACGTCGCCTTCGTCGGCGACAGCGGCAACGCCGAGGCCACCGCCTCCCACTGCCACTTCGAGATCCGCAAGCCGGCCGATCGCTGGTACCGCGCCGCGGCGGTCAACCCCAAGGCCAGCCTGGAGCGGGCCGGGACGGCGCCCCCGGTGCCGCCGTCGACCTTCGCGCCCTTCGCCGGTTCCGCCGCCTTGGTGCGCCAGCAGTACCGCGATCTCCTCGGCCGCGAGGTGGACGACCGCAGCCTGGTCACCTGGACCGACCTCCTGTCCACGGGGAGGCAGAGCCCGGCGGCGTTCATCCAGTTGCTCATGCGGGGGGAGGAGTTCGGCCCGGTCGCCTCGATCGCCCGCCTCTACTTCGCCTACTTCCGCCGGCGTCCCGACGCCGGAGGCGTCCTGCACTGGGCCGGCAGGGTGCGCGCCGGGGCGACGGTGGGTCAGGTGTCGGAGGCCTTCGCCCGCTCCAGCGAGTTCCGGGCTGCCTACGGCTCGCTGTCCAACGCCGGCTTCGTCGACCGCGCCTACCGCAACGTGCTCGGGCGGGCGCCCGATGCCGCCGGCCTGCGCTACTGGCTCGGTCAGCTCGACGCCGGCGTGAGCCGGGGCAAGCTCATGCAGCTGCTGAGCGACTCGGCCGAGCACACGAGGCGGGTCCAGGTGCCCGTGGACGTGTGCCTGGTCTACGCCACCATGCTGCGCCGCTCCCCCGACGCCGGCGGCTTCGACCACTGGGTCGGCCATATCGCCGGCGGCGGACAGCGCCTCACCGCGCTGATCGCCAGCGTCCAGCGCAGCGCGGAGTACGCCCGCCGGTTCTGATCCGCGGCTAGGGCAGGGACGTGCCCTTCACCCGGTCGAAGCGGGCGGCCACGTCGGCCCAGTTGACCACGTTCCAGAAGGCGTCGACGTAGTCGGCCTTGACGTTCTTGTACTGCAGGTACCAGGCGTGCTCCCAGCCGTCGAGCACGAAGATGGGAAGGGAGCCGGCCGCGACGTTGTCCTGGTGGTCGAGCACCTGGTGGACGACGAGGCGCTGGCCGATCGAATCCCAGGACAGCGCCGCCCAACCCGAGCCCTGGACCGTTGCGATGCAGGCCGACATCTGGGCCTTGACCCCCGCGTACCCGTTGAGGTGCTCGTCGAGGGCGGCGGCCAGCTCGCCCTCGGGCTCGCCTCCGCCGTCGGGGCTCATGTTCTGCCAGTAGAGCGTGTGCAGGAGGTGGCCCGACACGTGGAAGGCCAGGTTCTTCTCGAGACCCGTGAGCGTGCCGAAGTCGTCCTTGCTGCGAGCCGCCTCCAGCTTCTCGATGGCGGTGTTGGCGCCGGTGACGTAGGCGGCGTGGTGCTTGTCGTGGTGCAGCTCGATGATCTGGCCCGACAGGTGCGGCTCGAGGGCGCCGTAGTCGTACGGAAGATCAGGAAGGTTGTACTCGGCCACCGGTTGCCTCCAGTACACGCTCGGATTCGGTCGGGCGCACCCTACCCGGGCGAAACGGTCCGATACGCGGTCGTGCCAAGCTGCACCGCCATGGTCGCCGAGGAGGTCCCGAGCGCCGATCCGGTGCTGCTCGATGAGGCGGTCACGCTCGCCCAGCGGGCCGGCGACGCCACCCTCGACTGGTTCCGCCGGCCCGACCTGGCCGTCGAGCAGAAGGCCGACGGCACCCCCGTCACCGCCGCCGACCGGGCCGCCGAACGGTCCCTGCGCGACGACCTCGCCGCCCGCTGGCCCGACGACGGCGTGCTCGGCGAGGAGGAGCCCGAGCGCCACGGGACGAGCGGGCGCCGTTGGATCCTGGATCCCATCGACGGCACCAAGCCGTTCACCCGGGGCGTACCGACCTACTGCACCCTGCTCGCCCTCGAGGACGCCCACGGGATCGCCCTCGGGGTGATCCACCTTCCCGCCCTGGGCGAGACGGTGGCCGCCGGCCGGGGACTGGGCTGCACCTGGAACGGCACGCCGACCGCGGTGGAACCGACCACCCGGCTCGAGGGCGCCCTGCTCACCACCAGCGGCTTCGACGGATGGGCCGACGCCCCCCTGCTGGCGGTCAAGGCGGCGGGCATGCTGCTGCGCACCTGGGGCGATGGCTACGGCTATGTCCTGGTGGCCACCGGGCGAGCCGCGGCCATGGTCGATCCCCAGGCCGAGCTGTACGACCTCGCCCCCATGGCCGTGGTCATCACCGAGGCCGGCGGACGCTTCACCGACCTGCGCGGCCGGGCCCGACCCGACGGGGGAAGCGGGCTGGCCACCGCCGGGCCCATCCACGACGAGTTGCTGGGTCTGCTCCGGGCCCCCTGAGGGCCCCGGACGAGCGCTACAGCCAGCCGGCCCGCCGCAACCGCCGGTACATCAGCAGCGCCGCGCCCAGCATGGCCAGGAGGGCGAGCGGGTAGCCCACCACCCAGCCGAGCTCGGGCATGTGCTCGAAGTTCATCCCCCAGATGCCGGCCATCATCGTCGGCACGGCGACGATGGCGACCCAGGCCGAGATCGTGCGCATGTCGTTGTTCTGGCGCACGCTCACCTGCGCCAGGTTGGCCTCCAGCACGTCGGTCAGCAGGTCCCGGTAGGTGTCCAGCCGGCTCACCACCTTGAGGAGGTGGTCCCGCACGTCCCGGAAGTACTCCGAGAGATCCTGGTGGCAGAACGGGACCCGACCCTTCTCGAGGCCGTCGAGGGCCTGCTCGAAGGGCTGGGTGTTGCGGTAGAAGGCCAGCACCTCCCGCTTGAGCTCGTAGATGCGCTGGGCCGGGTTGGTTCGCTCGTGGGAGAAGACGTCCTGCTCGACCTCGTCGATGTCGTTGTCGATGCCGTCGACCACGGGCAGGTAGTCGTCCACCACCCGGTCGCACACGGCGTGCAGCACCGCCCCCGGCCCGCAGCGGAGCAGATCGGGCTGCTCCTCGAGCCGGTGACGGACGTCGCCGAGGGCGCTGGCCTCGCCGTGGCGGACGGTGACGATGAAGCCCTCGCCGATGAAGAGCTGGAGCTCGGCGAACTCCACCGTCTCGGTCTCGTCGACATAGCGAGCCGTCTTCAGGACGACGAACAGCGAATCGTCGTAGACCTCCAGCTTCGGTCGCTGATGGGCCTTGAGGGCGTCCTCCACCGCCAGCTCGTGCAGGCCGAACTCCATCCGGACGGCGTCGAACTCGGCCTCGGTGGGGTGGTGGAGGCCGATCCACACGAAGGCGTTCGGGCTTCGGCCGGCCTCGAAGGCATCGTCGAGCGCCAGCTCGCCGGGACGGCGCTTGCCGTCCTCGTACACGGCGCAGTCGACGATCACGGGTCAATTCTGGCCCAGCCGGGCCGGTCGCCCCCGGGCAGGGGGCTCCAGGTCGGCAATTGTGGCACTTGCTGCCTTCATCCCGCGAGGCGGGGGCCGATGGAGGTCGGTGGCCTCGCTGCCGATCGACGAGCTGGTCGTCATCCTGCGGCGCGAGCGGCATCTGCTCCGGCTGCTGCTGTTCAAGTTCGTCGAGGTGCACGTGCTGCTCGGCTGCCGCGAGCTGCGCTTCCTGCCCTGGGCCGCCCGCGAGGCCGACCGTGCCCGCCAGCAGCTGCGCGAGATCGACCTCGTGCGAGCGGCCACCGTGCAGCACCTCGGGCTGCGAGGGCTGCGGGCCGGCACACCGACGCTGCGGGAGGTGGCGGCGGTGGCCGTCGAGCCGTCGTCGGGGCTCCTACGCGACCACCACGAGGCGCTCTGCGCCCTCGTGGCCGAGGTCGAGCTGATCGGCCACGCCTGTGCCGAGGCCGCCCACGCCGGCATCGGCGAGCTGGCCCGCGCCGACTGGCTGCCCCGCAGCCGGGCCACGCTGATCAGCCCACCGCGGGCGGCGGTTTCCTCCCGGGCGGCCGTGCTCAGCGCCGAGGGCTTCGTGGACGAGGAGCTCGGCGTGCTGGGGGCCGAATCGGCCTTCCAGGCGGCGCTGGCGGGCACGGGCAGGCTCCGGATCCCGTCGCTGCTGGCGTTCCTGCGCTGACCGGCCGATGCGGCCGGACGGTCAGCGTCAGACGCTGATGGTGTCGTGCTCGCTCACCCGGTCGTGCCAGTGGCTGGCATCGGAGATGGCGGAGGCGTAGCCCGCCTTGCGACGCGCCACCCGTCCGGTGGCGGCCGGCTCGCTGCTCGGGTCGTACTGCGCCTCGATGCCGTCGCGGAGCATGATCAGGGCCTCGGAGCGCAGCTGGGAGATGCGGGACTCGGTCACCCCGAGCAGCTGGGCCAGGTCCTGGGACTTGCGGCCCTCGAGGAAGTAGCCGATGACCACCAGGCGGTGGCGCTCGGGGAGCAGCTGCACCGCGTCACGCAGGTAGGCGTGCAGCTCGCGGGACTCGAGCTCCTCGGAGGGCTCCTTGCTGCTCTCGTCGCTGAGGACGTCGACCAGGGTGAGGTCCTCGTCGGAGTCGCTCACCTCGTACTCGAGGGCGAGGACGACCGAGCGGAACATGCGGTCCTGGAGGCGGACGAGCTCCTCGACCTGCATGCCGAGGGCCTCGGCCGTCTCCGACAGCGACGGCACGCGACCCAGCTCGGTGGCCAGGCGCTGCTCGACCGACTCGAGCCGGCGGGCGAGGGTGCGCACCGAACGCGGCGCCCAGTCAGCGGCGCGGACGGCGTCGAGGATGGCGCCCCGGATGCGCTGGGCGGCGAAGCGGTCGAAGGGCACGCCGCGGGACTCGTCGTAGCGGCGGGCCGCCTCCACCAGGCCGAGCGCACCGGCGGTGGCGAGCTCCTCCCGGTCCACGTGCCTGGGGAAGTGGACGGCCACCTGGAACACCACGTGCCGGACCATCGGCAGGTGCTCCTCGATCAATCGGTGCAGCTCGCGCTCATCGCCCGTGTTCATGGACCCCTCCTTCGTCCGGTGTCTCCGGACCTCGCCACCCAGAGTGTCAGTGCTCTCACTGACAATAGGGAGGACACTGCGCAGAACCCTACCCACTTGTCCAGGAAAATCTCACGAAAAGCCCCGAGACAGCCACGGACCGTACCGAAATGAGTCGCCCGGCCCACTCGGCGCGCCGACGGGACGGTTAGACGGCGGCGTCGGCGCCTTCGAAGACGGCCACCTTGACGCCTCGGTGGGCGAGCTCGGCGAGCACGGGCACCGGTTCGACCAGCTGGGCCAGCCCCGCCGCCCCGGCCGGTAGCTCGCCCTTTGCGGCCAGGGTGGCGGTCACCGCTGCCACCGCGCCGGCGGCCACGGCCGGGCGGTCCATGGCCCCGAGCACCCGCACCTCGCGCCCGTTGCCCCGCCGACCCCGCACCTCGACCCGTACCGCGCCGGGACCACCTTCGGCGTGGGGCGGGCGGAGCATCGGGAGCCGGGCGGTCAGGCGGTCCCGACGGTTGGCCGCCATCCGGGCCGTCACCCGCTCCACGCCCGGGAAGGCCGGCACGAGGAGCAGGGCATCGGGCACGGCCGCCCGGTAACAGTCCTCGGCCGCGACCGGGTCGGGGAACCAGGACAGCTCTCGGCCCGAACCACCCGGCCGGCGGACCCAGCCGCCGTCGCGCCAGTCGACGGCCGTGCGGGCCAGCGCCCGGTGGTGCTGGCGCGCGCACTCGGGGCCGCCGGTGCCGGCCTTGGCCACGTGGATCTCGTCCACCTGATCGAAGCCGGCGGCGGCGTGGCGGGCCATGACGCAGGTGAGCCCGGGCGAGAAGCCGGCGCCCACCACGACGACGACGCCCCGGACCTCGGCCTCGGGCCCGAGCTCGAGCAGCCCGCGCACCTCGTCGACATCGTCGGCGGTGGACACGACCGGGATCTCGCGGGCCACCAACTCCCGGGCGGCGCCCACATGGGTGCCGGCCGGGGCGGCCAGGACGACGGCATCGGCGGCGGGAGGCCGGTCGTAGGGGGCCGGCTCGACCGTCGCCACCTCGCCCAGGGAGGCCGCCACCTCAGCGAGTCGGGCCGGATCGGTGTCGCGCAGCACCACCTCGGTGACCGACTCGGTGGAGGCCAGCTGGCGGGCGGCGCGAGCGCCGACGGCGCCGGCGCCCACGACGGCGATGCGCATCAGGAGAGGTCGGGCCCCGAGAGCTCCCGCCAACCACCCCGCTGGGGGGGCACCCCGCCCGACCCCCGGACCCGCAGGATGGCGGCGATGGTGCCGGCCACACCGAGGGCGACAAGGGCGCGCCGCAACATGGTCATGGGGTCGTTCCTCTCTCCACCCGGGACGCTGGTCGTGGGGCTAGCTGGAATCGAACCAACGACCTCATCGTTATCAGCGATGCGCTCTAACCGACTGAGCTATAGCCCCCGGAGAGAGCGAACGTAGCGGCTGCTCACCAACGGCCGCTAGCCGGATCGAGGTCGTCCCGCCAGCGTGGCGGCGCCAGCTCGGGCCCGGGCTGACCGCTCGGCGCCACCGGCTCGACCACCTCGATGACCACGAAGCGGATGCCCCCCGTCAGCTCGCTGATCACGTTGATCAACGCCGTGGCGAGCACGGTCAGCACCCCGCCGGCCAGGACGAGCACGGCACCGATGATCGCGGCCCGACGGAAGATCTCGTCGCCGTAGAACTGGAAGTCGTCGAAGCCGACGTCGGCCATGAAGCTCTCGAAGTTGTCGATGAGGCCGGCCGAGTAGGCGAAGCCCCACAGGAGCACACCCGACAGGAGCGTCACCACGTAGACGCAGGCGTAGAACAGCAGCGAGACCTTGAGCACCGACCACAGCTCGATCCGGCGGACGATGCGCCTGACCCGCCGGCCGTGCAGCGGCGGCCGCGACGGTCCCGCGGTGACCCGCCGGGCCTGGGCGCCGAGGTTGCCCAGGCTCCAGGCTCGGCTGTCCGGCGGCTCGGCCGGCTGGGGGAGGGGCACCGCCCGCTGGCCGTCACCCGGCGGCGGCCCGATGAAGGGCGCCGGCTGACCGACCGGCGGCTCGTCCACCGCCGCCGAAGGCCCGGCCAGAGACGTGGAGGGGACCTCGGACGGGCTCGTCACGCGCCGACCGCTCGATGAGGGTCCGGAGGCATCTCGGCGAGTCTACGGGATGACCCTTCGGCCTTCATGTCCGGGTTCAGGGCGCCACGGTGGCGCGAGCCTGCGCCGTCTCGCCGCTGCGGCGCACCGTGACCAGGACGTCGTCGCCGAGCCGGGTGAAGGCCACCAGCTCGGCGCCGTTGGCCCGAGCCAGGTCCTCGGCGGCGGCGCGGTCGTCGGCCGCACCGGCGAGCGCGGTGGCGTCGGCCGCCGTGCGGGCCGCCGCCCGGTCGACGAGCCGGGCCCCCATCCGGGCCACCCCGAGGGCGAGGATGGCGGCAACCAGCACGACCATGGCCAGCAGAGGGGTGGCCTGGCCCCGGTCGCGCGCCACGGCGCCGGCCTCAGGCTTCGTCGGTCTGGAGGACCTTGGCCACCGCCGCCACCGCCTGACCCTCGTCCAGGTTCATGATCCGGACGCCGGTGGCGCCGCGCCCCTGCGACGAGATGTTGCGCACGGGTACCCGGATCAGCACGCCGCCCGAGGCGATGACGAAGATCTCGTCCTCGAGGCTCACCATGAAGGCGGCGACGACGTAGCCGCGGCGGGCGGTGAGCTTGATGCCCTTGACGCCCTGGATGCCCCGGCTCTTGCGGGAGAAGTGCTCGAGCTTGGTGCGCTTGCCGTAGCCGGCGTCGGTGACGATGAGGATGGTGGCGTCGTCGTCGGCGACGTCGCACGAGACCACCTCGTCGCCGTCACGCAGCTTCATGCCGCGGACGCCGGCGGCCGAGCGGCCCATGGCCCGGACCTCGGCCTGATTGAAGCGCACGGTCATGCCCTGGCGGGACACCATGAACAGGTCGTCGCCGTCGTTGGTCGGGATGACCCGCACCAGCTCGTCGCCGTCACGCAGGTTGATGGCGATGATCCCGGCCCGCAGCGACGAGTCGTACTCGGTGAACTTCGTCCTCTTGACCTGTCCCTGCTTGGTGGCGAAGAACAGGTACTGGTTCGACTCGTAGTCCCGCGTGTCGATGATGGCCTGGATGTGCTCGCCCGGCTGCAGCGGCAGCAGGTTGACGATGGCCGTGCCCCGGGCGGTGCGCTCCTTCATCGGGATCTCGTGGGCCTTGAGGCGGTACACCCGCCCGAGGTTGGAGAAGAACAGCAGGTAGGCGTGGGCGGTGGTGGTGAGGATGTGGGCGACGTAGTCCTCGTCGCGCAGATTGGCGCCCGCCACGCCGCGTCCACCGCGGCCCTGGGTGCGGAACACGTCCGCCGCCACGGTCTTGACGTAGCCCTTGGCCGTCAGCGTGACCACGAGGTCCTCGTCGTCGATCAGGTCCTCGATGTCGATCTCGCCCGGCTCGAAGGTGATCTGGCTCCGCCGCTCACTGGCGTGATCGGCCCGCACCTTGGCCAGCTCGTCCTTGATCACACCCAGCAGCACCGAGCGATCGCCGAGGATGGCCTCCAGCTCGGCGATCCGGCGACGGAGCTCGGCCAGCTCCTCCTCGAGCTCGGTGCGGCCGAGCTGGGTGAGCCGTGAGAGCCGCATGTCGAGGATGTGCTCGGCCTGGGTCTCGGTGAACCCGAAGGGGTCGGCCATCAGCGCGGCCATGGCCGCCGGCCGGTCGGCCGAGGCCCGGATGGCGGCGATGATCTCGTCGATCATGTCGAGCGCCTTGATCAGGCCCTCGACGATGTGGGCCCGCTCCTGGGCCTTCCTCAGGCGGAACTCCGAACGCCGGGTGATCACGTCGACCTGGTGGTCGATGTACGCCTGCAGCATCTGCACCAGGTTCAGCGTGCGGGGCACGCCGTCGACCAGCGCCACCGCGTTCATGGCGAACGACGTCTGCAGCGGGGTGCGCTTGTAGAGGTTGTTGAGGACGATGAGGGCGGGCGCGTCCTTCTTCAGGGTGATGACGAGCCGGGTCTGTCCCTTGGCCGTCTCGTCGTTCAGGCCGGAGATGCCCTCGATCTCCCGGCTGTCCACCAGCTCCTTGATCTTGCCGAGCACCGCCGCGTTGCCGACCTGGTACGGCAGCTGGGTGACGACGATCCGGTCGGCGCGGGCACCTTCCTCGATCTCGGCCACCGCTCGCACCCGGATCGAGCCGCGACCGGTGCGGTACGCGTCCATGATCCCGGCCCGGCCCATGATGAGCCCGCCGGTCGGGAAGTCCGGACCGCTGACGAAGGCCATCAGATCGTCGGAGGTGGCGTCGGGGTGGTCGATGAGGTGGACGGTGGCGTCGATCACCTCGCCGAGGTTGTGCGGCGGGATGTTCGTGGCCATGCCAACGGCGATCCCCTGGCTGCCGTTGACGAGCAGGTTGGGGAAGCGCGACGGAAGCACCAAGGGCTCGATGAACTCGCCGGAGTAGTTGTCGCCGAAGTCGACCGTCTCCTGATCGATGTCCGCCAGCATGTTCATGGCAAGCGATGCCAACCGACACTCGGTGTAGCGCTCAGCCGCCGGACCGAAGTCGGGGGACCCGAAGTTGCCGTGGCCGGCGACGAGAGGGTGGCGGAGGCTGAAGTCCTGGGCCATGCGGGCCAGGGCGTCGTAGATGGCCTGGTTGCCGTGGGGGTGGTACTTGCCCATCACCTCGCCGGTGACCCGGGCGCACTTCATGAACGGCCGGTCGGGGCGAGCCCCGACGTCGTACATGCCCCAGAGGATCCGGCGGTGGACCGGCTTGAGTCCGTCGCGCACGTCGGGCAGCGCCCGCTGCACGATGACCGACATGGAGTAGTCGAGGAACGACCGCTCCATCTCCTCCTGGATCTCGATCGGCTCGATGGCGCCGTAGGCGGTGGCGGTGCCGTCGTCGGGCGGTTCGGTGGGTGGCGTGGTGGTCATCGGATGGCGATCATCTGGTCGGCTCCTTCGTCGCCGCCCCTGATCACGCCGCTGCGCGGCGTCAGCGCCGTATCAATGATTCGCTCGCTGTGCTCGCTCATATGTCGAGGAACCGGACGTCCTTTGCGTTGGTCTG
>WUUC01140755.1_pt1 | contig 10185 bp, 3 predicted proteins | sample 6278441 | NCBI WGS metagenome assembly WUUC01 (sample SAMN13675441, study PRJNA597444) | soil metagenome | isolation source: soil | place: USA: Washington | collected 2017-10 | reverse complement strand
TTAGAGTTAAGTAAAAAAGGTACAGCAAAAGGCATGTTTTCGGATGCCGCAGACCGGGAATTAGTTTGCCGCCGTCAATGTAGCCTAACTTGGCGCTCACCGCCAGATAAGACAAAGTAGTAGACAGTCCTGTCTGTTCTTTGACCCATTAACCGGGGGTTAGGTAAACCAAGTCGCACGTGATAGAGTGCCCGGCGAATCGAGCACAGCCCACTCCTTCCTCAGCTTCTCTGGGATTTTCCAGACCACCTGAAGCAACGGCTCACCAATCTCAATTAAGGTAGAGTCAATGAGAATTTTTATTTCCGCCGGATTTCTGGCGACGACCTGTGTGTTCTGTTGGGCACAGGAGAAACCCACAAACCTGCCACCACTCCTTCTACTACCAGAGCTCTAACTACTACTATTTTACCCGCCGGCAGAATCAGCGGCCGGCCACACTCTCCCCTGTTAGCCCAACCCTAAGGAAAGCCGGCGTGAGCGAAGTCAGAAAGTCGCTCCTTCTTCGATTGAAACACCTCAGAAAGGCCACAAAAAATATGGCTTACCTTATTCAACGCATTTTGCAAAAGCCTATATGGCATTCACAAATCTTGAGATTCGCATCGATTAGCTTAGTACTAATAGCACTTCAGGCCACACCTGCCAGTGCGCAGTGGAGCCCCCCTGACGCCAGCAATAACATCCACAACACCAATACGGGCAATGTGGGCATTGGAGATACGACGCCTGTAGCAAGACTTTCGATAGGACCTGTTTCTGCTTCGCTAAAAGCCATTGGGGGACTGATGGGAAATGGTATTGCTGTCTCCACCTCGTTTGGCGGCAATGCGCTGGGAATTGAGAGCACTGCCAATGGTGGGCCGTTCGTGGGTCTCTGGTCAAATAACTCAGGGATAACCATAGGCGGCACGCGCTTAGGCGGCTTTGTCTTCGGCGGCTCATCCTCTAGCTCGGCTCTCAGGAACGCTACGATGGTGGCCGGCTGGGCGACAGAGACCTGGTCCGACAATGCGGCCTACGGCACTGCGATCGGGTTTGAAACAACACCTAACGGCACGACAGCGCGGTCGGAGAAAATGCGAATACTTGGCAACGGAAACGTCGGCATCGGCTTAGCGGACCCCCTTGAGAAATTACACGTCGTAGGCAATGGTAAAGTAACCGGCAATCTCACCGTCGATGGCACGATCAATGCCAAGTATCAGGACGTAGCTGAATGGGTGCCTGCATCAGAGCAGATTCCCCCCGGCACAGTCGTAGTTCTCGACTCCACTAAATCCAATCACGTTATTGCGTCGACCAAAGGCTACGACACGCGCGTCGCCGGAGTGATCTCCGAACAGCCGGGCATCACGTTGGGCGAAAGTGGCGATAACAAAGTTCTGGTTGCAACCACCGGCAGAGTAAGAATCAAAGTTGATGCTTCTCGCGGTCCAATCCGGATCGGCGATCTGTTGGTTACCAGCGACGTTCCCGGACTGGCAATGAAGTCTGAGCCGGTCAGCATCGGCGTGGTGCAACTTCATCGCCCAGGCACGTTGATTGGGAAAGCGCTGGAGCCACTCGCCACAGGGCAAGGACACATACTCGTGCTCCTGAGCTTGCAATAGGGTTCGCGGCCCTAGCTTGTGTTTGAAACTGTCCAGCGATCCCTCTTTTGCCCTAATACGAATGCCTGACCGAAACAAGGGCAAGTGCTGCGACATTAAGGACGGCGATTCCTCTGGAGAAGACTATGAATGTTCCAACTCACGACCTCCGACTATCTATGGCTGCTGTGATGGTCCTTATCCTCTTAGCAATCACGACCAACGCCCAGACGAACATCAATCTAGAAGGCACGGAGGCTCCTTCTGTATCGGACGGGGTGGATGTTTTCTCTGGGAAATTGGAACAGATACTTCCCCTCCTTAGCGCCATGGGACGAGGTGAAGTAAAGCAAGGTCTTTATCTCCCTTTGAGGAATTTTCAGTGGAAAGTGGCCGAGACAAACTCAGTTCAAAGTGATGATCGCGTCTATAAGTACTATCGGATCGACCAGGCCTTTTACGGAATGGGCCCTAGTCGCGGGGGTTATGCTAGGGTGGGGAGGTTGGAAGTAGAAACCAAATTTACGGGTTGGTTCCTCTTTGAGACTCCGAGCGTAACCGAAGTGAGGTTCACCACAAATAGCGGCACAATCATCCACTTTAGAGACGTTTTGACTAATGGCCAGCCATACGATTCAAGAAGTAGAGGTTGTATTCCGTCTGGAATTCAACCGCCGCCAGATCCGCCAGAGGCGTGCTCACGTGGCAGAGTATTTCGTGCTACCGACGGTTCAAATGCAACTTTTGTGGCTGATGCCGATATTTATGAGTTCTCCGCGCATGACAACGTCTCGGGGACCCTATTTATGAATAACGGAACTCGCATTCGAATTGAAAACAATCTTAATAACATCTCAAGGGTTACGGATCGAAACGGTAACTACATGAAGTTCGAGTACATTACCGAACAGGGTTACACATACTTCTACTTAAGGAAGATTACCGATTCCTTGAACCGTGAAATTACAATAGTCTATGGCGACACCTCACAAGCGAGCTTCTATGACGAAATAATCTACAAAGGTTTTGGCGGCGCCGAAAGACGAATCCGCATTAACTATACCGGGGTTGAAAATGTAATGCTGCCCGGTCAATCTCTTGGAATAGCTCTCTTTCCGGGAGTCACGACTCGCTGTTACATGCTCTCAAGCGGCGGGCAGTGCGACCCGACATCGGGCGGTCCTTCCGGACCACATCACGCCGCCTCGATTGTAGTTCCGGCGTCCATTGTTTTGCCGAATGGAAAGCAATACCAGTTTTATTACAATAATTACCTTGAAGTTGCCCGCATTACACGTCCCACCGGTTCCTACATCGACTACAGTTATTCAGGATTAATAGAAGCAGGGGCCGATGGGTTTACGCCACCTGTATTTAGCGGGGGCGGAGAAATATACCGCCGAGTCTCCGCGATTAAGAATTTCGATGAAACAGGGCAGTTTGTAAATGAAAAGACCTTTAGCAATATCCCTCAACTGGTGAGCCAGTCACATCCCTCCTACCCAATCGTTGATAATGTAACGATTAACATTAGCGACAGCAGCGGGACTGTTCTATCGAAGAGCAGACACTACTTTAGCGATTCTGCTTTGAACGTCGGACTATACACATTCTTGCCCATGCGCTATGGCAAAAAGCATAAATCTGAAATTCTGGATTCAGTTTCGGGAGCCGTTCTGAGCAGAACCGAAACAACCTGGCAACAAAGAGCGCCATTCCCATGGTGCGGCGGCGGAGATGTTTTCGGATTCTACGTTTGCGACACCGTAAATGATCCTAATTCCGGCCCTCCAGTTGATCCGAGAATTACCGAAGTAAAAACAACTTTGGAAACGGGACAAGTCACCAGGAAAACATTTGATTACGATCAGTACAATAATGTTACCGATGCCTCAGATTACGATTTTGGCGCCGGCACGGCCGGCCCACTATTGCGCCGAACACATACCGATTATGTTACCGCCGGCAGCTACACAGGTCCCGCAGTACACTTGCTTGGCTTGCCGTCGCAAACGTCAGTTTATGATTCAAACGACGTAGAGCGAGGCCGCACCAGCTTCGAATACGACAATTATTCAACCGACATTAATCATGCGGGACTAACAAACCGAGCCGGCATCAGCGGGTTAGACGCGGCCTTTACCATCTCTTACCCCACTCGCGGCAACCTCACCGCGTCGACGAAATATCTCCTGACCAATAATACGGTTACCGGATCTATTACCAACTACGCTCATTACGACATTGCGGGCAACGTCATCAAGGTAATTGATGGCAAAGGGTTCACGACGACTTTTGATTTCACAGACCATTTGGGCGTCCCCAACGGGAACGTACATTCCAACTTGTCGCCTATTGAATTGGCGTCGGTAGGACAGGCAAGTTATGGCTTTGCGAGTAGCGCTACTAATTCCATGGGCCATACTTCGTTCATGAAGTTCGACTATCACACTTCCCGGCCAGTCGATACTGAGGATGCCAACGGAATCGTCTCCAGCGCTTATAGCAACAACGAACCGCTGGATAGGCTGACTAAGACCATCCAGGCCGTTAATACGTCTGCACAGAACCAGACCAGTGTGAGCTACGACGACACCTCCAGGATTATTACCACCTCCAGCGATCTGAACACGAACACTGATGGCGTCCTGGTAAGTCAAGTAATCTCTGACAGCTTCGGTCGGACTATCGAAACCCGCCAGTATGAAGGCGGGTCCAACTATATATCCATGAAGCAACAATACGATGCACTGGGGCACGTTAATCGTACCTCGAATCCATATCGTCCATGGCAGAGTGAAATCGCAGTTTGGACGACCAACGAATTTGACGCTCTTGGTCGGTTGATTTCAGTCACGACGCCGGATAATGCGGTGGTTAGTAATTATTACAATGGTAACCAGGTGCTGGTTAAGGACCAGGCAAACAAAGAGCGGATGAGCCAAACCAACGCTCTGGGCCAACTCTCGGACGTTTGGGAGATTACCGCCGCGGATGACGCTACTGAGGCGATCACCTTTCCCAACCGCCCCGAAGTAACGGCGGGCTATCGGACTAAATACGAATACGACACATTGGGAAACATAATTACTGTAACCCAGAGGAAAGGCACGGCCGGAACGATCCAAACGCGCACTTTTGCTTACGATTCACTCTCACGCCTCCTCAACGCCCTCAATCCCGAGAGCGGTACGATCAATTATGAATATGACAACAATAGTAATCTGACGCGAAAGACGGATGCGGGTGGCATCTCTATCGATTATGCCTATGATGCTTTGAATCGGAACACTACCGCCGATTACTCGAATACAACGATTGGGAGTCCCAACATTCCCGACATCACCCGAGTCTATGACAGCGCGACAAACGGGAAGGGGCGGCTGCGGGAAAACTATGCAGGCGGCAACGAGTTCGTCGGAACCAACGTGGAGCACATTAAAATCCATGGCTATGATCCGCTCGGACGGCCACTGGACCAGCGGCAAAGATTCAAGACGGGCGGCGTATGGAGCGCGGAATATAAAACCGGGAGAACCTACAACCTTGGGGGCGCAGTTGCCACGCAGACTTATCCCTCCCTCAACACGGTGAGCTACAACTATGACAGCGCCGGGAGACTGGCCGACAAGGATGCGCAGAATCTTGCGTTCACCGGCAATCTCGGCGGCGCCGCTCGCACATACTCGAAGGGAATCAGTTACTCACCTTTGGGCGGAATGACCAGAGAGCAGTTTGGCACTGACGTCTCGCTCTACCATAAGTTGCTCTACAACACTCGTGGGCAAGTCTTCGATATCCGGCTCAGCAGTGTCAATGACACCTGGGACTGGAATCGCGGGCGGCTAATCTCTTTCTACACCAGCAGCCATGTATGGGGGGCGAGCGGCCCGGGTAACAACGGAAACGTTCTCTTCTCTGAGAACTGGATCCCGCCCGCGAATGCCACCCTGGATCAGGCCGAATTCCTGATAGAGGATAGTTACACGTACGACGCGCTGAACCGGCTGAGCGGAGTCAGTGAGTCGAGTCTTAATATTGCCGAAGGCGGGAGTTGGACTCCACAGTTTGCTCAACGTTACCTGTACGACCGCTATGGGAATCGCCGTATCGATACCAATCCGCTCCAGACTTGGGGCGGCGTCAACAATCTGGGGTTCGAAGTGGAAGCGGGGACCAACCGTCTCTATGCGCTCGGCGATCTGGCTTTGGCGGAAGCTTCGCGACGGATGCAATACGACCCGGCCGGCAATCTCAAAAAAGATACGTACACCGGAGCGGGTGATCGCGTTTACGACGCAGAGAACCGGATGACGAAGGCCTGGGGAGGCAATGGTGGTAATAATCAGTGGCAGGAATATACCTACAACGCTGATGGGCAGCGGGTGCGGCGCAAGGCTAATGGAGTGGAGACGTGGCAGGTTTATGGGATGGATGGCGAGTTGCTGGCTGAGTATGCCCCGAATGCACCAGCAGCGACTCCGCAGAAAGAATACGGCTATCGGAATGGACAGTTGCTGATAACGGCGACAGTGACGGCGCCAGGATGGGGCCCGCAGCCGGTGATTCACGACAATCCGCTAGAGATAAATGTAACGACTATCCAGGCAAGACACGTCACCGAGTTGCGCGCCGCTATTGATGCGTTGCGTTCCCATCACACCTTACCGCCGTACCCGTGGTCGTCTTCGGCGACGACTAGCGATAGGATCAATGCGAATCCGATTATTGAGATGCGTATAGCACTGGATACCGCATTGAGCCCGCCGGCCGGTGGCTATAGCGCGGGGCTGGCTCTGAACCAACCGATCATGAAGGTTCATATTCAAGAGTTACGCGACCGAGTGCTTGCTGCGTGGAATAGCGGTGCGGGTGGAGTAGAAATTCGTTGGCTGGTGGCAGACCACCTCGGCACGCCGCGCACGATCATTGACCAGACTGGCTCACTCACCGGCGTTAAGCGTCACGACTATCTGCCTTTTGGTGAGGAGTTGATTGCGGGCCAAGGCGGCCGCACTGAGCCGCGAGGCTACAGCGGCGACAATGTGCGGCAGAAGTTCACTTCGTATGAACGCGACACCGAAACAGAACTTGATTATGCGCAGGCGCGCTACCACAGCAGCAAGCAAGGCAGATTCACGAGTCCAGATCCATTTAATGGCAGCATGGCGATCCTAAACCCACAGTCGATGAATCGTTATGGATACGTCGAGAACAATCCCCTCATATTTACGGATCCGTCCGGACTGTCAATAATTGAGCATGGGTTTCAATTTGAGTTCTGGGGAAGTCGCGTGGAAAACCTTCCCGGGTTTGGGACAAATTGGGGAAGTTACATTGCCCTATCCGAGCAGCAATACGAGACTGCAATGTTTAAGACAGTAAGTGACGCTATAGCTCGTGAGAGCACAGCAAGCAACAGCACGAGTAGCGGTTCCCAGCACCAATCCTTCAATATTTTCGCCATACCATTTTGGGGATATTTTGATGATCAGGGCATCCTGACCTGGTGGTATGGATTCAATTATCGTCTGCCCGCGGAGAGTGTGGGAAGCGCAAATGAAGTGGCGCCTCAGGCTGGGTTCTCACCGGAAAATGGAGCGATGAGCGGTGGACTAAATCCACGTTTCCATCCTCTGCCCTGGCGGCTTCCCTTTACGCCAAAAACACTACCGGGTAACCCGCTCCTCCCAGTCAACGGACCAGCGCCACCACCTCCCGGATTCGATATGAAATGGCGGCTGGATCCAGGTAGGGGCGTCAGGCTAGTGCCTGAGTATAATCCCAATTATGCCTATCGGAGCAGCTATTGGGCACAAAATCTCTTAAGGGGTATGATGACTATCAGTAGGGGGCTTGCGAGCGTAGCCAACGCAGCAGGAAGAGTCGTGACTGGTCCGACTTTCATTTATCGATGCCAGCAAAACCCACATTGCGGCTCCTCGTATGACCCGAATGAGATGCAGTGATATCGTGCTCTCAAAGCAGCTCCATGAAATGAGTGATTGGTCTTGAGACATTCTCTCGAACGGGCCGCTGCCGAATACCCTTAGCACGAAAGCTATGCCTATTGAAATTTCGTTTGTATTAACAGAAGCGACTAGCTAATGGTGCCAATCGATATTACAACCACCTCCGACTCCCGCCTTTCGGCTTGGCACGTTCGGCGCGCGTTAAGGTGGCTCAGCCCGAACGATCTAGCAGGTTTGGGGTTCATCCGGCTGATGGATGAAGAGCCCGATGATCCAGAGGCACAGAAGGAGCCGGCTTATCTCAGAGGGTTTCTTTATAACGGCCGGTATTTAAGGAAAGGCAAGGATCACCCAGCTCATATCGCCTTGTACACCAGCGATCTTTATCTGGGTATGCCCCGCTTCTTGAAACTGACCCCAACCCAAACCCTGAGATTTGCTTTCACACTGGCTCACGAGCTTGGGCATCATCTGATCGCAACTCGGGGTTACATTTACAAACCAAACGAGAAATACAAACCATGGCGGAGCGGGACTTTCGATCCTCACGAAGAGAAAATGGCTGACACCTATGCGGAGGACGTAGTGAAGAAAATGTGCAAGTCCTGGTATTACAAGTCTGGGAAGCTATTGGCGCGAATAATCTCTCGCATTCTTTTTGAAGTTGGAGTCGGAGAACATTGGAATGGAAACTATGAAAGCGCAGCGCGTTGGAACTTCAACGCGTTTATGATCAATCCTGAGAATCTAGACGCGGGCCAAAGCTATAGACACGATATGGAAAAATTCCTTGATGGTCAGCAGCCGGCTACTTTCTTAAATCAGCGACAACCAGAGCAGTCACATCACTGTGGGCATACGCATTGATGACGACTCGCCCGCCCCAGATCAACGCGCCATCTAAGAAAAACAGGGGCACTCACAGTGCCCCTGATCTATAAGACACGACGTCGCGTTTCTCATCAGGCAGAAACGCCTCGGCGCAGTTTAGAAGTTCAGCTTCACGCCAAATTGAAACTGTCTCGGGTCGTAAGAGGCAGTCGGGCGGCTGTAGAAACGACCGTTGCCGGCGCGTTGTCCGAAATCGTTAACTGCTCTAAAGAACGGCGCCGCGGCTGCTTCATTGAAACGGTTGAAGAGATTGAAGCCCTCGGCGATCAAGTCGAGACGCGTGGTCTCGCCAAAACGAATAGAGCGCATCAGCCGCATGTCCAGAGACATGTAGCTATGTGTGATACCGAAGTTGCGGCCCAGCGAGCCGTTGGTGTTGGCTGGCGGAACCACGAGCACGCCTGAATCTGTGACACTCGGACGCTCATTCGAACCCTGCAGATCGAAGTTCTGATCTACCGCGGTCAGAATGTTGAACGGCCGGCCCGAAGAGATCTCAAAGATCGGAGCGAGGGTAAAGTCTGCCATGAAACGGCGGAATCCGCTGTCAGATGATCGCCATTCTACCGGAGAGGTTACCAGACCGCTGAAAACAAATCGGTGCCGCTGATCGAAAAGCGAGTCGGCGCGATCGAGTCTCAAGTTTCGACTGTCGAGGGGTTTGAGCAACGTCTGTAAGTCGGAGGAATCGTCAATTGAATGTGACCACGTGTATGAACCGAGAAACTGGAGGTTACGCGAGTAGCGTTTCTTAAGATCCAGATTCAATCCGTGGTAGACGGAATTACCAATAGACGACTGAGCGTTTACATCACCAAACGGTGAAATAACATTCGTCGGCGTCGCCAGCGAACCAGCCAGGTTGGCGTCGAATGCGACCTTGGGAATTCCAAAGGCCTGAATCAGGAAGTAATTAGGTCCGCTCGGCCGGAAGAAGTTCACTCCCGCCGGAGCAACCACTCTTCCTCGAGGACCTATTGCTATGAATCCCGGGATGATCGTCGTGAAACTTTCACCCGGAATAAATGGATTCGGGAAGGACGAGCCAGGCGTCGAGCCAGGACCAGTTGTCGGAAATGCCGTAGCCAATACGGCTTCACCAAAGCTTGTGGGCGCACGATTCGCAAACCGCCGGAAATTGGCAACCAGTAGATCCTGCCTCACCACATTAACGTCAATCGGCAACGGCAGATGATGCGCGCCGACGAACAGATAGCTCGCCGATAGCGACATGTCCTTTGTTATCTGGCGCTCTATCGTAAAGTTACCCTGGTTGGCGTAGGCATATTCGAAATCTTTGCTTACCGGAAGCGTAAATGGAAGCAATGTTCCAAAACCCGGGAACGTTTGATCGTTAAAACGTTGACGCCCAAACTGGTAAACGGAACTTGCCGCGGCACCCGGTGTGTTGAATCCCGCTGGGCACAAAGGATTTGCTGAAGCGGCCGTGCAAACTGTTCCCTGGAAAACCTGTACCGCGTTCAACAAGGCCGTGGGCAACGGACTACCCGCTATCAGTGTCGACTGTTGCTGCTGCGCGGCGTCGCCAATGTCTGAGTTAAAAGCGGCGGCCAGAAGCGGGTGGTCATAGAACATTCCAAACGCTGCACGGATGACCGTCTTCCCGTTGTTATGTGGATCCCAGGCAATCGCCAGCCGCGGCGCGATGTTGTTTTTATCACGCGGGAATCCCTGCTGAACGTTGAGCACGTTCTGGGCGGCCAGAATAT
>WUUC01079739.1_pt1 | contig 10185 bp, 7 predicted proteins | sample 6278441 | NCBI WGS metagenome assembly WUUC01 (sample SAMN13675441, study PRJNA597444) | soil metagenome | isolation source: soil | place: USA: Washington | collected 2017-10 | reverse complement strand
GCGATGGCGACGACTACATCGGCGGCGGCGACGGCAAGGACCGCGCGGAGTTCCAGGACTCGTACGGAGTGATCGTCAACCTCGAGATCGGAACCGCGAGCGGCGAGGGCGAGGATCTCCTCAGCGACATCGAGGACATCGGCGGGACCGGCGGCACCGACACGCTGATCGGCGACGGCGGGCCGAACGAGATCAGGGGCTCCGGCGGCGAGGACTCGCTGCGCGGCGGCGCGGGCGACGACACGTTGATCGGCGGTGACGAGTTCTCCGACCCGGCGTTCGGCTACTTCTTCGGCGACTCCCTCGACGGGGGCGCAGGCGACGACACGCTCGTCGGCGGGAAGGGCTTCGACGCGCTCGACTTCGGGACCGCGCCCGGTCCCGTCACGGCGTCGATAGCGACGGGGGTCGGGACGGGCCACGGCACCGACAGCTTCATCGAGGTCGAAGACCTGCTCGGCTCCGGGTACGAGGACACCCTGACCGGTGACGACGCGCTCAACCACATCACCGGGCGTTCCGGCAACGACGTCATCGACGGCGTCGCGGGCGACGACACGCTCGTCGGGAGCAACGGCGACGATCGCATCGAGGGCGGGGCCGGCATCGACCTCGTCGACTACGCGAGCGCGGCCGCAGCGGTCACCGCGAACCTGACGGCGACGCTGGCGACCGGCCAGGGCTCCGACACGCTGACCGGGATCGAGAACCTCTCCGGCTCGATATTCGACGACGCGTTCACCGGCGACGCGGGCGTCAACCACATCCTCGGGCTGAGCGGTGACGACACGATCGACGGCGCGGGCGGCGACGACCTCCTCGAGGCGAACTACGGCGACGACACCACTCGTGGCGGCGACGGCGACGACACCATCTACGACTTCGGCGGGATCGACGCGGCGTTCGGTGACGCAGGCGACGACCTCTTCTACGCGGGCCTGAACGACGACGCGTACGACGGGGGAGAGGGCATCGACACGGTCGACTACCTCGACGCGAAGAAGAAGGTCTTCGCCGACCTGTCGAACGGGACTGCCGACGGCATGGGTCTCGACACCCTGACGGCGGTGGAGAACCTGTCGGGCGGGATCAAGCCGGACTTCCTCACCGGTGACGCGGGCACCAACGTGCTCGTCGGGCGTGACGGGGTCGACCAGCTCTCCGGCGGCGACGGCGACGACGTCCTCGACGGCGGCACGTCGGACGACGTGCTGGAGGGCGGGGTCGGCAACGACATCGTGACGTACCTGCTCGTGACGACTCCGGTCACCGCCGATCTCGAGGCGGGGTTCGCGACGGGGCAGCTGTCCGGCTCGGACAACCTGCTCGCGGTCGAGGGGATCGAAGGGTCGGGCGCGACGGACTTCCTGCGCGGCGACGAGGGCCCGAACTCGTTCTTCGGCGGCCCCGGCGGCGACGTCATCGAGGGCAAGGGCGGCGACGACATGCTCGACGGGGGCCTCGGCACCGACTACCTCGACGGCGGCCCCGACACCGACACCTGTCGCGAGGGCGAGACCAACGTCAACTGCGAATCCCCGTAGCCACTCCGGGGTAGGACCGCGTTACGCGAGCGAGAGGAGCGGCGATGGCCGAGGACCGGGAACGCAAGGGCGAGACCACGGAATCGACGCCGCGGGACGATCCCAAGAAGCGCCCGGACGACGAGGACGACGACGAGGACGACGAGGACGACAAGGTCGACCAGGATTCCAAGGACTCCTTCCCGGCCAGCGATCCACCGGCCTGGTAGCCGGGGCCGGTCCGGCCTAGGCGTCCAGGAACTCCGCGAGGATCCGGTTCACCTCGTCGGGCTCGTCGTGGTGGACCCAGTGACTCGCTTCCGGGAAACGGTGGACCCTGACGTCCGGTACCCACTTCGGGTCGGGCTCCGCCAGCGACGCCTCCAGGAAACGATCCTTCTCCCCCCAGACGACCTGGACCGGCCGCTCGATCACGCGCCACCGCAGCGCCGGCAGGGGGTTGGGCCGGAACAGCGCGCGGTAGTAGTTGATGGGGTAGCGGAGGTCCTCGCTGCGCCGGGCGGCCTCGATGTAGAGCTCGACATCCTCGGACGTGAACGCGTCGCGCCTGGACGGATCGTAACGGAAGAGCTTGCGGAGCACCTCGAAGTCGTTCCGGGATACGAACCGCTCCGGCAGCCACGGTAGCTGGAAGAAGCCGATGTACCAGCTCTTCCTGAGCTGCCGGGCGCTCATCGACCTCACGTAGCGCTGCGGGTGCGGCACGTTCAGGATCGCGAGCCTGTCGAGCAGGGCCGGCGACCTCATGGCGAAGTACCACGCGACCACCGCGCCCCAGTCGTGGCCGACGACGTGAGCCGGACCGCCGCCGAGATGCTCGACGAGTTGCTCGAGGTCGCCGACGAGGCTCTGGATGCGATACGCGCCGACGCGCGACGGCTTGTCCGAGAGGTTGTAGCCGCGCATGTCCGGCGCGACCACGCGGAAGCCACGCTCCGCGAGGAACGGGATCTGGTGCCGCCACGAGTACCAGAAGTCCGGGTAACCGTGGAGCATGACGACGAGCGGGCCCGACCCCGCTTCCGCATAGTGCAACCTGACGTCGCGCAGGGCCGCGTAGTCGTGACGGATCTCCGTCGAGCCCGCACGACCGCGCCGGCGGCCGCGCGCAACCGTGCGCGCGACGCTCTTCACGAGCGCCCGGTCGCCGAGCTCTTCGATCGGGACGGGCAACGGCAGCGACCAGTTCGGACGTTGGCCTGTCGTCCCCGGCTGGTTCGGGCGCCGGCGGACCGCGAGAGCGTCCTCCAGGGTCGCGACCACGACCGCGCTCGGCGCCCCCGCGAGCAGCTCGTACGCCTTCTTCACCGCATCCTCGGACGACGCGTCGTCCGGGAGGCGCGTGGCTTTCTTGAAACGTTCGCGCACGTCTTCCTCGGCCTCCTCGTTCGGGTCGAGGCCGAGGTCGCGCTGCTCCTGCAGGTCGTCTCCCGTCCACATCCCCGCGACCGTCGGCAGGTCGTGGTTCGTCACCGCGGCGAGCGAGAGCTCCGGATAGTGCCGCGGCCGTTCGTCGAACCACAAGAGCCGGTACGAGAGGATGCCGCGCGCGTTCATCTCCTGCGGCACGACGTCTTCGACTGTCCCGAGGTCCTCGCCGATCACGTAGGCACGCGCGCGATGGCTCTCCAGAGCGAGGATGTCGAGCAGATCCGTGTACGGATATCCGACGTACGTCCCCTCGGCCGGACCGGCCTCGTCGGGGATCCAGAACAGACGGAACAGCCCCATGACGTGGTCGATGCGGATTCCCGCAGCGCCAGTCAGGTTCGCGCGCAGGGTCTCGACGAACGGCCGGTAGCCCGCGCTCCGCAGCCGCCACGGGTCGAACGGCGGCAGCCCCCAGTTCTGCCCGTGAGCATTGAACAGGTCGGGCGGCGCGCCGACCGTCACGCCGCGCGCTATCACGTCGCGCCAGAGCCACGCGTCGGCGCCTTCGGGATCGACGCCGATCGCAAGGTCGTGGACCAGGCCGATAGCGCCGCCGGCGCGCAGGAGCTGCTCTTCGAGAAGCCATTGCACCCACTCGTGGAACAGCACGCGATCCTCGTTCTCGACGCGGAACCTCGTCACGGCCGGACGCGAGGGATCGCGGTGCTCCTGCGGCCACGATCCCAGTCCGGTGCCGTGGTGCTCGGCGAGCGTCATGTAGGTGGCGAAGAGCGTGAGCGACGAGCCGTGACGCTCCCGGAAACGCTGGAACGCCGGCTCCTCCGCGCGGCGGTGCCACAGACGTTCGAGCGCTTCCATCTTGAGGCGGTAGACCTCGTCGCGGTCGATGCGAGCGCCGGCGTTCAGCTTGCGCCCCTGCGACGCGAGGTCGTCGAGGTCTTCGACGATGCCGGAGGCGCCCGGCACCTCTTCGATCCTCAGGTAGAGCGGGTTCCGCCACCTCCGGCTCGATGGGAAGTAGGGGCTCGGCTCCTGGGGGCCGGGCCTGACCGCGTGCAGCGGGTTGACCAGCAGCACGTCCGCACCGCCCCCGCGGGCCCAGCGCGCGAGGTCCGAGAGGTCGCCGAGGTCGCCGATGCCCCAGCTCTTCGCCGACCGCGCCGCGTAGAGCTGCACCCCCCATCCCCACGACCGCAGGTCCTCCGGGAGGTAGCACGAACCCGGGCTCAGGATCAGGTCGCGCTCGCCGCCGTCGCGGTCGACGAGACGGTGGTACCCGAGCGGCGCGTCGAATGGGAGCGAGCCTTCGATCTTCTCGGAGCCGCCGTCCTCGAACCGGACCTCGACGGCGTCTCCGAGATCGACCGCGGTCCCGCGCCGCGCGACGACGACGGGGGAATCCGGCGGCGATCCTTCCACCGCGTCCATCGCGGCGAGGACCGCGTCGATCGCGTCCGGCGGCGCGTCCTTCCACTCCTCGCGCGCGTCGAGATACCCGGAGGCGATGCCCCAGGCGTTCGGATCGATCCCTCGGGTCACGACTCCCTCACCACGTCACGGTCGTTCTTGTCCTTTCGGAGGCCGAGGAAACGCGGGTGCCGCAACTTCCCGTCCGTCGTCCACTCCGAGAAGCCGATCTGCGCGACGAGCTTCGGCGTCACCCAGTGCGCGCCCTTCCGCACCGGCGGCGGTCCGGCGAACGGAGACCCCTTGCGCTCGAGCCTGCGCATCTTCGCGTGCAGGTCCGCCAGCGTCTTCGCGGTGAACCCAGTCCCGACCTTGCCCGCGTAGCGCAGCTCGCCGTCTTCGTAGTAGCCGACGAGGAGCGCGCCGAAGTGCGACCGTCCCCCCTGCGGATCGGTGTACCCGCCGATCACGAGCTCCTGCTCGAACGAGCACTTGAACTTGAGCCAGTCCTTCGACCTGCCGCGCGCATAGATGCTCGCGGCGCGCTTCGCGATGAGACCTTCCCACCCCCGCCGGCACGCTTCGCGGTAGTACGCCTCGCCTTCCTCCTCGACGTGACTCACGTAACGCAAGGGTTGGTCCCACGCGAGACTTCTTGCCAGGAGCTCCTTACGCGCGGTCAGAGGCAACGCCGTGAGGTCGTACCCGTCGAGGTGCAACAGGTCGAAGCAGAAGTAGACGACGGGGACGCGCTGCCGGTGTATCTGCTGCAGCAACGAGAAGCTCGTCAGCTCACCCTTCACCGCCGCGATCTCGCCGTCGACAACGACGTCCGGCCGTTGCGCCCCGAGGGCGCTCGCTACGTCCGGATACCTCGCGGTGAGGTCGAGCCGGTTGCGCGACCAGAGCTTTATCGAGGCGCCCTTCTTGTACGCGATGCATCTGATCCCGTCGAGCTTCGGTTCGAAGACCCATCCCGGGTCTGAAAAGTACGTCTTGGTCAGAGTCGCGAGCATCGGCTCGGTCCACGAAGGTTGCCGCCTCTTCTTCAGGGCTCTCGCCGTGCCGGGCGGCAGCCGTGCTTGCAGGTCGGTCACGGGACGAATCCTCGCACCCCCTAGCAATCGAACCTAGAATTGGTCATTCCCGGCTTCCCCGCGATCGGAGAAGGTTTTCTTGGAGAGGCTCCACGACGCCCTGGGCTACGTCCAGCTCGTGCTGTACGTGGGCCTCGGCCTGATCGCATTCATCCAGTGGCGCAAACGCGGCGGCGAGCCCGCGGGATGGGTCGCGGGGACGTTCGGGGCGCTCGGCGCCGTGATCGTCATCGCGGAGTTCCTTCCGGAGCACAGCGACAGCTCGTTCGTCGACTACGCGCGCCGGGTCGTGATCACGATCCTCGTCCTGTTCCCTTACTTCCTCTTCAGGTTCATGGCGTCGTTCGAATCCCCGGGACGGGTGCTGCACGCGCTCGCAGCGCTGCTGACGGGCGCGACGATCGTGTGGACTTTCCTGCTGGACCGCTTCCCCGAACCGAACGAGCCTCGCACCGACGAGTTCCAGGCCTACATCTATCTGTTGCTGGCACAGTGGGTGGTCCTGCTCGGGACCGTCACGTTCCGGTTGTGGCGCGCGGGCCGGGGTCAGCCCGCCGTCGCGCGGCGGCGCATGAGGACGATGAGCATCGGGTCGGCCGGCCTCGCGATAACGCTAGTGATAGCCGGCACGGCTTCGTCGACGGACGAGGTGACCGGCGTGCAGATCGCAACCGCGGTCATCGCGCTCGCGACCGGGCCCTTCTTCCTGCTCGGCTTCGCGCCGCCGGGCTTCGTCCGCAACGCGTGGAGAGAGCAGGGGAGCAGCAGGCTGCAGGAGGCGGAGTTCGCGCTGATGGAGGCGTTGTCACCGTCCGACATCACCGACGTCCTGCTGCCGCAGGTAACCGAGCTGGCCGCGGGGCGAGGGTCTCTCGTGATCGACCGCGAGGGCGCGGTCACCGGAGTGCACGGACTCTCCCCTCACGAAGCAGCCGATCTGGCTCGTTCCGTCGCGGCCGGAGGAGAGACCCCACCCGGGACCGGCACCGTGACCATCCCGATGCGCTCCGGGAAGCTCGTCGTCGTCACCAGCCCTTACACCCCGTTCTTCGGACAGGAGGAGACCGACGAGCTGCGCAGGCTGGCGCTCCTCGCCGACCTCGCCCTCGCGCGCACGGAGCACTCGCGCCGTGAACGGGAGCTCACCGATCAGCTCCTCGAGGCACAGCGCATCGCACGTATCGGGAGCTGGCAGTGGGATGCGGCGAAGGATCGCGTCACGTGGTCGGACCAGATGTACCGGATGCTCGGATTCGAGCCCGGCGAGTTCGAGCCCACGAGCGAGATCTACAACGAGCACGTTCACCCGGAGGACCGGGAGCTCGTGGCGGCGAAGGGACGAGAAGCCACCGAGCGAGGCGTTTCGCTCGACTACGAGCATCGCTTCGTCGGGCGCGACGGCGCCGTCGTGATCGTCCATACCCGGGGGAAGGTCGTGAAGGACGAGAACGGGGACGTCGTCCGGATGATCGGAACGCTCCAAGACGTCACGGAGCAGAAGGAGCAAGAGGGGCTGCGCGAGCGGTTCATCGCCAACGCGGCGCACGAGCTCCGCACGCCGCTGACCTCGCTGCTCGGCTTCGTCGAGATGCTCTCGCGGGCGCGGCACCGGCTCGACGAGACGAAGCTGCAGACGATGTTCGACGCGATGACGCGCTCGGGCGACCGTCTGGCCGTGTTGATCGAGAACCTCCTCGACCTGTCGAAGCTCCAGGCCGGTGAGGTCAAGGTCGCCATCGAGCCCGTGCCCATCGCTGCGCTCGCGCGCGAGGTCGTCGCGAGCACGCCTCCGCCGGACGGGCGCCAGGTTCAGGTCGACGTCTCCGACATGCCCGTCGCGCTCGCGGACAAGCACCGCCTGGACCAGGTCGTCACGAACCTGCTCACGAACGCGTATCGCTACGGCGGGCCGAACATCTCGCTCAGCGGGGCGACGCACAACGGCGACGTCATCCTCGCGGTCTCCGACGACGGCCCCGGCGTCGAGCAGCAGCTGCTCGGCGAGCTCTTCCAGCCGTTCACCCGCGGCTCGACCTCCTCCACGATCGGCGGATCGGGCCTCGGGCTCGCGATCGTGAAGATGCTCGTCGAGGCGTGCGGGGGCGAGATCTGGCACGAGCCGCGGCAGCCGAGCGGCGCGCGGTTCTGCGTCAGGCTGAAGAGCGCGGAATGAACGAGACGATCCTCGTAGTCGACGACGAGCCGGACCTCCGCCTGCTGGTCCGCATGACGCTGGAGGGCAACGGCTACCAGGTCGCCGAAGCGTCGACCGCCGCGGAGGCCCTCGATCTCACTAAGGAGCTCCGGCCGGCACTCATCCTGCTCGACATCCGCCTTCCCGACGCGGAAGGGTTCGACGTGCTGAGGACGTTGCGGGACATCGACGAGTTCGCCGACACGCCGATCGTCATGATGTCCGCGCACTCGAGCCCGCCGACCCTGCGCCAGGCCGAGATGATCGGCTCGCACGACTACTTGATCAAGCCGTTCAAGTACGACGACCTCCTGGACGTGGTCCGCAAGCACCTTCCCGCCGGGTAGTCGCGCGACCCGCGGGCATAGACTGCGCCGATGGCTGCGAGGGCTCCGGAGCGACCGTCTGCCGGCACGATCTTCAGGAACGTCTTCCTCGTCGCCGCCGCGCTGCTCCTGATCTACTGCCTGTACCTCGTGCGCAAGCTCCTCATGCTCGTGTTCATCGCGCTGTTCCTCGCGGTGGGGATGGACCCCGCGATCAGGCGGCTGCAGGCGTGGGGGTTGAAGAGGGGACAGGCCGTCCTCGTGATCCTGCTCGGGGTCGTCGTGTTCCTCGGCGGGTTCTTCGCCGCGATCGTCCCGCCGCTCGTCGACCAGGTGACCGATTTCGCAACGAACCTGCCCCAGTACGTCGAGGACCTCGCCGCTAACAACGAACGTCTCCAGGAATACGTGTCCGAGCAGGACATCGCGGAGAGGCTCCGGAACGCGACGCAGGAGATCCCGTCTCAGATCGGAAGCTCGTTCGGGACCGTACTGGGAGTCGCGGGGTCGGTGCTCGCCACGATCTTCAACGCGATCACAGTCCTGGTCCTGACCATCTACTTCTCCCTGAGCTTCACGAAGATGCGCGAGGGAAGCCTGAAGCTGATCCCGAAGAGCAAGCGCGCCCGCGTGCAGAGCCTCCTCGACCCGATCCTCACGAAGATCGGCGGCTACATCGCCGGGAACGTGGCGATCTCGATCATCGCCGGCGTCGTGTCGTTCGTGTTCCTTACGATCGTGGGCGTCCCTTATCCCGTCGCCCTGGCGCTCTGGGTCGCGATCGCCGACCTCATCCCCCTCGTCGGCGCCACGCTGGGAGCGGTACCGGCCGTCATAGTCGCGTTCTTCGTGTCGCTCCCCGTGGGCATCGCGACGCTCGCGTTCTTCGTCGTGTACCAGCAGCTCGAGAACTACCTCGTGGCGCCGCGCGTGATGACGAAGGCGGTCGACCTCTCGCCTGCGGCCGTGCTCGTCTCCGCGCTGACCGGCGCGGCGCTGCTCGGCGTCGCCGGCGTGCTGATGGCGATCCCCGCAGCGGCAGCGATCAAGCTGGTATCGAACGAGATCCTCGTGCCGTGGGCCGAGAAGGCCTAAACGTTCCCATTTCTCGCAGCCGGCGTTCATCTTTTCGACGCGGGAAGTTTTCGCGACTTTTCTAGCGTGACGGCGTGCTCAACGTCGCGCATCGCGGAGCTTCGGGAGTTGCGCCCGAGCACACGTTCCCTGCGTACGACCTCGCGCTCGCGCTGGGCGCGGACTATCTCGAGCAGGACGTCCACATGACGCGCGACGGCGTCCTCGTCGTCCTCCACGACGCGACGCTGGACCGCACCACGAGCTGTTCCGCGTTCGTCGCCGACCTGACGCTGGGGGAGCTGCAGGCGCTGGACGCGGGCTCCTGGTTCAACGGCGCGTATCCGGCGCGGGCGCGCCCGGAGTACGCCGGGCTTCGCATCCCGACGCTCGAGGAGGTCTTCCGGCGCTACGGGACGGGCGCGCGCTACTACGTCGAGACGAAGGACCCGGAGCTATATCCCGGCATGGAAGAGGAGCTCCTGAGGCTCGTCTACGCGTGCGGGCTGCATGGACGGGCCTTGATCCAGAGCTTCTCCGTTCAGAGCCTCCAGAAGACCCACGCCCTCGACCCGGCGATCCCGCTGATCCGTCTCCATCCCGAGGTGGGGGCTCCCGCGATCGCCGAGACGTTGCCGGAGACGGCGTGCTACGCCGCGGGCATCGGGCCGCGTCACACCGACGTGGACGAGGCATTGGTGAAGGCCGCGCACGACCTGCAGCTGGCCGTGCACCCCCACACCGTCGACGCGATCCACGGGATGCGGGCACTGGGGGAGCTGGGAGTGGACGGCGTGTTCACGAATTATCCCGGCAGGCTCGCCCGCGTGCTCACGACACGGCGGCGACGTCAGGCGATCGGCGCGCCGGGCTGAACCGAGTCCTCGAGCTGCAGCAGACGGACCGTGCCGTCGGGTTCGAGCGCGCCGAGGATCAGGAACTGGCTCTTGAAGCCGGCGATCCGGCGCGTCCCGAGGTTGAGCGCGCCCACGACCATGCGGCCTTCGAGCTCCTCGCGCGTGTAGTTCTTGATCTTGGCGGCGGTCATCAGGACGCCGATCACCGGGCCGAAGTCGACCGACACCTTCCACGACGGGGCGCGCGCGGCCGGGAAGTCCTCGACTGCGACCACGCGGCCCGCCCGCATGTCG
>WUUC01103541.1_pt1 | contig 10186 bp, 12 predicted proteins | sample 6278441 | NCBI WGS metagenome assembly WUUC01 (sample SAMN13675441, study PRJNA597444) | soil metagenome | isolation source: soil | place: USA: Washington | collected 2017-10 | reverse complement strand
GCTTCGTGCTGCTCAGCCTGCACGCCGGAGAGGCCATCGACGTGGTCATGAAGTGGCGCCGCGGCGACCTAGCCGGCGTCGCCTTCGAAAAGCGCCACGCCCTGGAAACCCTCGAAGACCCGCGCCTCGCGCCGGCCCGCGAGACCTGGCTGGCGCTTCGCCCAGGGATCGCGACTGGGCCGGCCGGGCCGAGCGCGGAGCCCGGTGGCGCGCCGGACGCCGCGCCCCACGGCGGCGGTCGCGCTCAGACAAAGCCCAGATAGGCGTTCGGAAAGTTCCGCGCCCACGAAGAGATCAGATTGATGTCGCCGTCGAACACTCCGAACTAAGGCCTATTTCTAGAGCCTGATCCCGTCATATTGAAGCGTATCCGGAGTTGACGAGGTAGTTGGCGCACTCGGCCGGGGGGAAGTGATCGAGGAGCTGACCGATGCGTCTCCAGGTGGCTTCGACGGTGCGCTCAGCGGCTTTTCGCAGGAGGGTCTTGAGCTTGGCGAAGACCTGTTCGATGGGGTTCAGGTCGGGGCTGTAGGGCGGCAGGAAGATCAGGTGCGCGCCAGCCCGTCTGATCGCCCGGCGGACGGCTTTACCCTTGTGGCTGCCGAGGTTGTCCATGATCACGACGTCGCCGGGCGAGAGCGTCGGGATCAGCAGTTGCTGGACATAGGCCAGAAACCACTCGCCGTTGATCGGCCCGTCGAGGACGAAGGGGGCGTCGATCCGGTCGCAGCGCAGAGCGGCCAGGAAGGTCATGGTCTTCCAGTGGCCGTGCGGGACCCTGTCGACGAGGCGTTCGCCACGAGCACAGCGCCCGTGGGTGCGGGTCATGTTGGTCTTCGCCCAGGTCTCGTCGATGAAGACGAGGCGGCGAGGGTCAAGCTTGGCCTGGTGACGCCGCCAGCGTTCCCGCTTCCTCGCCACATCCGGCCGGTTCTGCTCGGCGGCGTGCAGGCTTTTTTTTGAAGGTCACGCCCTCATGGGCGAAGAAGTCCCAGACCGCATGGTAGCTGGCCACGACCCCCGAAGGTGGACGGGGTTAAGCCGCTCTACGCTCCATGTCCGCTGGCGATAGCCCAGGGTTGGTGCAGTCGGCGGGGATTTTAGGAGCCCTCGATGTACTGGAATAGGTCGCGCCGGGCCTGGTCGCGTGTGGCGTGGACCCCCGTGGCGGACCCGCTCGGTCTTGAGGGTGTGGAAGAAGCTTTCATCGGGGCGTTGTCCCAGCAGTCGCCCTTGCAGCTCATCGAGGGCGTGATGCCGGATCTGGCCAGGCTTGTCGGTAAGCTTAGCGGCGGTGGATCAGCCCTGGCGCGGGCCGCTGGCGCTCGACGGCCATGTTGAGGGCATCGAGCGCGATCTCGGTTTGCAGGCTCTGGCGCATCGATCAGCCGACGATCTTGCGGGTGTGCACGTCGAGGATCGCCGCCAGGTAGAGCCAGCCTTCGCCGGTGGGGATGTAAGTGAGGTCGGCGAGCCAGATCTGGTCGGGCGCCGCTGCGGTGAGTTGCGGGCGCGCCGATGGGATAGCCATGACGGCTGTCGGTGGCCCTGACCCAGCGCCGCAGCGCCGCCAGCCCGCGGATGCCAGCGCGGCGGATCAGCCGCTCGATCCGCGAGCGCCCGACCCGACGTCCGTGACCACACAGGACGCGTGGACCCGCGGCGAGCCTTGGGTCCCGCTGCTCTCGGCGTGGATCAGACGGATGTCGCCCAGCAGCGCGCGGTTGGCGGCCGCGCGAGGGCTCTCGGACCGGCCACGCCAGACGCAATAGCCGCTGGCCGACAGGCCGAGGACTGCGCCGATCAGTCGAACCGGCCAGACCGCTTGATGCATCGACGAACCCGAACTTCATCGGGAGGCCGCTCCGAATATGAGCGCCGCCTTTTTGGATGTCGCGCTCCATCCGCAGCCGCTCATTCTCGCCGCGCAGGCGGGCGTTGTCGACCATCAGGTTAGACGGCGACGGGGCCGGCACCTGCGTGTTGGGGCGCCACGCCGCCCGTCGCCTCGGCCCTTGCCTCGTTCGCACCTGGGCGATCTCGATGTGGAAGTAGCCGATTGGATAGGCTTTGAACTACCGCTTGGCGGTGGCCTCACCTTCGACCTGCGGCAGTCTGGAGACGCCGTGGCGCTGAAGGCAGCGATGACCGCGTCAAGTGCGGGATCGTCGGCTGCAGGGCATACAGACAGTCATCCAGCGGAAGCAGCGTGTGCCTCGAAAGGCGATTACGACCGCTTCCTCCTCCACGGTCACAACCGTTGAGCGCGGGGTCCTTAGGGCCTGTGGGAACGTCCGCCACAGACGTGCGGCGCTTCCACTTGGCGACCGTCTTCTGATTGATCCCGTAACGCTTCGACAGAGCCCTCAGGCTCTCCTGACTATGTTGTATCGCTCGACGGACTGCCTCCGTCGTCGTGGCGCTCCCGTGGAGAACTGGCCCATAACGAATCTTTCCACTCTAACGGTAAAGCTGCACCATCAAAATCTGGGATCAAACATCTAGCATGGGTGTCCACTGAAACGGGGGAGGATCAGGCCGCGCGGCTTGACAAGGTCGAGGACTTCGCCACTGGGTGACTGATGGGCGCACTGGCACTTCCGATCCTTGGACTTTCCATCGTGATTGTCGTCGCGTTCGCTTGCCTTGCCCTCTCGGGCTACGACAAGCGTCATGGATCGCCAACGCTGCATAAGGATGAGCGCGATCCGCACAAGCGCCATAGTTAGCCGGCGATCTTCACTCCAGTTTATCGACGCCGCACTCCGGAATCTGCCCCTGCACGCCTGCTTCGCTTTATGCTGCGAGCGACCGCGACAACTTGGTCCCAACCAGAGCTGGACGCTCCGCGGGTTTCACGGCGCGTACCAGCTGCGCCACGAATTGGTCTAGGACCGCAAAAGCCCGCATATCGTCATCACCCAGAAGAGAGAATCTAAAGAGCGCTCCATCGGCCACATAACCATGGACCGCCGTCGTGAGGCGGGCCCTCTGCTGATCCGAGGCATCGATCGGTAGGAACTCGCCTAGGCGTGTCCAATAGGCGATGTACTCGCGTCGGTCCGAACGGCTCGCTATCACGTGGCGGCCGGGCAAGGTCATATCGGGACCTAAGGGGATGGCCGCGCGTCGCGTCATCTCCAGTTCAAATCCCACCGCGGGGTAGCAGCTTTCCGGCCGATGGAGTTGAAGGAGATCGCTTTGGTTCTCGCCGTAGGCCACAAGCATCATGACCTCGGCGCCGGTTTGCCGGTTACTGTAGATCCGCGCAACCGATTGACTATAGAGCCGTGCGGCTAAGCCGCCCTCGCTCAGCGGCTGTACGAGATCGACGTCACCTTGGCCATCCCAATTGTTGAACGAAGCCGGTATTACAGCATCCATTTTGCGGTTCGCGAGAAGGCTTAGGCGTCGCTTGGGCTTGAGTTGATAGGCGGCGCCGGCGGCTGCGGCAGACGCTGTAAGGAAAATAAGATCACGACGGGCGATCATGGCCTTGTAGACACCGGCAGGAGCCTCGAGAGCAGATGATCCGCCGCAAAGACCATGACTAGCGCTGTCGCGAAGAGGAAGAGGCCGGCCAGAACATGCAGGAACCCCTGCGCGACGGCATCTCCGAAGAAATAAGTCAGCAGGACAAGCACCATAATCCGGACAATGTTGGCGATGATAGCGATTGGAATGGCCAGAGCAGCGAGCAGAAGGGAATATCGCCAGGAAGCATTTCGAAGTAGATATATGTAGAACAGGCTAATCGCCACGAGCCCCACAAGAGAGTTCATTCCCGAACAGGCATCCTCGACGAGGAGCTGATATTGGGCAACAAACAGGGTCACTCCCTCGCGGGTGATTGGGATCCCGAACAGCAGCAGAACTTGGGTGGCGGCAAGCGAGACGAACTCCTTGAGCGGCGCAGTGATGGCGTCAATCACCCAGCCAGGCGGGGGAATAACGAACGCCAGGTAAAGCAGCGGGAACCAGTTCAACAGCAATGCCCGCCATCCGAAAAAGCAATGGAGCATGGCCAAGCCAACGCCGTAGACGCCAGCGACTTCCAGGCTGATGAAGTCGTATGCTCGCCCGAATACGTAAATGGCTAAGGCAACGGTGAGCATCAACCCGGTTAGCCAGGGAGAACCCGCCGTTCCCTCCGCCAGCAGGGATTCATGCTTGCGCCACACAAGCCAGAGGGCGGTGGCGAGAACAATGGGACCGTGGGCCCCCGCCTCGGTCGACCAGACCTGCTCGCCAAGCGTTATGAGGGTAGGTACCCCGAGGACCAGAAGCGCAAGACCGAGAGCCCAGTGGCGAAACATCTTAGGGCGCAACGCGACGCCCGGCTCGGAAGCAGATGACACCACGACCTCAGGCCTCGGTCATCACGGTGCCGATCACTCGGCCTCGGTGGCTTTCAAGCTGTGAGATTAGCGTCCGTACGTCATTGATGAAAGTCTTATCCCGCCGCACCACCACCAAGCTATAGCTCGCTACAGCGCTAACGCGGAGAACGTCGGAGCAACTATTGGCAGGCGGCGTGTCGAGAATCGTCATTTCGTAATCACGCAGGCAAAAATTCATCAATTTTGAGAAGGCGTTGCTTGCCAAAAGCTCTTGCGGGTTGTGAGGCGTTCCCCCCGCAAATAAAATTGATAGATTGGGCAGCACATTCGGTTGGATGAATTCTATAAATTCTTCGCTTTCTGACGTCAGACACTGTTGCAACCCCTCCACTGGCATCGATGGCTGGAACAGCCGGCTGATCGTAGGGTTACGTAGATTAGCGTCGATAAGCAGGGTCTTGATGCCGATTTGGGAAAGCCCCACGGCCAGATTGGCGGCAACGAAGGTGCAGCCAACGGCCCCGTCCGGCGCGCAAACTGCGAGCGCGCGACGCCCTTCTCTCACGTGACGCGCCATTACGTTCGTACGAAGGGCGCGAAAAGCCTCTGCTTCGGACATCACAACGGGCTCTATCGCGACCAGGGATGAAGACAGGGCATAGCTGATCGAGGAGGTCTCGGCCTTGGGCGATATCTTGTCAGCTACGTTGCTCATGCGCTTAGGCCGCGGCGGCTTCGCGACCCTTCGGTCGCGGCGCTTTGGATATTCTAACCCGACGCTGGCTTCGCCGGATTGCGGGGTCGGCAGAGACCACAGCCAGCAACGGCACCTCCGCGACGCCCGCCACATCCTCAACACCTCGCACGCGCCTCCGCAACAGCTCAAGCAGCAGCGAGAGGAAGAGACCGATCGCTCCACCTAACCCAAGTGCCCCGCCGAAGATCAAGGGATTGTTCGGAAAGGAGGGGTTCTGCGGCGTAACAGCTTCGCTAAGGACCGCAATTCCTGAGTCGGCGACCGCCGCTTCCTGGCGAAGCTCGGACGCGCGGGCCAGGGCCTTCTCCATCTGGGAGCGGTGCAGGTTCACTTGACCCTGGAGTTGCATCAGGCGTTCGATCTTGTCTCGGTTGGCGATAACGCGCGATGTTTGGGCGCTGACCGCGCGGCTCACGGCGGAGGCGCTTTCCGCCGCGGCGCGGGTGCCGGCGGCGCCCGCGGCCCGCATCGCAGCCTGATCCTCCGCGGCCAGCTTGGCGAGAGCTTCCCGCTGTGCCTTCATCTGGATCATCGAGGGATGATTTGGCCCGAGGGTCTTGCCCGCCTGGGCGATTTGAGCGTCGACTTGGGCCAGCTGCAGAGCGGAAGGTGAGGCCCCCATCGTGATTGGTGGCGCCACGACAGCGCCCACCCCCTGAGACGCGAGAGCGCGAAGGCGGGCGGTCTCACCGTCAACCGTCGGATCCTGCATCACGATACCGCTTTCGCGTTCGTAGGCCGTCTTCGCCGCGTCCGCCGTCTCAAGCATCTCACGCTCCTTCGCCGCCTGTTGGGCATACCAATCCGCGTTGCGTGTGGCCTCGCGGCGACGGGACGAAAGGGTAGTCTCGATGTAGGCGTCGCGAAGCGCGTTTGCCATCCTGCGCGCGTCGTCCGGCGAACGAGCGCGGAAAACGATCTCAAGAATGTTGGTGCCCGACACGACGTTCACGTCTGTGCGGTCAATGATACGCTGAGCCATCGCACGCCGAAGATCTACATCGCCATTATTAGTGGCATCATACGCTTCCAAGGCCTGCGGGTCAGACAGCCACCCGAGCGCCTCCGCCGCGCTACCTGCAACACTGACATCACGCACCAATTCGCGCTGGGTGGTGATGAAGGTCTTCGCCGAATTGGTGGGGATAACTTCGCCGGTTACGGGATCTGGTTTCAAGGTATTCAACATCACCCGCGTCGTGCCCTGGTAGCTAGGAGGCACTATCAGAACAGCGATGAGTGCTCCGACCAGTGTCCCCGCCGTGGTCAGGATCGTGAGCACACGGTGTGCCCACAGAATCCTTGCGACTTGCACGATGCTCATTCTGGCCTCCTGCCTACGCCTAGAACAGACGCTCGCGAACCGTCAGCACGTCGCCCGGCTCGATCTTGTCTTCCGCCGACAGGGTGGTGGTCTTTGCCCCGCGGCGGACCTTCACCTTCTTGTCAGATCCAGATTCCGTCAGCCCTCCGCCCTTCGCGATCGCCTGGGCAACGGTCATATCCGTCCGCACAGGATAGGCGCCGGGCGTATTCACTTGGCCGTAGATATAGAATATCTCGGCAGCGGGGGCGAAGATCTTGTCGCCAGGAGCCACGAAAGGATCCTGCGTCGGATCGCCGGCCGCGACTTTGTCCACTATATAGCGCTTCTCCGCGCTATTCTCTGACCTCACCAGCAAATAGTCCGCCGCCTCCGGACGGACCCCACCCACCCGGGCTAGGACCTCGGACAAACGATAAGGGCGGTTGATCGGCACGAGCCCGGGTGCTCCGACCGCGCCGAGAACTGTTACGTAGCGACTCGCGTATCCCACCACTTCAACGTTGACGACCGGGCTCGCGTAATAGCCGCCGGCCTTTAGAGCAGCGGCGATCTCCCCCCCGAGCTCTCGTGGCGTCTTGCCCGCCACCTCGATACGACCGCCGAAATTCGTCTGAATTGAGCCGTCGGTGTAGACGCGGGCCCTGACCTTGTCGCTTGTACCGATCACCTCGTACTCGATCACATCCTCAGGACCGAGCACGTATTCCGCTGCAGTTGGATCGGGCGGCCCCAGCGCGACAGGCGGAGTTGGGCCAGGACGCGCCTGCGTGACCGCCACCGAGGGCACCAAGATGGCGGCGCAGAGGGCCAAAGCCGGGCCGATTTTGCTGAACATGCTCATCTCATAGGCCTCAGTCGTACTCAATAGGTGAATATCGTGGCGAGCCGTACGCGATTGCTCGTGTAGTCGAACAGGGGATCGTTCGTGGCCCGGCGCGCCCGTTCTGCCGCAAGCGAGAAGGCGAGCCGCCGACTCTGCTTATATTGCAGCCGTGCTGATATAAGCCTCGTTCGCGCACGGACCAGTGAGGTCCGTCCCGTGACAATCACCCCCCGCGTGTCGCTTTCCTTTTGAGAAAGAGACAGCCCCAACAGGAATCGGGAGCTCATCCGGTAATCCACGTCCACGGCATAGTTCGTCTGAATCTCGTAGGATTGGCTCTGCACAAGAGTTGGCGCCACGGCGCGTTCAAATGCCCCCTGAAAGCGTATACGACTGGAGGCGCGGTAACTTACGTCTGCCGAGTACGTTATTCCCTCGAATTTCACCGTCTGAACTGAGGTCGAACCGGGCACCGGCGGGGGCGTCTCCAGCATTTCGCTGATAACATAACTGACAGCCGCATTGACCTCGATCCGACCACCCAACCGCCGCTCGGCCTGGAGTCCAGCGAGATACAAATCAAAGCCGTCTCGGCTCCCGTTTATCAGCGGTCGGTTGCCGTAGGTCGTATGCGAATAGCTTGCGAGCAGGGACAGCTTGCCGACGGCTGCCCGGCCGACCATCAGGCTCGCGGTAGCGCTGGTCATCTCGTAGTTGTTAAGTGCTGTCCTAGCCTCACTATTCGAACCCCAACTGCGATCGGCCTCAACTATGACGCCAATTCCGGATGGCCTTGCGCAGGTCAGTCCAGCCGCCACGCGCTCGACCTCAAGGATATTGTCGATTACTTCCGAGAGCGCTCGGTCGTTCAGCTGGGAGCGACCTCGCGCATACCCTGCGGAGACGACACCCCCGCAAGGCCCAAGTCGCCCGCCCAAGCCCCCCGTCATGTCGATACGACTGTGATCGAGCTGCGCGTTGACATCGTGGAAGTCATAGCCCGCCGTACCACTTAAAAACAAAGCTTGCTGACCAACGGGGATCACGACATCCGCCGCTACCCGCGGTGAGTACACTACGTCTTCTGGACGGACGCCTTGGAGGGCGGCCTGGACTGCGCCGGCCCTTGCGATATTGGTGTCATATTCGACCTCGCCGCGAACTTCGAATCTGAGCTCGCGTTTCGGACGACCCTGCGCCATGTCCTCTGGGGCGACACCGCCCGCTCCGGCCACTTGAGCGTCCGCCGACGTGCCGGCGGCGGCCCACAGGATAATGCCCAGTCCGACCGCATGTCGCCACATCAGTGTCCTCTCCGTCGTAATCGCGTTGCGCAGACATGGGGGACGATCTGCTGGTCCATTGAAAGTGAAGCCATAGGCGAGGCCTCAGGATCGCATCAAACTACGACGAACAGCGCCGAGGAAGTTTCTGACCTGTTCGAATACCCCCGCGCGCAGGGAAGCCTCATCGACACAAAGGCCTCGCATTTGCGGCGTCGGCCGTCCGGTGGCGATCAAAGCGGCCACCCGGCCTCTCACTAGCCGCTTGCGGCGGGCTTGTGAGGGCTGCATTATGTCGATGTCGCAGATACTTAGCGGCTCGATGACGAGCGCCCCAGCCTGGGTTGCTTCGGTCAGGAATGAGTCTCCTCGCTGGGTGCGCGTTACTACCAAGCTGCGACCATCCAGTTCTTCGAAGGTAGGGTAGCCTGTTTCGCCCCCATACCAGGCATCTGCGCAAGCGATGTCGGCAACCCCTCCCACCGCATCCGGACAGATCTTGCAGCGGAACTGGACATCCTTGGATAGATACCCGCCCCAGCTCTCCTCATAACTCATCTGCGCCACTCGCCCGTCGCGCGTCGTGGCCGTGGCCTGGCCCGGCCAGCCTTCGCCCCGATAGCGGAAGGTCGCGAGCTCAGTCGGCGACACGGCGAGGGCCTCGAGTACCCGCCCCACGGCCCTGCGGCTGGGCGTTCCGGCGCAGAAAAACGCTAGCATCAGAGGCACATGGGCATCCACCCGGGGGTCGCTCAAGGCAAGTCGACGTAGGCCCGAAACGTCACATGGCTTGCCGATAAAGGCAGCCTTTCCTCCGTCGGAAAGCACAGCGTTTATCTGGGCAAGTGGCGAAGATGAGACATAACGCGATCCGGCTCCGCGTACCACCTCCGCTGGATCAGACGAGACGACAATAGCGTTTCCAGCCGGGTCATCGACGTCAGCCTGCACGTGCACTATCCGGTCTACCCATCCGGAGCGAAGCGCATGAACGGCCAGGGCGGTCACAGCACCGCCCGACGAACCCAGAAAACGTATGGCCTCATCCGTGGCGAAACCTGTATTCACGCGATGATATGGGCCCCAATAGGGGTGCAACTGGGGTGCGGGCGACCATTCGGCGACCACGGCTCCGGGACACGTCGCCGCGATCACTATCTCGGCGCGAGGATCGACCGGGCCCCACCGTACCGGTCGGTTGTATCCTGGCGGCGCCACTCCCATTGCGATCCCCGGACCACCGACAGACGCGCAAAGTCCGCAGCCCGTGCACAGATCGCTCCGCAGGACGCGTTCTACTGTGGGAGAGATTGGAAGCAGATGATCCGTCCCCCCGGGGGTTACCGGCTGATCTACTGTTGACTGCATCGGTGCTGGGTCTCGAAACGTTGGCGATTCGGCGGAAAGGGCTGGCCCTGCAAGGGCCGTGCTGCGTCAGGCTCCGCTTGCAACGTGGCGAGATACTCTCGTGAGTGGGGGCGGCAGGGCGGGGCGCGTAGCATTCGGCGAACGAGCGCCTCCTTGACGGACGATCACGGGCGCTTCTTCTGATCGACGAGAAAGGGCGCGAGGCGACGTGCCCAGCGCGGATGGGCGATCACCCATCGTTGCAGGGCCTCGGCGCCAGCGTCGGAGACGGCCTTGTTTATCACATTG
>WUUC01017983.1_pt1 | contig 10186 bp, 10 predicted proteins | sample 6278441 | NCBI WGS metagenome assembly WUUC01 (sample SAMN13675441, study PRJNA597444) | soil metagenome | isolation source: soil | place: USA: Washington | collected 2017-10 | reverse complement strand
GCGTCGGATGTGAGTCATCCTCGGTCGGGCACAGCGCGTCAGCGACGCCGGACTCGAACTCGCCAAAAGAAATAAGGGCAGCGATTAGATCGTCGTGCGGCACGGCCCCATTGGCCGCGAGCCGCGCGATCTGCCTCTGCCGATTGGCCCATGCGTCCTGGCCAGCCTCAACCCGGTGACGATTGTCGTAAACCAGCACACCCGTATCTTCCGCCAAAGCCCTGCAGTGTCCGGCCCACCTCTTGCACCCCGTCAGTTCCAATGTCCCTCGGAGGCTCGACCATGACCCGCTCGAAAACCCCCCTCGAACAACTGCTCTCGCAGCATTGGAACAGTGATCCCGAGCAACTTCTCTCGCTGATCGAAGAACGACTCGGTGTGCGCGTCGAACCTCAACAGTTAAGCCAGGCTCCGGATGCGTCAGCCTTTGCTACAGCTCTTAAAGGCCAGGTGGACCACCCCGGTCGCCTGGAGCGGCTGGCCGAACGTTTGCTCCAGTCATGACCCGTTATGCGGCAACGGGCCGCCATGGGCAGATCGTGGTAAACGGCGCCATTCACCGAGTCATCGAACAGCAGGCGGCGATGCAGCCGCACACCGTTGCGCTCACTGACGGTACTCAATCGGTTACGTACAGGGAATTGAACGGGCGCGCCAATACGCTCGCACGTCGCCTGGCCGAGAGCGGCTTGCGGCGGGGCGCCGTCGCGCTCGTACGCATGGAGCGCGGCGTCGATCTGGCAACGGTGCTTCTGGCCGTGCTCAAGGCCGGTGCGGCGTACGGGTGGGTGGAACCCGGTTCAGCAGGAGACGTGGAACTTCCCGCCAGCTTCTGCATCCTGAAACGGAAATCGGGTTCTGAACAGGCCTATCACGCGGTCGATGTCCGCACGGCGCTTGCTGCTTGCGCCGAGCGGCCGACCCCGAACCTGCCGATCCTCACCCGTGGGTCGGACGTCGCGTGCGCGTTGCCCGACGGCGACGGCAATCCCCAGATGCTCGTCCCGCACGGGACTATTACTTCAATGCCGACGCCGCGGCGCACCGGGCCGTGGATGTCGGAACCGGGCGCGTTCGATCTGTGGATTGGGCTGATGTCAGGCGAGACGCTTACGCTCGATCCGCCGCAGGTGGCGAACGCCGCCGCAACCGAGCACGCGCCGGCGGCCGCATAACCACGACACGTACGGCAGTTACGCGTCCCACCACAGTTTGATCGCGAACGCGATCACGGTCGCCGTTACCACCCCTTTCAGCCACCGGTGGCCTTTCCGTACGGCGAGCCTGACGCCGATCAGCGCACCTACCGTGTTGCCGGCGGCGAGCGCCAACCCCATGGGCCAATGCACGGCGTTGTTCGCAATGAAGATGGCGAGGGCCAGCACCGTGAGCAGGAAGACGCTGACGACCTTGATCGCGTTGCCGCGCACGAGGTCGAGCCTCGCCCAGGTGGTAATGGCCAGCACGAGGAACCCGACGCCGGCCTGGAGGAAGCCGCCGTACAGCCCCACGAGGAAAAACCCGACGGCAACAATCCACGAGCTGGAGGATCGCGCATCAGCGCCTGCTTTCGGATCCGGCGCCAGTAGTGTGGCCACAGTGACCACGACCATGACGATCGCGAGTATGCGGCGGAAGAGATCGTCGCCCACATAGAGCGCAGCCCACGTTCCAATGGCCGCACCCGCAAGCGCCGGCACGCTCGCCCTCAGCGCCCACTTCCAGTCCAGAACGCCCGCCCGGTGGAAGCCCCACACCGCTCCGAGGTTCTGCGTCAGGACACCAAGGCGGTTCGTGCCATTCGCGACCGTTGTCGGCAGTCCGAGGAAGATGAGGATGGGAAGCGTGAGGAACGAGCCGCCCCCCGCGAGCACGTTGAGGATGCTCGCGAGGATGCCGGCTCCCACGAGGAGCGCATAGGGCCACAACTCCGCCACTCGACAAGTGTTCCACGTCGCCGAGTTGGAAGGGTAGCGCTTACTGGCTGAGCGCCACCTTCGACGCGCGAATGCGGATGCTGTTTCCACTGCGTTCCGCGACGCCAGTGATGTGCACCTGCTGCCCCTGACGCACCGCGAGGCCGCCTTGAGATGCCACGACCTGGACCCGCGCGTTGCCGTCCGCGACCCAGAAGCTGGTCGGGCTGTCGACGCGCTCGACATCGACGTCGGCGATCTCCACGCGGCGTCCTAACTCGCCTCGAGCGCCTTCGTCCAGCAGTTCGCCCAGTTCCGTCACGGCATCGCCGCCGCGGTGCTCGATTTCCTCGCGCGTGGACTCAGGCGTGCGCTGCGGTTCATGCCCGCCGGCCTGCGTGTCAACGCCGCTGGGCGTGGCGCCACCCGGATTCCGCTCGCCCGCGGTGCCCTCGACGTTCGGGTCGTCCCGCTCGATCTGGTTGGCCTCGCGGTCGGCGGCTGGCGGTCGCGATGCCCAATAGAGCAACACCAGCCCGACAATCAGGAAGAGCGCGATTATCGGTCCCACGTACGTACGCAGCGCGGTGCGCCGCACGTCCCGATTGACCACGCTGTTCGGGGGATTCTGGGGGGCGTTCGGATCCGGATTGCGGCTTGTGTATTCGGCCATGGTGCCTCCGTGAGGGAGCTGTGCATGAGCCGTTCCGACGCGGATGTCGTGGAAACCCCCGTCCATATTCAAGCTCAGGTAGCGTGGGGCGATGCACCCGCCCGCGGGCGAACTACACGCGGCTCCCCACGGCGTTGAGCATTTGCCTCGTTAATTTCTGCCGGGCCGTCCAGTACTCCGCCCAGGGATCCTTCCGCAGGCGACCGAGCCGCTTCGGAACAGTCACGGCTGTGAACGACGCGGGATCGAGCGAGGCGGTCAATTCGGACCACGCGAGGGTGACGCTTACCGGTGCGTGTGCCCTCGCGCGCGTCGAGAACGCCGCAACCGAGGTGTTGGTGCGATTGTTCCGGAGGTAATCGATCAGGATCTTCCTCGCGCGGCCAGCCTTTGCGAAGTCGGTCGTGTACTCGTCTGGCGCCGCGCGCTCGATCGTCTCGGCAAGCGCACGCGTGAATGCCAGGCAGGCGCTCCAGTCGGCGTGCGGTTGAAGTGGCGCAACGACGTGAAGTCCCCTGCCCCCGGTCGTCTTGACGAAGCTCTGTAGGCCGAGAGCGTCCAAGGTGTCGCGCAGCGCGCGCGCTGCGCGCACAACGCGGGTCCACGGGACCTGCTCGCCCGGGTCGAGGTCGAGCACGATTCGGTTCGGTTCTTCGACTCGCGCGAAGTCCGAGTTCCACGTGTGCAATTCGAGCACTCCCATCTGCGCCAGCCCGATCACGCCGGCAATGTCGTCGGCAATCAGGTACTCGCCAAGTTTCTTCTTCTCCTGTATGTGCACGCGCCGGAGCGGCGCCGGCGCCCAGACCTTCGAATGCTTCATGTAGTGGCAGTCGCCTCGCAGCCCCTCAGGGCACCTCACGAGCGTCAGCGGGCGGCCGCGCACATGCGGCACGATCCACTCGGCAACCCGCTCGTAATACTTCGCGACGTCGAGCTTTGTCAGGCCGAGAGCCGGGTAGACGACCCGATCGGGATGTGAAATCCGGACGCCGTGGACGACATCGCGGGGTGGCGTTGAGGGCGATGCGGGGACCTCCTTCTTCGCCTCGCGTGGCGCCTTATCCTCGCGGAGTCCCTGAAATGACGGGTGCCGGATCTTGCCGTCCGCAGTCCATTCAGTGAACTCCACTTCGCCCACCAGTTTCGGCTTCACCCAATGCGCGTTCTTGCCCAGTGCACCGGGAGGTCGCTGCGCGAACGGACACTCGCGCTGTTCAAGCCGGTTCAACCGGCTCCGCACGTCCAGCGACGACTTCTGCGTGAAGCCGGTGCCCACCTTCCCCGAAAAGATCAACCGGCCGCTGTCGTCGTAATAGCCAATGAGGAGCGCACCAATCCCCACACGCGCGCCTTCAGGGTCCGTGAAACCGCCGATGACGAACTCCTGGCGGAGCACGCACTTCGTCTTGACCCAGTCGCCGTGGCGTCCGGGCCGATGCGGCTCTCCGGCCCGCTTCGAGATGATCCCCTCGAGTCCCAGCCTGCAGGCCTCACCGAAGAACTTCCGGCCGTGACCGACCACGTGCTCCGAGTAGCGGATGCGTCCTGCCTTCTTCGGCCGCCCGACGAGCGACTGGAGGCTGGCCTTGCGCGCTTCGAGCGGTTGCGAGTCCACGCGTTCGCCGGCAAGGCGGAGCAGATCGAAGACGAAGTAGGTCACCGCGGCGCGACCTTCTTCGGTCTCGGCGCTGAACGCGTTCTGGAGTGCCTGGAAACTGGTGCGTCCATCGGGCAGGACCACCGCCACCTCGCCGTCGATCAACGCATCATCGACCGGGAGCCCGCGTACCGCCTCGACGATTTCCGGGAAGGCAGCAGTCCAATCCTTGCCGTTGCGGCTGTAGAGCGCAATGCGTGACCCGCGTATGCGGCATCCGATGCGGTAGCCGTCGTACTTGATCTCGTGCAGCCAGGCGTCGCCCTCCGGCGCCTCCTTTACGAGGGTCGCGAGTTGCGGCCGGTAGTCAGGCGCGGGCACGCAGTGGGGGAAGGCGTCGAGTCGTTGCCGCGCTGGCGCGGGAGAGCGGCCGCGCCCGGGCCGCGGCGGCGTCGCGCGCGCGCGAGAGCCGTCCGGAAATCTGCCGCGCGAGCCGCGTCGCCCAGGACACATCCTGAGCGCTGTACTGCCGCCCCGAGTCGGCGTACCCGAGCGTCAACGCGCCGAGCGCATCGGCGCCGTCGAGCAGCGGAACGACGATGGCTGACTGGGCCCCGAGTTGCCGGTGCAGGTCGAAGACGCGGAGACGACACGGCGGATCCGGATCCCGCGCGATTTCAGTGCGCACCTGGGGCCTGCGCGAGCGCACCGCTTGCGCGACCGTGCTGAGCGGATCGGTGCAGATGATCCGGTCGGAGCGCGCGAGACCGCGCACGAGCCGCCGGCCGGCCCGCGTGACGTGCGCGCTCGCCGCGCAGCGCAAGTGCTGCTTGTCGACGAGATGAATGAAGCAGAAATCGGCGAGTGACGGGATCGCCGACTGCGCAAGACGCTGGAGGAAGTCTGACCGGACCTGGTTCATGCCGAGAACCCCTGTTCGAATCAGGATGTCACAAGTGTAAAGAGGTGCGCCCTGCGCGACAAGCTGAGAAATTCGCAGAATTGGCTGGGTTTCCGCGCGGGCCGTTGAGCTGCGGCTCCGTTCGGGTAAACTCTCCGATCGCGCTCGGATCGCTCGGGAGGATCGCCATGAAGCACCGCGTGTTCGTTGTCGCCGCGCTGATCGTTGCCGCCGCGTCCGCTTCCGGTGCGCAGGGGAACCGGGCACTGCGGCGGATCGGCCTCGACGAGCAGGCGTCGCTCACCCGCATCGTCGACAACGCCGCCGAAGGCAAGCAGACCGGTGGCAATGCCTGGCTCACCTGGCTGCCGCACTTTCTGCGCGGACCCGACAACAAAACCTACATTCCATTCACACTGAAGGTCGAGGAGTCGCCAGGCGCGTTCCGCGCGGCTGCGATGTACGTTCGCGTGGCGCCGCGCGGGGATCTCGGTCGTGCCGGGCGGAAGGCCGAAGGGGTGCAGAACGCGCTGGGAGTCGCCAGCGGCGACATGCCCGTGAACAGCCCGGAGCGCCGCCAGGGCGCGGGCGCCCCGACCGCGAGTGACTCGTCGCTGATGCTGAGAAGCCTCACCGCCAAGAACAACACGAGCGGCTACCCGTACGAGGCCGCCTACGGCGTCCAGACGCGAAGCGGCAGCACACCCGTCGCTACGCTGCAGAGCGGGTTCGGGGTTCCTCCGGGCGAGTACGATCTCTACATCGCGCTACTCGAGCGGGACGTGCGTGGAGAGAAAAAATGGGCGGTGTTGAAGCAGCCGATTACAGTGCCCGATCTGTCGACGAGCGCCCTGCGCATGAGCAGCGTCATCCTGGCCGATCGAGTCGAATCGCTGCGAGGACCAATCCCCGATGCCGAGCGACCGCTGCGTCCCTACGTATTCGGGACGTCAGAGATCGTCCCTGCAATTGACGATGAGCTCAGGGCCGACGAAACACTCCACGTGGCATTCTTGATCTACGACGCGGCAACCGATGGTTCCGGCAAGCCAGACGTACGCGTCGAGTATCGCTTGTTCCAGCAGAATTTCGCGGGCGAGCGCCTGCTCGGAGCGACTGCGCCGCAGGCGTTTGATGCGTCTACGCTTCCGACCGATTTCGACCTACGAACGGGCCAGCAGCTGGCCGCCGTGCAGTCCCTGCCGCTGGATGCGTACAAGCCCGGCGCGTACCGGCTCGCCATTCGCGTGACCGACAAGCGCAACGGCGCGGCGACCGAGGAGAGCGTCCGCTTCGTGCTCATCGGTAACTAGCGCGTACGTCGACTCTTCCGTTCACTCGTAAAAGTGGCGTCTCCGTTGCAGCGCCATGGTTACCACACATGTATGAGGAGCGGAGGAAGCCGAAATGACACGAACAATAAGTAACGGCTGCATGATCGCCATGCTGTCAATTGGGGTGACAGCGTACGCGCAGACAACTGGACAGACCCCGACACAGCCCGCAAGCCAGGCCGGATCACAGCGCATGGAACAGGGCAGACAATCTGGTGATCGCTCGCAGACTCAGCAGCAGATCACGCTGGTGGGCTGCATCCAGCGAGAGGCCGAGTTTCGACAGGCCAATCAGGGCGGTCGCGGCGGCACGATGGGCACCGGCATGGGCGTCGGTAATGAATTCGTGCTCATCAATGCGTCAAACGCATCGAGCGCCGGTTCGACGGCAAGCGCCAGCGGCAGCCCGGGTTCGGCGAGCGGCACGATGACAGGCACCGCGTCGACCGGCACGGCCGGCACGAGCGGAACCGCGTCCGGCACCGCCGGAACGACGAGCGGCACCGGCACGAGCGGCACCGGTTCGGCAACCGGCACGACGAGCGGAACTGGTTCGACGACAGGCAGCCCGACGAGCGGAACGGCGTCAGGGACGGCAGGCGGCACGACGGCGGCGGGCACCACCGCCAGCCACACGGAGCACTCCGGGATGACGATGAGCAGCGGCGGCACCGCCTACGCGCTCACCGGCGATCGTGAGAAGGAACTCGAGAAGTACGTCGGTCAGCGTGTTGAAATCATTGGCCGTGTCGAAGGCGGCGCGAACCGGACCGGCGCGGGCACTAGCGGGTCGATGAGCGGCAGCGGCACGACGTCCGGCAGCGGCACGTCGGCAACCGGCACCACCTCGGGCACCGGCACCTCGGCAACCGGCACGACGTCGGGCACCGGAACGACCTCGGGCACCGGAACGTCAGCGACCGGCACGACCTCGGGTACGGGCACGTCGGCGACGGGCACCACCTCCGCTGGCACCGAGACGACGACGGGAACGTCGGCGACGGGCAGCCGTACGGGCAGCGGCACCTCCGCGAGCGCGCAGGGTTCAGGCCAGGGCTTCAGCAACCTGCAGCAGCTGAACATCGTTTCGTTCCGCGCGGTCGGCGGAAGCTGCTCGACGCAGCAGTAACTTCGACCTGCCAATTTTCCAACCCAACTCCCACGAGAGTCGTTCGGCTCCGTGGGAGTTGGAGTCTGGATGGTGGAAGTCACGACGTAAGACTCCTCACAAGCGACAGCATCATGTCGATTGCCACCGCGTTGTGGCCGCCCACCGGGATAATCAAATCCGCATAACGCTTCGTCGGCTCGACGAACTCGAAGTGCATCGGCTTCACCGTGCCGAGGTACTGGTCGACCACTGAATCCACCGCACGTCCTCGCTCGGCCACATCGCGCTGAAGCCGGCGGATGAAGCGCGTGTCTGCATCCGCATCCACGAACACTTTGACGTCCATCAGGTCGCGCAGCGCGCGATCCGTATAGATCAGGATGCCTTCGACAATGATGGCTTTCCGGGGGGAAACAGTCTCGGTCTCCGGCCGGCGTGCGTAGCGCGTGAAGTCGTACAGCGGCACCTGCACCGGATGCCCCGCCTTCAACTGGCGCACGTGGTCCACGAGCAGGTCGGTTTCGAGGGAGTCGGGATGATCGTAGTTGAGCGCGGCGCGCTCCTCGAGACGGAGGTCGTTGCGGTCCCGGTAATAGCGATCGTGTTCGAGGACGTTGACCCGGTCGGGGCCGAGACTCTCGACGATGCGGCGGACCACGGTGGTTTTTCCCGATCCGGATCCGCCGGCAACGCCGATCACGACGGGAGGGCGTGTCATGCCCTCCCATTCTTTCACGCGTGTCTGCGGCGGGGGAGTTCCTCGCGCTGACGGGCGGCGCGCAGCTTCTGGAGCGCGCGCGCCTCGATCTGGCGGACGCGTTCGCGAGTGACGGAGAGGCGCCGGCCGATCTCCTCCAGCGTGTACTCGCGATCGGTGCCCAGGCCGTAGCGCAGCCGCAGCACTTCCTTCTCGCGATCGCCGAGCGGCTCCATGGCGCGTTCCACCTCGTTGGCGAGATCGCTTTCCATGACGCTGTCCTCGGGCGACTGCATCGACTGGTCGCTCAGGAGATCGCCGAGCTCGGTGCCCTCATCCTCGCCCACTTTCATCTCGAGCGAGTAGGGGGTTTTCTGCGCGTCGAGGAGCAGGCGTACCTTCCCGGCCGGCATCTTGAGCCGTTCGGCAAGTTCGTCGGCCGTTGGATCGCGGCGGTTCTCCGTGCGGAGCGCCTTGCGCTCCTTCTCGAGCCGGTTCAGCGACTCGATCACATGGACCGGCAGCCGGATCGTTCGGCCGTAATCGGCAATCGCGCGGGTGATCGCCTGGCGAATCCACCACGTCGCGTAGGTCGAGAACTTGAAGCCGCGACGGAACTGGAACCGGTCGACGGCCTTCATCAGTCCGATGTTGCCTTCCTGGATCAGGTCCAGGAAGGAGAGGCCGCGGTTCATGTACCGTTTGGCGATGGAGACCACCAGGCGCAGGTTGGCTTCCATCAACTCGCGCTTGGCTTCGCGCACGGCGTCTTCGGCGGCTTCGACCTTCGCGAAGCGCCTGCGGAAGTCGGCCTTCGGGAGGCCGACTTTCGATTCGAGCGCGCGGCATCGCTCCGCACGTTCCGAGCGCGGCACGTGTTCGAGGTTGCGGAACTCTTCGTCGTGGTGCTTCAGCTCCGAGTAGATGTCATCGACGAGCGCCGGTCGAATTGGCTGCGCGGCCAGGTCTTCGCACAAGGCTTTGTGGGCGCGTTCGAGTTGCTGCTCGTAGCTCGCGCGCGCCTTGACGCCGAGACGCGGGTTCTCGAGCTGTCCGCGCAGCTTGTCCACCATGCAGCGGCGCCTCTTGATACGCGCGAAGGCCCGCAGGACCGGGGTGACGACCTCGTCGCGCAATTCGCCGCCCTCCGGCAGGAGGATCAACTCGGCCGGGGGATCGCCTTTCTGACGGATCCGGTCGGCGAGCGAGATGAAGGTCTGGAGCGCCCCGGGAATATCGGCGAGACGCTGGACGAGATCGCTCCGCGCGTCCTCGATGCGCTGCCCGATGGCGACTTCTTCGTGCTGCTTCAGCAGCTTCCGTTTCCCAATATGCTGCAGGTACACACGGACGAGGTCGACGTCTTCGTGCCCGAGCGGACCGGCGGCAATTTCCTCCTGCTCGGCTTCTGCGGGCTCCTCCTCGTCGGTGTCCCGGAAATCCTGGGGCTCGAACGCCTCAGGTTCCTCTTCACGCAGCAGACGCTCGGGCTGCGCGGCAAATGGCGTTTCTTCGGCCGTGGGCGCTGCATCCTCGCCGTTAAGGCCGAACTCCTGCGCCCGGCGTCGCCAGTCGAGAATATGGGCCTGGTTCGACGGGTCCTTCCATTCAATGAGGGACTTTTGTCGAGCCGGGGGCTTGGCAGCTTTGAACGCCAAGGTTTTCGTCGAGGCGCGCGTAGTTTTCTTGGGCATGGGCCTCCGCTATCTCTGCAAGCCAGTTGCCTGCCAAAGTTAGGACGCCTGCCTGGCTGCGCCGGGTGTCTGCCGTAGAAGCGCTGCCGTGCTACCATCAGACGTTCTGGCCGCGGCTGACACGAGCTGCGGTGAGCAAGGCCCGCGAGCTTCGCGTGACCGCTCCGGCGAAGCGCGCCGAAGCCGAGGGGCGAAGGCGGGGCCCCTAGCTCAGTGGTAGAGCACCTGACTTTTAATCAGGGTGTCCCGGGTTCGATCCC
>WUUC01231653.1_pt1 | contig 10188 bp, 8 predicted proteins | sample 6278441 | NCBI WGS metagenome assembly WUUC01 (sample SAMN13675441, study PRJNA597444) | soil metagenome | isolation source: soil | place: USA: Washington | collected 2017-10 | reverse complement strand
GGCAGGGCTTGGTGGCGCTGCACTCGGGCTCAGCGCCGCCGAGCTTGCCCTTGGCGATCTCGGCCATGAACGCGATGCCGAACTTCGCGTACGGCACAGCGACGTTCGCGTTGCCACCGCTGGTGGCCAACGTGTCGTTCACGGTGTGGATCTTCTTGTTGCTCTCGGCGAACGTCGCTTCGTTGGGGAACGTCGACGGGAAGCCGTTCTTCGTCCAAGACGCGTGATCGGAGCAGCCGTAGCCGCACGTCGAGGTCTTGATCGGCATCTTGATGTACTTGTCGACGAGTTCCTTGCCGAACGTGTCGAGCGCCGGGTTCGTGTTGTCGACGATGAAGCTGAAGTACGGCGGGTTCGCCGTGTTGTAGATCGTCATGTCGTTCTGCAAGACGGCGATGACCTTCTTGCCCGCCGCCTTGGCCGCAGCGGCGATCTCCGCAGAACCGACCAAGCCCACCTCTTCGGCTGCGTAGCCGTAGAAGACGACCGTGCGATCGGGGATGAAGTTGAGCGCGAACGCCTGGCGCGCCACCTCGGTGATGGTCGCGATGCCGGAAGCGTTGTCGTCGGCGCCTGGAGCTGGGCTATCGCCAGCCGAGCGGCCGACCGTCGAGTCCAAGTGGCCGCCGAGCACCACGATTTCGTTCGGAAGCGTGCTGCCAGTGATCGTCATCGAGACCGACGGCTGCGGCGTGCCCGTGTGGTCGATGAGTTCGACCTTCACGTCGCTGCGACCGGTTGCCAAGGCCGTCCATTGGTCACGCAGCCACATCGAGGCCTGCGCTCCGGTCATGCTGGTATGGAAGCGCGTCGTGATCGCGGACATGTCCGTAATCACCTTACGGATCGAAGCTTCTTGGACCTTGGCGATCATCGGCTCGACGGCCGCGGCGTTGTCGATCGTGTAAGCGATCTGCATCAGCTGCGCCTGATCGCTGGCATCGCTGCGCAGCATCGCCAGGGCCGCTTCTTCGGACTCGTGCAGCATGAAGCCGCCGCAGCGGTGAGCCTCCTCGTGCCCGATCTCGGAGAGCGTGGGCAACGCAGAGAGCGGCACGCGCACCGCGAACTCGTCTTCCGCGAGCGCGTCCGTCTTGGTCTCGAGCGCACCGAACACGCGCGTGATGGCGTCGAGCATGGTCTTGTCGGTCGTGATCCAAACGCGCTCTTCAGCTTCGAGAGCCTGCTGTTTGCCGTCGACGACGTCGGGTGCCGCTTCTGCGCAGGCGCCAGCGAGCAGCGAACAAGCGAGAGCGACGGATGGGGATCGAGAGAATTTACGGGACATCGTTTTGGCAACCTCCGCTAGGTCCCGGGAGCACGGAACAATGCCACCAATAAACCGACAAAATCGTTCACTCAAGATCGGAAATCAAACTTCGAACTTCTCCGTAAAATGTTATTTTCACATGGAATTAATGTCTTAATAAATCAGCGTAGATTCCTGCGCTCCCGCTGGATGAACGCGCCAATATCCGCAAGCCCAGCGGAAAAATGGCTAAAAAGCGCTCGTATTTGCGGCCTGGTTCGCAGATTGGCGTCCACTTGCTTACACGTCGGTCCGCCGCTTGTTCGGCGCGCCAATGTGGCGCTGACCCCAAACATCGGTGGCTCTCTGCAGGCCGGGCAATAGGCACAGAGCACGGAAGTCATCGCGTTTCAAAATCCAAGTTATTGCGCGATTCCACTGAGGGTGTTCCGAGCGTGCTCCATTCGCGGCAGCCACGCGGCTCGCCCGACGCAGATAGGCCGTCGGCACTGCCCTAGCTTCACCGCGCCCCGACATTGGCTGCGACCGCGCCGCGCGTCGGTCTACGCTGCGCCTATGACGATCGCCCTGCAATCAGTCTCGCACGTGGGTATTCGCGTCGCGGAGCGGAGCCGCTCGCTTGCGTTCTACGCGTTGTTCGGTTTTCGCGAGACCGCGTGGCATGAAACGCCGCGCGTCTCCGTGTTGCGCAACGAGCAGGAGATGGAGCTCAATCTCATCGTGAACGCCGACGCGGTGGCCGCCGGCAACGTGCTCATGGATGTCGCGGCGAAACACCCTGGCTACACCCACATCGCGTTCTACGTGGCATCGCTCGAAGCGGCCATGGCAGCGCTTCAGCAACACGGCATCGCCATAAGCGAAGGCCCCGTCAAGCTCGGTGAGCACATCCTGGCTTGCTTCGTACGAGACCCGGACGCCAACGTGATCGAACTCGACGAGCGCATCGTTTCGTGAAGGAGCTTGCACTTGGCAGAAGCATCACGTCTTTCGGTGTCTTGCCGCAAAAATGGGGGAAAGCGGGCTATAATTGCCCTTCATGCGCTCGCGCCCCGGATCGACTTCGCGCTTTTTCCTGCGCCTTCCGCGCCTGGCATGGCTGAGCGCAAGCTGTGTAGTGAGCGCAGCCTGCGATTCGCACGCAAACGTTCAGGTCGAGCTGCGTGGCGATGATTGCATGTCGTGTCACGCCGACGAACTCGAGACCACGAAGCAACCGCCGCATGCGCTCGTCAACTTCGACGACGATTGCGGCAGTTGCCATGATCAACGCGCTTGGTCGCCCGCACCGGGCTTCGCGCACGCTCAGGCTTTTCCGTTGACCTTCGCGCATGAAGATCCCTCGTGTAAGGCCTGTCACGGCGCAGGTTACAAGGCAGAGGCGATCGAGCGCGATTGCGTCGACTGTCATGGCGAGCTTGCACGAGAGGTCGAAAATCCCGTGCACGCGGGCCTTACCAACGACTGCTTCGCCTGCCACCGCACCGATTCGTTCATGCCCGCTCGCTTCGTACACTCGTGGCCGCTGAACGGCGTGCACAAAACCACCGACTGCCGCGCTTGCCACGTTGGAAATCCGGCGACTTACGAAGGCACCTCCACGCGCTGCGTAAGCTGCCATGACGACGATCGCTTACGCGTAGACGCGATGTCCGTGCAGCACGCAGGCTTTCCGAGCGCGTGCGAAGGCTGTCACAGCGCCGAGACGTGGGTCGTACCCTAAAAAATGGGGACGGGTTCGGTTGGGCGGCACGCAGGGGGAGCAGATCAGCCGCTCTGCTGAGTGCGCCGACCTGTTCAACCGCTCAACCGATACAGCAGATTCAGCATCAGCATCATCATGTCGACGTCGCCGAGACGCGTGTCGCCCTGCAGATCCAGCGCCAGCCGCGGCGTCGGGGCGAGGTGCAAACCCAGGCCTGCGCCCTGTTCCCACAAGCCCGCCACGCTCGCCTGATAACGCCGATAAGCGGGTCGATAGTAAGCGTTCAGACGCAAACGCTCCCCCCACAACCCAACGCCGAGCTCGCCGCGCAATGCGGTGCTCGAGAGGATGAGCGTGCCACCTTCTTGGGACCCGCCGAGGGACACGTCGTAGCGTTCGGCGATGCGTAAGAAGCGTAAGGTCGCATAGCCGAGCGCATGCCGCCCGAGCTCGGGCTGCGAGGAGCCGGCCCACGAACCGCCGAGGTCGACCCGCGTCTGCTCACCGCCGAAGCCTGAGAAGCCCTGCACGATGAAACGCGTGTCGTCGTTGCCTCCCGTACAAGGAACGTTGAGAGCGTAGGCGCTGGCAGAGGCGCAGAGCCACGTTTGCGGCAGCGAGTTTTGCAGCCAATACGAGCGCTCGGGCCGGCGCATGTCGAAGCGTCCGCCGATGTGGAACGCCGAAAAGCGCAGTTCGGCCTCGACACCTGCCGCAGTCACTTCAGCGCGCGGCCTAAACCACGGGTTGTCGACGTCGAACGCCGAGGCCTCGGCGTAAGCGCTTACGCGGTGCTCGCCCGGCACGAGTTGCCCGCGCACGTAGAGGCGGCGCTCGTCGAGCTGACCATCGAAGATCGAACCTTGTAAGACCATCGTAAAGTTGGGACGTAGCGCGAGATCTTGAGCATCGAGTTCGAGCTCGAGCCCGAAGCGCCCGGTTCCCCAGGCGGCCCGCCCATCGATTGGATCAGGAAGAACGCCGCCAAAGGCCGAAATTTTGAGCGCACCCCAGCGCGCCGCTTCGAAACGCGCTCCATCGAGTGGACCCAGATTGGCCGCAGCGTAGGGAATGCGCCCGAACTCGCCGCGAAATCCGGCACTTCGCCCCAGGGCGAGGGTCAGCATGCGTACGCGCCACCAGGGACGAGGATCGCCTGTCGCAACTCCGCTGGCGTAGCGGCCGACCCAGCCCTGCGCAGACATGTCTGCAGCCAGCGCGACCGGCCAGCTGCTGAGCGGTGCGTACAAACGCGCGCGCAACTCGCCGCGAAGTACGGCGTCGGTTTCACCGTCCAGCGGCACGATCGTCGCGCCTGAAGCTCCTAATGACGCGGCGGTGGCCGAGCGATCTTCGCGCGGGGGGCCGAGCGGCACAGCTTTGGGCGTCTGGCGGGAGGCGGGTAGTTCAACCGTCGGCCACATGCCGTGAAACTCGGCCGGGTCGCGAGGTACGGGCAGCCGTTCTGCCGCTTGCTCTGCAACGACCCTTACGCTCGCCACGCCATGACTTCCGACGCGAAGACCACGCGCTTCAACCACCGCAAACCCGTGGCTCGCGCTCACGATGCGACGCGCGACCTTACCAAACATGACGCGCGCGCCTGGTCGCAGGCCGTGCTTGGTGCCGCTGCCGAGATAGGCGTTGCCGCCCGCTATGTCCACGACCTTCACGGCCACGCGCTGCGTGGTTTGTGCGTGCGCACTCGCTACGCTCAGCCAGAGCAGCACTGCAGCGCTCGCTTTCAACACGCCAATCATCGCCCGACACCTCCTGGATGACAGGCGAGACAGCTGCCTTCGGCGGGGGCCCCGAGGCGCGGATGCTGCGCGAGCAACGTGGCAGTGCTGTGGCAGCTTGCACAACGAACCGCGCGCGGTTGGTTCATCGTCACGTGACAAGAAGCGCATGGTGCGTTGCGGTGCGGACCGTAAGAAAGGACGAACGACTTGTCGTGCTCGCGTGTGGCGAGAGGACTCGCCGTAAGATTTGCAGACGAAAATCGACCGGCATCGACGACCGCCGGCACGAAAGCATCCGTGCGATGGCATTCGGCGCAATTGCGCGGAAAAGCGAGCGCGCCCTGCGAGCCGTCGTGAACAGGATGGACGTCTGGGCGGCGGTAATCACGCTCGTGACATGCGAAGCACTGCGAAGGAACGCTGCTGAAGCCATCGCTCGAGCGCCGCTTGTGGCAGTCGGCGCAATCTACGAGCGCATGCATGCCGGTGAGAGGAAAACGCGTGCGACTGTGCAGGGCGAATGCGTCGCCGCTTTGAAAGGAATTCGCATCGTGACAGCGATCGCAACTGCGGCCGAGCTTGCCTCCGTGCGCGTCCTTGTGACAGTCGCTGCAGGCGCGTGACAGCTGCACGCGACCGTCATGGCAATCGCTGCAGGCTGCGCGGCTGTGCCCGCCGCGCAGTGGAAAACCGGTGCGGTCGTGATCGAAGCGAGCTCCGTTCTTCAAGTTGGCGTTGACCTGCCAGCCCGCCGTCGTGTGACACACGCTGCAATCCATGCCTTGCGTTGCCCGGCCGTGCCGATTGCCGCTGACGTGGGCGGTGGGCAGGTAGAACGTTCCCGCGACGCAGACAGCGGCGCCCAGCAGGACGAGCGTGAGCTGCAGCGCCAAGCGCATCATCGCCGCACCTTTGGCAAGGTGTGTGGATCGGCGTGACAACTCACGCACTCTTGGTAGCCGAGTCTGTAGTTCGTGACGTCGTCGCCGTTGCGCAAGTGAACGATGGGATGACAGCTCGCGCAGCTCGTCTCGCGATGTTTACCGGTGAGAGGGTAAGAGGTGAGCTTCGCGTGATCGAACTCGGGCAGGGCAAAACGCTCCGTCTGATGGCAGTGATCGCAGGTGTACGCAGGCTCGCTCAGGCTGAACTGACCGCCGTGCACATCGTCGTGACAGCCCTCGCAGGTTTTCGGCACGCCCTTGTAGCTACTGCCGCGGCCGGCCTTTTTGTCTTCTGCGTTGGGTCGATGGCAGCCGCTGCACGGCGCGCTGGCGTGTGCCCCCGTGAGTGGCCAGACCGTATGGTCGATCTGAGGTAAGCCCCAACCTTGCGGATTGTGGCAATGCGCGCAGCCGCCGTTGCTCATTTCGACGGCGAATTGCTGACCGTGGGGGTTCTCATGGCAATCGTGGCACTGCTTGTCCGGCCGCTCGAAATGCGTGCGCGATGCGCCAGTCTGACGGTGACACGCGCTGCACGCGGCAGAGACGTGATTGCCCTCGAGCGCAAAACCAAAGCCCGCGTGCAGCTTGGGTTGCACGGATGATGGCGCGAAGCCCAGCGGATCGTGGCACACCGCGCAATCGCCGTACTCTGTCAGCGAACCATCGTGCGCGTCTTCATGGCATGCGGCGCACTCATTGTAGATAAGGCCCCGATAGCGCTGCTCGACGGGAAGCGCCGAAGTGTGGCAGCTCTCGCACTCCGCACGGGCGTGCTCGCCGCGCAGTGCAAACGGCGTCCGAGCGTGAGCGCTGCGCCCGATGCTGACGGGAAGATCCAAGAAGCGAATGCTCGAATGACATTGCTCGCAACGATCTCCGAACGGCGCATCGTGGACGTCTTTGTGGCAAGACACGCAGCTGCTCCCTCTGGCGGGTGCGTTGAGCAAGCCGCGATCATGGCAGCTCTTGCAGGGGGTCTGGGAGTGACCGGCCGCCAAGCTGAGACCCGGATGCAGACTGCGAGGCATGGAGATGCGCGACCAGGCGTCCTCGTTGTGACAAGTGGTGCAGACCTGCTCGAACTGACCGGCATGAGGATCTTCGTGGCAGCTCGAACAAGCTTGGAACTCCAGGTTCTTATACTGAGGCGGCTTGCCATGACACTCCGCGCAAGCGACGCGCGCGTGCGCGCCATCGAGATCGAAGCGAGCCAAGTCGTGATCGAAGTCGGACAAGTCGAGCGCGTCGAAGCGCGCCTCATTGTGGCAATCGTTGCAGCGCTGACCGAAGCGCTTGTCGTGCGGGTCTTTGTGGCAGCTCGCGCAGCTCCGATCCGCGCCGAGATACGTCGCGACGCCGCGTTCGTTGCGCTTATCGTGGCACTTGGTGCACTCAGTCTTTTGGTGTGCGTCGCGCAGCGGCCAACCGGTCTTGCTGTGGTCGAAGCGATTTGGATCGAGGCCCGGCCAGCGAATGAGAGAGTTATCGCTGCCGAGATGCTCGACGTGACAGCTCTCGCATTTGTCCGCGCGGAATGCTTTGCCGTGCAGGCCTTCGTTGCGTTTGCGCTGCACACCGATGTCCTTGTGACAATCGACGCAACGTGATTCGGAGATCTGCGCTCCGGCGGCGTGACAGCTTTGGCACTTGCCGTCGCCTTCGAGTTTGGCATGCGCGGCCGAAAGTTTGCCCGGCGACAAGAACTGGGCGTGGCCGAGCGCTGGCGCGAGTGCTGCGACCAAGCATGAGATGGCCAGCAGACTCAACCATCTCGCTTGCTTGCCGACGTACGCGCGCGGCTGCGTACTCAGTAGCCAAAAAAGATGGCGACACTCATGTGTAAGACCACGCCAACGACCATGATCAGTGCGCACAAGCGATGCCACGGTCGCCAGGCTCGCAGCAGTTCGCGGCCAGCCACGGCAAGCACGTCGCGCGACGCCAGTGAGGCGATTTCGCGCGCCAGCGGTTGTGCATGATCGCGCTCGAGCGCTGCTGCGTGCACGACGTTGGCTTGAAATGTCGTCCACACACACGTTCGTCGCGCCTTCGCTTCGCGGAACCAACGCGGCAGGGTTCGCACCACCCGCCATAGACCCGAACCTCCAGGGGGCTCGCTCGGCAAGAGCTTCGCGAGACCTGCTTCTAGCGGCGCCCGTATGCCCGGCACCAATGCTTCCAAGTCGACGAGGCGCGACGAAAGAACGTTCCTCGTCTGCGGAACGAACGCGTAAAAGAATCTCCCGACGATCCCAGTCACCACCGTCAGCCCCAGCGTCGCGGCGGTGACCACAGCCACGGGAGAGCGTAACTGAAATGATGAGTGAAAAGCGACGAAGAGTGTCGCGGTCAGCCCCGTGAGGACGTGGATGTCCAACCACAAGCGCATGCGGCCGAGCTTCCAGTGCGGGAAACGCCTGCGTAGCAAATAGGTCAGATTGAGCAGGATGAGAGCGAGACCCACGGCGCCGTACACGCGGCCGAGCGGCCTCCCCGGACTGAGCAGCTCGTAGTCGGCGTGTTCCACGCGCTCGATAAGCGGCAGCGGGTAGTAACCGGCGCCGCGCAGCCACAGGGCTGCCGCCACCAGCAACACGAAGCACGACGAGATCCAGAGCACGGGCGCCACACGCAGACCGCGCGACCAACGTTCGATCTCGATTTCTGCGGCGCCCTTCACGGCGAGGCTCCTTTCCAAGGCAATCGCGTGCTCGCCGCAACGCAATGGTCGTGCCGTTTCGCACAGCTCGCAATGTTGCATCCATGATGTCGGTACGGGTCGAGCGCGCATGTTTCGAAATGCAGAAGCGTTTGCAAAACCCTGTTGGGCGCAGCCCACGATGCGACCGACCTGCATACGCTGCCGAGACCGAAGGACGGCAGTTCACGCGGCTCTAGCGAGCTGAGCACGCGGCTTGCTTATGGCGTCGAGACTTCTTGCAATTGCAACGAACGCGGGATGGACAAAGATGGACTGGATCGACGGCCTGCCGCTGCAGTTGACTCTGTTGTGTGGAGCGTCCGGAGTAGGGGCTCTGCTGTACACGGCGCATCATTTGGCGCAGCGCGCGGAGACTGAGCGCGATCAGGTAGGACGAGCGCAGCTCGCTGATCTCGAGTCGCTCGGCGAGACCGTTCCCGCCACGCTTCATCCCCAGATCGACGCTTCGCGTTGCATCGGCTCGGGCGCTTGCGTGCGTGCGTGTCCCGAGCACGACGTGCTGCAGATCGTCGGCGGCGTGGCGCGGCTGGTCAATCCGCTCGGTTGCGTGGGACACGGTGCGTGCGCGGCCGCGTGCGGCGTAGACGCTATCCGCTTGGTGTTCGGAACCGCGACGCGCGGCGTTGAATTGCCGCGCATCGATGAGAACTTTCAGACCACGTCGGAAGGCGTGTTCGTGGTCGGCGAGCTGTCTGGCATGGGCTTGATTCGCAACGCTGTGCGGCAGGGCGGACAAGCTGGAACGTTCGTCGCGAAGAATCCGCGTGCAGCGCTCAACGGCGCTCTCGACGCGGTGATCGTGGGGGCCGGGCCTGCCGGTATCAGCGCGGGCCTGTCGCTCTTGCAAGCCGGCAAGCGCTTCGTGCTGCTCGACCGCGAAGTGTTCGGCGGTACGATCTTGCATTACCCGCGCGGCAAAGTCGTGATGGCCGGAGATCTCGAGCTGCCCGGCTATGGCCGCGTCAAAAAGGGCCGCATGAGTAAGGAAGAGTTGGTCGCGCTGTGGAAAGACATCCGCGACAAGACCGGTTTGCCCGTGAAAACGGGCGCGCTCGTCTCAGGTCTTGCGCGCGAGGCCGACGGCATGTGGTCCGTGAAGAGTTCGCTCGGTGAGTTCCGGGCGGCGCACGTAATCCTGGCGCTCGGTCGCCGCGGCTCGCCACGCAAGCTCGAGGTCGAGGGCGAAGAGCGCGAGAAGGTAAGCTACCGCGTCATCGAGCCGGAGGAGCACAAAGGTCGCCATGTGTTGGTCGTCGGCGGCGGCAACAGCGCGGTCGAGACGGCCGTCATCCTTGCGGACTACGGCGGCTGCGCGTCGGTGTCCATCAGCTATCGACGCGAGCGCTTCGCTCGGGCGCGCGCCGAGAATCTGCAGCGCATCGAAGCAGCAATCGCGAAGGGCAGCGTACGTGGCTACCTGAATACCGAGGTGCGTTCGATCGGTGAACGCAGTGTAAAACTGACGCATCGCGACGGCCGCGAAGAAGACGTCGAGAACGATGCCGTAGTCGTGCAAGCAGGCGGCACCGATCCTGGCGAGTTGTTGGCGAGTCTCGGCATCGCACTCACCACGAAGTACGGCGACGCCTAGTCTTACGGTAGCGCTTACGGTAAGGCCTCCGCGGGCGCGCCAAACAAGAAGCCGTCGCGGTCGCGCCTCAGGTGGCAGGTGCCGCAATTCTGGAGAAGACCGGCGAGCGGCGCGCCGTTGTCATCGATGCGAATCGTCCCGCGTGGATCGGCCGAGGCGTACCAGAAGTCGCCGCCGAGCTTGAACGAACCTTCACGCAACTTCGCCATGA
>WUUC01199069.1_pt1 | contig 10188 bp, 8 predicted proteins | sample 6278441 | NCBI WGS metagenome assembly WUUC01 (sample SAMN13675441, study PRJNA597444) | soil metagenome | isolation source: soil | place: USA: Washington | collected 2017-10 | reverse complement strand
GCATGGATCGCGTCATGGTTGCGAGCGCCTTCATGCGCGACCTTCTCGTTCAGAACGGGTTCTCCTCCGAGCGGGTCACAGTTCTGCCCTATTTCTGCCCGACTGAGCCCCCCCGGACCCCCCCGCCCTTTATTTCAGGAACTCGTCTTCTCTTCGTGGGGCAAGTCCAAAAGTTCAAAGGTCTGTCGGTATTGCTGGCTGCGCTGCGCATGCTTCCTGAGCCCGTCACCCTGGACGTCGCTGGAGACGGGCCTTGGAGCAAGCGTTGCCAGGCACTGGTCAAACGGTGGGGACTTGGAAATAGAGTCACCTTCCACGGCTGGACCGACCGGCAACAGCTAGCTGCTCTCATGAGCCAGATCCAGGTCGTGGTGGTTCCGAGCATCTGGAATGAACCGTTTGGGATTGTAGGTCTGGAAGCCATGGCTCACGCCAGGCCTGTTGTCGCTTTCGATGTTGGTGGAATCACACAGTGGCTAGACGATGGGGAGACGGGCCTGTTGGTGAAAGAGAAGGATCCCCATCATCTGGCCCGCAACATCAACGCACTGTGTCGCAATCCCAAACTGGCTGAGTCAATGGGCGTTCGAGGATATCAGCGAATACGGGAACACTTCAGTGCTGATGGGCACTTGGATTCTCTACTCGCGGCTTTTGGCGCGCTGGTGGACGAGAGATCAGGGGCCCCTGCATGAGTATAGGACTTATCTGTCATGGTGGTGGCGTCACGGGGAACGAGCGCTACATGGTCGAGCTTATCCGGGCCCTGCTACGGCGTGAGGAGGGGCGCGACTACGTGGTGTTCTATACGCGGGAAGCCACCCGTGCGCAGATCGGGCATGGTGCGGTAGCTCGGTTTCACCGCGTGCGGCCGGAGTCCGCCTGGCTTCGAGCCACGGTCACGTTACCCCTGGCCGTGCGGCTCAGCAGAGTCTCTCTCCTGCACGGCCAGTATGGACTGCCGCCGCTTACCGATACGCCGGCGGTTCTAACGGTCCATGACGTGTTCGTCGCAGAGAACCCAGAGATGTATCCGCTGGTGCATCGATTACAGCTGCAATACCGGATCCCACGAGCCTTAAAGCGAGCACGCAGGGTAATCGTGCCGTCCGAATTCACCAAAGCGGAGATTGTTTCGCGCTATGGCATTGATCCAGTCAAGATCCATGTGATTCCGCTCGGCGTGAGCGATCGCTTCCAGCGACTGCCGCAAGCACAGCTCCAGGGGGTTCGGGATCAATTGAGGCTGCCGTGCAACTTTGTTCTATATGTCGGCGCTCTGCAGCCTAGAAAAAATTTGGTCCGACTGGTCCTCGCGTTTGCGCAACTCCCAGCAGAAATGCGGAGGGCCTATCCGCTCCTCATCGCCGGCTCGCACGGCTGGATGAACGACGAGCTTCGGCGCGCGGCTCTGCCGATTCTGGCTGAGGGGACCTGTCGACTGCTGGGGTACTTGAGCGATGAAGAGGTGCCCGCCGTCATGAACCTGGCCTCCGTCTTTGCGTTTCCTTCATTGTCGGAAGGGTTCGGGTTCCCTGCCGTTGAGGCTATGCGCTGCGGGGCCTGTCTCCTCGCCGGCAGGGCAGGCTCGCTTCCAGAAATCGTCGGAGAAGCTGGAATGCTGGTGGATCCTCTGGACACTCAGGCAATGAGCCGCGGGCTTCTAACCCTGCTCGAGAACCCCTCTCTAAGGGAGGACCTGCGAGCTCGAGGAGCGGCCCGTTCTCTCCATTACACTTGGGATCGGACGGCGAGCAGCACGGTTGCAGTGTACGATGATGTTCTCGAGGAATGCGGTAGCCGCCGGATCACCGAGGTACCATGCCGCGCATGATGGTCGCCTTCATCGATGGGCTGGCGTACGGCCGTTTAACCCCAGAGGTGATGCCCTTCGTAGGCAGCTTCCCCAAAATTCGGGTTCGAAGCCAGGCTGGATTTTCCACAACCTGCTGGGGAAACCTCTGGACGGGCGTGTACCCGGATACGCACGGTCATTGGTTCCAAGTGGTCCGGGCACCGGAGCGCTCTCCTTTTGGCCCAGCGGCGTGGATCCCTCGGCGGGCTTACCGCCACACCCACTGGCTCGGCCTCATGGCTTGGCAACGACTCCTCAGCCTGCGCCGGCGAAACCGCTCGGTATTTGGGTACCCATTCATGCATTTCGTGCACCCTCACTATTGGAAGCTCTTCGATGTAACTGAGGACCGGGTCTTCGGTGAAGCCGGGTTCTACCAGCCGCGGAAGTATCTCTTCGAGTACCTGACCGAGCGGGGGGTCTCCTGGAAGGTCCTGGGCGTGCATCATGACCTCCGCAAGATGCAGCAGGGCGTGCAGACGCTCAAACAACAGCTAGCGGGCAACCCGGATCTGGTCAGCACGGACTTGCTGTTCGTGGTGTTCGCCGATATTGACTACCTCTCTCATTACAGCGGTCCGGACTCCCCGGCAGTTCGTGCCCGGCTTCTCGAGATCGATAATTTCATCCGGGACATCCACCGGACCAGCGGGGGAGATCGAGACCTGATTGTGTTGTCGGATCATGGGCACGTCCAGATATCCAGCAAGATTGACATCTATGAGTATGTACCCGAGCTGTTACAGATGGTGCATCAGGTCGAGGACATGTACGTGCGGGTGTGGAGCGAGGATGCCGGGGAGCGTGACACGATCACTGAGCGTTTAAGACGTGTCCCAGGGCTACACATTCTCGCGGATTCTGACCTGCTGCTGCACCGGCTTCCAATGGATCGTGATCGGCACGGTCACGTCATTGCCGTGCTGGAGCATGGCGCGAGCTTCCTGCGAACGTCATGGACCCGCTTCAACAAGTTTATCTCAGACCACGGTTACCTGCCGGATCATCCGGATTTGAATGCATTCTTCGCCGGCTCTTTCATTCCAGAAATGTCAGGAGTGGATGATCCTGAGCTGGTGGATTTTCTCCCCACCCTGTTTGAGCGTCTGGACCTCCCGGCCGAGCCGGATTGGGTTGGGCGATCCATCCTTTCAGCAAGCCAACCGCTCGCCATCGGCGGCTCGCGATGACCACAATCCTAAGTCCGGTCCGAACCGGTTTGATTATTCCAGCTGGTGGGCTGCTGATTGCGCTGCTCATTCTGTACTTTGGTTATTGGACAATACCGGGAATCATCATTGCTGTGCTGGGTATTCTGGGCCTGCTGCGCATCGAGTGGGGGGTATATGGACTGATCTTTCTATTACCGTTCACAGCTGTTGAAGGGAGGGTTTCCGAGGCACTAGTCCAGGACTACAAGCGCGTCCTTGTCGTCGCGGTAGGTATGGCTTGGATTGCTCATCTTGCTATCAGGCAGAGGCCGATTCGTTTACCGCAGGCAATCATACTGCCCGTGTTCATTTTGTGTGTCGCAGCCATGCTATCTGTACTGAGAGCGCCCGAGCGTTCGATCGCTCTGTCAAGTACTGGCCGCCTTCTAGCGTACGTATTGGTGTACGTGATTGTCGTGGCTGATGTTTTGGCAGAACCTTCAAAACTTTGGACGGCAGTGCGAGTGTTGCTCGTGTCGGCAACCCTGACTGCTGGCTTCGCGCTTTACCAGCTAGTTGCCTACTTTCAGGGTTGGCCTGCATTTCTAAGCTCTTTTTATCAAAATGAGTATCTCCTCCCTCGCGTCCACAGCTTCATGCAAGAACCATTGTGGCTGTCGAACTATCTACTGGTCGTATTTCCGATTGGTTTTGCTCTATATGCTTGGCGCGAGCGCACGTGGCCCACCCTTACATTGCTGGCTGCGACCAGCACATCAGTCGGCATCATTATCGCTGCATCACGGCTCGGCTGGGCGACTTTGATCATCATTGTGCCGCTTTTCCTGTTTCTGGGAAGTAAGCAACTGCGGGCTGGGCTTGTCAGCAGGCAGGTGATGCTGCTCACCCTGGTATTGATCCCATTTGTTTTCCTATGGGGGAGCTCATTCGCGTCAGGTCGTGAATTTGTCGACTACCTAAAATCATTCGCATCTTTCGGCAGTGCCGAACATGGTGAAGGCGACCTTAAGGGCCACCTTCAGAACCTGGGTCTCATTTCAGACGCCCTCCAAACTAGCCCTATCATCGGTATCGGGACGAACAACATAGGCTTCCGCTTCTACCAACAGCTACCTATACCCGGGCCTCAAATCTCCACGACCCACAATACTTATCTCGATATTCTTATTGAGACCGGAGGTCTTGGGCTGGCTGCATTCCTAGTCCTCTTTGTTGCAGCACAGCGGTCGGTGTGGCAAGGATTCCAGCAAGGTGGAGGGCAGCGGAACTCAGGTTTGTGCTTCGGAATCTTCATGGGAATGTCCGGAATGGCCTTTCACCTTACGAACTGGTCGGGCTGGCGAGAGGCCCACATTTGGTGTGCGATCGGCCTAGCCGTTGCGGCCCGGCAGGCTCTGTTGTCTGGTACCTCCTATGATGCTACGGAAGAAATGTCGGCTTCCGAATACGATCTGGCACCAAGCGCAAAAGACTGGAACGAGAACGCCCAAGTACGCTCCTCTTCAACGATCACATGACCTTTGACTTTCTTGCACCGAGGACCGTGGCGGCACTGTTAGCCCAGCGGAGGCCACTGCGTTCGAGAAGGTGCTTCTCGCTCTCCCCGATGAGACCAAAGAGTCGGATACCCAAGAGATAGATGAGGCCTGCAGCACCAAGTAACACCAGCACCGACCATGGGCGATCGGCGTGTTCGCGTAGCGGCAACAACAGGAGCATCAGCGAGGCCGCCGCACCACAACGTACCAGATACGACCAAGGTACGAGGCCCTCGCCTAATTCGGCCGCATAAACCCGTAAGAAGATTGGTGTTACTAAAAGGAGTGTTCCCAGAACGGCGAGCACCGCGCCAAGCACTCCCAGCCGTGGTATGAGCAAGAGGTCAAGAGCTATATTTAGGATGGCTTGGATTACGGCGATCCGAAACCCCACCCAGGGTTTTCCTAGCGCGTACATACCTACCACCAGGCCGGCGGTCAGAAAGAAAAGCGTATTGATCCCGAAAAACACCTGGGCAATCTGACCTGCTGGCGCCATCTGCGCTCCATAAACGAGCTCGACGAGCTTGTCCCCCAAGATCATCCCTACGACGGAGATGGGAACAACATGAATGAAGATTACCTTGTAGAACATTTGCACCCCGCCTTGCAGCTTAGCGATCCCGTTCTGGGCAACACGGGACAGGCTGGCGATGGCTACAGGGTAAATGGCTTGATGAATGCTCATCAGCGCAAAAAATGCAAATGAATAGCCTATGTCATAATAGGCCACGTCCTGCATAGTCCAGTAACGTCCAATGAAGAAAACCTCCGTCTGCCTCATCACCACTTGATTTACTACGCCGCGTCCCATAAAGGCCAGCGAGAAAACCAGCATGCCGGTGGGGAAACCGATCCAGGCAGTCCTCCCGCCGGTTTTCAGTCGAGAGCCCTGCCGCGATCTCAACAAGAGCCAGCCCGTAAGAAGAGCGGTTGCGGAGGCTTGTAATACAAGTATCTGGAAAAGGGTGGCGGTAGTCCTCGAAAACAAGAGAAGACCGCCGATCCAGACACTCGCGAACGCCAGGTTTGCGCCTACCATTGCTCCGCCGCGCCCTGCCACAATCCTCAGATTCTGCAGGTCGAGCTTTAGGACAGTCAAGAGCGCTATCAGGATCCCTATAAGCAGGTAGGGTCCTAGCGTGACGCCATAAGCTCGCTCCAGCAAAGACTTTGAAAACAGGACAACTGCTGCCAGGCAAACCGCGATGGCAACTTGGAGTGCTACGCTTGAGAGAAGAAGCCCTACCTGGCTCCGGGCTTCGGAGGGGCGGTGGGTAGCGAAGCGGAGCAAGCCACTACTCAGCCCCGCTTCGCATACCACAACTGCGTAGGTAATCAGGACCGACAGCAGAGCATAAACCCCGTAGGTCTCCGGAGGCAGCAGACGAGCGACGATGGCAGTTCCTATGAAACTGCTCCAGAGGAACGTGCCTCGAGCAGCCGCGTTCCAAATCGAGGTCGCGAGGAACATGCGACTCACATCTGCACTCCCCGGGTCTAGAGCGGCTTCTGCTGAATCACTCACATTCGCTCAATGTCCTTTCTCGTATGATGACCTCCTAGACGATACACAGCCAAAAGAATCCTCTCGACGTTCCACGTCGAGCCTATCTCCCTACGGTGATCACATAGGGCCGCGGCACAGCTGGTTGAGGCCCGTCCAGCACTACCAGGATGTCCGCCCCCCCCGGCATTCGATACCCGCGGATGCGTGGGTGCGTGGCACCCTCGGCCTTAACCCAACTGGCGTCGTTAAAGTTCTTGATCAGGAATGCCGTGCGGTAATTGATTTTCCTCGGGGCATCAACGGAACGGACCCAATTGAACCTAATCTGACTCGCACCCTGATCAGCAATGATGTGATAGATCCGATCTTCCTTCCCGAAGACCAACTGACCTCCGAAAACATCAGTCGGAGCTTCCCGCCCGACCTGAGCCGCACGAGCTTTCCATAGCGGAACGTAGTCATCTCGTTGTACGTCACTGCGTAGGAAAACGTGGAACGTCTCAGTCCAGCTTCCCAGCGAAGTGGGCCATAGCATCGGATTACCGTACTGCGCAGGGCAGCAAGGTATGGTCGCGTAAAACCAGGTAAGATCGGCGTGAGTTTCGCGCGCCGGTGCCCACGGCGCACTGAAGAGGGCGGTCTCCACGTAATTAGTGCCGCCTATCTTGTTTGACACCTGGTCGAAGGGAGAGAACCAGGTGGCTGAGTCGCCGTTCATAACGACAATGTCGGGATCATTCCCGTTAACATCATCGATCAACAGCCCAGAGTATGGATCCTTTCGTTTGAACATGCTAATGGCCGTATTCCGGTTCACATCGGGCCGTATCAGTTCGGAGTAGAGAAATAAGCTCGTCCCCGTGTAAGCCCCGGCTGGCCCGTATCCATCAGACCACGCATACATCGTCTCACCGTCATTCTGATAATTGCTGCCCCAGTCGTAGCTGCGCCCGTTCGTTGTCTGGTAAAGGCTCATAGGGAAGAGGAAGCGATGTGCTAGGTAGTTCCAGCGGCCTGGGGTGGTCATCGTTATTTCGGCGCTCACTGTGATATCCCCCCAGGGATAGACAATGTGAGTGCGGACTATCCGCCAACCCTGGAATTGAAAGTTGGACTCAACGAACAGTCGACCAGCATCTTCCCAGGATCGGTGCGAGTTCAGGGTCGCGTGTGTCCCAGAGGCGAAGTCCGGAGTATTGTGATCTGCTCCGTCCACTGCAGCTGGCTCAGCCTCCCAAAGATCCAATTGATCATACTTACCACCAAAGGTCCCGTTTCGGAAAATGAGATTCCGGGTCGACGAAGTTGGTTTGTAGTACAGCTCAACGATCCCGCCATCACGCCCACCGCCACCTCGGAACCACCCTTCTGTTCCGGGACCGCCGTACCCGAATCTCAGTCGCAACACGGCGCTCTCGGCTTCAAGGAAACCGCCGCTTTCACGTAGCTTCCATTGCGGAGTCGTCGTGACGGGCCTCATTTGCTCATCGACGATGATCAAAGCGTTGTCGGCTACGTCTGAGCTGTCGCTCAGGGCAGTCGGCTCCGTTCGAGTGTCGGGTGAGCAAGCCAGCACGGAGGCAACCAACCATGTGGTGGAGAGCATCACGTAGTTACGGTGAAGGGCTCCATGCTTCCAGAGGATGGCGAGACCATGAGCAATCTTAAAAGTGTAAGGCATAGTACCCCCCGTTGCAGGAGTCTGTCAAAACAGCATTGACGAGGTCCCTGTGCGGTATGACGAGCATTAGGAGACGAGGTGGCGCGAGTGGCTATTTTCTAGCTAGCGACAGGCAGGATCTCCATCAATCCTCAACATTTGTGCAGTGACCTAAAAGCGGACGATAGAACTCACTACCAAGCAATAACCAGCACTGCAAAGCATCCCTACTGAACCTGGGAAGGTGCGGCTGTTCAGTCCGGTCCTAACGGCCTGCGACGCGTGACAGTTGGTGATTGAGAGGCTTCTGGCAGGTTAATCGCATGCCGCCGACCTCCCCCAAGCGGCCTCGGTTGAGGTGGCTTTCGCCGGGCTGGTCCTTCCGGCAAGTCTTGCCGTTCGGCGTCCAGCGGATATACTAAAGAAGCTATCCCGTTGTTATACATGACAATTCCGAGTTCTCCAGGTTTTTCAGGCCGCAGATTTCCTCTCGAATCGAAGCGACTGTTAGAATGCCCGCGAGCTGTCTTCTACGACGCCGCAGTCTATCACGCCCGCGAATATGGAGTATCAATTCTGAGGGTCGCGTGACAAATTCAGGTATGACGCGTGAGCTTTTAGCATTCATGCGAGTGCGTAAGAAGTGGTGGCTCCTGCCGATTATCGCGGTGATGATGCTAGTGGGAGCGCTCCTGATTTTCGCTCAGGGCTCGGTGCTGGCTCCGTTCATCTACACAATCTTTTAGTCGTCATTAGCCACGTCGTAACGTTCCGACGATCGAGCAGGTTATGAAGAGCCGCGCACGGATGGCACTCGTTACAGTGCCGTTGATGGTCGCGTGTCATTCCTCCACTGCCGACCCATCACCGGCTCCGCCGACTGCAGGCTCCTTTGTCTCAGTCGGCAGCGGCGGGTTCCATACCTGCGCTACTACCTCAGACCAGCTGCTGTGCTGGGGACAAAACAACTCCGGGCAGCTCGGGGATTCGACTTACGTCGTGAGACAGCGACCCACCCGCGTTGCTGGAGGACTTGTCTTCACATCGATAAGTGCCGGACGAAACCACACCTGCGGGATCACTCCAGATGGAGCAGGATATTGCTGGGGAGAGAACTCGTCCGGACAACTCGGTGATGGCTCCTTTACCAACAGAGAAGCTCCATCGCCGGTTAGCGGGGAGTTGAGCTTTAACTCGATTGCTGGAGGGGAAGCCCACAGCTGCGGTCTCACCACCTCCGGTCAAGCTTACTGCTGGGGCGCCGGAGAAAATGGGCAGCTAGGGGTTGCCCTAAGCTCCAGCCGGCTACCCACGCTCGTTCCGGGCGTTCCTTCATTCTCTACCATCACGGCTGGCGCCCTCTACACGTGCGCGCTAAGCCTCGAAGGGGACCTGTACTGCTGGGGCGAGAACAGCAGGGGACAGCTGGGCGTCGGATCCCGCGCGGACACGGGCGTGCCCTCATCCGTATCAGGAGGGCTCAAGTTCGTTAGCGTCACGGCGCATAGTGAACACACCTGCGCTGTGGCGGTCGGCGGGGCAGCCTACTGTTGGGGCAGCAATGCGGCAGCCCAGCTCGGTGATGGCTCCTTCGCGGATCGTCCAGTACCGAGTCCAGTCGCCGGTGGGCACACCTTCGTAGCCGTGACTGCAGGGTTCTCCCACACCTGCGGAGTGACTGCTGATGCGGTTGCGTATTGCTGGGGCTCTGCTGCGGATGGCAAACTCGGAACGGGGGGAGACGAAAATTCCCTTGTCACACAGCCGGAGCATATTGCGGGCGACCTCAAACTGACGAACATCGCCGCGGGCTTCTTTCATACGTGCAGCGTGACGACCTCAGGACTTTCCTACTGCTGGGGAAGAAACACGGTAGGCCAGCTTGGAAACGGCTCGCTGAGCAACAGCTCGATTCCGGTTTTAGTCGCCGACTCGGAATAGCCTGCCTACTGCATCGTGTGCAGCTCCACCGAGGACAGCTATCTCGGCCCGTTTCCCCGCCGCTTTTCCCGCAGGAGCAGCAGAACCGTTCCGAGACCTGCGCCGGCCGCGCCAGCCGCAAAATCCAGCCAGTCGCCCTCGCGGTACGGGACGATCCACTGCAGCAGCTCGATCCCCCCTCCAAATGCAGTCGAGATCAGGAAGGTCCACCACGCTCTCCAATGTTGGTCTACATAGAAAAGCAGAGCAAATCCCAGGAATATCCCGAAGTGCACCAGCTTGTCTATGTAATTCAGTTCCTCGAGAGGCGTCGGCGGCACTGGCAGCAGGAACACAAGAATCATGAGCAGCATATAGCCGACAAACACCTTGTGCCGCCATTCGGGAGCCGTGCGCTGGGAGAGACTCATCTGGAGCTTGTTCGCCTACATCCACTGCTCGAACGGCGTGGTCCGGCGCAGCGCCTCAGGATGCGCCCTGAACCAGGCCATCATGAGAAGCACCTCGTCAAT
>WUUC01163786.1_pt1 | contig 10188 bp, 8 predicted proteins | sample 6278441 | NCBI WGS metagenome assembly WUUC01 (sample SAMN13675441, study PRJNA597444) | soil metagenome | isolation source: soil | place: USA: Washington | collected 2017-10 | reverse complement strand
TTCCATGACACATCACACGCTCGCGTCACGCTTCGCGCCTCACGAATAACGGCTTTTATGGACGCGCTCCAAAGCATCGTCACCGATCTCAATACGCTCATTCCGATCGTCAACCACTGGTTTCATTTGTTGTCGGCGGTGATCTGGATCGGCGGCTTGGCGTTTCTGGTCATGGCGGTCACTCCCGGGCTCCAGAAGGCGGTCGCCCGGGAACAGATTAAACCGATTACGGATGTGTTCTATCAGCACTATAAAAAAGTGGCTGGAATCCTGCTCGTCATCCTATTGTTTACCGGCGGCATCAATCTTCACTACGTCAATCAAGTCCTGACGTCCCAAACCGGTTCGGGCGTTCAGCATCACGCAAAATACCTCACCGTCTTTTTTATCAAGTTGTTCCTGGTACTCTGCCTGTTGACGCTCTTCCTCTATACCGTGATCTTCAAATCGGACGATGAGGCCGAAGAAGGGGAGTCCTATGAAGCCATCCCTTATCAGCGCGCGGCCTTGTGGATGGGATTTTTCATCATCCTCTGTGCAGCAGCCATGAAACACCTGCATCAGTAAACGCCTGAATCCAGTCCTCTCCTCGTTGGTCCTCGTATCCCAACAGATAACCGCAGTATTCTTTCGGATACCTCTTTAGAATCTCCTGGCCGGCCGGCCACTCGCCTTATCCCGCTCGCTCCCTTGAGATCAATCACTTAGGGTTCTTCATCAACGGTACACTGCGCAGGCATGCCTGTTGCTGACGTGTCGCCGCAAGACATGCCGACGAGGTGGACCGTGAGGAGACATCAATTGGCGAGAGATGGCGCAGATGGACATCCTGACGACGGCAAAAATCCGTCGCCGAGATTGAGCCTCCTCCGGATCGTGCCCATCCGGAGACATGCCGCCGCCCCGTCTCTCGGCCATCGAGGTCGCGTGCTTGTCTTCAACCGGCACGCGACCTTTCCGTTGCGCCGCGCCTCAAAAGTGCGGACGGTTCCCTTCGTTGTTGCGCATGCGAACCTGACCGCCATTTTGACAAGGAGGAATGCTATGTCCATGACCACCGCCGCCACGCCCTCTGCCGCCAACGATCCCAGGCTTCATCGCGCCGGACCTCTTGGCGGCACACCGAACCTGGGCGAAAAGACAACTCGGGTCCGCATGGTGCGGCTGACTGTGAATCTTCCGTCCCATCTCGTCGAACACATGCGTGACGCCGTGTATTGGACGCCGGGACTCACGCTGGCTTGGCTCGTCGCACGGGCCGTTCGAGCATCCTTGACCGAGTTGGAAGTGGTTCATCAAGGGCCTTTCCCAAAACGCGCCAAACCGCTGCGCGCTGGACGGCCTCGATTGCTCGGCCAGTCAATGAAGGTTCAGACGCCGGCCGGGACTCTCAAGACTCCGGAGGTCAGATTATCCACATAGCATGGACTGATGCGCTGGTTTTTCTATGCGCGAACTGGTGAGCGCGGCTTCGGCCACGGCGGGAGACTCAATCTTGCTTGAACGAAGTAGAGAATGTCCGCTTGAAGACTCCCCGAATCCCGAAATACCCGAACGAGTCTTTGAGATTTGAATAGAACCGTTTGAGAGGACCCATCTCAGGATTGGTCACATACTCCATCGTCAAGGCGATCCGTTCTTCACCAGGGCCCAGCGGCGTGACGGCGTGCCAAAGTTTGTCGCCGTTAAAAATCACCATGTCCCCAGGCCTGGTGACGAGTTCCAACGTACGAGGCGTCTTGTCGGGAACGTCCTTGAACAATTCGCACACCAGCTTGCACTGCGAGGACCTGTCGACGAGTCCCATGAGAATCGTATATCGAGCGCCTTTGTAATAGCTGGTATCGTAATGAAACCCGATGTGGTCGCCTGCTTCCGTGTAATAGTACAAGGCGCAGGCGTGCGGATCGTTGTCGGGACACCGCATGAGCGTCGCGTCAGTGAGCCGGCTCAAAAATGCCAGAAAAGCCGGCGAACGATACAACTCGAGGAAAAGCGGCGCCTGCTCCTGAACCGTATAGTAGCTGACGCTGCCCCCTTTCTTGTGTCCCGGAATGTAATTGCGATTCAGGCATCCCTTAACCTTGTCCGCCTGCGGAACGAGCGTCGCTTCCACGAAGTCGGCAGGAAGAAATTGCTGAATGACCACGAATTCATTCTGCTCCCAATACTCACGATGCAATCGCTCGGTGTCCAAACGCGCGACTGCGTCGTTCACCGCCTCCTGGACGCTCGTGGTGATCATCGAAGCCACACGACTCTCGCGTTCGGGTCACTCGTCATTGCGGAAAGAGTCACGCGATGTCGACCTTCGAAACCTCGGCATTGACCAGTGACTGTTCATGGTCCATTTAACACCGGGGCCCTCACCACTTCGACATCGGGCGGCAGCTTAGGGATAAACAGGTCGTCCTCCAATCCGACATTGGATTGGAGGGATGAAAATTCAAAATTGGATACGTTCCCGCTCAATTCATGCAGCGACAGACTGCGAATGAAATAGGTCTTGGGGAAAACCTCGACAACGATCTTCTCCAGCGTCCGATGCGCGTCCCGATCGTGAGACTTCGGCACCAGCGTCACTCGGCGAATTCCGCCAGCCCCCCTCCCGTTATCCGGCGTGGGCTCGGCGTCGAAGGAGGCGTCCAGTTTCGCCGCTCCTTGGAGCAGCTCGAGCGGCGCCTTGGATGCCGCCATCTGGGTCAGCTTGCCCACGAGGACTTGTTTGTGCTCCGGCACGTACACTTTCACGTCATCCCGATCCACGTAAATGTCTTCAGTTGACGGCTCGAGGTAGTTCCACCGTAGTCGTCCCGGTTTCTTGATGTAGACCTTCCCGGACGAGGTCATCGGCCGTTCAAATCCTTCGAGCGTCGTCTTCTGCGTAAAATCGGCCTGGAGGTCTTTGGTCTTTTCATAACGGGATTGCAGACGCTTGACGACTTCCCGCACTTCCTTGCGCGACTGCTCATCAGCCGCATCGGCAGCGAATGCCGTGGACCCGACGCTCATCGCCAGCATGACGGCCAAAGCCAACCGCAGTCGCACGGTCATTCGTGTGCATCTCCCACGGGACCACGTCGTCCGATGACTTCGCGCCGGCCGTCGCGGCCGGCGGCACCGACGAGTCCATCGGCTTCCATCTGTTCGATCATTCTGGCTGCGCGAGGATACCCCACGCGCAGCCGGCGCTGGATCAGGGAGGCGGAGGCCTGTCCCGTGGTGAGCACCAATTCCTTGGCCTGCTCATACACTTCATCGTGGGCTTCTTCTTCCTTCGCCTCCTCGTGTTTCAAGGATTGCAGTTCCTGATTGTAACTGGGCGATGCCTGTTCCTTGACGAACTCCACGACTCGTCGCACATCATCGTCGGAAATGAACGAGCCGTGTAGACGCATGAGCCGGCCTGTCCCCGATGCCAGGTACAGCATATCGCCTCGACCCAGCAAGGCTTCCGCGCCGTTCGCATCGAGGATGGTCCGCGAATCGGTCTTCGACGATACTTGAAACGCGATGCGGGCCGGGAAATTCGCCTTGATCAACCCGGTCAATACATCCACCGACGGGCGCTGAGTCGCCAGCACGAGGTGGATGCCGGACGCTCTCGCCATCTGGGCGAGCCGCGCGATCTTATCTTCGACGTCCTTTGGCGCAACCATCATCAAATCCGCCAGCTCATCGATCATGACGACGATGTATGGTAACGGCTCCGGCGGCGTCGGCGGAGGCATGAAAGATCCGGGACTGCCGTCCGGCACAGCCGTTTCTCCGGCAGCCAGACGTTCCTCTTCCGACAGAAACCGCATGGGGAGCTCAGGTTGGTCCGGTCTTCGCTCTGGTCCGGCGTCCCCGAGCACGCCCTGCGCGCCGGCGACTTTTCGGTTATACGAATCGATATTCCGGACGCCGGCTTCGGCCAACAGTTTGTAACGGCGTTCCATTTCTTGAACGACCCAGCTCAAGCCTCGCGCGGCCGATTTTGGATCGGTAATCACCGGCCTCAGGAGATGCGGGATGCCGTCGTAGGTTTGAAACTCCAGCATTTTAGGGTCGATCAGGAGGAGCTTGACTTCGTTCGGCTTCGCGGACAGCAGAATGCTGATCAGCATCGTATTCAGGCTGACGCTCTTGCCTGCGCCGGTCGCCCCGGCGACGAGGAGATGCGGCATCGTTTTGAGGTCGGCGGTGACCGGACCGCCGAAAATGTCCTTCCCGAGCGCAAGCGTCAGTTTGGAGCGGGCTCTGGCGAAGGCCTCGCTCGTGGCCACTTCCTTCATCGATACCGTTTCCCGCTGCGCATTGGGGACTTCAATGCCGACGACGGATTTTCCGGGAATCGGCGCGACGATCCGTAGACTGATCGCTTTCATCGCCAGTGCCAAATCGTCGGCGAGATTGACGATCCGGGCCACCTTCGTTCCCGGCGCGGGCTCAAATTCATACATCGTCACGACGGGCCCGGGGCGAACCTCGGTGACTCTGCCCTCGATGCCGAAGCTCAGCAAGGCTTTCGACAAAATCTCCGACTGCGCCTTCAGCTCTTCGTCCGTGATGCGGGCGAGGACGCCCGACGGCTCCGACAACAATTCATCCGCGTCAGGCAACTGATAATCGCCGCTGTCTTCCACGTTTCCTACGACCGGCGTTTCATGCTCGGGGTCGACGGCCTGAGGCGGTTCAGCAACCACCACCATCGGCGAGGAGACCGCCAGGCCGGGTTCAGTCATGTCCCCAGCTTCCGGAAGCGCCTCTTCTATGACGGAACGAATCGACTTCGCCTTCCTCGTCCTCGATGGCTTCGGCGCCTCCGATGCCGGCTCATCTGGTGAAGATCTCGGCGTAAGCGCACGGATGCGTTCGACGGCGCGCCGTCCCCATCCCGGGGCCTGCGCGATCAGTTCCGCCAGCGACAACGGCGTCGTAAACAGGAGCGCGACGAGAAACCCCGACAGAAGAAGAATATGTGCGCCGGTGCTCGCGAAATAGGTCCTCAGCCCATCGGCCAGCACTTGTCCAAACAGGCCTCCTGCCTGACCGCGAAGCACCATCCCGCTCGAGATGGTCGGAATGGCAGTGACCTCCAAGTGAAGTAGCCCGCTCAAAAACAGCAGGGCCGCCAGAGAGGCTCCGGCGTTGCGCAGCCTGATGGACAGGTCGCTCTGCGTGAAGCATCGGGCTCCGAGCAAGCCGAGCAGGAGAGGAAACAAGTAGGCCGCTCCGCCGATGAGCGAAAACAATAGCGAGGAAAACACCGCCCCAGCTGAGCCGATAAGGTTGTGAGTGGGAGGGGTGACCGTCGCGCCGGCAGTCGCAGTGACTTTCGGCTCACCGGGAACGAACGACAAGAGGCTCAACAAGGTGAGAAGGCTCAGCGCAATCAGGATGACGCCGATGACTTCACGCTTGAGATGGGAAGGGGGAGCAGTCGCGCGGCGGGCCTCGCCCCGCTTGGCCGAACTGGTTACACCCATGCGCGGAATGCTAACACAGGGGGTCCACCAATTCAAACAATCGCCGCCGACGTTGCATCTGTTTCACGACGGTTTCCGACGCGCAAGCTGCCGGCCGAGTTGCATGAATTGTTCGAGCGTCAATGTTTCAGCGCGCGCGGTTGAACGGAGGCCCAGTGCCAGCACCGCAGCGTTCAAGGCTTGCCCCTCGTACCCTTCGTCGCGAAGCGAATTCACCAGCGTCTTGCGCCGATGGGCGAATCCCGCCTTCACGACTGCGCCAAAAGCCTGCTCCTCTTGCGGTGGCAGCAGAGCGATGGTTCGTGGACGCAGCATGACGACAGCCGAGCCGACGTCCGGGCGAGGGCGAAAGCAGTTGGCCGACACCTTGAACAACTTGCACACGTGCGCGGCATACTGTGCCATCACGGACATCACGCCGTATTCAGCCGTGGCGGGGCCGGCCACCAGCCGGTCGGCGACTTCATTCTGCAGCATGAGGACCATTCGCGGGAAGCGCTGGCGCTGCTCGAGAAGCTTAAAGAGCAGGGGCGTGGAAATATAATACGGCAGGTTCGCCACGACAATCGCACCCGGCTCGATAGTCTCCAGTGGATACGCGAGGGCATCCGCACAGATCACCTCGACGTTCTTCCACTCGGGTTGCCGCGACTGCAACAGACAGTGCAAGCGAGGATCGACCTCAATGGCGACGACGCGGCGGACGGCCTGAGAAAGCGCCTCGGTCAATACGCCCCGGCCGGGGCCGATTTCGAGGACCGTATCCTCCCGCGTCACCTCCGACGCGGCGACGATCTTCCGCACAATGTTATGGTCGATGAGGAAATGCTGTCCGAGTCGCTTGTTCGCCGGCAGGGGCACCGCATCTGGCACCTAGGATCCTCCGTCAGGCGTGTGCTTGGCCGCCTCCGCCAATTGTTTTGCCAAGGCACTGAGCGGCACGCGAAAACAATCGATGAGATCCGTGAACTCTTCAACGAGATCATTCGTGAAGACCATGCCGGGCTGCAAACGGGCAAAATCTTGCGCGGCCTTTTCCCCAACCGACTCGGCCAGCAGCGACACCGTCCGAACGCGCCATTTTGCGACCCGTTCGGTGCCCGCCACCGTGTTGAGCGACATTTCCATCGTGTCTTGAAAAATTCCATCCAGTTCCTTGAGTTGCTTCTGGATGATGAGCAACGCTTGATTGGCATCGAGTGGCATGATGCGCGTGTTCTCCTAGGTTGGGACGTGAACCGATCGATTCTGTGACAGCACGGCGGCCAGTTTGACCGCTTCAACGAGGCTTCCAGGTTCTGCGATACCTTTTCCGACGATGTCGAAGGCGGTGCCATGATCAACCGACGTCCGGATAATCGGCAATCCCACCGTCAGGTTGACACAGCTCCCGAATGCCACCATCTTGAGTGGGATCAAACCCTGGTCATGGTACAAGGCCACCACTCCATCATACTCGCCCTTGGCCGTCTTCCCGAACAGCGTATCCGCCGGCAAGGGATCGCTGGCGAGGATGCCGGCCGCCTGAGCGGCGCGAGCCGCAGGGAGGATGACGCGAGACTCCTCATCCCCGAAGAGTCCATGCTCTCCTGCGTGAGGATTCAGCGCGGCGACGCCGATACGCGGCTTTCGGATGCCGAATAGCGACGTCAGGGCCAGATGGGCGAGCCGAATGCCCTTTTCGATCCTGGCTTGCGTCAGGGCGGATGGGAGCTCCTTGATGGCGACATGGGTCGTCACGAACATGATCTTGAGCGGCCCGCCGATGATCATCATGCCCGACTCGGGCGTTTGCGTGAGGTCGGCCAGGAGTTCCGTGTGGCCCGGATAATGATAGCCGGCCATATGCATGGCTTCCTTGTTGATCGGCGCAGTGACCATGCCGTCAATGCAGCCCAACTGAGCCAGATGCACCGCCTTCTTGATGAACGCGACTGAGGCAGCTCCCGTTTCGGGCGCCGCCACGCCCGGCTTGAAGGGGCCGATCGGGCGCTCCAACGGATCCAACACGAAAAGATGACCAGCGCCTGACTTCGTGGCATGCCCTTTCACAACCTCCACCGTGAGGTTCAGCTTCAATTGTTTTACGGTGCGCTGCATCACGTCGTACGATCCAATGACGAGAGGAATGCAGATCCGACGGAGGGCCGTTTGGGCCAGCGCTTTGGCGATGACCTCCGGTCCGATACCGGCCGGATCGCCCATCGTGATGCCAAGAATCGGTTTGCTCGGTTTATCTAGATTTTCTGGTTTATGAGGTTTTCGCTTCACGGAACAGCTCCTCTGCGCTTTCACAACGAAATACACTCGCTACACCAACAAACCAGAGGAACCGCTCACCACCCGTACAGATACAAGCCATATCCTATATAAAGTACGGCGCCGATCATGAGCAACCATGGACGCCACTGACCGGCCCACGCCGCTTGGATCAGCAGGCTTCCCGTCGCCAGCACAGCCAGCACCATGGTCAGCAGAGCCGATGGCGCCAGTGCCCATTCGGTGCCGACCAGTCCTACCGATACAGGCACAGTGCCTTGGAACACCATCGCTCCTGTGACGTTGCCGACCGCGAGTCGGTCCTTTTTTTGATACAGCCAGAGAAAGCTATTGGACATCTCGGGCAGTTCCGTGGCAAGCGGGGCAATGAGCAAAGCCAATATCAAGGGCGAAATGGCAAGCAATTGGGCCGTCGAGTCCGCCGCAGTCACAAACAGGTGCGCGCCGAGAGCGAGGCCGCCAAGCCCAGCAACGGCCTGAAGGCCGATGGCCGCATACGACGGCGTCGTCTTGCCTTTTGCGAACAGTAATGGATCGAGACCGCTCGGCTCAGCGTCTTCATCCGCGTCGCTGAACTTCAGTTTGACATAGTAGCCATAGAGGCAAATCAATCCGGCAGCCGCAATCATGCGTATCGGCGCAGAGGGCACAAACGCACAAGCTGCCGCCACGGAGTAGGCGAGCACAAAACACGCCAAATCGATACGGACGTCTTTGTAATTGAGGCGGAAGGACCGACCCCGCTTACCGAACTGCGCATACAGCAGAAGGAGCAGCGCAAGCAGGGGCACAACCAGCGTGCTGAGCATGAACGGTGCGCCGAGGATGGCGCCCAACCCGACTTCCGCCTCTTCACGGCTGGCGCCGAAAAAAATGGCGACAATCGGAATCGACGTTTCAGGAAGTGTCGTGCCGATGGCTGCCAGGACGCTGCCGACGGCCCCTTCTGAAAGATTCAGCCGTTTCCCCAGCCATTCGATGGCATTGGTAAACAGCGCACAGGCGCCCAGAGTCACGACCACGGATACGCCGAACAACAGGACATACCCGAGCAGCGTCACAGATGGTCCTTCGCGGGCCGCCGGGTCTTTGCGTAGGCCAATGCCGCTTCCTCCACCACTGCTTTGACCGGACGTCCTGTTCGTTCCGCGATCCGTTTACAGTCGGAAAATTCCGGTGCGGATTTGGTATCGGTGGCATCGACCGACGCAACCTTAATGCGGACACTTCCTCCCCGTATCTTGACCGACGTCACACGGCGAGCAAGGATGTGGCGGGTGACTTCTTGGACTCGCGCCCCTAGCGTGGTCGTTTCCCTGAACAACACATCGAGCACAGAGTCGACCCCGCCCGGAGGGGCGAGACAGGTCAGCACAATGGCCGGCCTGCCACGCTTCATGATGGCAGGAGTGAGTGCGACGTCAAGGGCGCCGGCGTTGAAAAGCCGGGCCATGATGTGTTCATACGTTTGGGGGTTGACATCATCGAGATTCGTTTCTATTTGCACGACCGTATCGCGCGCCCGGCCGTCCATGGCCGCCTCGCGGGACAGAAAGACACGAAGCACGTTCGGCCACCCTGGCGGATTGGCATCGCCGGCTCCATATCCGACGGCGGTCGGCTTCATCAACGGCATCGCCCCGAATTCCTGCGTGAGGGTCTGCAGCACTGCCAGACCGGTCGGAGTCGTCAATTCCCGCGCCGGCCCGGCGCTGTATATAGGTACGTGGTTCGCCAGGATCGCGACGGCAGGCGCGGGCGCTGGCAGGATGCCGTGGGCCGATCGCACGGTCCCGCTCCCGACGTTGATCGGGGACGCCGTCACGCGCGTGACGTCCAGGAGATCGCAACAAATCAGCGCCCCGACAATGTCGGCGAACGAATCCACGAGGCCGACTTCGTGGAAATGCACCTGGTCTCGTGGAACCCGATGAGCCTTCCCTTCTGCCTCCGCCAAACGCTCGAAGACTGCAAGGCTTTGCCGCTGGACCTTCGGAGACAGTCGGCTCCCGGAAATCGCCTTGCGAATTCGGGCAAGCGGCCATGGGCGAGAGACACCGGAGGTGATCACCACGTCGACCTTGGTGGCCGTAATGGCGCCGCGCTGAACCTGCCGTTTGCGTAGCGTGAAGCCCGACACACCGAGTCGTTTCAGCCCTTTAACCAGCTCTCCGAACGGCGCACCCGCATCCACCAGTGCGCCCAGCGTCATGTCCCCGCTGATTCCGGAAAAACAATCGAAGTGCAGATGTCCGCCCACGTCGTGCCTTTCGTCAGATGATGCGAAGTCGCTTGCGCTGCGCCCGTGCCTCCAGCGCGCGAGAGACGCTCGCCGGTATCGCTGCTGGGCGTCGTTTGCGCCTCCCATCCAAGGAGGCTGAAGAAGCCCGGAAAAGAATGTGAGGCGCGGAGCGTGGCGCCATCTTACCCAACGGGG
>WUUC01088260.1_pt1 | contig 10188 bp, 11 predicted proteins | sample 6278441 | NCBI WGS metagenome assembly WUUC01 (sample SAMN13675441, study PRJNA597444) | soil metagenome | isolation source: soil | place: USA: Washington | collected 2017-10 | reverse complement strand
CCGCCCACGTCATCGAGGGCGCCGAGCAGTTCCTGCAGACGGTCTTCGAGCGCGCCCAGCGTCCCCGGGCGCCGGCACCTCCGCCCGACCGGCGCCGGTCCTTGCCCGCCCCGGCCCAGCAGCCCGCCCACCTCGCCCCCGCCGCGCCGCGGCACCCCGCGCCGGGACCGGCCCCGGACTGGACGACCGGTTGGGACACCTCGCCCGCGACACCCGCCCGCACGACGGACTAGCGTTCGCCGACCGGCGGGCGGACGGCCGAAGGCCGAGCGGGAGGCAGGGGCCATGGGAGTCACGAACGGCCAGGTGTCCGAACGGGGCGTCGCATGAGCGGGCTCCCGCCGCCGCCCGCGTCCGGTCCCTACCCGGGCGTCGCCGCACCCGGCTACGGGGGCTACGGCGTCCTGCGGCCGATGGGCCAGTTCCGGAGCGTGCGCGGCGTCGGGCTCGCCACGTCGGTGCTGCTGGGCATGATGGCCATCCTCAGCGTCATCGCCGGTGCCGCGTTCGCCTCGCGGGTCGGGGTCGTCGACGACCTGCTCGGCGGCGAGAACCTCAGCTTCAGCGAGGTCGACGACGCCGACGACACCGTGCTGGGCGCCGCCGCCGTCTGGGCGCTCGGGGCGCTGGCGACCGGCATCGTGTTCATCGTCTGGCAGTTCCGCCACGCCCGTAACGCCGAGCTGCTCGGCCACACCGACGGGCTCGGCTCGGGCTGGGCCATCGGCGGGTGGTTCATCCCGTGCGGCAACTTCGTGCTGCCCGCCCTCCAGATGTTCCAGGCGAGCAAGGCCTCCGACCCGCACCACGTCGATCCGTCGCGCCGGGCCCCGGGCGCGGTCGGCACCGCCCAGGGGAGCCCGCTCGTGGTCCTCTGGGGCATCGCGTACGCGGCCGGCAACCTGTTCGGCGGCGTCAGCCGCTGGACGCTCCACCCCGACGCCTACGCGGCCGCCGCCAACGGGCTCCAGGAGGGCCGGGACGCCGACCAGCTGTCGTCGATCGGCTTCTTCGTCCTCGCCATCGCGGCGATCATCGGCATCGCCATGGTCACGTCGCTCACCAAGCGGCAGTCGGCCCGCATCGATGCGATGGGCGCCATGACCTACGGCGGCTCGGCCTACGGCGGCTACGGCCAGCAACCCCACGCACCGGCACCCGGCTACGGCCAGCCGGGCTACGGCCAGCCGGGCTACGGCCAGCCGCCCGGGTACGCCCCGCAAGCGCCGCCAGCCCCGCCCGCGCCACCCGCGCCACCCGGTTGGGGCCCGCAGCCCGGCTACGGGCAGCAACCCGGTCCGGCCCCCGGCTACCCACCGGCGCCGGGCACGGGATTCGGTCCGCCGCCGGGCCCCTAGGACCCGCTCGACCCGCTCATCCTGCGTCGGCCGGCCGGATGTTGGGGATCGAGTCGTCGGGCAGTGCGATGCCACGCTCCTCGACCATCTGCCGGACCTCGGCGGGGAAGATGTTCTGCACCAGGAACACGTCCCGCGACATGTTGTAGTCGGGGGCCAGCTCCTTGGCGTAGCGCTCGAAGTACATCATCTGCTTCGTGACCAACACGAGCTCGCGGGCCGCCCGGGCGCCGTACTCCTGCTGCAGCTCGAGCTGCTGGCGCAGGGTCTCGGCCAGGCTGATCTCGCCCAGCTTCAGGTCGAGCATGGGGTCGATCACCATCTTGAGGCGGGCGGCCACCTCCTCGATCGGTCCCACGTCTTCGGAGAGGATGCCGATGCGCTGCCAGGCCCGGACGATGCGGGTGTAGTCGCCGTCGATCATCGTCGTGTACTGGGCGTCGCGGACCGCGTCGCGGTGGGCGCCCTCGAGCTGGCCCATGATCCCGAAGTCGAGGTAGGCGGCCCGGCCGTCGTCGAGCACCCAGAGGTTCCCCGCGTGGACGTCGCCGTGGAACGGGCCGTGCACCAGCGCCGCCTCCATCCACACCTTCACCCCGCGCCGCAGCACCAGCTCGCCGTCGATGTTCCGGGCCCGCAGCTCGGCGAAGCTGTCCATCGGCGTGCCGAACAGGCGCTGCATGCAGATGACCCGGGGCCCGCAGAAGTCCCAGTAGACCTCGGGGGCGGTGATCCACTTGTTGTCGCCGAAGTCGCCGATGTGGGCGCGGAACTGCATCTGGCGGTAGGCCTCGAGGGCGAAGTTCAGCTCCTCGTTGGTGACCTGGTGGAGGTCCTCGACGACCCCGGGGAGGTTGACCAGGTGGCCCCGCCTCGTGCGGTCGATCAGCCGGGCGAAGCGGAGCATGATGCGCAGGTCGCGGTTCATGCGGGCGGCGATGTTCGGCCGCTGGACCTTGAGCACCGCGGGCCGCCCGTCGGCGAGCACGCAAGCATGGACCTGGGCGATCGACGCGGCCGACAGCGGTTCGGGGTCGAAGCCGCCGAAGACCTCGGCCGCGGCGGCGCCCAGATCCTCCTCGACGATCTCGCGGGCCCGGTCGGCCGGGAAGGGCTTCACGTCGTGCAGGGTCCGCAGGCAGGCGTCGGCCAGCGGGGTGGGGAACATGCCGGGCGACGAGGCGATCATCTGGCCGAGCTTCACGTAGGTGGGCCCCATGGCCATGAAGGCCTCGACCACGCCCTCGCTGGCGGCGACGGCGAGCGCGGCACGGGCCGGTCCCCGGCGCGCCGCCCGCACCACGCCGGCCGGGTGCCGCACCAGGTGGCGCAGCACGGCCCAGGCGACCACCACGCCGAACGTCCAGCCGACCTCGACGGCGCGGGCCACCTCGCGCCAGCCGAAGCGAGTCAGGCTGGGCGCCACGATCCGCAGCGCCGGCTCGGGAGGACCGGCGGCGAAGGGCCCCGCGAACTGCTCGTCAGCTGCCGTCATGAGGGGCAGCTTGGCACGCGGCACCCGGGACGGCGTGACCCATGCCATATACCGTCAAGGTTGACGGTATGTGCGCGGTCCGTCATCGTGATCCGCATGGGAAGGACGCGGCGGACGCAGGCCGAGCGGCGGGCGCACACCCACGCGGCGCTGCTCGACGCCACCATCGACTGCCTCGTCGAACGGGGCTACAGCCGCACGAGCACGAACGACATCATCCGGATCGCCGGTGTCTCCCGGGGCGCGCTGCTGCACCACTTCGCCAGCAAGGCCGAGCTGCTGGGCGCAGCGGCCGAGCGGGTCTTCGAGGGCTGTGAGCTCGAGTTCCGCGAGGCCTTCGCGGCGCTGCCGGTCGAGCAGCGCACGCTCGAGCGGGCCGTCGAGCAGCTGTGGACGATCTTCCGCAGCCCGCGCTACGACGCCGCCCTGGAGCTGATGGTGGCGTCGCGCACCGATGCCGAGCTGCGGGCGGTTCTCGTGGCCGTGATGGAGCGGTTCGAGCGGAGCGTGGCCGCCGACTTCGGGATGCTGTTCCCGGCCACCGCGGCGTCGGCCGGGCTCGCCATCGTCCGCTTCGCGTTCGCGGTGCTCGACGGCGCCGCCCTGAGCGCCGACCTGGGCTTCGTCGACGACGCCGAGGAGACCGTCGGCATCCTGCGGGCGCTCACCGCCCTCCACCTCGACAACCCGCAACCCACCCCTCAGCCCGTCCCCGAGGAAGAGCAGGAGCTTGCACCATGAGCACCACCCTCGACGAGGAGCAGCAGCTCGATGCCGCTGCCGACGACACCTACCGGGCGCTGATCGAGCGGTTGAGCCGCCAGTCGGTCGACAAGCACTTCGACGCCTACGCCGACATCGCCTGGGACGACCCCGCGATGCGGATCGACCCGGCCGACCCCCGCTGGGAGCTGTTCGACGACGACCCGGTGGGCCGCACCGCCTGGTACCGCGGCCTCCCGCAGGACCAGCGGGCCCGCATCGGCCTGCAGCGCATCGTCACCGCGATGAAGATCGGCGTGCAGTTCGAGAGCGTGCTCAAGCGGGGCCTGCTCGAGTTCGCCGACCGCCTGCCCAACGGCGCCGCCGAGTTCCGCTACACGTACCACGAGGTCATCGAGGAGGCCCAGCACTCGCTGATGTTCCAGGAGTTCGTCAACCGGTCGGGCTTCGACCCGCCCGGACTGCCGTGGGAGCTGCGGCTGGGCAGCCGCTTCGTGGTGCAGACGGCCCGCTGGTTCCCGACGCTGTTCTTCCTGTTCGTGCTGGGCGGCGAGGACCCCATCGACTACACCCAGCGCCGCCAGCTCAAGGACCACGACAGCCACCCGCTGCTCGAGCGGATCATGCGCATCCACGTCACCGAAGAGGCCCGGCACCTGTCGTTCGCCCGGCACTACCTGCGCCGCGAGGTGCCCCGCCTCGGCCGGTTGCGGCGTTTCGCGCTGTCGCTCGCCGCGCCGGTCCTGCTGGGCGAGATGGCGCGGCAGATGCTGCACCCCGCGCCCACCCTGGTGACCGAGCACGGCATGCCCCCGGCGGTGCTGCGGCAGGTGACCGCCGACGAGGACGGCCGCCGGTTCGTGGGCGACTCGGTCGCCAAGGTGCGTCGCCTCTGCGTCGACCTGGGCCTCGTCAACCGCCTGTCCCGGCGCCTCTGGGTCGCGATGGACATCTGGAGCCCGCCGGCTCCCGCCTGAAGTAGAACCTGTTCTAGCCTGAGGGCGTGGACATCGACGACACGCCGGAGGAAGCGGCCTTCCGGGCCGAGGCTCGGGCGTGGCTCGACGCCAACGCCGTGCCCAAGGGTCACCCCGACGACTTCTCGCAGGGCCTCTGGTCGGGCGGCTACGACGAGGAGACCTACCTCGCCCGCTGCCAGGAGTGGCAGCACACGCTCTACGACGGGGGCTGGGCCGGGATCACCTGGCCCAAGGCCTACGGCGGGCGGGGCGGTCGACCGATCGAGCAGGTGATCTTCGGCCAGGAGCAGGCCCGCTACGGCGTCTCCAACGGCGCCTACATGGTGTCGATCGGCATGGTCGGGCCCACGATCATCGCCCACGGCGACGACGCCCAGAAGGAGCGGTTCCTGCCGCCCACGCTGCGGGGCGACGAGCTGTGGTGCCAGCTGTTCAGCGAGCCCGACGCCGGCTCCGACCTGGCCGGCCTGACCACCCGGGCCGACCGCGACGGCGACGGCTGGGTCGTCACCGGCCAGAAGGTGTGGACCTCGTCGGCCCAGCGCAGCGCCTGGGGCATCCTCCTGGCCCGCAGCGACTGGGACGCGCCGAAGCACAAGGGCATCACCTACTTCCTCGTCGACATGGCGACGCCCGGCATCACGATCCGCCCGCTGCGGCAGATGACCGGCGAGAGCCACTTCTCCGAGGTCTTCCTCGACGGCGTGCACATCCCCGCCGGCAACGTGCTCGGCGCACCGGGGGAGGGGTGGCGGGTGGCGCAGACCACGCTGCTCAGCGAGCGCTCCTCGATCGCCGGCGGCACCGGCGCCGACCCCCGGGGCCTGATCACGCTGGCCCGCCGGGTCGGGCGCGACCGCGACCCGCTCGTGCGGCAGGCCATCGTGGGGGCACACATCCAGTCCGAGCTCCTGCGGTTCCTGCGCTACCGCACCCAGACCGCGCTCAGCCAAGGACGGGCCCCCGGCCAGGAGGCCTCGGTGATGAAGCTCGCCTTCGGGCGGTACATGAAGCACATGACCGAGACCGCGGTGAACCTGCAGGGACCGGCCGGGCTGCTGGCCGGGGCCGACGCCCGCGCCACCGACGCCGCGGCGGCCGTGGCCGAAGCGGCCGATGCGGCCGGCGGCGCCGGGAGCAACGGGGCGTCGAGCGCCATGTGGCACCGGCGCTTCCTGCACTCGCCGTCGCTGCGGATCGCCGGCGGCAGCGACCAGGTGCAGGCCAACATCATCGGCGAGCGGGCCCTCGGCCTGCCCCGGGAGGCGGCACCCGACAAGGACGCCCCTTTCCGGCGCAGCGGTTCCGAACGCCAGTAGTTTCACGAGACGAGATGTCCATGTCGTCCAGCTCGCCCGCACCGGGATCACCGGCGCCCGCCGCCGACACGCTCACCAAGAGCCAGGCGGCCCGGCGCCAGCGCGTGATCCTGACCGCGCTCGAGCTGGCGGCCGAGGGCGGCTACGACGCGGTGCAGATGCGCGACGTTGCGGCCCGGGCCAACGTGGCGCTGGGCACGATCTACCGCTACTTCTCGTCCAAGGACGCCCTGCTGGCGTCGGCCATGGTCGAGTGGATGGCCGAGCTCGAGGACACCGTGCTCGCCCGCCCGCCGTCCGGCCGCACCACCGCCGCCCGGGTGATGGACGTGCTGGGCCGGGCCCTGCGGGCCATGGAGCGCGAGCCCCAGCTGACCCGGGCGGTCGTGGCCGCGCTGACCGCCGGCGACCCCGCCGGCATCGATGCGTTCGGGCAGACCACCGCCGCCCTGGCCCGCATCATGCGCCCGGCGTTCCCCGCCGACGTCGACCCCGCCCTCGAGGCGTCGATGGCCCGGATGCTGGGCCACATCTGGTGGTCGACGATGATCTCGTGGGCCAACGGCATGGGCGACATGGCCTGGGTCGCCGAGGAGCTGGCCGAGGCCGCACGCCTGCTGACCAGCTCCCTCGACTGACGTCTACGGCCTCGTCGTCGCCGGCGGTGGCTCGGTCGTCGCGGGCGGTGGCACCGTCGTCGGCGGCACCGTGGTCGCCGGTGGCACCGGGACGGTGGTCGGCGGGGGCACGGTGCCACCCGGTCCGCCCGGCTCGGTGGTGGGCGTGGGGACCTGGGTCGGCGGCGGGATCTGGGTCGTGGGCGGGGGTGGCTCGGTCGAGGCCGGAGGTACTTCGGTCGTCGTCGGCGGTGGCGTGGGGCACGCGTCGTCCGCCGGCTCGTCCTCTGCTGCAAGTGCGCCGGTCTGTGCCGCCGCGGCTTCAGCCTCCGCCCGGGCCAGTGCCTCCTCGGCCTCTCGGAGGGCATCGAGCTGGGCCTGGACCTCGGCGTCGAGCGCGGCCTGCACCTGGAGCAACGCCGCTTCGGCCTCCCGGACGGCGTCCTCCTCCGGTGAGCCCTCCTCCGATCCGACCTCGTCGTCGAGCGCTTGACGGCAGTCGCTGGTCGCGGCGACCGGGGCCGGGTCGTTGCCGCCGGCGGCGGCCACGCCGTAGCCGACCGCGCCGATGCCGGCCACCAGGACGCTCGCCGCCGCGACCAGCGCCGGGCGTCTCCGCCAGCGGGCCGCGCCGGAGCGACCGGGCTCGCCCGTCCGGTCGGACGTGGACAGCGACAGGAGCAGACCGGCCGAGGCGTCGGGATCCCAGCCGGCGCCGTCGGCCGCGGCCATGTCCTCGCCGCGAGCGGCGAAGGTGCGCCGCAACCGGGCCTCCACCTCGTCGTCGTGGTGGTCGTTCACGGGGTCATCTCCTTGCGAAGCCGGGTCAGGGCACGGTGGATGCGGGTGCGGACGGTGGCGGGACGGCAGCCCATGACCTCGGCGATGTCGTCGATGGCCAGGTCCTCGTAGTAACGGAGCACCAGGGCGACCCGCTGGTCGCGGGGGAGCCCGGCCAGCACCTCCCAGGTCTCGTCGACGTCGGGCTGCTCGACCCAGCCGCCGACCCGGGGCTCGCGCTCGCGGCCCATGGCCGTGCGGTCGCGCCAGGTGAGGCACAGGTTGACGAGGGTGGTGCGCAGGTACGCGGCGGGCTGCTCGACGGTGTCCCAGCGCCCGTGCAGGCGCACGAAGGCGTCGTGGACCAGCTCCTCGGCCACCGCGACCTGCCCGGTCATGAGGTAGGCGACGCGGCGAAGCCGGTCACGCTCGCTGCGGTAGAGCAGCGTGAAGGCATCGGTGTCGGGCCCGTCTCGGGTTTGGGTGCTCACACAGTCATTGATCGACGACGGGCCGGAAGTGTTCCGCGCCCTGGTCGGAGGGCCGGCGGCGTGCGGGTTGACACCACCTGACCGCAGGGTCAAGAGTTCGGTGGCCGGGCGTCCGACCGTCGGGCCGCGTTGACCGCACCGTGTCGCGGCAGCGTGCAAGTTCCGTCCTCAGGGGGTCCCCCATGCGTGCCGCCGTCCTTCGCAACACCGGTGACGAGAAGCTCGAGCTCCGTGACGACGTCGGCATCGCCGACGTGGGTCCGGGGCAGGTCAAGGTGAAGATCGAGGCCACCGGGGTCTGCCACTCGGACGTGTCGGCGATGAGCGGTGTGATCCCCCAGCCGGCGCCGTTCATCCCCGGCCACGAGGGGGCGGGTGTCATCAGCGCGGTGGGCGAGGGCGTCACCAACCTGAAGGAGGGCGACCACGTCATCGTCGCCTGGAGCGCACCCTGTGGTGACTGCAGCTTCTGCCTCAAGCACGGCCAGCCGAACCTCTGCTCGACGGTGCAGATGGCCACGATGATGTCGGCATCGTTCGTGCTCGACGGAGCGCCCGCGTTCGGCATGGCCGGCGCCGGCACCTTCGCCGAAGAGCTGCTGCTGCCCTACCAGGGTGCGATCAAGATCGACGACGACGTGCCCTTCGAGATCGCCTCGCTGGTGGGCTGCGGCGTCATGACCGGCGTGGGCGCGGCGCTCAACACGGCGAAGGTCAAGCCCGGCTCGTCGGTGGTCGTGTTCGGTTGCGGTGGGGTCGGCATCTCTGCCATCCAGGGCGCCAGGGTGGCCGGGGCGAGCGAGATCGTGGCCGTCGACCTGGTCGACCGGAAGCTCGAGGACGCCAAGCGGTTCGGCGCCACCCACGGGGTCAAGCCCGACGACCTGGGCGAGGTTCAGGCCGCCATCACCGGCACCGACGGCTTCGACTACGCCTTCGAGGCGATCGGCCTGCCGCTGACCATGCGGGCCGCCTTCGATGCCACCCGCCGGGGCGGCACCACCTGCATCATCGGGGTGGGTGCCATGGACAAGACCATCGAGTTCAACGCCTTCGAGCTGTTCTACTCCGAGAAGAACTTCACGGGCTCGTACTACGGCTCGGCCGACGTGCGCAGCGACTTCCACCGGGTGCTCGGCCTCTGGAAGAACGGCCGCCTCGACCTCGAAGGCATGATCTCGCGCCGCATCGGCATCGAGGACGTCAACGACGCGGTAGCGGCCCTCAGGGCCGGCGAGACCATCCGCTCGGTCATCAGCTTCGCCGACAAGCCGGCGAACGTCCCCGCCTGATCACACGCTGCTCGTGCCTTCGGGGCCCGCTCCCTTCCGGGGGAGGCGGGCCCCGAGTCGCGTCTGCTAGAACCAGGGAAGTAGAACGTGTTTCACTTTCGTGGGGAGTCGCCATGCCCGAGGCCGAGGTCCTCTCAGCGCCGCTCGTGCTCGAGTACCCGTTCCGCCGCAGCGTCGGCCGGGTGCAGAGCGCGTTCCTGACCGGGCTGCGCGAGCAGCTCGTGCTGGGGATCCGTGCCAGCGACGGGCGGGTGCTGTGCCCGCCGGTCGAGTACGACCCGGTCACCAGCGAGGAGCTCGACGAGCTGGTCGAGCTGGGCGCCAGCGGCACCGTGACCACGTGGTCGTGGGAACCGGTACCACGCACCGGCCAGCCGCTCGACCGCCCGTTCGCGTGGGCGCTGATCCGGCTGGACGGGGCCGACACGGCCATGCTCCACGCGGTCGATGCCGGCTCGCCCGAGGCGATGGCGACCGGCCTGCGGGTGCGGATCCGCTGGGCCGACGAGCGGACCGGCGCCATCGGCGACATCGCCTGCTTCGAGCCGGAGGCCACGGCTGGAGAGCCCGACGGGGGAGGTGCGTCGTGAGCGATCTGCTGCTGCCCGCCGCCCTGCGCGACGTCGAGCCGGTCAAGAAGCTCGAGATCCCGGCCCGGCTCGACTACGAGTTCACCGCCGGCGCCGCCACCTCGCGGTTCCTGCGGGGCATCACCCAGAAGCGGATCCTGGGCGAGCGCTGCCCGGTCTGCCACAAGGTGTACGTCCCGCCGCGCGGCTCGTGCCCGACCGACGGCGTCGCCACCGCCGAGCAGGTCGAGCTGGCCCACACCGGCATCGTCACCACCTTCTGCGTGGTCAACGTGCAGTTCTACGGCCAGGCCATGGACCTGCCCTACGTGTGCGCCACGGTGCTGCTCGACGGGGCCGACATCGGCCTGTTCGGCCTGGTCCAGGACGTGCCCGCCGACGAGGTGCGCATGGGCATGCGGGTCGAGGCGGTCTGGGTCGACGACGAGAAGCTGGCCCCGACGCTGACCTCGATCGAGTTCTGGCGGCCGACCGGCGAGCCCGACGCCCCCTACGAGTCGTTCCGGGAGCACGTGTGATGAGAGACGTCGCCATCGTGGGCTT
>WUUC01170971.1_pt1 | contig 10189 bp, 7 predicted proteins | sample 6278441 | NCBI WGS metagenome assembly WUUC01 (sample SAMN13675441, study PRJNA597444) | soil metagenome | isolation source: soil | place: USA: Washington | collected 2017-10 | reverse complement strand
GGGATTGCGCAGCATCCCCCAGACCACCGACCGGTCCCAGCGGTTCTTGCCGGTCCGGGTGGGAACGCCCGCCCGGTGAGCCAGCGCGTGAGTTCGGCGATCGAGGCGCCCTCGTCGGCGTAGCGGCGGAACAGCTCGGCGACCGCCATCGCCTCGTGCTCGACGAACTCGTAGCAGGCCCCGGCGTGGTCGCCCTTGCGGACATACCGGTAGCCGAACGGTGCGCCGGAGAGCACGTTGACCGACCCGGCGCGGGCGCGGTGGGTCTTGCCGCGCCGGTACCGCTCCATGATCTGCGCCTTCTCGTACTCGGCGAACATGCCCTCAAACTGCACCAGCAGCTGGTCCTCGGGACTGTCCCCGCGGGGTCCCTTGATGAACTCCACCCGGGTCCCGGCGCGGGCGAACTCCTCGATCAGCAGCGGCTGGTAGGCGAACTTGCGGGCCAACCGGTCCGGGGAGTAGCACAACACCACATCGACGCCGACTCCCGCGACCACGGCGGGTGCACCACCCGCTCATCCGGGTCACGAACCTGGCGCAACGTGCGACCAGGGTGCCCCGGCTGGCCACCGGTGCCCCGGTCAGTGCGTTCCCGCCGCGACCGCGGCGCCGGCTTCTCACAGCCCTCACTCGAGGGAGGCCTGTTGCTCTCAGTCACCAGTACCGGCCAGGTCCTGGCCGACGCCCAGCAACGCATCGATGACGCCGCGCGGCAATGATCAGCGTGCCGTACGCGCGACATCGGACGCCGCGCCGAAGGGGCGGCAGCTCCGAAGGGCAGCGGGCTGTCGACGCCCGTCACGCCGTGGCATGCGTGGACCTCCTGACCGTCCGCCTGCACGCCAACTCCAATGCCAGGAATGCCGAACTGTGTGGCCGTCGCCTTGACGGAATCGGTCGGCATGTCTTGTGACATTCCGTTCCCCTGTCCACTTCTGAGGCGCACACGAAGGTGGCGATTCTGCGCAGCCTCTCCCGGGAGAACCGTCACCGATCGCGCAGCCATCCCGAGTCCACGGCTCCTTGCGGGCCGCAGAACTTCGCCCAGCCGAGCGGCTGGTCAGCCCAGCGCGCCGGATGCCCAAAGACCTGGCCACGGCCCAGTCCACGATCGATGCCGCTGGCCCGCCGGGCCGGGGCGGAGGTCGTGCGGATTGAACCGGCGTCCCATTTGCGCATCGCGCTCGTCGCTCGGTCCGCCCAGCTCACACCGGCAGCGCGGTCCTTCCAGGAGGCCGCCCGACAGTACGCAGCCGAACCTCACCCGGATTGGGAAGATGGCCGATGTCGCGTGCAAACCCGGGCTTACACCACCCCGAGCATGTATGCGCAGCGTTCGACCTGCTCAGCACATGCGGAGTAGTGCGCATCCGACCCGGCCCTCGGCGTCCGAGGTGGTCGCCACGGTGACCTGCCCCGGCTTGCCTGGTGCCTCGACCAGCAATTCGATGATTTGGAAGGCGCCCGAGACCGCCCTGGTGTCGCCGAGGGAATCGGCCGTCCTTGTCAAGATGGACACGTCCCCGAGCACATCCGCCGCCGACGCCCGCTCCTGGGCTCCACGATGCCCCAACGACGAAGGGGCCACCGCGCATACGTCGGCGGGGGTCACTCCCGCCCGCGATAGTGCCCTGCCCAAGCATGCGGCCAGCGCCTGCCGAATCCCGTCGGGGTGGACATAGATGCCGAACTCCACCCCCAAGATCTCGGCCAGTGCGGTTCTGCCCGCGGTGACCGCGTCGGACGCCTCGAGCAGAAACATCGCACAGCCCTCACTCGGCGGCGGGCCGTCATGGCCGCCTGACCGGGCCGACTCCACGGCGGCGCGCTCGGCCGAGAACTCCTCCACCGCTCCCCACAGGACGGCCTTAGCGTGGCCATTGCGTTGCATCCGACGCGCATAGTTCAAGGTCAGCAACGCCGTCGCGTGGCCACCGCAGATCGTCGTGTTCGGTCCCTTGATCCCATGCCAGATCGCACATTGGCCCGCGGCAAAGTTCATCAGCGTTCTCGGCACGTGGGACGGGTCCACGTCGTAGGGCTTGGACCGGGTCCAGGTGTCCCGGAGGAAATCCGTCACGCTCTTGATTCCGTCGCTGGTACCAAGGACCAAGCCGATCTCGTCGGGCGCGTACGTGGTGGTCGGCTCGACACCGGACCCGATCGTCGTTAGTAGCCTGGCCGTCGTGGCGACGGCGAGCCCCGCGGCTCGGTCCATCGCTCGCGTGCCCACACGGCCGAGGACCTCGCGGACCTCAAAGTTTTCGACTGTCTCACGCGCCCGGGCAGCGCCGTCGCCGCAGTTACGCAGGCCCTCGACATGCGCGTCCGCGCCATGGCCGAACGGCGAGAAGGTCTCCCAGGCGGTGATGACCGGGGCACTCATCTGATCAACTGACCCGGAGTCGGCATGAGATTCTGGCTGTATCGACCGAGAATCAACACCGCGTCGTTACCTGCGAAGGCGAGGGAGTTGTTCTGAACGACCTGCAGCTGAGCGTCTCGTGCGACGTTGGGCACGCAGTCGATGTCGATGTCCGGGTCGGTTTCTGAATGGTTGATCGTCGGGGGAATGAAACCGTTCTCCAGGGCCAACGCGCAGCCGGCGGCCGCCAACGCGCTGGCGGCACCCATGCTGTGGCCCAACATCGACTTAATCGAACTGGTGGGCGGAGGCGCCTCGCCGAAGACCTGCCGAATCGCCGCTGCCTCGATCACGTCGTTGGCCTTGGTCCCTGTGCCGTGAGCGCATATGTAGTCGACCTGCTCCGGGGTGATTCCCGAGTTGGTGTGGGCCTGCGTGATGCACCGAGCCACGCTCTGCTGGTCGGGCGCCACCGGGTGGTGGGCGTCGCAGGTCAGTCCGTAGCCCAGAACCTCCGCGTAGATGTGCGCCCCGCGCAAGACGGCGGAGTCCAGGCGTTCCAGCACGAGCATCGCGCCGCCTTCACCGGTGAGGATTCCCTGGCGGTTGCGGTCGAACGGCCGACACAATTCCGGCGCGATGGTGCCCAGCCGATAGAACGTGACGAAGGTCATCCGGAGTAGCGCGTCAACCCCCCCACACAGGGCGAGGTCGACCTCACCGCTGGCAACCGCGTCGAATCCGTAGCCGATCGCGTAGTTGCCTGCCGCGCACGCCGTCGGAATGGTCACCGCCTCGGCATCGGTCAACTCCAGTTCGCGCGCAATTTCCACCGACAATCGGCTGGACGCGAATCGGGTCGCCGCTTGCTCATCGACGTCGTCGGTGCCGCTCCCCACCTGTTGCTGAACGATGCGATCCAGTTCTCCGGATTCGCCGTAGGTGGTGCCGACCGCGATCAAGGCACGTCGGCTCTGAACCTGTTCGGGCGTCAGTCCCGCGTCACCGAGGGCCATCCGGGCACTGGCAACCGACAACTGGGTCGCCCGGCCGAGTTCATCGGGCCGCAGGCGTGCGATCCATCGCTCGGGTACGAAGTCCGAGACCTCACAGGCATTCGTGTGGGCAAATCCGGCCACGTCGAAGGCGGTGATCGGCCGGACTCTGGATCGACCCTGGCGGAGCCCGTCCGCGAACTCCCGAACACCGGTGCCGATGCTGCTGATGACTCCCAGGCCCGTGACGACGACCGGGTTGCGGTCGGGCGGGTGCACCGGCATGTCCCTCATCTCTCGATTCACCAGGCCGCAGGCTCGGCTGCTTGAAACCCGGTCAACGTGGAAGACCGGGTTCGGCAATAGTCAAGCGCGAGCTGGGCTCGACGGCCTGCATAGCGGTCGTGACCACCTCATAGGTGCTCTGCACGTCCTGCATGAGCGACAGCGCCGCCTGATCAAGGGTGATGCTAAACTTGCGCTCCAGGGCCGACAGGATCTCGATTCCCTGCAGCGAGTCAGCCTCGAGTTCGTTCCAGAAGTGACTGTTCCAACCGATTCGGTTCACATCGATCTCGACGATATCCGCGACGATCGCCCGAATCTCGTCGCGCAAGGTCACGTCAATATTCTCGACACTCATTTCACTGCCCTCTCACTTAGCTTCGCCGTTGAGTCGTTGGGTCCCTTTTGATCCAAACCACCGGGGTTTTCCATTACACGGATCGGCGTGGCTCAGGGTTTGTGATCTATCTATGGCGGGCAATGGGGCTGCCAATTCTCCGCCGCGGCCAATGCTCTCTGCAATCGCCGCTTGCCTCTCGGCGTGCTCTCGTCCGCAACCCACATCATCAGTCACAAGAAGGAGGACAAGCGACGCCGGCAGATACGCGTGGATGCCATCTGGTCTCATGCGCTGGCAGCCGTAGTACCTTTCGCCTTCGATGCGATCATGGTCAACGTGGCGTGTAGCTGGCCCTACCTCCCGGCCAGGAAATCGAGCGTCGCCGTGACCACGCTCTTATCGGCCAGGATGCGGCGGTGGCCTAGCCCCTTGGTCTCGACAAACCGTGTCTGTGGATAGGCACTGGCAATCTTCTTGGCCTGTGTCACGGCGACCTCCCGATCGTTCTGGTCGTGGATCACCAGCAGCGGAATGGTGAGGTCCGCCGCCTGGTAGGTCGCCGAGAACCGCTCCCAAATGTCGGTCTCGGGGGAGAAGTACAGCTCGCACCTCCGCCGCAGGTCGTCCTCGATCGTCGTGCGTAGGCCGAGGCGGGTGCAGAAGGAGCCCGGCAGATAGCCGAAGTCGCACACCGAGGCGATGGACACCATCCGCCCGACCTGCACGCCGCCGTGCATCGCGTGGAAGGCGCAGAGCCCGCCGAACGAATGGGCGACGATCGCGTAGAAGGGGCCGTAGTGCTTGGCCACGGCACGGACCGCGGCGTGGGTGTCGATGATAGTCGAACGGGTGCCTTCGGACGCCCCGTGCCCGAAGGAGTCGAATGCCACAGCCGTCATGCCAAGTTCCTGAACGCCCGGAATCAGTGACGCCATATTTGAGGCTCGACCCTCGAACCCGTGCATGAGGAGCACGCGTTGCTCGTCATCACCCCAGCGATAGACGGCTAGCAGCTTGCCGTCAACCTCAAGCCGGTCTGCCACGGCCCGATTGTGCACCTCCCGTTCCGCCGGCCGCACCGGCGCCCTGGGCCCGGTTCGAAGGAACAGCCGGAAGGCGAGCCTTCCGGCAAGCCGCGTCGAGACGTAGGACGTCGTGTTCACGCCCCACCTGAGAGCCGACAGCGCGTTAATGTTCGTACCCTTCGCCACTAGGGATCAGTTGACTTTGCGTCCGGTGGTCCGCCAGAAGGCGTCCCGAAGCTCTCGGCGCAGAATCTTGCCACTGGCATTTCGGGGAAGCTTGTCCACATACTCGTAGCTCATCGGAATCTTGAAGCCGGCGAGCTGTCCCCGCTGGAACAGCATCAGCTCACGATGACTCGTGGCCGCTCCCGGGGCCAGGACCACGAAGGCGTGGACAGCCTCTCCCCACCGTTCATCGGGGATCCCGACGACGGCGGCTTCGACGACGGCCTCGTGCTTGGTCAGGACATTCTCAACCTCGGCCGGGTAGACGTTCTCTCCAGCGACGATGATCGTATCCTTGATACGGTCGCAGATGAACAGAAATCCGTCTTCGTCGAGATAGCCCGCGTCACCGGTGCGCAGCCAACCGTCAATCAGGGTATCGGCCGTCGCCTCGGGAAGCCCCCAGTACTCCAACATGTGGGCGGGAGTTCTTATCCACACCTCGCCCACCGATCGAGCGGGCAATGGCTTCCCGGCGTCATCCGTGATCTCCAGCGTGAATCCGGGATACGGCCGTCCGGCCGCGGTCAACCGAGGCCCGCCGACGACATGTTCCTCCGGCGGCAGACACACAGCGGTGTTGCCGGACTCTGTGAGGCCGTAGATCTGCGCAAACTCGCAGCCGATCCGCTCGATGCACTGTTCGAGCAGACTCTCGCCGATCGGCGAGCCGCCGTACACGATCTTTCGCACACTGGCGAAGTCCGCGGTGGTCATCGAGGGCTCCGCAAGCATCATCTGCAGCATCGCCGGCACCACGCAGGCCACCGTGACGCGGTGGCGGCGAATACAACCGACCGCGACGCCGCTGCCGAACGCGCGCAGCGCGACGTTGGTGATGCCCGCGTTGAACCCCTGCACCGCCCACCACAACCCACCGATGTGGAACCCGGGGACGCCGATAAGGCTCACATCCGCCGCCCGCCAGTCGATCCAGTCAAGTCCAGCGCCGGCGAGGGCCTCTCGAACCCGAAAGAAACTCCGGTGGGCGAGCACGACGCCCTTCGGCAAACCGGTGGTTCCGCTGGTGTACATCTGGACGATCGGATCGTGGGGTTCAACGTCGGTTCCCAGGTCGGCATCTGCGGACTCCGCGATCCAGTCGGCGAGGCCGGCAGCACGTTCATCCGCGGTGATGGGGATGATGGTCGGCTTCGCCGGCAGTCCCACGCTTGCCTCCTCGGCAACGGCGAAGAATTCCTGTTCCGCGAAGATGATTTGGGCACCCGAATCACGCAGGACGTACTCGATCTCAGGTGCGGTGAGTCGCCAATTGACCGGGACCAGGACCGTTTTCGCCTTAGCGCAGGCGAACAGCAGGCTGTAATAGTGCTCCGACTCCTGACCGAGGTAGACCACTCGCGCCTGCGGTCGGGCACCCGCGGCGACCAGGGCACGACCGATCCGATTACTGCGACGGTGCAGCTCTGCATAGGTGACACAGCGATTTTCGCAGATGATCGCTGGGTGGTCGGGTCGGTTCCGCGCGTGGAACGCGACCGTGGCGTCGATGGTCTGCAGCTGGCCGTAGAACATGGTGGGTGCTCGATCCTGTCCGGTCATGACCAGACGTGACTTTCCGGCCAGTAGCTCCTGCCCGGTGCCACCGCTGTTGAGCGGTCCGGGCGCGAGACGGAGTCGGAAACCGATTCCACGAGAGCGTGACCGTAGGTCCCGGTGAAGCCGAAGGAACTCACAGCCGCCAGCCGTCGTGGTTCGACTGGCCACGGCAGAAGCTGACGTGGAATTTCCAGGGACAGGCGGTTCCACGCGATGTCGGGGTCGGGCAGGTCCAGGCCGACCTGCGGCGGAATCTCGCCATGGTGTACGGCCAACACCGTCTTGATCAAGCTCGCCATGCCCGAGACGGTCTCGAGGTAACCAAGGTTCGCCTTGGCCGATCCCACGAACAACGCGGGGTCGTCGGATCTCGTGCGATCGTAGACGTCGGCGAGAACCTCCATCTCGATGACAGCCGCGAGCCTGACCCCGTTGGCCTGGGCCTCGACGTACTGAACCTGGTGCGGCTGCGCGCCCGCGCCGTACAGCGCACGCTGGATCACCCGTGCCTGGCCGGTGGCGGACATCCTCTCTATCGAGTCGCGCTCGCCGTGCTGGTAGATAGCGGTTCCCTTGATCGCGGCGTACGCTCCTGCCGCGTCCTGGGAACGCCTCAACACCAAGACCCCGCAGCCTTCGCCACGGACGTAGCCGTCAGCACCCGCGTCGAATGGGCGCGAGCGTCCGGTCGGCGACAGCATTCCGGAGCGAGCAAAGATCCCGAAGGTCGCCGGTGCCAGCAGCAGGTGGCTTGCGCCGACGACCGCGACATCGCATTCGCCCGCTCGCAGGGAGGCGCAGGCGAGGTGCAGTGCCGTTAGCGCGGATGAGCAGGCGGTGTCCACGGTCAGGGCCGGGCCGTTGAGCTGCAGGGCGGTGGCGATCCGTCCGGCCGTGGCGCTCAGCGCACCACCGGGCCCCATGTAGGCGGATAGCCCGTCTTCGCCGATCCCATTGCGCAAGGCGGCATAGTTGTACTCCACCGTGCTCACCGCCGTAAAGACCCCGGTTCTGAGACCGGCGACGTCGTCGATGTCTGCGTCAATGAGCGCCTCGGCGGCACAGGTCACCAGCAGCCTCTGTTGTGGATCTAGGTACAGGGCCTCCTCGTCGCTGATTCCGAAGCGATCGGCATCGAACAGATCGATCGCCCGCAGATACGAGCCCCGGCGAAGCAGGTCCGCGCTGGGGGCGAGGTCGGGCGCGTCGAGGTTCCAGCGCGGGCGCCCGGTGCTGTCGACCGGTATCTCCGGCTGTCCGTCGAAGACGACACGGCCTTCGCGCAGCGCGGACCACAGCGAGGCGGGGGTGTTCAGGTCGCCGGGGAAACGCAGCCCCATGCCGGTGACAGCGATGCCCTGGGTGGCGGCCATACGTTGCCGAGCCAGCAGTAGCACAAGCTGTTTGTGGGAAAGCCGCTCGAGCGAGTCGATGTAGTCCTTCACCGGTTACAGGCTCCGCATCGCCGCGAGTTCGGTGTCGATGTCCTCGTCGCGAAGCAAGGGGATCGTGTCGGCCTTCTCGGTGACCGAGCCGTCCGGTGAGACCGCGGGGACCAGCTGGAGATCGACGAACTCGGCGAGCAGCGTGACCGAGGGGTAGTCGAACACCGCCGACGTGGGGAGCGAGGTCTTGAAGGCCACCTCCAGGGCGTTCTTCATCTCGACCGCCATGAGCGAGTCCACGCCCAGTTCCATGAACTTCGCGTGCGGCGAGATGTCGTCGACGTCGTCGAAATGCAGTAGATCCACAACCCGGGCCCGGATCGTCTCGTTGATCACCCTTCGGCGCTCACCGCGGGGCAGCGCCCGCAACGCGGGCAGGTCGACCGTGCGCTCTGTCGCGGCGGAGGTGCGGGCAACCAGTCGGTACAAGGCATTGCTCGCCGGCCGTGCCGCAACGTAGCGGTCCCACTCGAACTCGCCGATCATCACCTGATCGACGGGCCTGCCGAGGACCCTCCACAGGGCGCGGGCACCATCCTTCGGCTTGAGGAATCGCAGTCCCTGACCCTCGATGCCCTTGATCATCTGGCCGGTGAGATTGGCGACCATACCCACTTTAGCCCATGGCCCCCAGCAGATGCTTAACGCAGGGTCGCCGTTGGCTGCGCGCCGGGCCATCAACGAGTCAACGAAGGCATTACCGGCAGCGTAGTTGGCCTGCCCGGACGGGCCCAGAACCGAGGCGATCGAGGAATAGCCGACGAAGAACCTGAGATCGGCGAAGCGCCTGGCCGCCCGGTGAAGCAGCCAGGTTCCGTACACCTTGGCCTGGAACACCTTGTCGATCTGTTCCCACGACATGGTCGAGATGGGTCCGTCGGCCAGGACGCCCGCCGCGTGGATGATGCCGCCCAGCGGGTGCGCGCCGTGGCTGATCGCGTCCGCGATCCGATCCACGTCGGCGGCGTTGGCGATGTCGCCCTGGTAGAACTCCAGGTGGACGCCGTGGCCCAGCCGGGCCTCGAGCGCCGAGACCTCATCGGCGCTGGGCGCTCGACGGCTAAGGAGACTGAGGTGGCGCGCGCCTTCGTCGACGAGTTTCTGCGCAGTGATCAGGCCAAGCGCCCCCATGCCTCCGGTGATTAAATAGGTTTCTTCCGGGCTGATCGTGAGGTCCGCCTGGGCGCCGATAGCGCCGCCGTCCGCGAAGCTGATCGCCAGCTTGCCCACGTTCGCGCCGCGACTGAGCACCCCGAACGCTTCCTCAACCTCGTCTAGGGAGTACTCCGTCGTCACGATGGGCGCGATTGACCCATCACGCAGCATGTCTGCGACCGTATGCAGGATCCGCTGGTTGACCCGCTGCAGTTCGTGCTGAGGAAGTTCACTGAGATCGAAGTTGTGGTAGGTGACGTCACCGCGGACCCGACGCACCTGCTCCGCGGTCCAGATGCCGATCTTGCCGAGTTCGACGAACCGGCCGCCGTGGGCCAGCACGTTGATACCTGCCGGGATGTAGTCCTTATTCAGGCTGTTGATCACGACGTCCACGCCTGCGCCCCCGGTGCTCCGCCGGATCTCGTCGACGAAGTCGAGCGTGCGGGAGTTCATCACGTGCTCGATGCCCTGGGCGCGCAGAAAGGAGTGTTTTGCCGGGCTCGCTGTGGCGAAGACCTCGGCGCCCGCCAGCTTGGCGAGGGCGATGGCCGCCTGGCCGACGCCTCCCGCGGCGGCGTGGACAAGCACCCGGTCACCGGCCTTGATCTCGGCCAAGGTGTGCAGTGCGTAATACGCGGTGATGTACGCCGTGGGCAACCCCGCCGCCTCGGCGAATCCGATGTTTGCGGGCTTGCGCACGGCCATTGCCGATGGCACGACGACACGCTTGCGCATGCAGCCGATGTGGCTGACCACGACCTCATCACCCACCTGGAATTCGGCCTCAG
>WUUC01230186.1_pt1 | contig 10190 bp, 10 predicted proteins | sample 6278441 | NCBI WGS metagenome assembly WUUC01 (sample SAMN13675441, study PRJNA597444) | soil metagenome | isolation source: soil | place: USA: Washington | collected 2017-10 | reverse complement strand
TTGCCAGCTTCTGTTCATCCGGCCAATTTTTGTCTGTCACTCTTGCGCTACCGAATGCGGACAGGTCCTGCTCGCGTCTGACCAGTCGTCAAGGTACAAGAAACTCGGCCCTCTTTTTTATTCCGTATAGGTAGGCTGCAAGGCAAAGGTTTCTAAGACCGGCAAATAGCCACCCGAACGCAAACCCCCATAAAAAACCATAAGCCATCCCGATAAACGCTCCCTTCATCGTTACTGTATATCCGATAAAGTATTGGCCGAGTAGCTGTAGGTTCGGTCCTATTACCTCGCCTTCCTTGATAATTAGCCAGGAGGTCGATAGCAAGATAGCTAAGCCACAAACCAGGCCTACGGCGGTGCCGAAGGCAAACTTGTCCAATTTAGCAAAGGTTTGTATCAGGACTTTGTCCAAATCGGACACAAGCGTCGGAGTCGACGTTTGTATAGGGACACAGGGTTGAGTGGACGCAAGCCGCGCTAGGTCAGTGCGTCCATTAACCTCACCTTCTGACGCCTCCTCGTGATACTCCGGATCGGCGTTTACCTGCCAGAGATCATAATTCGCCCCCAAGATGTTCTTTACAGCTAACATGGCCGTCAGCATTGAGTGGTCCTGGTTGTTATACTTATGCATACCATTGCGGCCTACCAGCTGTAGGTTTTTAATGCGGCTTAAGAATCCGTTTATAACCTCCAACGATTCACGATATGTAGAATCGTAAACCGGGTAGGCCTTGGGCATTCTCACGATAGTTCCGTCTACGACATCTGATGCGCAAACTAGTCCCAACGCGGATAATTCTCTTTTGCTAAGCTCTATCAGCTCCTGGTCCGACATCGTCCACAGCAAATCTCCTTGGAAGCAGAAATATTCGAGGCCCAGGCAAGTCATAGCGGGATCAGGAACCATGTCAAGGCTCCAGTTCTTGAAGTTCTGGATCCTGCCTACCTTTACGTCGGGATCATGTATATATATCCAGTTGTCCGGAAATACGTCCGGTTGATTGATGATGAGTACGACTGTAAGAAAATCTCTATAGTTAAGGCTGTTCGCAGCTTTCGATACTTCTTCGGGTACGGCGGGATCTAATTTCTCAATCAGTTCCCGGATCGGCATGCTACTGATAAAGTGGCTTCCTTTTATCAAATCGGGGTGGCCATTACACCGCATTCGTAGCGCATTTACTCTATGGGGTGCCCAATAAATTGCCTCTACCTCGGACCTTAGCCTAACGCCCCCGCCATTTCGTTGCATGATGTCAGCCACTGCCTCCCACATCATGCCTGGCCCCAATCTGGGATAGTGGAAGGAGTCAATCAGGGTCTTAGCAACAGCTCCGTTGTGCGAATCCCGCTTTAGGAGGGCACTTTTCAGAGCAGCTAGAAGGGAAAGTCCTTTAATTCTTTGGGCCGCCCATTCGGCCCTGATTTCGCTACATGGTATGCCCCAGACTTTTTCCGTATAGGTCTTGAAGAAGATACTGTAAAGGCGCTTTCCAAAACGGTTAGAAATCCACTGTTCAAGGGTATCCTCTGACTTATAAGGAAAGATCTGGGACCGAAGATAGCTGAGGAAAATGAGCGAACTATTCCAAAGCCCCAGTCCGAACAGCGCATTCGACGCGCGAAGCGGGTAATAAAAAAACTTCTTGTTGTAGTATATGCGCGAGAGACGGTCTCGCTTAAGAAAATCCTCGCCGAGTACCTCCCTCCACATATCCTCTACAACTTTGACTTTCGTGAAAAACCGATGACCTCCTATATCAAAACGATAGCCGTTATGATTACCTGTCCGCGCGATGCCACCGACTACATCGTCTTTCTCAAGAACGATAGCACTGATGCCCGCCTTGTACAGTTCATAAGCGGCAGTTAGACCGGCGGGTCCAGCACCGATAATTACCGTCCTTGGGCCTTCAACGGCCTCAGCCATGCCCAGCTTGTGTGTATTCAAACGATCTATATCTACGCGGTTCTAGCGCGTGAGAGAGTCAACTCTAAATTTGCGCAGTCGCAGTAAAGCCAGTCCGACGTTCGTCTCGGAACGCGGAATAACTGATGTCGCCTTCGTTCGTTGGAATTTTGCTAGCAGTAGCGGCTAAAGAGCCGGTGGGTCAGTAGCCCATCTTGAGCCCGTAGAAACCCTAATTTTAGGTACAGATGCCCGAAATGGTGCGGCTGAATTAGGGCGGTGCTAGTAAGCTCAGTTATTAGTCATCAAGTTATGTGGAGGCATCTATAGATATGAAGGGTGGTGAGAGGTGTGGTGCGGTAATAGTGGGCGGGTACATTACTGGCTTAAGCACAGTACGCGCCCTCTCAGAGCTCGGTATTCCTATTGCCGTCGTGTTGACCACACCCAAAGACATGGGCCACCATTCACGGTGGGTTTAGTGAATATCACCACCTTCTACAGTGCTCCAGCCAACCTGAGTCGCTGCTTGAGCTCCTTGAGAAGCAGTCGGCAAGATGGCGCAGATGGCTCGTCATGAGCAGTTATGACGACGCCGTTACGATTATGGCTCTGAACAGTGAATGGCTGGAACGATGGTATCGTTTCATCACGCCCCCTTGGGAGATAGCGCGTAACCTATTCCACAAAGACTTGACCTATAAAGCGGCAAAGGAGGTTGGTATTGATAGTGGCAAACGCTGTCATGATAGCGGGGGTCGGACGCTTGGATTTTGGTCCTGAGTCATTCACGCTAAACGACACGGTGAATGCGGCCACCATATGGGCACGATGCGAATGGCGGTCAGCCCTGACAAAGGGGTTGTCAATCGCGACTGCAGGGTCTTCGTACGGAAAATCTTTTCATCGCCAGCAGCTCCGTCTTTCCGACCCGGCCATAGCGTTGCCCGGACCTACACCATCATCGCGCTCGCACGTCGCCTCGTCTTTCATATCTTCGGCTTGTGCTCCCGCGCCCAACCGCCAAGTGTCGCGCAATCCAGGGGGCATGCGAAAGCCTCTTAGCGGACAGTCTCAACAGATTCTTCGGACGTACCCGTGCGACGTCCTTCAGTGAAGAGCTGTTTTGCTGTCGGCAGCCATAACTGGGACTGTACCAAGAGGAGTACACCCACGAGGGCGCCAAGACCGAGGGCGGCCACAAGACTACCAATCGCGTCAAAACCGACCAGGAGCAAAAGACTGTAGGCTACGCTCAGCAGGACTACGAGCCCCGGCGAGATCGTCGGCAGCCGATCCAACCTCCAAATGAGGTAGCACAGTAGAATATTAACGGCGACCATGCCCAAGGCCATGCTAAGCGCCGCGCCCATGGCGCTCATGGCTGGAATCAAGACGAGATTCAGCATGGCAATTGCTGCGAGGAGGGTGAAGCGCGCGGCGAGTGTCCAGCCAGCGTGCCCGTCGATCGTCAGGAAGGCAGCATTCGAACCGAAACCGGCATTCACGACGTAGCCTGCGGCTAGAATCATCAGAAGACAGTAGCTTTGCTGGTAATCCCCAAAGGCTGCCAGTATCGGACGCCCGAATGCGGCGAAAAGTGCGGCGCAGGCGAGTGCGGCGACTAGACCGAACAAGCGGACCTGATCGTATTCGTGAAGCAGGGCCTCACGATTACCGGTCGCGCTGTAGCGCCCAAGCCTTGGCGTCAGTACCGGAGCGAGCAGACCCTTGATTAGTGCGACCATGAGCGCCAGGCGAGCTGCCACCGCATAATCTGCTGTCGCGGTGGCCGTTGCGAGTATGCCAATCATGAGGACATCGATCTGGTGAATGCCGAGATAGGTCGCCTTCGCCAGCATCGCCTTCAGGCCATAACTGACGTCATGCCGCTCCATTCGGATGGGGCGCCGCAGCTTGCCGAGCGGCGCGATTGCCGACCAGAGGAAGAGAGGGACGAACGCTGCAGTGATGACGGCGACGGCGACGCCGCCTACGGTCGGGAGAATGAAAAACGCGACGGCCAAGCAGACCGTGCGCGCGAGCTCGCCAGTCGCCGGAATAAGCACAGAAGGGGTAATCCGGCCGCGCGCCCAGTACCACGATTCAAAGATGCGTCCAAGACAGGTGGTAACGACCATCGGGGCAAGCGCGGCCGACCAGAGAGCGAGATCCGGCAAGTGCCCGACATAGCCGAGAGATGCGCCGAGTGCAACGATGCCGGCAAAGCCGGCGCTTACTGGCAGAACGGCGATTAGCGCGGCGGCGACCAGCGGACCTCCCATAAGCTCGCCGGGAGCCGCTTCAACCCGCGACAGCCGGTAGAGTATGGTCCTGTCAAGCCCTGCCGTACCGGCAAGTGCAAGCCAGGTAACTAGAGCGAAGACGACGACGTATCCTGCGAACTGCTCCTTCGTCAGCATCTGCGTGAGCAGCCAGAGATTGCCGAAGCCTGCGGCGAGCGACAAGGCCCTAGCGAGCAATCCGGCGGCGGCTCCGACCGCGTACGGCTTGGCGGCGCTGCCGGTGAGATAGGCGGAAAGCTTACCTACGGTCTGAAGCTTAAATCTCCTCACAATACGCAGAGACGCTACTTAGTTACGACTGCATGCAACATCGCCGGCATGGTCGAATCAATCATGCTTCGCTCGTCCCGACGCGCGAGATATCGTACTGGCGAAGCACGAAGATATCTAGCAACGGTATTATATGATAGGTGAGTTCAATGAGTGGCCGGACCGGTGGGAAGACGTCGCACTGCAGATTGATCCGTTGGAGCAGAATCGCGATCGTTTCAAATGGGCCACTCGATCCACGCAGCACATCGAAGTGCCACCAATCGCTGAACAGGTATCGAAAGCCATTGCTTGTAAAATGGAAAAAGTTCTCAGGCGCGCTGTGGAATGGGAACACGGCGCTCGCCGAGATAATGAGGCGTCCACCCGGCTTGAGAATTCGGTGGAATTCGTCGGCCATGCGTTCGGGATCCGGGATATGTTCTAGCAGGCCGGTGCAGACGACAACACCGAAGCTTTCGCCCTCAATTCGGCTTAGCTCGTAGAAATACGTATCCATCTGCAGGTCAGCGAACTTATCCTTACTCTTGCTAACAACAAGCGGGTGGGGAAAAAAACTTTTGTAATCAATATCGACCGAATGCACGACCAGCGCGTGGTCAGTTGTGGCCATCTCGCGGGCGAAACGGTTTAGGGATTTCCGGGAAAGGCGGCGCTTCGTGAAGGACTAACGGCAAAGTCTGTTCCAGATTTGATCTGCATGGATCACCTGTACGCCCTGGCCTCCGAGTTGTCGGCCTTTTTCATCATTAGGCATGGAAATCTTTCCAATGGTTTTAGGGCGGCGCCCCATGAGGGGAGCCGGGGTGCACGTGGCTGTTCTACGAAGATGATGGCGCACGTTAGGCGACGACTGCAAGTACGTCATCCGCCATTGGCGCTGCTGTGTCTTGGCGGCCAGACATCCTTCGCGCCTTAGGACTCTTGAACCATTCTTCCCGATTCACAGCTCACATTCCCTGCCCTAAATCTCCTAAAGATTTCCCTAACGTCTGTGTTCGTCCTTCCGAAAATAGCCAAGTTGTATTTGCCCCAATCCAGCCATCCGGTGTTATAAGGTACCAGTCCTTTCCCGGTTCTAGGATTGAAGAATAAGTGTCCGTATAGCTCTGTGAGTTCGGCGAATGAGCGCGCCTGTGTCTCTACCTTTGTTGACAGAAATGCTTCTACACAGGGCGTTTGTCTTCGTTTCTGTCCTTCGTTCAGGCGTTCCATCAACGACACTGAATAAACCGCCGCGTTGATTCTTGGATTGAGCTCGGCGAGGTAATGCTCAAAGTTCCCTTTTGCTCGACTGAAACACTCGATAAAATCAAACCCTACTAGTCCAGTATATCCTTCCGCTCTTAACCACCTCGCGAGCGTTCGCGCCGAGAGTTTCATGCCCCTTAGTGTTCTGGCCTGGGAAGGGTAGGTATTGCCCTCATGCATGAGGTCACTATTCAAATGCTGATCACTAATGCCGACACATGTTATTGAGCCGCTGCTGGGTTCTATGTGCATCAGTATGTTCGGCGAAACAGCGGAATCGAGCATTGCCTCTACAAGATAAATTTTATTATCGACTCTTCCTGCAATGTCGCTCAGGGCTCCTTCAATGCTCTTGGGATTGTCCTCGACTACGAATGTCGAAGACCCGGAAGAGCCGCGAGAACCCCGGATAATCACTCTGCCGGTTGCGCCGATGTGACGGCGTATGGCATCGTGAATCGGACTTAGGTCAAGGGGTTTTCCATTCTCCTGCAGACCTATTTCCACTACTTCCCCTTCGGGCACCGGCACACCGAGCTCGCACGCTTTTGCCCTAACATTGTGCTTGTGATCGGCATACTCCACGATATCCGGATTCCCCCCCAGTAAGAGCACATTTCGTCCTAGTACCCTCTCCAAGACTGGTGCTAGTGTGCATTCTTCAGCCGATAACATGTATGTATTCAAGACGATTAGCTTTTCTTGCCTGATCAAAGCTCGAATCGCTACGAGCGCCTCATGGTTCTTTATTAGCAGATCTGCTAGAGGAGCATTCGAATTAGATTGATTTGCCTCCGAAACCACAACTACTCTACCAGGTGCCGGACCTAGTTCCAGGCGGGCTAGAAACTTCAGATAGTGACTGTCCACTATCTTTAAAACGCACACAACATCATTCGATCTGGCAGACACTAGCGGCCTTTCGGGAAACATTTCTGGATCCAGCATGGCCGCCCTTAGCCTAGCCATAAATCCTACTGAGCTAATGCCGTGGACGAATACCTGGATACTGTGGGAACCGCCGAACGTTTCGGTAATTGGGCGAATTCGGTGCTCGATATCGAATTCAGTTCGATGTGCTGTAGTCACATGGCCTTTCTCGTTCTTCCTAATGCAGCCCATTATCCACCCGACTCAATCGTCAGCTCGAGATTACAAAGCGCCGGCTGGTAGGCTACTTTGGAATTTCGAGAAGTATCCATTCAGCTGGCATTCCGAGACCAAATGGTGCCGCTGGGGGCTCGACAATTTGGTAATTATTGATGATACAAGCGTAAGGCCCGGTTCGCTGATGCCCATATGTTCCGAGCGACCGCGGAAAGCACTAGAGCATGGCATTGAAAAAGTCGCAATTAGTGGTTCCCCAACTATGTAACGTCACACGTATCCGGAATCTGACCCGAGCTGTGGGTGGGTGATAGCGGCCTGTAAATGATTCCGGTCAACTCGATCATCGGCGGACGTCACGAGCGAGCGCAGAACTTGGAACTTCCCACTTGGTTCGGGCCTGATCTCAGGGACCAAGATCACCTGAAACTCTATCTCGCTTCCTAATACTTTTTGGGCTGATTCCGTAATTCGGGCAATTTCTTGTTGCGCAGAGACAGCAGCGTTCCAAGGCGCAATACGTAAGACGACCCGATCCTTACGCTCTTGGACCAATTGGTATTGGCGGATCCATCGCGCGGCATGAAGCTGCTGGGCTGTTACAATGTCGTACGGGTGTAATATGCGCGACCCGGAAAGCAGGAAGTAGTCGATCATCCGGCCTTGAATCCCCCGTATGCTTGAAAAAGGTCGGCCGCATCTGCATGACTCCGATCCCTTGGTCACCACGTCGCCGAGCTTGTATCGAATCAACGGCATTGCAAAGGAATGAAGATTTGTCCCTACCGCCTCTCCTCGCTCGCCAGCTACGGCTGAGCGGCCATCCTTTAAGACCTCAAGGATCAAGCCATCGTCGCACGTGTGATATTCGCCTGTCTCCCTACATTCCCATGCTAAAAGGTTAAACTCCCAACTGCCGTACAGATCAAAAACCGGCGCTTCGAAGGCCTGGGAGATCTGCCGCCGCATCGACTGCGTAAGCACCTCCCCGCCAACAGCGACCAGTCGCGGGCGAATCGCGCGGCGATCTTGATCACTGATACCCTCCGCGACCCGCGAAAGCACTCCTGGAAATCCCGTTACAACGTGCGGACGCAAATGACGCAATCTCTGTATGATCTTTTCAGGAGGCGATAGACAATCAATTCGCTCCCTGCGAAACAAGCCCATGGCCGCGAGGATTTGAGATGAACGCTGGCTGTCGCGCGGATGTACACATCGTAGAAGACCGACGATTACTTCTTTGTCCGCGATCTTTCTTCCGAGATTGTGCATTGCGCGCTGCCGAAGTAACCCGAGAACACGCTCCTCAAACCACGTGCGCCGCACGGAAAACGGTTCCCCTGAGGAGCCGCTGCTACTGCGGACGATAAGACGCGTGGGGTCTATATTGCGCGCCACCACTTCGCTCAGAGACAATGACTTCAAGTCTGTTTTAGAGGTGATCGGGATCAGTGAAAGGTCATCTACGCCTCGAATGTCTTGAGGCTTAAGACCATGCCGTTCGAACAGTCGGCGGTAGTAAGTCACGTTTGTATAAGCGTGGTCGATGAGTTGACGCAGCTGCATGTTCTGGAAGGCCACGATCTCTTCGCGCGCAACATATGGATGACGCAGAAACGAATAAAGTGTGCAGATTGAATTGCGCTGAGACATCATGTCGCAAGGTGGACGGATACTGTGGCTTGACCCGTCCCAGCATCGCCTCGAAAGATGTAAAACCATGCCAGTTCCCTAAGGAACGTTGTCATGAGACAGGCCTCGCCCGTCGATGAGACGGATACATTCCGATTATCCGTCCCCAGCAACCTATGCATTAGCGCCCGGCGGTGGAATAAATGCGATCTCGCTAACTTTCCGCAAGGGATGGACCTTCTGTTCGCCAGCGCAAGCACAACGGCGGCCGACTGCCGATCTCCAAGGGAGAGCTGTCCTGTAAGGGGACTGCAAGCAAGAGGCGAAGCGCTGATCCTTGCTTGCCAGTACCAGATTCGTGCTGCGAGACTTGGCCCGACTTATACCTACCCTGCAAGCGCGCCACCCCTCGCGTGGATAAGCACCTATTTGATGGCTTTGACAGCTAAAAAATAGCCGGTTAAAAAGCGTGTTCGCCAGTGTGACAGCCGCTCGAACGACATAAGAATCTTCAAAAAGCGCTTCTGAATCCCCGTCCCGGCATGTCTTTCCAGTATGCGAGCCGCCCACACTGCCAATACTCGCGGGCAGTGCATTACGGCATCGACTTCCAAGATTTTGAATTCCACCTGCTGCAGCATACGGCGCAACCCGCGTGGACCAGTTGTCGCGCCCACGTAATACGGTACTATGCCTAGGCGATTGACTAGGCGAAAGGGTAGTGCATTTCTGAGTGCAATAACCGGGTTCGCTAGATTGTCGAGCGTGATAATCAATAATCCCCCAGCCTTTAGCACTCGGTAGAGTTCACGCAGGCTAACGATTAGTTCTTCACAAGACTCAAAATGGTCTAGGGTCGAATTGGAGACAACCACCTCGAACGCCTCGTCGACGAAGGGTAACCGATTGGCATCAGCCCCGACTGCAGATAATCTGTCGTGGTGAGCAACGGCAGCATGAAGGGTGAACGGGGAAATGTCGATGCCGACGACGTTTTTTGCTCTTAAGGCCAGCAATGGGTACAGACCATCGCCCAATGCCTCATCGAACACATCGGTTTTGATCAGGCGTTGTATTGGTTCTTTCGGCAGCCACTGCTCTAGCAGCTTATTGTTAACTGCATCGCTGTGGTGACGCCAAAGTCGCAAGGGGCTCTTCCTGAATTCCCTACAAACGTCTTCCCAATAATGCGCTTCCTCATTCAAAGTGTCGATCTCGCAAACGGGTTCCGAGCATGCAGCCACGCGGCGCCTTCTACTGAGTACTATCGGGCCAATATGACAATAGGGAAACAATCTGATGCCCCGGCTACTCGCCATTGCGCATGTCTGCGGCTTGAACGTACTTGCAGCACATGCGCTCCAGAGGGGAGAGGCTTTAGCAATGGCTGCAATGAGGGAGAAGGCTGATGCTTAGTGGCCATTCGAACCCAAGTAGAGACGTCAGTTGACCTGGGCTGCCGGAACACATGGTCGTGCGGACATAACACCCGGCGCTGAACCCCTAGGCTCAAAGGCAACAGGAACGGCCGAAAAGATCGAATGGGTCTTACCCGTGCCGTCCGGCAACCAAGGGTCAACTGTTTCTATACGTATGTCAGCCTTATGTAGAAGTTGGTGCAGACGATATAAAAGGTGCAAGTCGGCACGTCGATCGAGACCTTCTTTTCTGCGGACCAGCTCGAGGCGAAACTGATTTATAGCCTCCTG
>WUUC01169117.1_pt1 | contig 10190 bp, 12 predicted proteins | sample 6278441 | NCBI WGS metagenome assembly WUUC01 (sample SAMN13675441, study PRJNA597444) | soil metagenome | isolation source: soil | place: USA: Washington | collected 2017-10 | reverse complement strand
GCCGCCGCAAAGCTTCGGCGGGCCAGCCCCGCCGCAAGGCTTCGGCGAGGCCGGCAGGAAAGGGTGCCGTGAGAAAGGCCGCCCGCGGTCGGAAGGCGTCGGCAAGACCGGCGCGTCGCAAGACGGCGGCGAAACGGCCCCGCCCGCGCGCCGGTACGGCGGGCGCATCGCGCAAAGCATCGGGCGGATCGGGCAAAATCACCCGTAAAACCGCACGTAAGGCAGTCGCCCGAAAAGCGAGTACCCGAAAGGCATCGTCCAGGACGGCACCCGCTCGAACCGCAGTCGCGCGGAAAACGCCAGCTCTGAATCGCGAACGTCGCATCATCCGTGACGACGACATCGTGCCGACGCCTCCGTCCTCGCTGAACCTGGATCGGTCGGCGTCGGCGGCGCGCAGCGGCCGGCGCGAGCTGTCGGAGAAATTCCAGAATCACACCGAAACGAGCCCGGCAATCACCGGCGGCGATATCGACGCCGACTGGGAGTCGGCCTACACGGTCGGCGACGAGGCGCCGGGCGGCGATAATCCCACCCCCGATCAGGACATTGTCGACGACATCGGCAAGGCGCTCGGCGTCCAGTACGAAGACAACGAGGAGCTGAAAGGGGAAAAGAAAATCAGCGACCGCGACAAGAAGCGATGGGAGCTCGATCCCGCATCGGCCGAGGACTACAACGAGCACGACGAAGACTGAACCTGGCGAGATCCCGCCGCGATCGCGGCGGGAATGGCGCGCGTGGTTGCGCAAGCACCACGCCGCCGCGTCGGGCGTGTGGCTGCGCGTCGCCCGGCTGATCGACGAGGGGCTGATCGCGTGCCAGGAAACACTGGCCCGCATTTACCGACAGCCATCACAAACCGGCGGCGAATCGGCTCAGCGCGTTTTCGTGCGGACCAGGTCGAGGACTCTCTCGACCACCCGATCGATCGGCATGGTGGTCGTATCGATGTAGACGGCGTCGGCCGCGACGGTCAGCGGCGACACTTTGCGCGTGGTGTCGGACGCGTCGCGTGCCTTGATCGCCTCCGCTACCGCTGCCTGCCCGGCCTGGCTGCCGGCATGCGCCGCGTCGTTGGCCCGCCGGCGCGCGCGTTCCTCCTCGGACGCGTCGAGGTAGATCTTCACGTCGGCATCGGGAAACACCACCGTCCCGATGTCACGGCCTTCCATCACCACCCCGCCCCCCTGGCCGTAGGAACGCTGGCGCGCGACCAGGATTTCGCGCACGCGCGGCAGCCGCGCAACCGCTGCCGCCGCCTTGTCCATTTCGGCCGTGCGGATCGCCCGGGTCACGTCGTGGCCGTCGATCGAGACGACGCCGCCTTCGACGGCGATCGCCGCCTGGCGCGCGAGGCCGGCCACGGCATCCTCGTTGTCGAGCGCCACGCCGTCGTGCGTCGCCTTCCAGCCGATCGCGCGATACATCGCGCCGGTGTCGACGTGCCGATAGCCGAGCTGCTCCGACAACGTGCGGGCGATCGTCCCCTTGCCCGCGCCCGAGGGTCCGTCGATCGCGATGATCAACTTCCGCATCTGCGATCGAATGCTAACATGCGCGATTGATGCGATCGCGTCCGCTCGCCGCGTTTCTCGCCGTGATTCTCGTGGTTGGCGGCGTGGTGTACCTTGCCGCGCCGTACGTGCGCGCGGCATCGCTGTTCGTGCGGGCGGCGAATCTGGGCGGCCGCACCGAAACGTTCGCCAACGCCATGGCGCAACCGGTGGTGGCGCTGCCGCGCCACACCGTACCGACGCGGCAGGGTGCCGTGGCGGCGCAGTGGTATCGCCCCGAAGGGCGCGTGCGCCGCGCGGCGCTGCTGGTTCCGGGCGTGCACTCGATGGGCATTGCGGAACCGCGCCTGACGGCGCTGGCACAGGATCTGGCGGCCAGCGGGGTGGCGGTGATGACCATGGCGCTGCCCGATCTGATGGGGTATCAGATTACGGCACGGTCGGCCGACGTGATCGAAGACGCGGTCGCATGGATCGCGGAGCAGCGCGATCTCGCGCCCGACGGCCGGGTCGGCATGGTCGGGATCAGCTTCGCCGGCGGACTGTCGATCGTCGCGGCCGGACGTCCGGCGATCCGCGACAAAGTGGCGTACGTCGTGTCGTTCGGCGGCCACGGAGATCTCGCGCGGGTGCTCAAGTATCTCGCGACCGGCGAAGCCGTGCAGGCGCCGGGCATCACCACACATCCACCGCACGACTACGGCGTCGCCGTGATCCTGTACGCCGGCGCCGACCGGGTGGTGCCCGCGGAGCAAGTCGCCGCCCTGCGGGAGGGCATCGGCACCTTCCTGCTGGCGTCGCAGTTGACGCTCGTCAACCTCGACCAGGCCAACGCGATGTTCCAGAAGGCGCGCGCCATGGTGCAGGGCCTGCCCGAACCGTCGGCGACGCTCCTGACCTACGTGAATGACCGCAATGTGAAGGCGCTGGGCCCGATCCTCGCGCCGCACCTGGCGCTCGAGGGTGACCCCGCCGCGTCACCTGAGCGTGCGCCGATGCCCCCCGCCGCGCCGGTCTTCCTGCTGCATGGCGACGAGGACGTGGTGATCCCAACCGCCGAATCGATCGTGCTGGGCAACTACCTGCGCAGCAAGGGCGTCGAGGTGCATGTCCTGATCAGCCAGATCATCACGCACGCGGAGCTCGATCGATCGGCGGCGATCGCCGAGAGCTGGAAACTTGTTTCGTTCTGGGCGGACGTACTGCGCCTCTAAGACGACCAAGACGTTTTTGCCACAAAGACTGACGCTGGCACAAAGGACACGAAGGACGACCGGCCGCCGGGTTGGCCGCAACGCGGCCTGGCGTGAAGGCGGGAGCGAACAGCAAACCGCGTGGCGCACGGTGTCGGTTTGCTGTTCGCTCTCGCCTCCGCGCCAGTCGGCCTGCCTTGCAGGCCGACCAACCCGCCGGCCGGCAGTCTTTGTGACCTTCGTGGTAATCGCTTTAGTGCCTTGGTGGCTAACCGTCTTCGTGACCTTCGTGGGTGACCGCTGATGGATCGACTGCAAAAGATCCTGTCGCAGGCCGGCATCGCGTCGCGGCGTGCCGCCGAGAAGCTGATTGCCGAGGGCCGCGTGTCGGTGAACGGCACCACCGTGCGCGAGATGGGAACGAAGGCCGATCCGTCGGTCGACGACATCCGCGTCGACGGGCGCCGCATCAAGGGCGCCGAGCGCCTGCGCTACATCCTGCTCTACAAGCCGCCCGGATATGTCACCACCCGGGCGGATCCGCAGCGCCGGCCGACCGTGATCGATCTGCTGCACGGCGTCCGCGAGTACGTCTACCCGGTCGGCCGGCTGGACTACGACACCGAGGGACTGCTGCTGCTGACCAACGACGGCGACCTGGCGGCGAAGCTGACACACCCGCGGCACGGCGTCGAGCGCACCTACGAAGCACGCGTCGCCGGCGTGCCCGACGCGGAAGCGCTGAATCGACTGCGCAGCGGGATTCCGCTCGACGGCCGGCGCACGCAGCCGGCCGACGTCGATCTCCTGACCAGACGCTCGAAGGGCGGCGGCGATCGCGATGCGCTGCTGCGCATCACCATCCGCGAGGGACGAAACCGCCAGGTCCGGCGCATGTGCGAAGCGGTGGGCCACCCGGTGCGGGCACTGGCGCGAACCCGGATCGGCTCGCTGACCGATCGGGAGCTCAAGCCGGGCCGGTGGCGCGACCTGCGCGCGGAGGAGATTCGGGCGCTGCAGCGATCGGCCGCTACTCCTCCAGCGGCAGCATCCCCTCGCGCGGGTCGAGCTCGTGGAGGCCGCCGGGCGGATTGAACCCGAGCGCCTCCGCCATGTCTTCGATCTTCGGCAGGTCGCCGAGGTCGTTCAGTCCGAAGCGGATCAGGAATTCCTTGGTCGTCGCATACAGAAACGGACGGCCGACGACGTTCTTGCGGCCGACAATCTTGATCAGGTGGCGCTCGAGCAGGGTCGACAGCACGCCCGAGGTGTTGACGCCGCGAATCTCCGAGATCTCCAGCGCGGTGATCGGCTGCTTGTAGGCAATCACCGCCAGCGTCTCGAGTCCCTGGACGGTGAGCTTCTGCGCCGACCGCTCGTGGAAGAGCCGGCGCACCCATTCGTGCAGCTCCGGCCGCGTCACAATCTGATAGCCGCCGGCGACATCGACGAATTGCAGGCCGGGCCGCTGATCGTAATCCGACCGCAGAGTGTCGACCGCGGCGGTGACGTCCTCCTTCGGCTCCTCGGCGAGCAGCTTGAACAGCATCTTCGGCGTGATTGGCTCGGGCGAGGCGAAGATCAGCGCCTCGACGATCGCCTTGAGCGCGGTGTTGGCGGGCGGCGCCGCCGGTTCGGCCCGGTCGTGCTGTGCGAGCGGTTCGGTCTGGTCTGTCATGGTCATTGTTGCGGGTCCCCGATCGGGTGCGGCGCATCGGCCGGGCGCGCGCGCTTGTAGACGCGGATCGGGCCGAAGCCGCCGGTCTGGAACACCCGGATTGTCTTGAGCCGGATCATTTCGAGCAGCGCCAGGAAGGTGACGATCATGAAGGGGCGCGAGCCGTCTCCGTCCGCGAACAGGTCTTCGAAGCCGCATGCCTCGCTCTCGGACAGCCGTGCCAGCAGCTGCTGGATGCGATCCTCGATCGAGATCTGGTCGGGCGGCAGCACCATCCGCGGCCGGCGGCTGGCGCGCTCGAGCACGCCGCGAAACGCGGAGATCAGCGTGAAAAGATCGACTTCCAGCTCCGGCTCGTAGGCATCGCCCGCCGCCGCCGCGACGCTGGCGTCCGGGCGGCCGAACTGCGCGCCGCGCACCGTCTCGCGATCGTGCAGCAGCTCGGCGGCGGCTTTGTATTTCTGGTGCTCCAGCAGCCGGCGGACCAGCGCATCGCGCGGATCTTCTTCCGGCCCGGCGTCCTCCTGCGATGGATCGGGTCGCGGCAGCAGCGTGCGCGACTTGATGTGAATCAGCGTCGCCGCCATCACCAGGAACTCCCCCGCCACATCCAGGTTCATCTCCTGCATCAACTCGATGTAGCCGAGGTACTGCTCGGTGATGAGCGCAATGGGAATGTCGTAGATGTTCACCTCGCTCTTGCGAATCAGGTGCAGAAGCAGATCGAGCGGCCCCTCGAAGGTGTCGAGTTTGACCTGATACGCGTCGGGCGATGACTCGAAGTCGGTGTGGTCCATTCCGATCGTGGCGCTTATGATAGTGGTTCGATGAGCGAGATCGCCAACGATAACGTCGCCGGCACCTTCGAGGAAGCTGTCCGCCGCTCGCATTCGCTGCGCGCCGATTTCGTCAAACATCCGAAACGCTATCGCGTGCTGACAGGCGATCGCCCTACGGGCGCGCTGCACATCGGGCATTATTTCGGCTCGTTGAAGAACCGCGTCGAGTTGCAGACACTCGGCATCGAAACGTTCATCGTCGTCGCCGACTACCAGGTGCTGACCGACCGGGATTCGGTTGAAAGCATCCCCGACAATGTGAAACAGCTGGTGCTCGACTATCTTGCCGTCGGGCTCGACCCCGAAAGCGGCCACACCCACATCTTCTGCCACAGCCACGTTCCAGCGCTGAATCAGCTCTTGATCCCGTTTCTCACCCTTGTCGGCATGGGCGAGCTGGATCGCAATCCCACCGTCAAGGAAGAGATCGACGCGGCCGGGCTCACCGCCGTCAACGCGGCGATGTACACCTATCCCGTTCACCAGGCGGCGGACATCCTGTTCTGCAAAGGCAATGTCGTGCCGGTCGGCCGCGACCAGCTGCCGCACCTGGAGCTCACCCGCAAGATTGCGCGCCGCTTCAATCAGCGGTTCTGCAAAGACGGCTCGCCCGTGTTTCCCGAACCCGATGCGCTGCTGTCGAACGCGCCCAAGATCCTGGGCCTGGATGGGTCGCAGAAGATGAGCAAGAGCCGCAACAACGCCGTCATGCTGCGGGCCAGCGCCGATGAAACCGCGGCGCTGGTGAAAAAGGCGAAGACCGATACCGATCGACACATCACCTACGAACCCGGCCGGCGGCCGGAAGTCGCCAACCTTCTGCTGCTCGCGGCGTTGTGCACCGGCGAAGAGCCGGAACAGATTGCCGCCCGCATCGGCGATGCGGGCAGCGGCGCGCTCAAGAAAGAGGTGACCGAGGCGCTCAACGCCGTGCTGGCGCCGATCCGCGCTCGCCGTGCGCAACTCGCCGGCGACCCGGACGTCGTCCGCCACACGCTGCGCCGCGGCATCGCGACGGCCAACCGCATTGCCGACGACACCTTGCGGGAGACGCGCGCGGCGATGAATATGGGATACGGAATCGACGCTACTTGACCTGCGTCGTCAGCGGTTTGCCTTTTTCGGCAATCAGCGTGGCGACGAGCCTGACCGCCGTCTTTCCGTGGTTCAGGCCTTCGTGAACCTGTCCCATCTTGACGCTGAAGGATTCGCCGGCCTTGAACGTCCGGGTCGGCAGCCCCTGTTGCTCGAGCGTCAGCTCGCCCTCCTGGACCTGGCCGACGAGCGTTCCGCCGTGGATATGCTTCCCCTCCCGCGCGCCCGCGGCGAGCGTGACTCCGATGAGTGTGGCCTCGTACCCGGGCGCGGGCAGCGCCTCCTGAAGCAGAACCTTGCGCTCGACGCCGGCCTGCGCGCGTACCAGCGATACCGGCGATAGCAGCACCGACACCGCAACGCAGATCACCAGCGCGCGGGTCCTACGGATGTTGAGCATGTCGAATCCTTTCAGAGCAGCCACGACACCAGGAACGATGCGGGGGGCGACACGATCGTCCACAGAATGCCGCTCAGCATCAAGCCGTACAGGATGATGAAGCCATACGGCCGCAGGCGATCGTAGCTGTCCGCCATCGACCCGGTGAGCAGGCCGGCCAGGACGTTGCCGCCGTCGAGCGGGGGCACCGGGACCATGTTGAACAGCGCCAGCAGTACGTTGACGTAGACCGCGGTTTCCAACGCCGCGCCGATCGGCCCCGACGACACCACGCGTACCAGCACGGCGGCGATGAAGGCGAGCAGAATGTTGCTCGCGGGGCCCGCCGCGGCGACCACCATGAACTTCTGACGCCAGTGCGGCTGGAGCGCGCGGGTGTCGACAGGCACCGGCTTGGCCCATCCGATCAGCGGCAGCCCGGTGACCAGCGAGATGAGCGGAAACAGCAGCGTCCCGATCGGATCGATGTGGACCGCGGGATTGAGCGATAGACGCCCCAGCATTCGTGCGGTGGAATCGCCCAACCGATCGGCGGACCAGGCATGCGCCGCTTCATGGACCGTCAGGGAAAGGATCAGGACCGCAAAGCCGACGAACAGCTGAACGTAGTTGAGATCGGGCAAGCGGCCGCCAGCCTACCACAGCAACGGTGGACGGCTGTCGGTGACTGGGTTGCCGGGTGGCTAGGTAGCTGGGTGGCTAGGTAACTAGGTGGCTAGGTAGCAACCCAGCTACCCAGCAACCGAGCCACCTATTGTGTGTGGTATCGAGACTGACGGTCGTTGAGGAGCCAGGTGCCGAGTAGATCGCGGTCATCGGCGTGGACGCCGGTGTGGGCGCGGCAGATGCGGTGCAGCGCTTCGGCATCGCGCGCGTCGCCGAAATGGGCGGACGCATAGCCGCACAGCAGCGTAAATGATTCGCGGGCCGCAAGCTGGTTCCACAACGTCTCGAGTTCGTGCGCCGTATCGTAGCGCCCCTGTTCGGCGAGGATGTCCACCATTTCGCCGTAGACGTGCAGGCGGCCCAGTTTCGAGAGTCGGCTCACCAGTGTCCCGACCTGCGCCTCGAACAGCGCGGGGTTCGGGCGGTCTTCCAGGAAACTCGCCAGCGTCGTGGCGGCGTCGAGCGCGATCAGGCGGCCGTCGGCGATGGTCTGGGCCACCGGGCACCCTTTGGCTTCGAGACGCACCTTGATCATCGTCAAGTTGTGCGGCTGGGCCACGACCAGCAGCGGCGCACCGGCTCGCCAGCCTTGGTAAAGGAAGCCGGCAACCGCTTCGGCGCGGGAGTCGGGCTCATCAAAAAGCTGAACCAGATGCTCGCTGGCGACGTCGCCGTGTAGTACGCGTTCGCGATGTGTCACTGATACTCCGAACTGGACCGCAGCCCGAATGCCCTCGTCAGGGTAGCGGCGCGCTCGAGGGATCGCAAGCACGACCACGCGTGGCTTCTAGGCTCAGCGGGTCCGCCGTCTTACTGGAGCGGAATGCCGTCGGCGATGTCGGCGATTGCCGACGTATTCTGCCGGATTTGTGAGCTCTGATTCGTGCCAAAAAAACGGGTGCCCAATGTCGGGGACACCGGGTCGGCGTTGGCGAAGAACTCCGTTTCCGAGTCGTTCGCTGAACCGTTGCAAGTGTCGGCGGCCGCCAGGACCACATCCGCCGCCGCCACCGGCGACACGCTGAATTCGTAGCCGCTTTTAGGGGTCCCGCCGGGAAATGCGGCAGCCAGATCCGGTGGGATGAAGGCGATTCCTCCGGCTGTCGGCGGCAGTGCCAGATCGGCGAGGTCCACCGAATAGCCCCCGCCGCCGCATGCGGAGGAAAACAGTGTCTGGGCGCTGATGACGGCCCGGATCGACCCGACCGCCGACGCCTCGTTTCCCGACAGACGCGCGCGCATCAAACCGGGCACCACAATCGCCGCGAGGACCGCAATGATGCCGACCACAACGATCAGCTCGATCAGCGTAAAACCGCGGGAAGTCCGCACGGCGGGCGTCATGGCGCAGCGTACCACTGTCGAGCTGTAGGCAACGGCTGTGCCCGACCTCGACCACATGCCACAACTCGAGCCCGCAGTGCCATTTACATGCAAACTTCCGGTTGATCAGGCCGGGCGGTGGCAGGCGCATCCGGTGGAACTGACAATAAACGTCAGCTGAAGCTGTCAGTTTTTGATCGTTCCTGACTACCGGCCGGCCACGGTTCCAGCGACGAGCCGCTCGATATCGGCGGCCGGACGCGCACCGGCCGCACGGGTCACTTCACGGCCGTCGCGAAAGACCGCGATCGTGGGGATTGATTGAATGCGGAACCGCTCGCCGAGTAGGGGCTCGGCATCGGTGTTCACCTTGACGACCAGCGCTTCGCCGGCCAGGCGCGCGGCCACCTTCTCGAACTCAGGCGCCATCGCGCGGCACGGACCACACCACGGCGCCCAGAAGTCGACGACGATCGGAATCGAGGTGGCGGACAGCATCGCGTCGAAGGATGCGCCGCCCGCCTCGATCGGCGTCGCCGGCGGCGGCAGCGTGTTCTGGCACTTCCCGCAACGCGCGCGGCGGTGCAGCGTCGTGAACGCCAGACGATTTGTGCTTCCGCACGAGGCACATGACGTGAGCACGCCGCGGTCGTCAATTGTCATGGCCCCTTCTTCCCTATGCAGGCCCATCCGCTACCAGCTACCACTACCGATTACCAGCTACGAGCTACCGCTATCGATTAGCAAAGTAGTCGATCACCGCGGCCGCCGTCTTCGCGCCGACGACGCTGGCGAGCTCTTCGCGGGTGGCGCGCCGCACGCCGGACAGGCTGCCAAAGGCGGTCAACAGGGCCCGGCGCCGGCGCGGGCCGATGCCCGACACCCCATCCAGCTCCGAGCGGAGGTCACGCATCGATCGAGCCTTCCGATGGAAGGTCACCGCAAAGCGATGCGCCTCGTCGCGGATCCGCTGGACCAGCAGCAGTGCCGGGTCGTGCTGCAGCAGGGCGATCGGTTCCGCCCGGTCGCGCGTGAACAGCACTTCTTCCTTCTTCGCGATGCCGACCGCCACCAGGTTGCCGAGGCCAATGGTTTCGAGCGCCTCATAGGCCGCCGACAGCTGGCCTTTGCCCCCGTCGATCAGAATCAGATCCGGGAAGGGCCCGCCGTCCTCGATCACCTTGCGATAGCGCCGCTGCACCACTTCGCGCATCGCGGCGAAGTCGTCGTTACGGGGTCGGGAGTCATTTAATGAGGACACCGGCGTGGGGGTCAGCGCCGGTGTCCTCATTAAATGACTCCCGACCCCCTTGACCCGGAACTTGCGGTATTCGCTCTTCTTCATCCGCCCGTCTTCGCAGACGACCATCGATGCCACCGTCTCGCTGCCCTGAATGGTCGAAATGTCGAAGCATTCGATGCGGCGTGGAATGGCCGGCAGGCCGATGGTCGCGCGCAGCGTCTCGAGCGCGTCGAAAT
>WUUC01210853.1_pt1 | contig 10192 bp, 6 predicted proteins | sample 6278441 | NCBI WGS metagenome assembly WUUC01 (sample SAMN13675441, study PRJNA597444) | soil metagenome | isolation source: soil | place: USA: Washington | collected 2017-10 | reverse complement strand
CCAATCGCAGCAGTCGGCCTGACTGATAGCCCATCGCTTTCAGAACTGCGAATTCCGGCAGGCGATCGTTGAGCGATTGCCGCAGTGTGTTGCCGGTTAGGAATGCGAGCGTAAACAAGACTGCCGCCATGATCGCGTTGGTGAAGAACGCGACGTCACCCATCTGCTTTGCGTTGGATTCGGCGCGAGCTTGACTTGGAAGCGTGCGGGTCTCGTGCGGCGAGTTCTCGAAAAACTTGTCGATCGCGGCCGCTGTCGCGACGGCTTTGTTGGGATCCGCAATGCGGACGAAGAACCGTTCCGCAGTGCCCTTGTCCTTCACTCGATACTCATCGAAATAGTCATACCGAATGAGTCCAAGATAGGCTCTGCTCGGTTCATTGGTGGTATCGAAGGTCCCGACGATTTTAAATTCCCAGCTGTTCGTTCCATCCGATTTCAGAATGGGCGATTGCAACGTTACGGTATCGCCGACTTTCCAACCGAGGGCGTTGAGCGCAAAGGGTGTGGTGACCATAGCCGAGCGCGTTGCTCGAACTTCATCCAGATACCTTTTTTCGATCGCGAATCCCGGTCGCACGTCGAACCACACAGGAATGTCGGTGGCCAGGGCGCCAATGCCGAGGCGGGGGTCGCTTTGCCAGCCAGAGAGATACGCGCGCATGGTGATGTTCGTGACCCCGGGGATTGCGCGAATCTTCTCCATAGTGGACACAGGAAAAGGGGTACCGCCGCGAACGCGGGTGTCGGTGATCAAGAAATCGCGGTACGCGTCAGCGATGGCGCGATCGAATCCAGCGTTGACGCCTTCAAGTAACCCCAACAACAAGAATGCGATGGCAATGCAGAGGCCAGTCAAGATGGTGCGAGCAGGTCGCCGCCAAAGGCCTGCCCAGACTAGAGGCAGAAATTTCATAGCGATGCCGCAAGCGCCGTGTTGCGCTTTGGCGATCGAGGCGCAGCCGCTTGGACGTTCATATCCATTGCCACATTTATAGCACTAGGTGTCTTGTCCTTCACGCGCCGGGGTGAAAAGTGCCGGATATTCGACATTACGTGTATGGTGCCGCTACCGGTTGCAGCTTCGCCAAGTCGACGACGCCTTGAAAGCAGCCTGCTATTGCGCAAGGACTTATGGCCGCCCCTCAATCGCCTCTGCAAAATCATCTGTTGGCTGCCCTGCCTGCCGATGTGCAACAGCGTTTGTTTCCTCACCTCGAACTTGTACCGCTGGTGCTGGGCCAAGCGCTCTACGAATCCGGGGACGCATTGCTGCACGTCTACTTTCCCACGGATTCCATCGTCGCATTGTTATACGTCATGGAGAATGGCTCGTCGGCTGAGATCGCGCTTGTCGGCAACGAGGGACTGATCGGCATTGCGCTGTTCATGGGCGGCGAAAGCACACCGAGTCGGGCGATCGCGCAAAGTACCGGGCATGCATACCGCCTCAAAGGACAGCGACTCAAAGATGAGTTCGCGCGGCATGGCGATATGCTGTTGCTGATGTTGCGCTATACCCAATCGCTGATCATGCACATGGCGCAGACGGCAATGTGCATGCGCCATCATTCGATTGACCAGCAGTTGTGCCGCTGGTTGTTGCTGTCGCTGGACCGGCTCTCAAGCAATCGATTGGTGATGACCCAAGAGTTGATCGCCAACATGCTCGGCGTGCGCCGCGAAGGCATCACTGATGCGGCGGGTAAGCTGCAGAGTGCAGGCGTCATCGAATACAGTCGCGGCCAGATCACCGTGCTCGATCGGCCGAAACTCGAGCAGTTGAGTTGCGAATGTTACGCCGTGGTCAAACGGGAGACCGACAGGCTCCTGCCTTACATTTCAAAGCCCGGCCACGCCGTTGAAACGATAGAAATGTAGTTTCGGAGGCGCAAACAAAAGCCGCGTGACCTTTCGGTCACGCGGCAATCGTCGACGCTTCAATCACGTCCAGTCGCGTGTTCGCCCGATTAGATAATGAGAGCCTTCGATTGCACGCTCTTCACGCCGCGAACGTTCTTCGCAAGTTCGATCGCGAGCGCTCTTTCCGCGCCGTTCACCACCTTACCGCTCAGCGTCACGATGCCCTTGTTGGTGCTGACCGCGATGTCCGAGCCGTCGACATTGCTCGAGTACGCATAGGTGGATTTCACCTTCGTGGTAATCCAGCCGTCGGCCATATCGGTGCCGGTTTCTTTCGCCGACACTTTGGCGGTTGCGGGCGAGGCGATTTTCTTACCATCGACTGTCAGCTGATTGTCCAACGCTGTCACGCCGCGAGTATTCATGGCTAAGCTGCCGGCCAATTCCCGCGAAGCTGTCGACTCGGCTTTGCCCTTCAAGGTTACTTTTCCGGCCTTAGTGTCCACGTCCGTGGTGAGCCCATCTGTGTACTTGCTCCAGATCAATTTCGATTTCACCGCCGAGGTAATCGTGGCGTCGTCGATCACGTCGCCATAGGTACGTGTCGCGGAGCGGGGCGGGTTGTAGTCGGCTTGCACGACGATTTGGTTGTCGACTTCCTTCACGCCGTTGACGCCGAGCGCTATTTGTTTCGCCAGGTCTTTGTTGACCTCTTCCTCGACTTTGCCGTTCAGCGTCGCCTTGCCGTTATGCACGGTGACCTTAAGATCGTTTGCTCGCAGGTAAGGACTAAGCGCATACGTGGTCCAAATCTGCGTTTCTTGGCGCGCGTCGGTTACATCTTGAGCTGTTTCCGCCAGTGCAGAACCACTGCTGGCCAGTGCCACAGCGATGGCCGACGTTAAGATCAATTTGCGGGGGTACATGTTCATGTCGAGTCTCCAAAAAAGAAAAAAGGGGATCGGGGAGAGCAGCCGTGCAGCTGCTCCCGAAGAAGTGTGTGGACGCGCCGTCGCTCTTCGGCGAAACGGCAGGGTGATTCGATTAGCTCTGCGGCTGGCTCATTAAGTCGTCGTCGCCCTGAGCAGCAACGAGACGCACAGCAGCAACGGACTTGAGGTGGGACGTGCGCGCGGCGATAGCGCCGTTGGCCTGAGGAGTGCCCGTCGAGTGCAAACGCAGCGCCCAATTTGCGATGACGAGTTTTGGCTTACCTACGGCCCGGCGATGGGGCTGTGGTGAGCTTGGAATCGCGCAATAAAGCGTTGGGCTGCTGTTATTCGCTATTCCCGGGCTTAGACGATTGAAATGATTCATGCGATCTCCGTATCCCGCGAGTCGCGATATAGCGAAGAGCCGGGCAAGCGAACACCCGGACAATACCTGGTATGGCGTTCGGTGTCGGTGCGGTGCGCCGCTTAGCGCAATTGCGACCCGGATTGAGCTCGGGCGAAGGGTCCAACGTGGTTTCGATGCAAAACGGTCTGTGAGCGGCTTGCGGGATCGTCGCCGGAATTTCCTTGGCGTGGATGACGAAGCAAGGACTGGATAAATTCGTTCGGGGCCGCGCTGCAACGCGCGCACCGGATTCGCTAGGCGAACGCTGAATGCTCGCCAGACCCCTTCGCGATGGAGCATGCAAAGTTCTTTCAAGTTGACGAACCCCCACACAAAAACGCGGCTTCTACGCAGCTCAGAAGGGACTTAGGCCGTCGCGTATAGCACAATGCGCCATTCGGTCTGGGTAGCGAAAATCATGAGAAGAATGACAGTAGGCGCGCGTAATACGGTTCGGTCGATACTGGCGGCTGGTGCGTTGGCATCGTTACTGCTGGGTGCGAGCGCCTGCTCGCCGGACTCCGCGGTCGGGCCCGCCAATCGCCCCAATCAGGGTTTGATCGAGGTGGCAACCGACGTGGCGGTTGTCAAACCTCTGGGCGTGGAACTGGAAGCAGTCGGCACCGCGAACGCAAACGAAGCCGCGGATGTGACTTCCAAAACGTCGAACCTGATCACCGCCATTCGCTTCCAGGAAGGCAGTCAAGTCAAAGCGGGCGATGTTCTGGTGGAACTCGACAGTGCCGAAGCCCGAGCCACCTTGGCGGAGGCCGAAGCGACCCTCGCAGACAGCGAAAGGCAGTTCACACGTTCCCGCGACTTGGCGGCACAGCAGGCCCTGTCTGCATCCGAACTGGATCAAATCGAGGCAACGGTGAAAGCCAATCGCGCCCGGGTCGAAGGTGCTCGCGCGCGGCTTAGCGATACGGTGATTCGAGCGGGCTTCGCCGGCCGCACCGGCTTTCGGCGCGTCAGCGTCGGCACGGTCGTCAATGCCGGCACGGTCATCACGACACTCGACGATGCGTCGTTGATCAAGCTCGAATTTACCGTGCCCGATACGTTTCTGTTCGCGCTGCGAGTAGGGCTGCCGGTAAAAGCCACCACTGCCGGACTCCGGGGGCGCACGTTCGAGGGCAAGATTACCAACATCGATTCCCGTATCGATCCGGTCACACGATCGATCTTCGTTCGCGCAGAAATTCCGAATCGTGACGGCACGTTGAAGCCCGGCATGTTCATGAACGTCGCATTGCAGGGTGACGTGCAAGACGCATTGGTGGTTCCGGAGGCGGCTATCGTTCCCGAGCAGGGACGCGCTTATGTATTCGTTGTCGTCGATGGCATCGCACAGCGCCGCGAAGTCGGCATCGGTCGGCGTAAGCCGGGCGAGGTGGAGGTGACTTCCGGACTCAAAGAGGGAGAACGAGTCGTCGTCGATGGCACGCAGAATCTTCGGGACAAGGCCAAAGTGCACGATCAAGCCACGGGGCAAAGGCCGCCGGAAAACGGACCGGCGGGTGAGGGAGCAGGGAAGGCGGAGCGTGTGAGCTCGCCGCCCGCTGCCTCGACTGTCACTAAATAAGCGGAGCAGTCATGCGTATCTCCGAAATGTCCATCCGACGGCCCGTACTCGCCATTGTAATCAGCTTGCTGTTGATCATCTTTGGGCTGGTGTCGTTGCAGCGATTGTCGACCCGCGAGTATCCGGATATCGATCGGCCAGTGGTGTCCGTTACCACGAACTACAGCGGCGCATCGGCGGCGGTCATCGAAACGAAGATCACACAGCCAATCGAAGATTCGGTCTCGGGCATCGAAGGTATTCTTAAGATCGAATCCGACAGCGAAGACGAGCGCTCCCAAGTCCGGATTGAATTCGACATCGGCCGCGACATCGACGCGGCGGCGAACGATGTGCGGGATCGTGTCTCGCGCGTCATGGGGATGCTGCCGGAAGAATCCGATCCACCGGAGGTCATCAAGGCGGATGCCAGCGCCGACCCGGTCATGCTTGTGAGTTTAAGTTCCGACAGCATGTCGATGCTGGAAGTGACGGACTACGCGGAGCGTTACATCGTCGATCGCTTGTCCACCATCCCGGGCGTCGCGCGAGTCGGCATCGGTGGCGGACGCCGTTACGCGATGCGCGTTTGGGTCGATCGTCAAGGGTTGGCGGCTCGGAAGCTGACGGTGGGCGATATCGAAGCGGCACTGCGTCGCGAAAATGTCGAGTTGCCCGCGGGACGGCTGCAGTCCGGGACGCGCGAGTTTTCTCTTCGCACGCTGGTCGGCCTGGAAACCGAAGCGGACTTCCGTAATCTGGTCATCTCGCGAGGCGAGGACGGACATCTTGTACGTCTTGGCGAAGTCGCCAACGTGCAATTGGCTGCCGAAAGCGAACGTACAGTCACAAGGTTCAACGGGCGCATTGGCGTCGGCATGTCCATTGAAGCCCAATCGACCGGCAACACATTGTCCATTGTCCGCGGCTTGCGCACCGAGCTGAATCGCATTCGCGAGACGTTGCCTAAGGGCACCTACATGGGGATCGGTCAGGACAATGCCGTCGCCATCGAAGCCGCATTGAATGAAGTCGTTATCGCAATCGGTTTCGCGCTGTTATCGGTACTGGCCGTGATCTATGCCTTCTTGGGAAATCTGCGAGCTACGCTGATTCCGGCTGTGACGATTCCCGTTTCGATCGTCGGCGCCTTCACAGTGATGTATGCGCTCGGCTACTCCGTGAACGTGCTCACGCTGCTGGGATTGGTGCTGGCCATCGGTCTGGTCGTCGATGACGCCATCGTCGTGCTCGAGAACATTCATCGTCGCACCGAGTTGGGGGAAAAGCCGTTTGCGGCCGCTGTCCGCGGCAGTCATGAAATCGGATTTGCAGTGGTTGCGACAACGGCGACCTTGGCTGCCGTATTTGTGCCCATCTCCTTCCTGCCCGGCGACCTCGGCCGTCTGTTCCGCGAGTTTGGTTTCACGCTGGCTGCGTCGGTCGTGTTCTCGGCAATCGTTGCATTGACGCTGACGCCCATGCTGGCATCGCGATTGCCGGCGGATGCTTCGCATTCGAATCGCTTTGCTCGAGCCGTCGAGCGCTTTTTCGAAAAGCTCTCCGCTTTCTACGGCAAACGTCTGCGCGGCACCATGCGCAAGCCATGGCTCGTGCTGGCTGCGGTAAGCGCGATGGCGGCATTGGGTGTGCTGGCGTTCCGATCCATTCCGACCGAGTTCGCGCCGGCAGCCGATTCAGGCCGCCTATTCCTCAACATCGAAGGACCGGAAGGCTCCAGTTTCGAGTACATGGATAACTACGCGCGTCGCGTCGAAGAAATCATCATCAAAGAAATGGAGAAGGGCGACATCGCGCGACTCATGATGCGTGTCCCCGGCGGTGGCGGCGGCGGCAGTGCCGGCGATGTGAATTCCGCACGCGGCAATCTCGTGCTGGTCGATTGGCACGATCGCGATCGCTCCGCACGCGACATCGCAAACGCCATTCAAGCCGAAGCGCGCAAACTTCCCGGCGTCCGCGTAAACATCGCAATGCCAAGTAGTCTCGGGCGCCGTGGTTCCAATCGGCCGGTTGAAGCGGTGATCGGAGGTCCCGATTACGAAAGTCTCTCCAAATGGTCTTCCCAGCTCATCGCCTCCGCACGCCAGAACCCAGGGCTCGAAAGCGTCGACACGAACTATAAAGAGCGTAAGCCCCAGCTGCGCGTCTCCATCGATCGTGATCGTGCCGCAGACATGGGTATCTCGCTGCAGACCGTCGGTCGTACCCTTGAGACTGTCCTTGGCTCACGAGTGGTCACTCGTTTCATCGATCGCGGTCAGGAATACAACGTGATCCTGCAGGCCCGCGACGATGCGCGGCAAACCGTTGACGATCTCACCAACATTCAAGTTCGTTCCGATCGCACGGGTCAGTTGATTCCGTTGTCCAGCGTAGTGAAGATCGAGGAAGCCTCCGGAGCAATGCGCCTCAGCCGTTTCAACCGAATGCGCGCCGTGGAGATCCAAACTGGCCTGGCGGACGGTTACACGATGGGGGAGGCCATCAAGTGGTTCGAAGACACTGTGGCGAAAGACCTTCCAACCGGCGCAGTTCTGATGTGGGACGGCGAGAGCGGCGAGTACAAGAAATCCGGCAGCCAGCTATATCTCACCTTTGTGTTCGCGTTGGTCATCGTATTCCTGGTGCTTGCGGCTCAGTTCGAGAGTTTTGTTCATCCGATGATCATCATGGCGACTGTTCCGTTGGCTTTGATCGGCGCCGTGTTCGGCCTGAAGCTGTACGGAATGTCGATCAATATCTTCAGTCAGATAGCGGTCATCATGTTGATTGGCATTGCGGCCAAGAACGGCGTGCTGATCGTCGAGTTCGCGAATCAGCTGCGCGATCGCGGTGTCGAGTTTTTCGATGCAGTGGTGCAGGCAGCAACCACCCGGCTTCGGCCTGTCTTGATGACGAGCATGTGTACGGCCTTCGGCGCGTTGCCTTTCCTGTTCGCCACCGGTTCCGGCGCGGAACAACGACGGCCTATCGGCATCGTTGTGTTCTTCGGCACGTTGGTCTCGGTTTTCCTGACGCTTCTGGTCGTGCCGGCGGTGTATTCCATCTTCGCTCGTAAAACGAAGTCGCCAGAGCATGTGAGCCGCTTAGTAGACGAATCGTTAAACGAGCCGGCCGAGCCCTCGGCTGACGAGCCGGCGGCGGCGCCAGTGCGTCCGAAATAGCGCTAAGGGCGCGCATTCGCCCACATGAAAGGATTTGGTCTGAGGCGAACCCTGCCGCGAATGCCTAATTGCCTGTGATGCAGTCCACATCGGTGCCCCGCCTGGGAGCGGACGCTCGTGATAGCAGTCACGCTATAGACTGCTTAACAAATGCTGTCGTTATCTCGACGGCGTTTTGTCCCCAATGATTGATAAGATCGCTCCCAGTTGTAAATCCTTTCGTTGGGATAGTTTTTCTTGGGGGCTTCTATGTCTGTTTCGATCAAGCAAGCGGTTTTATCCGTGGTGTCGATGGCCGCATGCATCGCTGCCTCGGCTGAGGACACCAAGGTAGCAAGCCTGCCTTCGGCACCAATTCAGCAAGTCGGCGATTTCGCGCTGCTGGACCAGAACGGCGAATTTCAACAACTGAGCCGCTATCGTCACAAGAAGGCGTTGGTGGTCATGTCGTACGACGCGAGTTGCGCGAGCGACAAGCAAGCAGTGGCTGCCTTCGATCAAATGCGCAAGACCGTCGGCGAACAGGATGTTGCCTACTTGCTGCTCAACTCGAAGTCGAAGCAAAACCGTGCTGCCATTCGCGACGCTGCCAAAGAAAGCGGCGTGAGCTTCCCGATCATGATGGACACCTCGCAACTGGTCGCCGAATCGCTGGGCTTGAAGGCCTCCGGCTCGGTCATCGTGCTGGGTACCGAGAAGCAACAAGTGTTCTACAAGGGCGCAGCCTCGACCGATGCGACCTCGGCGTTGCAGGCCGCGTTGACCGGCGCCGTCAATTCGACCAAGACCGCCGCTGAAAAGGGTTGCGCAATCGAATTCGCCGCCAAGAAGCAACACACGGCCTCGGTGCCGGACTACGCGAAGACCATCGCGCCGATCATCGAGAAGAACTGCGCCATGTGCCATCACGAAGGCGGCATCGGTCCATTCCCGATGAACAGCTACACCATGATGAAGGGTTGGTCGCCGATGATCCGCGAAGTGCTGCTGACCAAGCGTATGCCGCCGATGCAGGTCGATCCGGAGATCAGCCATTTCACCAACGCTCGCTACATGTCGGACAGCGACATGCAGGCTCTCGTGCATTGGATCGACGCGGGATCGCCGCGCGGCGCCAGCAAGGACGATCCGCTGGCCAAGATCGGCTCGTCAAGCCGCACGGAATGGCAGTTGGGCAAGCCCGACTTCATCGTGAAGGCCAACAAGCACGAAATTCCTGAGCAGGGCGTGATGGACTACATCAACGACGAAGTGCAATTGAGCTTCGACGAAGACAAGTGGGTTCGTGCGGTGCAGTTCATTCCCGGTCAACCGCAAGTGTTGCATCACTTGCTGACGTACGTGACGGGACCGAAGGAACAATTCGCCGGCGGCGAAGCCACCAACAGCAACGTTGCCACGCGCTTCCTGGAAGGCTACGCACCGGGCAAAACCGAAGCGATGGTGTTCCCTACGGACACCGGTGTTTTTATTCCGAAAGGTCACAAGCTGACCATGCAGTTCCACTACACGACGAACGGCAAGGCGGCGACCGATGAGACCATTCTTGGCCTGTACTTCTACGACAAGCCGCCCAAGTACGAATACTTGAATCGCTCCGTGTCGGGTCCGGTCAAGATCCCGGCCAACACGCGCGATGTGAAGACGGCGGGTACGCTTAAGTTCCAGGAAGATGTCGTGGTGTACGGCCTGCGCGCGCACATGCACTTCCGCGGCCAAGACATGAAGTTCTCGGCCACGCTGCCGGACGGCACGAACAAGGAATTGCTGAGCGTGCCTAACTACAGCTACGCCTGGCAGCCGACCTATCAGTTGGTCGAGCCGGTGACGTTGCCGAAGGGCACTGTCGTTCGCGTATCAGGTACGTTCGACAACTCCGTTTACAACAAAGCCAATCCAGATCCGAACAAGAACATCTCGTTCGGTCTGCAGAGCTGGGATGAAATGTTCATTGGTTACTGGTCGTACACGGCGGCTAAGCCGACCAACCTTTAATCTCGGAAGCAGGTGAGTTTGAAAAGGGGCGCCTAGGCGCCCCTTTTCTTTTGCGGACGCCATGCTAACGCTCCGGTGCCAGGGTTCGAATCCGCGTCCCAAGCGCCCCACCAAGGTGCGAACTGCTCCAAAATTCCGCTGTCAAACTCGCGGGCCGACCTCCTAGAAAGTGCAGAACGGCGGGCCTGTCCGCTGCTACTATCCCCGGCCCGGCCGCGGCTGGCTCGGGGCCAAGCTCCACCCG
>WUUC01063016.1_pt1 | contig 10192 bp, 5 predicted proteins | sample 6278441 | NCBI WGS metagenome assembly WUUC01 (sample SAMN13675441, study PRJNA597444) | soil metagenome | isolation source: soil | place: USA: Washington | collected 2017-10 | reverse complement strand
TAAAACGCTCCATCATCTCTGATGATTGGCCGAACCCTGCCAACAGAATGAGGATAGATATCAGAAGTTGTCCCATGTGATGATCTACACTTTATTTGAACTGCCGGTTGAAAACAGAAGATGCATATGCCTCAAGGCTCGGGAGCAATTAATTTGGTTTTGCCCGCGCCCGCAATTCGGCTTCGGTCACTTTCAGTTTAGCGGCGTTTGGCGCATTCGGTCTGGCCTTAAGATAAATCCGGAGTTCATCGGCAGCTTCACGAAATTGCTGCTGTCGCGCATACAGGTCGGCCAGATAAATATGTGCCGTCACGGCGTGGTCGGCGTCGAGCTTTAAAGCCTGTTGCAAGGCTCGCTCGGCGGCCTCGCGGCGATCAAGCGACAGGTTGGCGATGCCCAGGAAAAGATGAGTATTTGCTACATTCGGTTCGACCGCTATGGCGCGCTCAAGGTATTTGATGGCATCTTCAAACTGTTGTTGTTCGAGTTTGCAATATCCTGCGCCGCGCAACGCTGGCGCATACTCTTCATTGTACTGTAAGGCCCGCGCAAAATCTTCGCTGGCGGCTGCGCTTTGGTTTTGTGCTATGCGTATTTCGCCGAGTCCGGTGAGGGCCTGAAAATATTCCGGAAAGAGTCGCACCGCGCGGTCGAAATTCTCAAGCGCCTGGTCAAGCTTTTTATCGGCTTTAAGCTTTACGCCTTGCTCGTAGGCCTTCTTTGCCTCTTTCGGTATCTGTTGCGTCGCTTCGGTTACCGAAACCACGCCCGTCTTACTCTCTGATTTAGCAATCGGCTTCGAGCGTATGTAGAGGTGAACGATGAGACGGTTTCCTCCTGCGCGACTGGTATCCGCTTCCGTTGCCTCAGAGGAGGTTGTTGAGTCTGCGGGGTCATAGGCGGTAAGGCGATACCGCCCATTAGGTATGTTAAAGAACTGGTACCGCCCCTGATCGGTGGTTTGCACCTCGAAGTTCAGGCCCGTCATTCCCGAAATTTTAACTTTGAAGTAGGGGGCGGGCTTGCCATCGGCAAGGCTTACAGACCCCAAGATCGTAAAACCTCCCTGAAACACCTTACCGCTTGCAAAAGCGCTTCCTGAGAAGGCAATCGCAATCAAGCCCAGCAGGGGTAGACTGAGCCTGAATCGTGAGAGTCGTAACGGCGATTTGCGAATGGGGTATGACATAAGCCATTCCTGCTAAAAACGGGGGCCTACAAGATACTTGTAAGCCCCCAGATTTTACGCCCTTTTGTGATGTCTGGCTAGAAGTAAAGTTTAGCCGCGAGTTGAATCACACGGTTCGGAGAGACAAACCCCGGCTGGGCGCTGACTTCGCCAACACCGCGCCCGAGCCTGCCCGTCGCCGGTGAGACGGTACCGCCACGGATATTTCGCAGCGAGGTGAGAGAAGCCTGCTGCCGCTCGCCATAGTTCGAGAAGTTCGGGGCAATTTCAAAGGTCATACCGCCGTTGAAATTATCAAACTGCGGATGGTTGAAGACATTAAACATCTCAACCCTCAGTTGCAAGCGACGCGAACTCTCTCCGCCTAACTGGAAATTCTTAAAGACCGAGAGATCGGTCACCTTAATGCCGGGCCTTCTCAAATAGCTTCTCGGCCAGGGATTCACGTCCCCTATGTCAGGCAGCCTGAAGGCCGTATAGTCGAACTGGCTTTCAAGGGTTATGACGCCGGAATTTTGCGGCGCCCTGGTGAGAACGAAGCGCGGGCCTTCGGTATAAGACCCGGTGATTCGCTGCCCGTTGTTGACGTTCGGGATGCTAAAACCCAGCTCCGCCGGCACCCCTGTCATAAACTGGCTGATGCCGGAAAGCTGCCAGCCGTTGAAGACCCCTCTGGTCAACCAGTTGTCGCCCAGCCATCCGCCGACCTTTGGCAACTCCCAGACATAGTTGAGCGCCAGCACATGCGTGCGGTCAAAGGACAGAGTGCGATAGTCGTAGCAGCGAGTGCAGATCGGGTTATTGAATTCGCCGTCACCGTTGGCTGTGCCCATCGCTTTCGACCAGGTGTAGGCGACACCGAAGGTAAAGCCTTGCGAGAGGCGGCGCTCTGCGGTCGCTTGCAGCGAATGATAATTCGCAGAGCCGACAAACTCCCAGTATTGAATGTCTGTGTACCCCTGATAGGGGCGCAGGAAGTCCACGCGCAGAGCATTTTGACCGCTGAACTTCAGACCCGCATCTCTGTATACCTGAGCCAGCCCGGCTTCCTCATCCGGAACTGTGCCGCCGAAACTTGCAGGATCCTGGTTCTGCTTGAGGAACGTCGTCCCATACGGAATGTAGTTGAGGTTACGCGCCTGCGCCAGATGGTGAGAGAGGGTGCCAACATAAGCCACGCTGACGACTGTTGAAAAGCCAATCTCCTGCTGAACCTGCAGGCTGAAGCTTTGAATATCCGGAACGGTTGAATTGGGATCAACTCCATGCACCCTGAAAGGCGCAAAGGCGATCTGGCCGGTGTTGTTGCCGACCGTAGCCAGGTTGCCGAAGTTAAAGGTCGGAGCGATGTTGGTGGGCGGGTTTTCGGTTGACGGGAAGATCACCGTATTGCCTGCGACACGATCATAGCCTATGCGGTAGCCGCCACGTACCACAGTCTTACTGTTGCCGAAGACGTCGAAGGCAAAGCCGATGGAGGGGCCAAGTTTGATTCCCGGATTCTTCAGCCCGCCTCGGAAATATCCGTCTGCGGTCTTCGCCATGCCGTTAAACGGGTCGCCAGACCCTGGCACAATTCGACCGATCAGGAATCCCGGCAAACGCACATTCGGATTCCTGGGGTCAAAAGCAAAGTCCGCCCCGTTGGCTCGCCCGCGGGAATAAAGTCGTACTGCTTTGGCCGGATCATAGAGGCTTGGATTAAAGTAGGCATCCTGCAAACGAGCATCGTATTGGGGCTGTATCCATACGAATCGCAGGCCATAATCCAGAGTCAGGCGCTTCGTCGCTTTCCAGTTGTCTTGTACGAACCATTCAACATTCGTGGAACGATACTGCCCCTGATAGACCGACCTCGAAGGCTCGACCAGACTGTCGAAGGCGCCCAACAGCGCATTGGCATACGGGTGGCCGGTATTTTCAGGGTTGGCCGAGTTGTTGCTGAAGTTGATCGTCATCGAGCCGCCCGAGGATTGATCCTTGCGGCTGCGCTGTACGTAGATTCCAGCCTTTACGGTGTGTGTGCCCCAGATCTTGCTGACGTTGTCAACGAAATCAAAGGTCGTGTTGGAGTTCTTGTAAGGGAACCGGTCATAGTTGCTGATGGCGCCGAAGGTCTGATTCGGGGTGCCGCCAAAATTGATATTGACAAACTGCCCGGGGGCGTACGCGAAAGGCGGCGTGAAGGTGAGACCAATACCGGCGAAGGTGCCGGCATCCGGATCTATCGCATTCAGCGTCAGGTTGTTCTGGCTGGGCCCGAAAATGAATTCATTGGTCATCGTCGGAGACAGCGTCGTGGTGATATTCAAGGAAGCGTTGCGGGCAGGCCCCTGATTGAAGATGGTTGGCGTCAGCGGGAAATTCTGCCCGGAGGTCCAACCCAGTCCATATGGCAAAATTTGCTGGTCTGTGTCCTGGGTATAGCGCGCGAAAATGTGCGTATTGTTGGAGACGTTATAGTCAATGCGAATCGTCTCTTCCCGACGCGGGTAGCCGGAACTGAGTTGCGATTGATGATTAAAGAGCGGCAGCGTCGCCTCGCTATTGATGTGCTTGTTAAACAGGCCCAGGATCGCCTGACCGCTGGGGTTAAGGCGATTAGCCGGAATGCGATTGCCCGGGAAGGGCTGACCCGTCAGAGGATCTCGGATGGTAACCAGATTGCCGTTGCCGTCGCGGGTTTGGCTGAAGTCGCCTGAGACTTCGGCTGCCGTCGGCATGCGAACCTGTCTGGGCGTGGTTGGCACCAGTTGACGCTGCCATTCCTGCGCCCAGAAGAAGAAGACTTTATCCTTCACCAGGTCGTTGAGGAATTTCGACGGCAGTTTGACCGGGCCGCCCACGTTGTAGCCGAAATAGTTGTAGCGGTAGAGGCTGCGCTCAATCCTCTGAACACCTGGCCGTGTAGTGGCATCTCCGCGATCACCAAAACGGCCCTCGGCATTATTGAAAAAGGTGTTGGAATTGAGTCCTTCATGGCGATGGAAGAGATAGCCTGTGCCGTGGTAATCCTTGCCACCGCCGCGTGTGGTGATCTTGATGTCGCCACCGCCGGAGCGCCCATACTCGGCCTGATAGTTCGATGTCAGGACCTTGAATTCGGCAATGGTGTCTATGTTCAAAGCCACATGTTGTGTGCCATTGGAACCCGTATCAACATTGGTCGAACCGTCAATGGTCAAATTATGCTGATTGGCACGCGTGCCGTTAATATTAAATCCGCCGAGTCCTCCGGGACCTGCGACTTGTCCATTGACAGTGCTGGTTGTACCCGGGATCAGTTTCATCAAGTCCAGATAGTTGCGTCCGTTGACGGCGATTTCGCGAAGCTGGCGACCGGTAATCAATTGGGATACTTCGCCGCTCTCCTTCTTAATCGCAAGTTCAGCAGCATCGGCCTGAATTTCGACGGTTTCCGATCCACCACCGACCTCTAAAACGATGGTCCCAGCCGATTGTTTGTCTGCGGTATTGATAATGATCCCGGTCTTGACCAACTGCTTGAATCCTGTCATTTCCACAGCCAATCTGTAATTACCGGGCTGCAGCGTGGGAAAGCTAAAGGTACCCTCCCCGCTGGTTGTGGTTTCAAATTTTTGATCCTTTGTGATCTCGGTAACGCTGACCTTGGCACCGGGTATGACGTTGCCCTGCGGGTCTTGCACAACCCCGCTCAGGCTTCCACTATTCTGCCCGTAGGTTACAGGTGCCAGAGCCAGAATTGCCAGTATCAACCATTGATGACACTTACAGATTCTATTGATCATGGTTTTGCCTCCTCAAATTTAGTAGCGGCGCTTTCTCTACGTGGATGTATTGATCCTGCGCTACTCGGTTGATTAACGAAACCGCACATCCATCCCCATCGCAAAGCAGCGGGGATGGATGTGCAATCTTGGCGATAGGCTTATTGCTATAGCCAGGATGATACGAAGAAATCGTTTAAGTATCTTTGCAAAGTCCCGCCGCAAACCGCGGGGAGGTTTACTTATGATCTAATATTTGGTCACAGGAACGATTGGCTGCAGGCAGACAGTCTGCAAAAGCCTATAGATATAGGCGCCAACATCAGGCTCTTGTTAAACAACTATTAAGACCCTTGCAACATGAAAATGATTGAATATAAGGATGAAACTCTGTAACGATAACTGCAATTATTATTGCATACAAAATGACGGGCGCAGTATATAGATTGAATAATCCTTTGTAAAGCAAGATCATCAAACGGTAGTGCCTCGATTTGAGAAAACAGAATTCAAACTCAGGATCCTACCCTCTTGATTCGCGTTCTTCATGGCGGTTATTTCGTGACCATCGGCTGCCCTTCTTTAATCGTCACTACGCGGTCGACAGGCAAATCGCCCAGTTTCTGCGTTGACCCGCTGGGCCAGCGAATGGTAACGGCCTCCACCCGGGTTGCCGACCCCAGGCCGAAATGCAATCGCCAATCTGAATGCGAAATGTAACTGTCGCCGCTGTGAATCTCATCAACCTGTGTCATCTGGCCCGCCGTAAGCCATACCTTCGCGCCGACGGCGTTGCGGTTGGATTTTGTCCCGATCAAACGCAGGCTGATCCAATGGCCGAGGCGCGAGCCGCCATCATTGCGCAGCAGCATAGGCGGGCCATCCAGGTCGTTAACCATCACATCAAGATCACCATCTTCATCGTAATCGCCAAAGGCTGCTCCGCGCGACGCGCGACGCTCCAGTAGCGCCGGCCCCAGCGATGCCGCGATCTCTTCAAAGGTACCGTCACGTCGATTGCGGTAGAGCAGTTTGCGCTGGCGATACATGCCCCCCGGATATGCCCCTTCGATCTGCGGATAGACGTGGCCGTTGACTACCATCAGGTCCAGCCAGCCATCGTTATCGTAATCAAAGAACTTCGTTCCCCAGCCAACATAGGGCATGCTCGCAGCTGCGGTCCTGGTGCGCCTGGAGACATCCGTGAAATTGCCATCTGCGTCCTTGTGATAGATGGTGTTATAGTCATCCGAAAAATTGGTAACGACCAGATCAAGCCGACCATCACGGTCGTAATCTCCGGCTGACAGCCCCATGCTCCCTTGCTCTACGCCGTTCTCGTTTACAGCAAGCCCGAGCACAAACCCCATGTCGGTGAATGTCCCATCATGATTGTTGTGATACGCATAGTTCGGCGTAGCATCGTTAGCCACGATGATATCCAGCCAGCCATCATCGTCCAGGTCTGTCCACATCACGCCTAAGCCATAGAGGCCTGCGGCGTCATCCACCCTGGCCGCTTTCGACACATCGGTAAAGGTCCCATCACCATTATTGCGATAAAGCGCATCACCCGCGCCAGGCAACCCCCGCGGCCCGCACTGCACGGGTATGCCACGATACTGACAGAGTTTGCCTTTACCGAACTGTGGTAAGTCATCAAGCTTGAAATCAACATAGTTGGCGACAAACAGATCAAGGTCCCCATCCCGGTCGTAATCGCCCCAGGCGGCGCCCGTCGAAAAGCGAGGGTCACCTACTCCGGCCTTTGCCGTAACATCTTCGAACGTCCCATTGCCGCGATTACGATAAAAGCGATTGGGGCCGAAACAGGTGACATATAGATCATCAAAGCCGTCGTTGTCATAATCGGCGACCGATACACCCATGGCCCATCCTGGATTGGCTACGCCGGCTTTGACCGCCACCTCTTCGAAGGTCCCATTGCCTCGGTTCCGATACAGCGCCGCGGGAGGACGGAGCCGGTTCGCAACGGCCATGTCAACCGTGCAGGAGTTCACTATATATATATCTAACAAGCGATCATTATTGAAATCAAAGAATGCTACTCCGCCGCCCATGCTTTCGACGATATACTTCTTTTCCGGCGAGGAGACGTTGATAAAGTCAAGGCCTGCTGCCTTGGTCACATCCGTGAAGGTTACTCCGAAAGAGCTCGGAGCAGCCCCTGCGCCAACCAGCAAAATCAGATGGTGTGCAATTATAGAAGTAAAAACGATAATCGATGGTTTGCTATACTCGATAACTCTCATTGGTAACCGTTTCGAATTTATTTGTTGAATCTGATATGCAGACGTTCGCTATGATAATTCTAATCAGCCCAAGTTGCCAGATGAAAGCTCGGTCTCGTGTGAAATCAATGATGAAGAAGGATACCTTCGAAGCGTGCAACTGTTCGCTTATTGCTTTGAGTTGTTCCTCTGGGCGATCAGCTCTCTGTGATGTCTCGTGAAACCCCCAGAACGTTGATTACCGAACCGTTGAGATCGAGTTCAGGAAACAAACGAACACTTATGCACAACTCCTTTGCTCTGCTTTCATTCTCACGAGCGGGTCACAGTTGGGGCACAGTTTCGTGCGAAAGCCTGAGAAAGAATCTTGAGAAATCTCCCGTATATTGATACAAACAGAAGACGGGTCATAAGATAAACTATGGAAGCAATCATGAAATCGGCTCTTCTCTATTTATCCACGAGTGAGGGCTTTAAAAATTTTCTCAGCAAATTCAAATCGTTCAACAACGTCACCCAGCGATTCGTGGCCGGCGAAGAGATCGCGGAAGCCGTTGAAGCGATTAAACAACTCAACAGCAAAGGCATCAGCGCGACTTTCGACCATCTGGGCGAATCCATTTCATCAGAAGCGGAGACCCTTGAAGAGGTTCGCGAATATCAACGCTTGATTGACAGCATCGTAAGCCATGGGCTCGACTCGAATGTCTCCGTCAAACTCACACAATTGGGCCTGGATATAGACGGCGAACTTTGCTATCGCAACACCCGCGCCATCGTTGAAGCCGCGCATCGCCAGCAAAATTTCGTCCGCATAGACATGGAGGATTCGAGCAAGACCGAGGCGACCTTCGATATTTTCAAACGGCTTCGCGCCGAATTTGAAAATGTCGGCATCGTCGTGCAGTCCTATCTGTACCGTACCGAAAAAGACATTGAAGAGATGTTGGAACTCGGCGCCCGCATACGCCTTTGCAAGGGCGCCTACAAAGAGCCTGAATCGGTGGCTTTTCCGGACAAAGCCGATGTGGATAAAAACTACGTCAAGTTGATGAAGATGCTTTTGCCATCGGGCATCTATCATGGCATCGCTACGCATGACCCGAATATGATAGAAGCCACCAAACGGTTTGCCGCAGAGGCTGGCATTGCGCCGGACAGATTTGAGTTTCAAATGCTCTACGGCGTGCGCCGTGATTTACAGGAAAGCTTAATCAAGGAAGGCTGGCGCATGCGCGTCTACGTGCCATATGGAAAATTCTGGTATCCCTATTTTATGCGGAGACTTGCAGAGCGCCCCGCCAACATCTGGTTCGTGATGAAGAGTATGATGAAAGGGTGAAAAGCTTTTCAATCTTCGCGGCGATCAAAATGGCTGCGTAAGGAAAAAACTCTCATTCTGTTGGTAAAGCAAGAAAGCCCGCTTCGAATCGAAGCGGGCTTTCTGACCTATAGAACGCTTAACAAATGATTACATCATTGTAGTCTCGACAGAGACCCTGCGGTTTGCAGTGGGCGCTTTGAGCAGCGCCGTCTTCTGCGCGGCCTGGCCTTTTGCGGCGGCCTGTTTCAAAATTTCGACGGCTTTCTTCAACTGCACATCTTCAACAGGGGCTTCCGGCTTGGGAGCCGGTTGAGGCGGCGGTTGCGGCTCTGCCGCATCGTCGTCATCCTCGCCATCGGGCAACACCACTTCGGGCTCTGCCAGGCGCTCCACCTTCGTCGTCGGATTGATGGGCTCATCCATAAAAGGCTTGCCGTTGGCGGGCGCATATTTGGCCACGGTGATTAACAGGGCGCCGCCATCCGAGAGCGGGAAGAGTTGTTGTTCGCTGCCTGTGCCGAAAGAGCGTTCGCCGACAAGCTCGCCGCGTTTTTGATCGCGCACGGCGGCGGCGATGACTTCGGCTGCGCCGGCGGTGCTGCGGTCAATCAAGACCGCAAGCGGCCCGTTGAAGACGACCTTCTTGGCGTCTGCGGCGTAGGTCTTGGCCTCTTTGCCGCCTTTGCCGATGATTCGCGCCAGCGTGCCGGAGCCGACGAAATAATTTGCCACCGCGACGCCGTCATCAATCGTCCCATTGGCTGCGCCGCGAAGATCCAGAACGATCTTCTGCGCGCCTTTTGCAACGAGCTCGCTCAACTGGGTCTTGATCTCGTTGGCCTTTCCCTCGGCAAGGCTGGTGACTTTCACATAACCGATCCCCGCATCTTCGGTGCGCGTTTCGATAGCCGGTTGCGTCACTTTACCGCGGGTCAAAGTAATCTTGCGAGACTGACCGCGATGCAAAACTTTCAATTCAACGGTTGAACCCACTGCGCCGTTGATGAGTTGGTGAGTTTCATACAGGCTCAAATCGCGTGAAGGAAGTTTGCCGATGTATTCGATGAAGTCGCCTTCACGAATCCCTGCCTGCTCCGCCGGTGAGCCTTTCAGTACCGATACGACGTAGGCAAACCCAGCGACTTTCGAGACGATCATCCCGGTTTCGCCCTGAGCAGCTTTCGGGCTGTATTGCTTGGTCTGTTCAGGAGTCAGATAGGCGCTGTAGGGATCAAGCCCTTCGGCAAGTCCGCGCAGGCTGCCTAAGCGAACTTTTTCGAGGTCCGGTTCTTCAACATAATCTTCAACGATGTGCCTCAGCACATCATCAAATATGCCGCTCTGCGCATATTGCGTGCCTCGCGCAACGGCTTGGCTTGAGCGCGACATAAAGCTGCCGACTATGGCATAGCAGGCAACAACCGTAGAGAAAACAACAATAGCGATTTTGGTTTTAAACTGCATTCAAAATGACTCCTTTGCTAAGCTGTCTCCATAATAACCCGTATAAAATGCTGTATGCAAGTATAAGTATTTTCAGTCCGTCGTCTGGAGTCCAAATTCTACAACTCGTCCCCTGAATCTGCTGTTTGAGTAATTCATCTGAAGTTGTCATTTGATAATCATCTCGTCAAAGGCAACCTCACAAGCATGACAGCGGACTGAAAGACTCCGGACT
>WUUC01035756.1_pt1 | contig 10192 bp, 9 predicted proteins | sample 6278441 | NCBI WGS metagenome assembly WUUC01 (sample SAMN13675441, study PRJNA597444) | soil metagenome | isolation source: soil | place: USA: Washington | collected 2017-10 | reverse complement strand
GGGTCCCCGTTCGATTTCACGGCCGGCAGGCGGATCGGACAGGATTTGAAAGCGGCTGGGGGTAATCCCATGGGCTATGACCACAACTTCGTGGTGAACGGCGAGCCCAATCGGCTGCGGCCGGTGGCGCGGTTGAGGGATCCGGCATCCGGCCGCGTGATGACGCTGGCTGCGGACCAGCCGGGCGTGCAGTTCTATACCGGCAACTTCCTCGACGGCTCGCACAAGGGCAAAGGTGCAACCTACGTCCAGTACGCAGGAATGTGCCTCGAGACGCAGAAGTTCCCGAACGCCATCAACGTTCCCGCCTGGCAGGACCAGGTGATTCTGCAGCCCGGCCGACCGTATCGGCACGTGATGATTCACGCGTTCAGCGCCGAACCATGAGCCTATTTCGCCGCCGGCGCGAGCGGCCGGTCGTACTGCATCGGGCAGCCCGGTTGAAAAAACTGGGCCTCGGCGGCGCGGCGGCAGTACGCCTGCGTGTTGCGCACCTGACGCTCGATGGCCGCCACGACTTCGGCCAGGGGATAGGGCTTCTGCGCATGCACGGACAGATTCGTATCGACCCTGATCTTGCGGTACTCGATGTTGTTCATCAGGCTGTCGCCCCACCAGTTGAAGTCCCACTCCTGGGTGGTGAGATCCGCTTCGACGAGCAGGTTCGATGCGGGGACGTGGACGATGACGCCGTCCGCCATATGGTAGTTGCCGACGATATGGTAGATATCGACCTCGTTGGTCGAGTCTTTCAGCTTCAGATGATCGTCAACCGGTGTGAATTTCAACGGCCTGGGATTCTTGCCGAGAGCATCCGGGAACAGCCGGGCGGGACGCGCCACCATTTCGCGGAAGATGCCCTCGTTGCCCCGGCGCGAGATGATCGTCAGCCCCTCGGCGACGGCTGCGCGGAGCCCGGCGCTGTGATCAAAATGATGGTGCGTCTGGATCACCCGCGTCACACGTTTCCCGGGAACGAGTGCATTGACCGCCTTAAGGATTCCCTGGAGCGCCGCATCCTGACGGTTGGCTTCGACCATGACGAAATGGTCGTCGAATTCAAAGAACGTGTTGCCGTTCAGGAACCACACGTGATCGGCAACTTTCATCATCGGCTGGAGGTTCGACCCGCTTCCGGCGGGCGGACCCTGCGGCTTTGCCTGGCGCAGTGATGCCGGCGCGCTCAGATCATCAATCGGTGCATCGACGATGTTGCGGTCGATGTACAGCTTGCTCTGGACGACGTTGCGAAAGTCGATCGTGGTGGCGATGCCGGTCGGGAGCTGGATACCTTTGACAGGCACGTAGCCTGTGAATGCGGTTCGATACGTGACGTCCCCAAGGTTCGTGTTCGGCCCGACGTAGGCGACCCAGGCCGGGAGATTCGACGTCGCGTTGACCGCCAGTGTCAGCGTGTCCCCCTGACGGACGGTCACGTCGACGAGCTGAAGGTTTCCCTGTTTCCGCAGGTTCGACAGCTTTGTCGTGGGATCCAGCGCCGCTCGCACGATCGTGACCGGATGGGCGAGCATCTCCACCCGACGCTGGCGGACGGCCGCGGCGCCTGCGGGCTGTGGCTGCGGCGTGCCGGCCTGTGGCGCTGCCAGGAACCCGCCGCCGATGTTGTAGGCGACGTCGCCGTCGAGCGTCTCGTTGCTCCGATTGAGTCCGAGCTGCCCGGCTGTCGAGGCGAACTCGAAGTCCATCTTCAATCGCTGCTGCACGCGGGTGCGCCAGTTTTCGAGATCGGTGGTCCGCGTGTGCTCCAGCACCTTCTGCCACTTCTGCGGGGCGTCAGGGTCGCCGGTGATGTTCCCGCCGCCGTTGAAGTAGGCGAGTTCGCCGTAGCCGAGAATCTGCAGCGTTTTGAGTGCCAGCACACGATCGCGGCCGCCGAGTGCGTCCGCGGCGCGCCGCACGAGCTGCGCTTCCTGAGAGGGTCCCTGGCCGGCCAACCCAATCGCGAGAGGGACGGAAGCAATTGCCAGGACAAGAACGACGATCCTGTTGGACATCGCAGACTCCTTGAGAACGCAATGCGGCATAGCTTAACGGCAGATCGTCCGAGTGCCTGTCATCACGTGTACCGATATCCCGCATCGCATCCGCCGATATACGGCGCGCCGGCGCTCGTCGCACAATAACGGCATGCAGAACCCCCCTGTGGCCGGCCCGCACGTCCGGCGACGAGTGTTGGTCGTCGCGGCCATGTTCGCCATCGCTGGCACATCACTCCCACTGGGTGCTCAGTGGTTCAAGCATCCGAGCCCGGGGGCACCGCGTACCGCGAGCGGAGAGGTCGATCTGGCGGCGGCGACTCCGCGCCTCACCAACGGCAAGCCGGACCTGTCCGGCGTGTGGATGACGGCTGAACCGGCCTGCGTCATCCGTGGCGTGCTGCCTCTCGCCGAGCTCGTCAAACTGATTCCTCCGACGCGAAAATGTCCGCCCCGCACGGCCAGCTTCTCGCGGCAGAGCACCCACATTGGCATCGATATGCCAGGCGGGCTGCCGTATCAGCCATGGCTCAGGAAACTGGTCGATGAACGGGTCGCCAATCAGTCGATCGACGATCCGCATATCCGCTGCCTGCCCGACCTGTTCGTCCGTGCCTACGGGCTGCCGCACTACCTGAAGTTCATGCAGACGCCGGGTCTGCTGGTGATGCTGAACGAGTACAACGGCGTGTACCGTCAGGTGTTCACCGATGGCCGCCCGTTGCCGGTGGACCCGAATCCGTCATGGCAGGGCTATTCGTCGGCCACGTGGTCGGACGACACGCTGGTGATCGACACCATCGGATTTCGCGACGACGTGTGGCTCGATTGGGCCGGCAGCATGATTACGAGCGCCGGCAGGCTGCGCGAGCGAATCCGGCGGCCGGACTTCGGCCACCTCGAGATCGAGGTGACCGTCAACGATCCCAAAGCGTATACGCGCCCGTGGTCGGTGACCTTGCGGCAGCAGTTCGCGGCGGATACGGAGCTGATCGACGAGATCTGTGCGGAAGGGGAGAGGTTCGCAAAACAATTGAAGTAATGTCATCACGATTACCAGTTGAAGGGCAGTACGGCGGCGGCGAAGTGGTTCGTCGGTGCCGACTGCCGCTTGTGCACGGATCCGCTGTGGGCCGTCGGGAAGAATGGGATGCGGTAACGACCCCGTCAGATCCCACTCACCCACGTAACGAGGAGACAGCAACATGGCAGTCAGACACATGAGCGGGCTCACACTTGCGGCGGGGCTTGTCGTTGGCGCAAGCCTCGTCGTCGGCTCCGCCGCCGCGCAGAACGCGGCGCCGGCGGCCGACGCCACCGCCCGCATCCGGCCGGTGACGGCGAACCTGCGGGGCGCCCCGCCGACAGGACCGCACGCGGTAGTCATCGAGCACGATCAGGCGCTTGCCACGCACACGATCTATCGCCCGGCAGCGCTCGCGTCGATGAAGCATCCCGTCCTGGTATGGGGCGAGGGCGGCTGCGCGAAAGACGGCCTGCAGTTCCCTGAATTCCTCAACGAGATCGCGTCGCACGGCGTTGTCGTGATTGCCGATGGTCCTCCCGTCGCACGAACCGCACCGGGTGGCGGTGCCGCGCCCGGCGCAACTGCTGCGCCCGAGGCGCGTGCGGGTGGGGCGCCGCAGAGCGCAGGTGCCCGCGCGGGCGGCGGCCGTGGTGCGGGGCGCGGCAACATGACCGACGGCACGGCGCTGATTCAGGCCCTCGACTGGATCGCCAAAGAGGGAAACGACCCGGCGAGCCGCTTCTACCAGAAGGTCGAGACCAGCCGTGTGGCGGCAATGGGCATGTCGTGCGGCGGCTTGATGTCCTATGGTGCTTCCGCCGATCCACGCATCGCAACGGTCGGCATCTGGAACAGCGGACTGATTCAGCCGGACGAGAAGATCTTTGCCGGCCTGCACTCATCCGTGATCATCGTCACCGGCGGCGAGAGCGACATCGCGTATGCGAACGGCAAGCGTGATTTCGAAACGATGCCCGCGAAGATCCCGGTGTTCTACGGTGTGTATCCGTCCGTCGGGCATGGCGGGACCTACAACCAGGACAACGGCGGGCCGTACGGCGTTGCCGCAGTGGCGTGGCTGAAGTGGCAGCTGATGAACGACACAAGCGCAAGAGGGAAGGGCTACTTCGTTGGCCCTGGCTGTGGAATCTGCGGCGACTCGAACTGGCAGGTCGCGTCGCGCTCGCTCCAGTAGATCGAATTCCGAGCCACAGGGCGACGGAGGCACGAGGTCACCGACCCCTCGTCTCTTCGAGTCCCAGCACAGATGCCCACGACACCAACGCGGCTGACGTGATGTATACGGCCACCGCGTTCGACGAGCCGAATCGCTCATACAGGGCTGCGGCGATGAAAGGCGCCGGCGCGCCGCCGACGATCATGCCGAGCGTGCTCGGGGAGGCGCCGCTGTAGCGGAGCGATGCTGGAAACAGCTCCGTGAACAATGACGAAGTTCGCAAAGGAAACGTCCGAACCTCCATGCTGCTCGCATGGTCGGCCGGACTCGGGCCTGATGTTCGGATCCGGACCTGAATAGCGCTGAAGCTCGCCAGCACGTTTCTGCCATGAGCCGCCATCCACCGTGGCGGGCCTGCACGACCCGTCGTCGCCTGCCTGTTGACAATCAACGATGGACGCCCGTAGGCTCTGGCGCGTCTCGGCGACCCTGACTGACGCATTCGCACAGTTCTCAACGCGCGAGGTGTCCGGTTCGGTTGTCGACGACGCTGCTGAGGAGGTCCGACGATGAGGATGAAAATCCCGCTGCTGATCGCCGCCATGGCCGTCCTGGTGCAAGGCGCGTTCGCGCAACAGCCGGCCGCTCCGCCGGTCAGCCGGACACCCGCGGTGCGGTCGCCAGAAGTCCATCCCGATCGCCGCGTGACCTTTCGAATCTACGCGCCCAAGGCCACCGAGGTGACCGTGTCTGGCGAGTTCGAGGTCGGTGCGCCCGCACACAAGCTGACCAAGGACGCGCAGGGAATCTGGAGCGTCACGGTCGGGCCGTTCGAGCCGGAGATCTACGAGTACGATTTCATCGTCGACGGCGTGCAGATGCTCGACCCGCGCAACCCGGCGGTGAAGTACAACCGCGGCCCGGCGGCGATCTCCAGCCTTCTCGACATCGCGGGCAACGGTCCGCGCGCTTTCGACGTCAGGCCCGTCGCTCACGGCAAGGTCGACATCCGGTACTATGAGTCCAAGACGACACGACAGACGCGGCGTGTGCACGTCTACACGCCTCCCAATTACGAGCGGACCGGCTCCCGTCTGCCCGTTCTCTACTTGCTCCACGGGGCGGACGGCGACGACAGCGTGTGGACCGCCTTCGGGCGTGCGCACGTCATTCTGGACAACCTGATCGCGGACAAGACCGTCCCGCCGATGATCGTCGTGATGCCGAATGGCTATGCCTACGGCTGGGACTCAGGTGTGGCGGCCGACAAACAGCAGGCGGACTTCCAGAAGGATCTCATGGACGACCTCATCCCGTTCGTGCAGGCCAACTATCGCGCGTCGAGCGATCGGAAGGATCGCGCCCTGGCCGGCCTCTCACGCGGTGGCGGCCAGACGCTCAGCATCGGTCTGCGTCACCTGAATCTGTTCAGCCGCCTCGGCGTGTTCAGTGCGGGCAGCAACAATCCGCAGGAAGCGTTCAAGGACGTCGCGGCCAACGCCAGGAAGGTAGACGGGCAGCTTGATCTGCTGTGGATCGGGTGCGGCACCGATGACTTCGCGATGCCTGGCGCGAACCGCCTTGACGAGTTCCTCACCGCCAACGGCATCGCACATACATTCCGGAAGACCGAAGGGGAGCATACGTGGATCGTGTGGCGTCAGTATCTGAAGGAGCTCGCGCCGCTGCTGTGGAGTACGAAGCGTCCTTCCACGTTCTGAACCATGAACAAGCTCACTGGTCTGCTGGCATCCTTTGCGGTGGGTATCCTGGCAGCGGCCCCCGCCTTCAGCCACCACTCCTTCGCCATGTTCGACCTCACCCGGAGAGTCACAATTACGGGAGTGGTCGCCGAGGTCCAGTGGACCAACCCGCATGTGTGGGTCTACGTGGATGTGCCACGGAGTGAAGGACCGCCCGTACGCTGGGCGATCGAGTATACGAGCGTCAACCACCTGACCCGTCTGGGGATGACGAGAACCACGATCAAGCCGGGCGAGACGATCGAGTTCCAGGTGAACCCGTACGTCGACGGGACCACGGGCGGGCGCTTCCAGATCATGAAGCTGCCGAGCGGCCGGTTCTTCTGCGACGTCGGCGCCGTGCAGCAGTTCTGCGCCGAGAACAACAAATAGGAGAACGGGCCGTGATGACGTCTGCTTCGCGTGTGGGTGCGATCCTCTGCGTGGGCCTGGTGTGGAGCGTGGGCGCGCTGGCTCAGAACGCGAGACCGGTCCATCCGGCCAACTCCGGCACGGTCAGCTACGCGGCGCTGGACGCGCTTCCCGACTGGCGTGGTCTCTGGTTTCCGGCCATTGGCAAAGTCGGAGGCACTCAGCCGGTGCTGATCGGGGAAGCGCGCAAAACGTGGGAGGCGCATCAGGCGCGGCTGAAGGCCAATCCCCGCTATGAAGTGCCGGAAACCAGCGACAACTGCGAACCGGACGGCATGCCGTCGCTCATGACCTTTCCGTACAATCTGGAGATCCTGTTCACGCCCGGCAAGGTCACCATCGTCCAGGAGGCGCTGATGCAGGTGCGCCGCATCTTCACCGACGGCCGGCCGCTGCCCCCGCGCGAGGAGCTGGATCCGAACTACTTCGGGTATTCGGTGGGGCGCTGGGAGGGCCAGACGCTTGTCGTGACCACGATCGGGACAAAACCCGGGCAACGTCTGGGTATCGCGGGGATCGTCAACAGCGATCGACTGACGATCACCGAGCGCATCTTTCTGGATCCGGTGAATCGCGACCTGCTGCACCTGGAGTTCACCTTCGAGGACCCTGAGGTGCTGGCCGAGCCCTGGCGGCGGACTCACACCTTCCGCCGCGACCGCACCTGGGAACAGATCGAATACATCTGCGTCCAGAACAACCGTCACACGATCGACGACAAGGGGCAGACCGTGGTGCCCAGGATTGACTGAATCGTTCAGTCGCCGGTATCGCGCGCATGACCCTCAGCGGCGCGGCCGACATGCTGCCGCTGCGAGCTCCTCTGCCGCGAAGGGCGTTGAGATCCGTCTGCTCACCGCGTGAGGACGAAGGGATGTGAAGTCGACTTGCACGGCACGGAGGGTGCCCAGCTTTCGGGCTCATGCAGGTCAAAGCTCCCGTCCAGTGTTCCTGCGAGCATCTTGAAGGAAAGGCCGATGACCTTATTGAAACGTTGCTTCGCGTCTGTGGCGTCGCTGTGCATCATCACCGCGATCTCGTCCATTGACGCAGCTCAGGGCGGCGCAGCCGCCGCACAGCAGCCGCAAAGCACTGCGCAGGCAGGCGCCGGTCGAGGCGCGGGAGAGGGCCGCGGCGGCGGCGACGGCCGGGGAGCTCGAGGCGCGTTCATCCCTGAGCCCGTGCCGCCGGCGAGGAATTTTTCCACGTCGACTGAGCACTACGAGTACCTGCGCCAGCTTCACAAAGGCGGGACGAAGCACACGCATGAGTCGATCCCGAAGTGGGAGGGTTTGTGGTCTGCGGCGGGCAACACCTCGACGACGCTCTTCCTCAAGGGTGGTGGCCCCAATCTCGGAACCGGGGGTGAGATCGTTCCGGGCATTCTGACGCCGGCGTACGAGGCGGCGTTCAAGATGCGCCGGTCGCTCGGCGCCGAATACGACCGGCTCACGCGGTGCGAACCGGCCGGGTATCCGCGCTGGCTGCTCGAGCCGTACGTGCGCGAGTTCGTCAATACACCGAGGCAGTCGTGGTGGATGAACGACCTCGCAAACGACACGCGGCGCATCCACATCGACCAGGAGCACAAGAACATCGACGGTACGCACTCGCCGGAGGGAGACAGCGTCGGTTTCTGGGTCGGCGACATGCTCATCGTCCACACCGTGGACATCTACCCGAACGACTATTTCCGCGGACAGCCGCCGACGAGCAATCAGTTCGAGAGCGTCGAGGTCTGGCGCATGCTCACCATGGCGAACGGCGAGCCGCGGCTGACCGTCAATGTGACGTTTTACGATGCTCTGTCTCTCCAACGTCCAGTGACGGCCGTCTATACGTTCCGGCGGAACACGGAGCTGGAGGCGGCGGATTATCGAATTCGCCACTGGGAATGTGAGAGCAACGAGAACTCGTATCTCGTGTTGGACCCGAAGGGCAGACCCTCTACGCAGTTCCGTCTGCCCGGCGATCCAGGATTTGACGATGTGCGTGGTGTTGATCCGAATCGAAACCCCGATCTCCCGCGCGATCTGCCCGGGCAATCGCGCAGCCCCAACCCCGACGAGGTGCTGAAGTAGGAGAACATCGATGAAGAGATTCCGGATCGGTTTGGGTGCGGCGCTGGCCGCAGCGGTCACAACGCAGGTCGTTATGGCGCATCACAGTTTCAGCATGTTCGACAGCAATCGCGAAGAGGTGCTGGTCGGCGACGTCGTGCGGTGGACCTTCAACAGCCCGCACACCGTGCTGTATGTCAGGGACGTCAAAGGTACTGTGTGGGGGTTCGAGGGCGCCGCCCCGCCGGCGATCATCGGCCGTACGCCGAAGGTGGACGGCCTCACCTTTAAGCCGGGCGACCGCATCACAATGATCCACTGTCCGCTCCACGATGGCCGGTCGGGCGGCGCGATCGGCCTGATTGTCACGAAGGACGGCACCTGGTACAACCCCGCGGACGGCGGCTGCCGTGCGAACGAGGCGAACTGGCGCAAGTGGCTGGAAGCCGGCCACAAGTCGAAGGCGGAGGCTGACGCCGCCGCGAAGAAGTAGAAGCGCTGCGGACATTCATCGTTGGTCCCTTCCTCACCTTCGAGCCCCGCCTGTTCGAGCAGCGATATGCGCACGGATTTATCGTGTTGGATGGCCGCAGACGTGCAGGTCATGCGCCTTACCGCGTGCCGACGCCCGTCGACGCCGCAGCGCGCGATCCAGCGATCGTCGCGTAGACGGCCGCAACGTGCGCCTCGCGGATCGTGTCCCAGCGCTCGAATCCCTTGTAGGCATCGAGCGTCAGCGTCTTCTGGATCTCCGCCAGCGGGCGGCCCGCGGCGATGCCGGCGGCGACGCCCTTCGAGATGTCCAGCAGGTACTGCAGCGACTGCATGGCGTCCTTTTTGGTCCCCGACAACGCGTGACCGGTGAGCGCGTGCTCGAAGTCGAGCGCGGTGATCGTGGACAGCGCGTCGATCCACGAGCCGACCGTTGGCGCCAGTCCACCCGGAAGCCGCTTCACCTGCAGGATGTCGGCGCTGAACACGGCGCGCTCGTCGGGAAAATGCAGCACCGAGCTGTCGTCGGCGTGTGCGGCTCCCAGGTAGGTCATCGTCACACGTTTGCCGCCGAGCGTCACGGTGTGGCGATCGGTGTAGGTCACGGTCGGCGGAAGCACGTCGTTCACCGAGCCACGCGCGATCTCACCGCCGCCCAGCACATCGTCACGGTTGTAATCGTACAGGGCGAAGCGCTCACTGTACGCACCCGCCGCTTCGCTGCGCTCGACGAGCCCGTTCTTGTTGGCGTCCACCTTCACCGCGTCCGCCGGCAGCGGCGGATTGCCGGCCGGCGGCGCGAGCGCCGCCAGCATGTTGCGGTGACCGACGAATTCCGCGGTGTCCGCGAACACGATCCCGCCTGACGCGTGATCCCAATCGCGGTGCGTGTAGAGGACATAGCGGACCGGCACCTTGAAGCGCGCGGCGATCTCCGCCTTCAGCCAGCGCGCGAAGTCGCGGTTGATCGGGTCGCTCATGATCACGCCCTCGGGCGTGACGAGGAACACCGTGTAGTGATTGTTGTTCTGAGCGCGATAGAGCTGACCGGTCACGTTGACGATGCCGCGCTGCGGCGCGGCCGCCGGCTGCTGCGCCGAAACCCCGGCTGGCGGCACGAGCGAGCAGAAGACGAGGACGGCGCGAGCGAGGAATCGCATGGGGGGACCTCCAATCCCGGCCACGATTCTTGATCGGCTCGGCGCGCGCTCGCACCAATGCGTTATGGCACCCGGTTTCCGGGTTCGAAGAGAGTTCAGCAGGCA
>WUUC01199533.1_pt1 | contig 10193 bp, 6 predicted proteins | sample 6278441 | NCBI WGS metagenome assembly WUUC01 (sample SAMN13675441, study PRJNA597444) | soil metagenome | isolation source: soil | place: USA: Washington | collected 2017-10 | reverse complement strand
GCCACCTGGTAGGCGGCCTCGGCGGCGTCGAGGTCGGACTTGGGGATCAACTGCTCGTTGAAGAGGTTGGTCATGCGGTCACGGGTGAGCCGGGCCTGGTTCAGGCTCGCCGCGGCCTGTTTGACGACCGCGGTATCCACGGGAGAGACGACCGTGCTGGTCCTGCCAGGCTGTACGCCCAGCCGGGACCGCGCCTGATCCAGCAGGTTCTGCGCCTGGGAGACGCGCAGCTCGAACTCCGTCGGCACGAGGCGGGCGATGGGCTGGCCGCGCCGCACCCGGTCGCCGAGGTCCACCCCCACGGAAGCGATGCGGCCGCCGACCTTGAGGCCGAGCCGCGCCTGTTCGTCCGCCGCCAGTGTCCCCGCCACCGGCACGGTGCGGGCGAGCGTTTCGGTGGCAGCCTGCGCCACCCGCACGTCGCGTACCGGAAGACTTTCGGGTCCCGGCGCTCCCGCGCCACCCCGGCCCCCCCCGGGGCTCGGGCCACCGCCCTTGCCCGCGGCGGCGGCTTCGCGCTCTCCCTGGCCACAACCAGCGAGCGCCAGGGCCGCCCCCAACACCATCACGCCGATCCATCTGTTCGCCGACCTATTCGCCATCATCAGCATCTCCAACCTCTCCCCGGATTCATCCCTCAACAAAAGGGAACCAAGTACAAACGAATCAAATTGCCGAAAGTTGCGTGACAGAGTGATGGCGAACCGGCGTGGGCGTCGGTGACCCAGGTCGACTACCGGGCCTGCCCCTGCTTCGCCACCGCCTCCGCCGCCTTCCGCGCCGCCTCGGGATCCCCGAGGTAGTAGTGGCGCAGGGGCCGGAGCTCCCTGTCGAGCTCATAGACCAGGGGGATGCCGGTCGGGACGTTCAATCCCACGATCTCCTCCTCCGACACGCCGTCCAGGTGTTTGATCAGGGCCCGCAGGCTGTTGCCGTGCGCCGCGATCAACACCCGCTTGCCGGCGCTGATGTCCGGGACGATCGTCTCGTGCCAGTACGGGAGGAAGCGCGCCACCGTGTCTTTCAACGACTCGGCGAGCGGCAGCTCTGCCGGCGTGAGGTTGTCGTACCGCCGGTCGCGTCCGGGATAGCGCTCGTCGTCGGGAGCCAGGGGCGGTGGCGGGGTGTCGTAGCTGCGCCGCCAGACCAGAACCTGCTCGCCGCCGTACTTCGCGGCCGTCTCGGCCTTGTTGAGCCCCTGCAGGGACCCGTAGTGCCGTTCGTTCAACCGCCAGTGCCGATGGACCGGGAGCCACATCAGGTCCATGCCGTCCATCGTGATCCAGAGCGTCCGGATGGCCCGCTTCAGGAGCGACGTGTAGGCCACGTCGAACGTGTACCCCCCCTCCCGCAACAGCCGTGCCGCCTCGTGGGCCTCCTCGATCCCCCTGGGCGTGAGGTCCACGTCGGTCCAACCGGTGAAACGGTTCTCCAAATTCCACTGGCTCTCGCCGTGGCGTAACAAAACCAGCTTGATCGTCGCCTCTTCCATCGAGTGTCCCTCCTTCCAGCGTCCGAGGGGGAGGATATAACGGCACCCCCCGCGAAATCCTCCGATGCGTCCGTCTCTCAGCAGGAGAGATTCAGTCTGCGTCAAACCAACGGAGGCCGCCGATGAGTCAGCGTCAGTTCCAAGCCCTGGACATCAACACCTTCAAGCTGCTGGTCGAGCGATTCGACTTCCGGCGCAAGATCAACTCGGTCCATCTGCACCACACCTGGAGGCCGAACCACGCCCAGTACCGGGGGCACGACACCATCCTCGCCATGTGGCGCTTCCATACCCGGGACCAGGGGTGGAGCGACATCGCCCAGCACGTCAGCATCGCTCCCGACGGGACGATCTGGACCGGGCGCGACTGGAACCGGTCTCCGGCGAGCGCCAGCGGGTTCAATGGCAACTCCTCCTTCGGCCCCTTCATGATCGAGATGATCGGCGACTTCGACCGCGGCAGGGACCGCTTCGAGGGAGCCCAGAAGAGCGCGGCCCTGGAGGTGATCGCGGCGATCCAGAACCGCTTCGAACTGGAGGACAGGAGCCTGAAGTTCCACAACGCCCTGTCGTCCAAGACCTGCCCTGGCTCGGCGATTCCCTACGACGAGCTGATCAAGGAGCTCAAGCAGGTCCGGACCAAGGCGAGGGAGGCGGCGCCGCAGGCGGGAGCCCGGGGCGCGCGCCCGTTCGAGGACCGGATGCTGGAGATCCAGCGGGTGATCGAGGCGATGTCCGACGGTGGGCTCCGGGCGGTCGACCCGGCGGACGCCGAGGTCCCCGAGCCGGGTCCGGGGGCCGAGAGAGAGCGCCTACTCGATGCTTTCGAGGCGGCGGACGGCGAGGCGGAACGGGGTGGGGGAGGCAAGGTCCAGATCACCCCGCGCATGCTCGCCGACCTCGCCCCGCACATGGTCAACCTCAACCAGGGACGGTTCTCGCGTGCCGGCCGGGTGACGACCGACCCGGGTGACGTCGACGCGATCTTCGAGCAGCACCTGGTCACCGAGCTCGAGGTGGCGAAGCGGGAGAGGCGGCCGCTGCGTCTGGTCTTCTTCGCGCACGGCGGGCTGGTCTCCGAGGAGAGCGGCATCTCCGTGGCCCACAAGCACGTCTCGTGGTGGAAGGCCAACGGCGTCTACCCGATCTACTTCACCTGGGAGACCGGGCTGGTCGAGACGCTGCGCTCCTTCCTCCCCTTCGGCGGACAGCGCGACCTGGCGCAGGATCGAGGGATCTTCGATCCCCTCAAGGATGTCCTCGACGGGCAGATCGAGAGGCTGATCCACCTGCCGGGCGAGAAGGTCTGGAGCGGCATGAAGCGCTCGGCCGAGCAGTCGGTCGATCTCGACGGAGGGGGCGCACGGTACGTGGCCGGGAAGCTGGTGGAGTTCCTCGGCCGCCCCGAGACCGCTGGAGCGCAGATCGAGCTGCACGCCGTGGGGCACAGCGCCGGGTCGATCTTCCACTCCTGGTTCGTGCCGGCCGCCCTGAAGTCGGGCGCCCCCGCCTTCAAGAGCGCGCACTTCCTGGCGCCCGCGATCACGGTCGACGGTTTCGCGCAGCGCCTGGACGCGCTCCTGGGGAATGGCATCGACCACCTGACCATCTACACCATGAAGAAGGCTCTGGAGCTCGACGACAACTGCGGGAGGGTCTACAACAAATCCCTGCTCTACATGATCTATTTCGCGCTGGAGCCGAAGCGGGAGGAACCCATTCTGGGCCTGGAGGAATCGCTGCGCGGCAACCGCAGGCTCAAGGAGCGCTTCGGCCTCGACGGCCGGAAATCACCGCTCGGCGAGGTCGTCTGGTCCGAGTCGCCGTCCGAGACCGGGCTGAGCGCCAGCCGTTCGACCACCCATGGTGGCTTCGACGACGACGTGCCGACCATGGACAGCGTGCTGCGCCGCGTGCTGAATGTGAACGAAGCGGCGGCGATCCAGTCCTACGCGAAGTTCAGGCCCACTGGCAGCCGGGCGGCCGAGGCCGACCCCTGGATCGCACCCTCCGAACGCGAAGCCGAGCTCCAATTGCTGCTGCTGCCGTTCCCGAGAAACGGCGCACCCGCCCCGTCTCCCGCGGCTCCCCAGCCGGCGGGTTCGTCGTTTTCCTTCGCGAGCCCGTCCAACGGAGCAAAGGCCCACGGAGCAGGCAACGGAGCAGGTGGCAGTGGGGGAGGCGGCAGGCGCCGGGCGCTCTGCGTCGGCATCGACCGCTATCCCACGGCGCCGCTGGGGGGCTGCGTGGCGGACGCCCGGCTGTGGGCCCAGACCCTCGCGGCGCTCGGCTTCGAGAGCCCCGCGATGCTGCTCGACGAGCAGGCCTCGCGGACCGCGATCCTGGGTTCTCTGGACCGCATGGTCGGGGAGGGGAAGCCGGGTGACGTCCTGGTGTTCCAGTTCGCCGGCCATGGCACCCAGCTCCCGGACCTCGACGCGGACGAAAAGGACGATGCGCAGGACGAAGCCTTCTGCCCGATCGACTTCGCGAGCGGCGCCTTCCTGATCGACGACGACGTCGCCGAGGTGTTCTCCCGCATTCCGGACGGGGTCAACGTCACCTGCTTCATCGATTGCTGCCACTCGGGGACCATCACCCGCCTGGCCGCAGGCCGGCAGGGGTTGCCTTCCGATCCGACCGCCAGGGCGCGGTTCCTCAAGGCGACCCCCGCCATGGAGCAGGCGCACGCCAATTACCGCCGGCAGCGTGGGTTGCGGAAGAGCGGCGCCCGGACCTTGGAGGAGAGGCGGGAGGTCACCTTCTCCGCCTGCCAGTCGTTCCAGGTGGCCATGGAGTCACAGGGTCAGGGCGAGTTCACCCGGCGGGCCGTCCGTATCCTCGGTGCCGGCATTCAGGGGTTGACCCATGACGGTTTCCAGCAGCGGGTCGAGGCGGCCTTCGGCCCCGGCGGTCAGAAGCCGTTCCTGGATTGCGAAGACGAGATCCGGCACAGCGGCCTGTTGCAACCTCTGGCCGGGTCGCTCACCGGCGGCAGGTCCGTGAACGGCGGAGGTTCCCTGGGGCAGGGGCTCGCGGTTCCGTGCGCCAACGAGGCGATGGCCGATCTGTTGCGGACGCTGGCGAGAATGGTCTCGCCGGGAGCCTGAGCCATGGCTGACGAATCTGGTGTGCTTTCAGCATCCACTCCGGCTGCGAGCGCCGCTGTGGCCCAGAGCCGCGGCGCCGCGCCGGAGCCGGACGAGGTCGAGGTCGAGACCGAACCGGGGGTCTCCGTCCGCTTTCGGATCGGCGCCGGGGTCCGGCGCGCGGCCCGGGTGGCCCCCTACGAGCGCAAACCGGGGCACCCGATCTACCGGCCGTTGCAGATCTACGCGCTGGATGCCGCGGAATCGCGGCTGGACGGGGGAGTGGCGCTGGTCAACGTCCCCTACGAGCCCCTGGAACCCGGCCCCCGCGGCGCGCTCTTCGAGGTCGACACCCGGGACGGCGCACTTCAACTGGAGTACCAGAAGCTCGATCTCGACGACCCCGCGGTGCTGATCCGCAGCGGGCTCTCGCCCACGCCCTCCGATCCGCGCTTTCACCAGCAGATGGTCTACGCCGTCTGCAGCCTGGTCTACGCGTCGTTCAAGAGCGCCCTGGGCCGTGACATCGCCTGGGGCTTCGACCGTGCGCAGGGAGAGCAGGTCCGCCTGCGGCTCCGCCCCTTCGGATTGGAGGAGAAGAACGCCTTCTACGACGAACGGGCCGGGGAGCTCAGCTTCGGCTACTACCGTGCCTCGGCGGAGGTCCACGGCCGCAATCTGCCGAAGGGCTTCGTGTTCACCGCGCTGTCGCACGACATCGTGGCGCACGAGGTCACCCACGCCCTGCTCGACGGCCTGCGCTCGCATTTCGACCTGCCGATCGGTCCGGACGTGCTCGCCTTCCACGAGGCGTTCGCCGACCTGGTCGCGATCTTCCAACACTTCAGCTACAAGGAGGTCGTCCTCGCCGCCTTCCGCAAGTCGCGAGGGCAGCTGATCAATGCCGACCTGCTGACCGGCCTCGCCCGTCAGTTCGGGCACACCACCGGCTCGGACCGTCCGTTGCGCAGCGCCATCGACGAGGTGGACGTAAAGGTTTATGATCCGGCGCTCGAGCCGCACGATCTGGGATCGGTGCTGGTGAGCGCCGTATTCGATGCGTTCGACACGGTGTTCAAACGGAAAACCGAGCGGTACGTGCGTCTGGCGACCGGAGGCTCCGGGGTGCTGCCGGCAGGCGAGCTGTCGGCCGATCTCCAGGCGGTGCTCGCGGCGGAGGCGAGCCGGCTGGCCAGCCAGTTCCTGGCGATCTGCATCCGCGCGATCGATTATTGCCCCCCGGTCGGGCTGGAATTCGGCCACTTCCTGCGCGCGGTGGTCACCGCGGACCACGACCTGGTGCCGGATGATCCCTGGGGGTACCGCGAAGCCTGGATCGACGCCTTCGCCAGGCGCCGCATCTATCCGGCGAGTGTCAGGACGCTCTCCGAGGATTCGCTGCGCTGGAGTGGTCCGTCGCGCGAGCTGCCGCTGATCGACGATCTCAACTTCGCCGAGCTGCAATTCAAGGGAGATCCCGGCCGTCCCGCCGGCCTGGATGAGCTGCGCCGGCAGGCGAGGGCGCTCGGCCGGTTCATCTGTCACCGCGACCGGCTGGCCGAGTTCGGACTGATGGAGCCCGATGATTCGATCGACCGCCCCTGCATCGAGTCGATCCGCTCCTCGCGCCGCGTGGGGCCGGACGGCCAGATCGTTTTCGACCTGGTCGCCGAGGTGACGCAGCGGCGGACCATCGACAGTCCTGAGGGGAGCTTCGATCTCTACGGCGGCTCGACCGTGATTTTGGGTCCGGACGGCGAGATCCGCTATGTGATCCGCAAGTCGATCGGGCAGGAAGAGCGAGTGGAGGAGCAACTCGCCTACATGACTGGCCCGGGCCGGGCCTACTGGCAGTCTCAGCAAGGGAGACTGGTGCCTGCCGAGAAGATGTTCCGGTTGTTGCATCGGGAGTAGCCTGCGCGGACGCCGCGCAAAACCTTGCGTCGGTTCGAGAGGAAATTCGCCGTTCCAGTCCGTCCAGACTGGTGAGTCCGAATTTCTCGACAGGAGCCGACCATGGTACACACAGATCCGATCGCGCTGCCACCGACCGTCACACCCGAACCACAGGAGAAGCCGGCGTCCCGGGATCCCGTGCCGCTGTGGGTGGCCATCCTGGCCATCGCAGGTTTCGGTGTTTTCGTCGCGTTCCTGCTGACCAGGCTGGGACTGGACGATCTGCAATGGACCCGTGCCACCTATCTGCTGAATGGCGTGGAGGCGATCGCCTTCGCGGCGGCGGGTTTTCTGTTCGGCCGTGAGGTCCAACGCGGCCGCGCGGAAAGCGCCGAACGGCGGGCGGAGAACGCCGAGGCAGTCGCCGTGGAGAATCAGGAGGACGCCACCAAGGGTCGTTCTCTCGCGACCATGGTCAAGGCGACGGCGGCCGTGGAACGCAGACCCTTCGATGCCACGGAGGGTGCGACCTTCTCCCGCGGTACCGCCACGGGAGCGGACATGTCCGCTCTTGTCCGCGCCGCGGAAGGACTCTTCCCCGATGCCGGCAGGTAGTCGCTTTACGACCTTGCTGAAGCTCTGGCCCGAGGAAGTCTAGTCGAACGTGCAACCCGGAGCCGGTCAGGAGTAGGCGACCGGCTTCGGGTGAGTGGATGGATGACTCGTGGTTTTGGCAGCCGCCCAGGATCAGAAACCGCAGCCGTTGGACGGCGGCACGTCGGCCGGGATGTCACTGCCGGACAGGGTCCTCCAGCGCAGTGAGAAATCGATGACATTGCCGTTGGGTGGGAAGAGCATCGCGTTCTCGATCCGGTCGACCGCTCCCGGGGTCAGGCGCGAGGCCCACAGCCTGCCCGCCTGGCACTCCGCGACAGGGCTGCCGATCAGCACGCCGACCAGTTGGCGCTGGCCCGCGATGAAGACGTAGACGGGGGAGCCGCTCTGGCCGCCCACGCCATCATTGGTGAGGAAGAAGAGCCCCTTCTCCCCGCCGCCCTGCCAGGTGAGAGGCGTGTTGATGAAATCGTTGGCGGAGCCGGTCTGCCAGACCGTACCGACGTTCTTGTCGCCCGGATAGCCGATCGAGAACGGGGTCAGGTTCTGCACCGTCGCCCACGACTGGTACGAGAAACTCATCGGCACCGCGCCCGGAATCGGGCTCGCGAGCTCGACGATCGCGTAGTCGAGCGCCTTGTTGGCGGTCGAGGCGCTGCCGTTGTCGTAGTTCGCGGGCACAAAGACGCGCACCGCGTGATGATCGCCGAATGGCCGGCTGCACGGCCCGGCGTTGAACTGCGCCAAGCGAAAGCGGATCGGACCCGAACGGAACGTGTTGTTGCCGTTGAGGACGCAGTGCGCGGCGGTCAGCACGTGCTTCGGCCCGATCAGGGTGCCCGTGCAGCCCGGCGCTCCGGACAGGTCGAGCCGGCCGACGTGGCGCCAGGGGCCGGCCGGCGAGAAGGCGTCGTCCGCCTCGGTCGGCCCCTGCGTCCGGTTGTCACAGCCGATGATCTGGGTCGAGGCCGAGCACTGGGACAGACAGGCCACCACGACCTGGGCTTCCGCTGGCGCGGCGAGAGCGAGGAGAGTGGCGAAGGCGAGGTGAGAGGACCAGTGGCTGAGTCCACGTATATTCATGATCAGTCTCCTTGGATCTGGTTTTCGGTAGCGTTCATCCGCTTCGGTCGGTGCTCTGTCCGTTATCTCAGGGATTGCAGTACGCGCTTGGATAGCCGCTGCGTACGGCGTCGATGAAGTCGTACACGAGGTTGCGGATCTTGACGCCGCGGTTCTCGACGCCGGTGAAGGGACCTTGGTGGACGCCGACGACCTGGCGGTTGCCACCGTTGAAGTCGTAGATCGGTGATCCGCTGTGGCCACCGGTCGTGTCGTGCTGATAGTAGAGGTGCGAGGCGTCGGTTCTCGTGACCGTTTCGCTCATGCCGTACAGGGAGCCGCCGCAGTTGTCGTCGCCGCGGGGTGAGGCCGTGCAGTTCTGGTTCTCCCCGGGATAGCCGAAATTCCACATTTCGGAGGCGGCCAGGCTGTTGTCGACGCGGTAACCGAACCAGCCGAGGTCGCAACTGCTCTGGTTGTCGTGGAGCACGAGGATGGCGAAGTCGCGGGTGGCCCAGCCGTCGTCGACGAACTTCGGATCGAAGGCATACCAGATGACGTTCTTGTAGTGGTTCGGCGACGGATCGCCGCCGGTCATCGTCTTGTCCAGGCCGTCACCCCCCGGCCACCAGTCGCTCGGCATCAGGCTGGCGACGCCTCCGCCTTGAGCAAAGACGCAGTGCGCGGCGGTCAGCAGGATGCGCTCACCGATCTTCGTCGCCGTGCAGGAGACCGGCGGGATGTTGGCAAGGTTCGAGGCGTCAGGCACCAGGACGCCGAGCGCCCGCCAGGGGTACGCCGTCATGTCGAAGCCGGTGACGGCGCTACGCAGAATCCGGTTGTCGACACCGCCCAGGACATCCTTCCCGGTGATCTGTTTGATCCCTTCCGATGGGACCTCCATGAGCTCGCCGGCCCCCTCGACGCCGACGCCCGGATTGCCTTCGGCGCCGCGGAGCCTGGACGATCCGCTCGCGCTGCGGAGCCCCGCCAGGCGCTCATCGAGGTTGCGTGGTTTGTAGCCCCACTTCTCGCCGGCCTCGTTGACGAAGACAGCCGCAATCTCCTGATCGCGGAGCGACCGAGACCGTGCTTCGGCGGCGCTCGGCTTCCTGGGCTTCTCCGTCTTCAGCCGCGCGAAATGGTCCATCCGCTGCTTGGCGTCGGCGATCGGCATGTAGCCGAGGAAGACGTATTCCGAATCCGCGGGGTCCGCGGACAGCGATCGCGGCACCGTGGGCGCCTCACCGGTCCGCTCGAAAGCGGCGCGGCGCTCGGCGAAGAACTTCTTGTCTTCGAGGTCCTGGGCTGCAAGCCCGCTTCCGGAGCACAGGAGCAAGAGAGTCAGGGCGATGGTCGATTTGCGAGAGATCATGATCCGTCTCCTTGGATTTTTACTGCTTGTCATGTGACGGCGCACCGTGCGCTGCGGCCTGGATAGGGCAGCTTCGGTGCCAGCCGTCCGCTGACCCGTGGAGTGAGGTGGAAGAGCTTGAAACGAAAGGGAAAAGGAGGGACCACCGCCGGTGGAACCGCGGCGGCGGTGGGTCTATCCGATCGGTGAGACCCTATCGGAGGAGATTGGAACGCAGCGGTTTTCTAGCCGTCGATCTCGTCCCGCAACCCCATGTTGCTGATCAGGCGGTGCAGATAGTTGGGGTGCAGCCCGAGGAGCTCCGCCGCTTTCGTGATGTTGCCGCCGGACTGCTCGACGGCGCCGAGGATCAATCGCTTCTTCGTCTCGTTGACCGTCTCATGGAAGCGGGTGACGGGGAACTTTCCGGGAGGCGCTTCGAGCACCGTTTCCGGCAGGTCTTCGGGACGGATCAGATCCCCCTCCCCGAGCACCACCGCCCGTTCGATGGCGTTGGACAGCTCGCGGACGTTCCCCGGCCAGGAGTAGCGTTCGAGGCAGGCCCGGGCCTCGGGGGTGAAGCCGGCGACCCGGCGGCCGAGCCGGGGACCGAAGCGCGCGGCGAAGTGGCTGGCGAGGAGGGGGAGGTCCTCGCGCCGCTCGCGCAGTGGGGGCAGGGCGAAAG
>WUUC01171477.1_pt1 | contig 10195 bp, 7 predicted proteins | sample 6278441 | NCBI WGS metagenome assembly WUUC01 (sample SAMN13675441, study PRJNA597444) | soil metagenome | isolation source: soil | place: USA: Washington | collected 2017-10 | reverse complement strand
TCTCGTCTCCGCAGCCGCCCGGCGGCTCGGCATTCAGGCCACGAGCAGCGCGGTCTCCGCGCGGGTGTCGTCGGTGATCGAGGCGGAGATCGCGCGGGGTGGGTTGGGGGTGGAGGGGGATGTGGTGCGGCTCACTTCGTGAGGACGACGAACGGCGTATTCGCTTCGATCGTGCGTCCTTCGAAATCGATGGACACGCGTCCCTTCGGCGTTTCGATGGAGATGTCGCGTTTCCCGTCATGGTTGCGGTCGACGATCTCGATGCTTTCGATCGGTGTCTGGATGTAGCCGTACCAGATTTGCGTGCCGTAGTGCAGCTTGCCGAGGTACGGCGGGGCTTCGCCTTCGACCTTGTCGGGATCGAGGAGGAAGACGGTGCTGCAGTTGCCGCAGAGGGCGCGGTTCGTGCCGGTGACGACGATCTTGGGCTCGTGGCGCCTGGTCGGCGCACCGATGAGGATGTGCTCGAGGCGGTCGGGATGCGCGTACGCACCGACCAGCCTTCCGTCGGGATCGAAGAGCGAGACGCGCGAGGACGGCGAGCCGTTCGTGTCGACCGACAGCGCGGCGATCTGCCGTTTCTTTCGATACAGCTCGCTGATGGCGTACTTCGACAGCGTGAGCGTGCCGGCGCCGGAATAGTTGGGTGGTGCATCCGTGTCGTCGGTCCACCAGAGGTCGCCGTTGGGACGCAGCACAGCGAGCTTTCCCGCAACGGCGACGACGACTTCCTTCGCGGTGTCGCCATCGAGATCCGCGACGTCGGCCTGCGCGACGCGGCCGCTGATGGTGCTGTTCCAGAGCTGCAGTCCCTTGCCGTCGTACGCGGTGATCGACCGCTCTTCCCAGGCCACGCGTTGCGGGAGGAAGGGAGGCCGCTCCTTCTCGCAGCGCGCCAGCGGCATGGAGCCGTTCGCTCCGTCAGTCATCAGCCGAATCGCGGTGAGCGCCGTCGGATCACGATGCTTCACCAGCCATGGTTTGAGGCGTTTGTCGACGTATTGCGCGAGGTGGTCGACGGTGACGTATCCGCGGCTGTCCTTGTCCGCCCGGCACTGTAGGCCGGCGAGAACGGCTCCGGTGAACGCGCCGTTGCGAAGGTCCGCCCGTTCCCAGGCGATGTCGCCCGAGATCGTCATGACCACTTGCCCGGCGGTCTGCGTCAGCGCTGCGACGAACGGAAACGGCAGCGATGGCGCACGGGAGCCGCGCGTGTTGCGGCAGGCATCGAAGAAGAGCAGCGATCGCGGTGCACGTGCGGCGACGTTCATGATCCGTGCTGTCGGAATCGAGGTCCCGGCGTCTCCGTAAGTGGAGGACGACGCCAGTACGTACGACGCGCCGTCGATGCTGAAGCCGTGCGTCGCGAACGAGACGATGAAGATGCCGCCGCTGCCGACGCTCTTGGCCTGACTCTCGAGCGAAGTCTCGATCGTTTCTTTTGTGGCGTTGGTGACGTGCGCGCCGGCGTGCGTCAGCTGCTCCAGTTGTCTCCTGGATTCCGCCTTTTGCGGCGTGCCCTCGATCGCAAGGATGACGCGCTTCGGCGCGACGAGACCGACGTGCGGATCGAGCGCGAAGACCCAGGCGAGATTAATCGCGTCATCGACCGGATAACGCACCTCGCCGAGACCGGGCGAATTCACGAAAACCCGGCTCCCGACGAACAGCGCCGCGGACTGTTCCGGCGCGAACGTCGACGGTATGTTTCCCGCCGGCGGCGACAGCAGGCGCACGCCGCGGCCGAGGGCGACGGTGAGCAGCACGGCACTCAGGATTTTCAATGGACGCATTGTCGGTCATGTGGCCCCCTCCCGCGGGACCCATCCAGCGAGGATCGAACTTGCGGACAGATCCTCGAACGGGAGAGAGCCACTCCCAGAGACACGGTTCGGGCGATTCAGTGGCGTCGCGGCCGCACGGAGCGGAAAACCGCCCGCTCGATCGTCCACTCCGAGGAGGCCAGGAGTCCTGCACGGATCCCTTCCCACGTCAGCACCCACGGATTCGGCAGCGGCTCGTCGGTGATCAGGAGAACGTACGTGTCGATGCCGTACGGCGGTCCGACGGCGAACTTCGTGAGCTCCGGCGCGCCGCCGGTGACGTCGTTCTCGACCGAGCCGTCGCGCGGAAAGAGGAGCGTGCCCGTGCCGTCGCTGTCGATCACGAATGCGTAGACGAAGCGGCGGCCCGCGGCGCGTACGCGCGTCGGCACCAGGGCGAGCGTGTAGTGTTCGCCGCCCGTCAGGGTGTTGCCGGTGACCGCGGTGCCGTCGGCGCGCTCGAGCACCATGCGGTACGGCGGGCGGACGCCGGGCGGCGACTCGAGCAGGAGCCAGGCGTGGATGCGGCGGAGCCGGATCACCGACTCGCGCAGCTTCGCGGCGGAGGTGGTCCAAGCCGTGCGGGGGGGGAGAGCACTGCCGGCGTCATCGGCGCGCGTCGCCGCCGGTCGCACCCAGGCATAGGACAACTCGCCGGCGCTGAAGCGTCCCACGAGGACGTAGTCCGCATCCTCGGCGCGTGCCGCGGCTGCGATGCCGTCCGCCGACAGTTCCTTCAGCGCCGGTGGAGGGAACTGCACGAACACGGACGACCGGCGCGGGAGCTTTGCGATCGCGTTCTCCGCATCCTGCCAGCGAAACACGTGCGACGGAGTGGTCTCGGTCGGATCGGCAATCCAGCGGACGCCACGTTTCGCGGACAGAGTTGCGAGACGCTGCCCGAGTTGCCGGAAATCGCCCGCGGCGTGCGGGATCCAGACGCGCATCGGCCGCACCGGAGCGAGGCTCCAGGTGACGACTTCCAGCAGTGCGCCGCTGCGGATCGACGGCGGCAGGGCCCCGCGGCCGATGATCCGTGCCTCGGCACGTGCGAGCCCCTCGATCGCGGTGACGGCCAGCCGCGGAGATGATGAGTCGCCGGCCACGCGCAGCTCGGTCCCGGGCGACAATCCGTTCGCCCAGCCGCCATGCAGTCGCACCGTGCCGTCGCGGAAGACGTCAGCCACGCCGATGACGGTGCGGCCGCCGCGCTGGTCGGTGCGCAGGCCGAGGAACGGCGCGCTACGCGCCTGCGGCGTGCCGGCGAGGACGGGACTCTGGTGCGCCACATCGGCACGCATGCGCGCGGCGGCACGCGCGAACGTCTCCTCCGCCGCCTCACCGGCGGCCGCGTCGCGCAACGCGCGTATCCACGCCAGCGAAAACGCGCCGTGCATCTTCCCCTGGGCGTCGGCCTTTTCCTGGGCGTTGTCGAAGTCCTGCGCCGCGGCGATCACGAGCGCGCCGCGGCGCTCCGGACGCGGCCCGTAATCGGCGCCGTCGCGCACATCACGCAGGTCTGCTTTGACGCGGCGCACGGGTGCGGGTGAGGGAAAGCCGCGCGCGCCGGAGCCGCTGTGGCAGGCGTCGAGGAGCACGGTCAGGCGCGCGCCGCGGTCGAGGACGCGGTTGAACAGGCGGCGCAGTTCTTTGTCGCGGATGTCGGGCGCGCCGAGGCGGGAGTCGGCTGGGATGAACGATTCGTCCAGACCGTCCGGCTCGTCCGAGCGCGAGTTGCGCACCTGCGAGCCGTGGCCGGCGAAGTAGAAGAACACCACGTCGTCCTTTGCCGCCGGCGCGACGAGCTGTCGCTCGATCGCCTGCAGGATCGCGGCGCGGGTCGCGTTCTGGTCGGTCAGCGTGACGATGTCGCGCTGCTGAAACCCGTAGACCGCGATCAGCATCTCCTGCAGGAGCTTCGCGTCGTTGATTGCCCCGTACAGGTCGGGCCAGTCGCGGCCCGGTGCGGCCGCTTGCGCATTCGCGCGAATGGCGGACGCGCTGTAGTCGTTGATGCCGATCAGCAGCGCGCGTTTGCGGCCCTGCGCGCCCGTGTCGAGCGCACAGAGGCAGAGCAGCACGGCCAGAGCGCGGTGGATCATCGGCATGGCGTGAGTCCGTGCGGATCTTCGTCGCGAAGATCACCGTAATGGAAGACGCGGTTCGTGGAGTCCTTGTACACGACGCCGCGGAAACCATCTTCCGCGGAGAACGCGTTCAGGCCGCGGCCGTCGAGGGCGTAGGGGCCGGTGCCGTGATGCATGGCCTCGGCCATCGACTCGTCGAGCACGATCGACGTCTCGACGAGCAGCACCCGGCAATCGCGGCCCGCGGCGCTGGCGCGGACGTTCCAGGTCTTGAAATCGGAATCGGAGTACCTGCGGGTCAACGCGCTCGCGTTGGCGACCTGCACGTCCGGCACGGCGCGGCAGGCGAACAGGAGAATCACGACGGTCGTCATTCCAAGGTGCGACATGAGCCCTCCGTCGAAGGAGCGGCGGGCCTCTCGCCCGCCGCTCGCACGATTCACTGCATTACGGGAGCGGGATGCCCGTCGGCGGGCAGAGCTTGTAGTCGTCGATCGTCCGCCCGGCGTTGATCCGCAGGCGGTTGAGCAGTTCGGAGTAGAGCTGTTCCTGCGGGTGGATGCTGCTCCACGATACGGTCGGGTACGCGACGCCCGCGGGCGCCCCGGTGAACGGGACCAGCCGGTTCGCGTCGGCGACCGCGTTCTGCGCCAGGTCGTAATAGACCTCGAAGTGCGTGCCCGCGGCCGGCGTCTCGGGAGTCGTCGCGGGCGGCGTGTACGGCGGGAGGTTGATCATCGCGATCTCGACCTTGCCGTTGGAGTCGGGCGAGAGCGTCATGGTGCGTCCGGTGCTCCCGTCGAACTTCTCTTCGACGAGCTGAATGTCACTGCCGTTCACGACGATGTCCGCGGCCACCCACGCGGCCACGGCCTGCGAGTACGGCGACGCGCTGCCCGATCCATCGGCGCGCTTGAAGTGCACGGGCTTGACGTTCGTGCCGGTCCGCGCGATCGAGTAGGTGAACACTTTCCCGCTGCGCAGACGGAAGCGGCCGGCGATCAGTCCCGCGGGCGGGTTCGGTCCGAGGACGGCGGAGTTGATGGTGAAGCCGCCGTGCGTGATCTGCTTGAGATTCGCGATCCAGCTCAGGTCCTGGCGTGCCTCGGCCGTCGTGGGGACGATGGCGGTGCCGCGCGTGTCGTTCACCAGCGCGAGCGGCGGAAGATCGGCCGCGGCCGCGCTCCCTTTCCGCAGACCAAGCGAGGAGCCGGCGAGTTTCCACGCGCCGCCGCCGGAGACGGCGTAGCCGAAGGAGTCGAGCGCCACGGCGTCGCTCTTGTCGCCCCAGAAGATGCGCGCGATCTCGAGGTCCTGGGTGGGGCACTGGCCGCTGCAGTTGCCGGCGCGGGCGAGAACGACGGGGATGTGAACGGGAAGGGACGTGCCGTCGGAGATCTGATGGACGTGATCGGCGTTGAGGAGCAGGACGTCGAGTTGCGTTCCGTCCTCGTTCGGCACGAGCGCGATCAGCCCGCTGAAGAGAATGCGTACGAGAAAATTCATGGTGGTTCCTCCTTCTTTGCTGTGGCGCCGTACGGCGAGGTCGCGTGACCGATCACCTGATAGGGCGCCCAGGTCATCGCCTCCCTTTTGCCGAGCAGCGCGAGCTGTGCTTCGCGAAGAGCAACCGCTGCATCGCTGCCGGGCTTTTGGAAGTGCCGATGAAAGGACACGAGAACCTCCTGTGCAGTGGCGTCGTGGACGTTCCACAACGTCCCCAGGACCGCGGGAACACCTGCAGTGACGATGGGCCGCACCAGCGGGCCCACGCCTTCCGGCCCCACCGGTGCACCGCCCACGCTGCTGCATGCGGCGAGGATGACCAGACGCGTGCGATCGAGCTTCGCTCTGCGCAGAAGCTCCTGCGCCTCCAGGGTGCCGTCGTCGACGCCCTTTGTCGGCGCCATGAGCAGCACCGACTTGAACGGCGCCTCGGCGTTCACGACGGCATGCGCGGCGAGATGGACGATGGCCTTGTGACGTGCGAGCTCGAGGAACTTGCCGATGGTGGCTTTCTCGCCGGTGAGCAATTCGGATTCGTCCGGATGCAGCGCGTGGATGTCGCGGACCTCTTGTTCCGCGAACGTCAGAGAGGTCATGTCGCGCGCGACGGACAGATGTTTCTCGAACGCCGGATTTCCGACGAGGAGCGTGGATGGATCGCGCGGCATTTCCTGATCGCGCATCGATGAGAAGACGTACAGCAGCGCGCTGCCATGGACTTCGAGAACGGCCTGCTCGATGAGGAACCGGCCTTTGGACGACTCGCGGAACGCGGCGAAGGGAAGTCCCTGCATGACGCGATCGGGGACGACGACCAGCCGCGGCACTCCATTGCCGTGCTGCTCGCGGACCACGGACAGCGCTTTGGCGACCAGTCCTTTGTACGGTGCGATCAGGTTCTTCTCGAATTCTCTCGCGGCGCGCTCGACCACGGCGTCCTGCAGCTCCCGCGTCCAGCGCTCCACGTCGGCACGTGTGGCGGGTTGGCGGACGAGGCGCATGCCGTCGTGCCAGATCACCCACGTGAGCGTCTCGTCGTCTAGAACGCTGTATTCGAGGATGTACGTGCCGGGCCGCAGCCGCGCCTGAATGTTCTCGATGCGGGGCAGCGTTCCGATCCGCCGGAAGTCGGCGGGCGTATGTGGGAGCCGGAGGATGCGTTGCAATGGCTCGAATCCGCGCGCGCGTTCGGCGTATTGAAATGCCGTATGGGGTTCGCCTTCGTCGACATAGTGACGGATCAGCAGCGCATAGGTGGCTTCGAAGCGCGAGAAATAGCCACTCCATATGGGCTCACCCGCGCCGCGGTCGTCATGGACGATTTGCTGTTCTTCGGTATTCAAAACGCCTACGGTTCTGCGGAGGTCTTCTAGCGCGGCCTTGCGATCGCCGAGCTTGCGGTATGCCTCGGCGCGCTGTGCGTAAAGGTGGGCGAGGTCGTTCCGCCACTTCGGGGGCGCGAGCCGGATCGCTCGACTGAATTGGTCGACGGCCAGCGCCGGCGAGCGCTCCAGGAGCCGCTGGCCCTGTATCTCTGCAAACCGCGCATCGTCACGGAGCCGGAAATCCGGCTCCTCGGCTCGATAAAGACGAGTTGCATCGATCAGGTGAGCCGTTGCCTCCGCACTCCTATCCAGTTCGATCGCGGCTTCGGCCAGATTCTGCAACGCGGTGCTGAGGCGCGCTTCGACATGCTTCAGCGCCATCGTGTCGGCGGGCGACGTTTGCTGCAACTCGCGGCGCGCGTAGTCGACGGCAAACTGACGGTAATGCAGTGCGACGTCAGAATGACCGAGGGCCGAGACCGCCCGCGCGCTCTCACCGACGAGCGTCTGGAACTCCTTGGGCATGCCGATGAGGCGCTGCTGTTGAAAGACTGACAATAACTCCTGCCATGCGAGGTCGGCTCGTCCCAGCGCCGTCAGCACGCCTGCATGCCGCATGCGCACGGACAGCTCGCCCTCGACGTCGCGTAAGTGCTGATATTGCTTTTGGGCCTCGTCATATTGTTCCAGCGCGTCGAGGAGATCGCTCTCCATGGACATGATCCACGCACGGATCCACGTAATGCGCGGAAGAAAAGTCGTGTAGCCGGCGGTGCGTACGTCGCGTTCGAGCGCGTCGAGAGCCGGACGGTTGCGCGAAGCCGTGATGTGTCCCAGTCGCGCAGCAAATCGGAACGGACTCCGAGCGCCTGCCAATGCCCGCTCCGCCACACTGAAAGCGTCCGCACTGATCTTGAAGGCAAGCTCCAACCGCCGCGCTTCCGCGAATTTCAAATGCCCGCTCCGCAAATCATTGGTCGGCCCTTCGCGGATTGCGTCGATTGTGTCGTTGAAATACGGATCCTCGAGTCGCGCCGACAGTTCGGCAGCGAGGAATGCTGCCTGTGTCAGCTCTTCCTCGGCACCGGATTCGGCCCAGCGTGGGAGAACAACCATTTCAAAGTGCCGTTGTGCGGCCGCGGGATAGTTCTGAACGATCTTCTTCACGGCCACCGCATTGCGCGCGCGCAATGCCGCATCGAGTTGCGGCTGGATCTGCTGTCGCCACTGGTCGATGGCGTTGCTACTCAGTTTCCGATGCAGATTGTCGGCGCGTCGCCGTGCCTCGATGGTCCAGGGCGAGGCCGCTGTCAGTGAGCGGTACGAGGACAATGCCTCGTCGTACAACCCCATCGCCTCCTGAATCAGGGCGCGATTGAAATGCGCCGCCGGATGCCGCGGGCTACGGCGGACCGCCTCGTCCGCGAGATCCAGTGCGAGCAGATAATCGCGCGGCTGGTCGTGCGTCTTCGCCCGGAGGTAGTGCGCCCCGGCCAGATCGCTGAACGTGTAGGCGTCGGTGCCGGTGAACCGCTTCAGCGTTTCGATCGCGTCGTCGATGCAGCGGAGGTCGGTGGTCAGGACGCGCAGCGCGTCTTTCTGTGTGCGGACGGCCGTCGGACACTGGCCGGGCGGACGCACCGGAGCGGGAACGTTCCCGTCGTAGATCATCCCCGTCAGCCATGGCTCCACCGCGCGACGCCACCGGCCGCTCACTGTGGTGTCTTCCTCTTTACAAGAAGCGCCGAGGGTGCAGACGATGATGGCCATGACGACGCGCAGTTTCATGTTGCTCATAAGATACGCGGTTCCTGAAGGCGGGATCGAACGATGACGAATCAAAAACGGGGCGGGCCCGCGGATGACGAGCGATTCGAGTCGATCTATCGCCAGTACTACGCGCGCGTCTGGCGGTTCTACCGCAGGAACAGCGTCGCCGACGACGAGGCGCACGATCTGGCGCAGGACACGTTCAAGCGGCTCTACGAGCACCTGAGCGACATCCGCAGCGCCGATCCATGGCCGTTCGTGAAGAAGGTCGCGCACAACGTGCTGCTGAACCGCGTCCGCGCCAGGATGACGCACATGCGGAACGCGAGAACCGTCGACATCGACGACCCGGACACGCATCACGAGCTGCCTCGGACGCCGGAGCCAGACTACGCGGAGCGAGAGCAGGCGGCCCGGCGGCAGGAGCGTCTCTACCGCGAGATCGACGGGCTCACGGAGGCGCAGAAACAGGTGCTTTTGCTGCAATTGCAGGAAGACAAGTCATACGAGGAAATCGCCGCGGACCTGCGCATTACGATGAACGCGGTGAAATCGCGGCGCCGCGACGCGCTGCGGGAGTTGAAGTCCCGAATGAGGGCTGAGCCGGGCGGCGTGCAGTGGCCCGGTGGAGACTCGGAGGAAGAACAATGATCACGAAATTGGATTGGCAGGCGGTTCACGCGCAGTTGCTCGCCGAGCGCCGCCGCCGGCTCGGCGATCCGCCGACGGTCGAGGAGATGCTGGCGTACTCGCGCGGCGAGCTGTCGCAGGAAGACGAGGAGCGCGTACGTGCGCTGCTGGTCAGCTATCCCGAACTGCTCCGTGCGCTCGGCGCGGACTTTACCGACGACGACGTGCAGCCCGGCGACCCGGACTATCTCCCGGAAGAGGCAGTGACGCGCCAGTGGAACGACTTCCAGAAGCGCATGGGCGGACGCGGTGGCGAGGGCGGTGCGGGACGCGTGCTGCGGTTCTGGCGCGCCACGGCCGCCATCGCCGCGGCGCTGGCGGTGGCCTTCGGTGTGCTGCTCTCGCGCGCTCAGGCGAAGGTCGACCATCCGCGCATCGCCCTGTGGCAGGAGAAGAGCCTCGAGCCGGAGGGATATCGCGGCCGCGGCGATGCGGTGCCGGCTTTCTCGTCCGAATTCGACGTGTTCCTGCTCACGCTCATGCTCCTCGACGAGCGTTCGTTCTCCGGCTACCGGATCGACATTGTCGCGGAGGGCTCGCAGCGGCCGATCTGGAGCGGCGAGGCAGCGCGTCCCGAAGACGACACCTTCACCATCCTCGTGCCGCGCACGTTCCTTGCGCCGGGGACCTACCGCGCGATGATCCGCGGCGTCGACGGCGCCCACTCCACACCCCTGGCCACCTACGCATTCCGCGTCCGGTAAGCGGCGCGTAAGCGCTTCGTGCAAAGATCGGCCTGTCCATCACTAAGGATAGGAGACTAAATCAATGAATCGGATGTTCAGGGTGGTCGTGGCCGTCGTCGTCGTGGTGTTGTCCTCGTCGCAGCTGTTTGCGCAGGCCGCGGACGCGGTCCATGCGCTCAGGCAGTACGAGCGTCGCGTGCTCGCGGGGGACATTGCGGAGTACACGTACACGGTGCGGGTCGGGGATGGCCCGTATGACGAGATCGGGTTGCATCGCGTGGTGCGGGAGACGGCGGCCGGGCAGCCGG
>WUUC01092368.1_pt1 | contig 10195 bp, 20 predicted proteins | sample 6278441 | NCBI WGS metagenome assembly WUUC01 (sample SAMN13675441, study PRJNA597444) | soil metagenome | isolation source: soil | place: USA: Washington | collected 2017-10 | reverse complement strand
AGCGCGGGGCATGGGGCCGGAGGGATGCCTCCGGACGACGGGCCCTCGTCCCAGTCATGGAACACCCGAGCTAGCGCGCAGGAGTGCGGTCGTTCAAGCAGGACGCCTCCGGGTCGAACACGGGCAACCGAGTTCGCAAGGTGGGGAAATCCGGGTATCGAGTCCCGGTCGCACGCGCAGTAGGTGAACGTGGCTCGTGAGGCCGCAAGTAGCCGGCAAGCAGGGCGGCTGACATTGGATGTCGGCGCGCGTAGTAGCGGGTAGTCACGCCCCCGCGAACCGGGCGCTGTTGCAGGTTCGATCCCTGCCCGCTCGCTGGTCCCGGAAGCGGGACCGCAGAATCCATAACCTGCCACGTCAAGCCGGGGCAACGGCGGTTCTACCGCAGATACAAACGGCTAGGTGCAGGGGCGGATGGTTTGGAAACTGCTGGGTTGTTCCTGACTTGGATGGCCAGCAGCACGTGCCGGAGGACGGGTTTGGTCCGGCGCACGGTGGGCGAGGATGACCGGGAAAGGTGCCGCGGCTGATACCCGGAACCGGCTCCTCGTTCGCCAGCTCGGCCGCCCACCAAGCAACGGGAACCGCTTGGGGTTCACCAAGCAACGGGGGCGGCCGAGCACCCACAGGTTCCCCGCCCGCCAGCGGGACGACCTGCCGCTGCATCGGCTGGTCGAGCAGGGCCCCCTCGTCTCGCTGCGACACGAGGGGGCCCAACTATTTGACACCCCCAACGATGGGGGGTTAGGGTGAGCGCATGACAAACACGCTTGAGCGTCAGCGCGCTACCCGACTCGCCCATAAGCGCACGATGCAGCTCCTTGCCCGCGGGCCCCTCGAGCAGCACCTGCCGCACGTCCAGCCCCTCCCCCCGCACGACGGGCACGAGCTGCCTTACGTGATGATCGCCGACGACGGCAGCGAGTGGGTCAATCATGGCGACCCGGACCAGACGCTCGAGCTGATCGGCGGCGACCCGGAGGACACGTCCACCCTGGGCGCGCTCGAGGCGCAGGGCTACCTGTTCCGGTCCGCGGCGTGACCAGCTCGCCGGTCGTCCGGCACTTCCCGCTGCGCGACGGCGGAACGGATATGACCGTGACGCTGCACGAGGACGGCACGGTCTGGGTGGGGGACTCATGGGACAACGTGGTTCAGCTCGAGGGGAACCGGCTGCACGTGCTGGCAGACGCGCTGCTCGGTGTGCACGTGTTCCGCGGGCGTCAAGCCGTGGCGAAACGGTGAGGGACTTCCTGAAAGCTCTCGGCCTGCTGGCGGCGACGGTCGGTTGCGCGTTCGCGGTCGGCCTGCTGTTGCTGTACTTCGTCACCCAGTTCCGATGGATCTAGCGGCCCGCTGGGCTGTCCGGGTGACCCGTTTCCTGCACGCGCTGCTGTACGGCGTCGGGCTCACGATGATGTTCGCGCGCCTGTGGGCGCAGGTGGCGGCCTCGCGGTACTGGTTGCCGGAGTGGCACCCGCCCGTGATGGTCGCGTTCTGCTCGTGCGTCCTGGTGGCGTGTCTGGCCTACGCGGGTTGCGCACCCCCCACCATGGGGGGTAGGGTTCGCGGTAGTAGGACACCCCGAACACCGGAGGGACACCGTGGACGCGCTCATCGGCTGGGTCATGATCGGCACCGCACTCTGGCTGTCGTGGCCAGCGTTCACCACCGGTCGCCAGCGCGTGCTGCTCGTCGCCCTGGTGCTGCTCGTCCCGCTCGTGTCCTGGGTGTGGACCATTACGCAGGGCGTTCTCGCACGTCGAGACCGCAACGCAGCGCGACGACTCGCCCAGCTCCGTGAGCAGTCCATCCAGCGGGCCCGCGACATCACCTACTGGCGACAGCAGCGCGCCGTCGCGATGACCCTCGGCGTGACGCAGGACCAGGCCGTCGCCGAGGACGTGCTCGACGCGATCGGCGCGACCTACTTCTAACCCCTGCCCCGCAACCCCCCACCATGGGTGGTAGGGTGGCGCTACCCCGAAAGGAACCGACGTGCTGCAGCACGCAGCCCCGAAGAAGGGCTGCTTCGCTCCCATCGCGACCGCCCTCGCCGTCGTCCTCGCGACGTTCGGCCTCATCCGGAAGGCAATCCGGTGACCACCAAACCGACCAAGCGCACCACCATCGCCGAACCCCTGTCCGTGCTCGTGCTGCTCGGCGGCCTGAGCGTCTCCCTGTTCCTGACGGGCTGGTTCTCCCCGTGGCTGACGGTCGCCATCGCAAGCGTCCTGCTCGCGCTCGCCGTCGCTGGCTTCCGCACCGTGGCGCGTGTCCGGTGAACCGACACGGCAAGATCCTTCGGGCGCTCGACGTGCTGTCGTTCGTGTTCCTGTGCTTCCTGTTCGTCAGCGGAGCCCGGACGTTGTTCATCCAAGACGGGCCGCTCACGTCCGGCGTGCTGCTCGTCGCCGCGGTCGGCCTGTACCTGCTGGCCGACTACACGGTGCTGCAGTTCCGGCGCTGGCAGCACACCCGCGGCCGCCACAAGTGCGAGCACGAGCGCGCCCTGCAGGAGGCGCTCTATCTGCTCGAGTGCCATGTCGACACCGACCTCGGTCAGTGCCGCGTCGACCTGTTCGGCGAGTGCTCCGCGCACTGGCCGCGCGACGCGTTCGGCAACTGCGCTCATCCTCAAGCCGTCGCCCTGCTCAACCGCTACCCCGTGGAGGCCACGCCCGATGTCCGATTCGACGCTCCCCCCGAACGACCCGCCCCCGTCGGACCTGGTGGAGAAGGTTCAGAAGCGCCTGCACGAGGAGCTGGACAAGCCGAAGCCGAAACCGCCGGCGCGGTAGAGCGCAAGATCGTTCGCTGGTCGGGCACGCTCGGGATGGTCGAGCGACTCAGTGTCGACGGCCCGACGCTGGCACGGCCGGAGATGTTCGTCGCCTACCGCGATACCCCCTTGCCGCTCACGGTGCGGGGCAGCGACGGGCAGGCGCACATCGGCGGCACCATCCTGGGCCTGGGCCTGCTCAATCAGCACGTCGTGGCGCACGGTGTGCTGCGCGTGGACTACCTGACCGAGCACGCCCCGGAACTCCTCGAGCTGCTGCTGCGCGGCGAGGACGCGCCGGTCGGCCTCGAGGTGACAGCGGTCGACGGCGACTACACCTACGGCGACGACGCGAGCCTGACGTTCCACACGTGGACCATCCGCGGGGCGATGCTCGGCGTCGACAGGGCCGCGTGGCCGGAGGCGCAGATCCGTCTCGACGCAGAGGAGATCCGAGCATGATCGACTATTGCCAGGACGACGAGATCACCCTCGACGCCCCCGACGGTTCCAGCCACGTCTACCGGGTCGTGCTGGCCGAGCCGATCCCCGGCGAACCCAACGGCCTCAGCTTGACCCTCAGCCGCGTCTCGTCCGCCCCCAGGGTGAACCCCTCCGAATCCGCGCCCGTCGCCCTGGCGGCCGCGTCAGGCTCCGTCATCGGCGTTGTGCCGCTGGCGCAGAAGCTCGCCGAGTACCGCCTCGCGGCGGCGAACGCGGGCGATGGCGTGCTCGGCCTGATGATCGGACACGACCCGTGCGTCTGGCACCAGGTCGTCAGCTCGCGGCTCGAGGTCCGCCTGCCGCACGTGATCGCCCTCGCCCTCGAGCACCACCTCGCGGGATGCCGGGTGCCGCGATGAGCGACGCCGAGGGGCCGATCACCTGCGACCGGGGGCCCATCGTGTACCCGAAGACGGCCGGATTCAGCGTGCCGCAGGAGGTCTACGACGCGGGCTACCGACCGCTTGGCGTACCCCTGCCGGAGTCCCTCGGCGGTGCGCGCGTCGAGGACGAGGAGGTCGACGAGCACGGGGCCGAGATCGACGACCACCTGCGCGACATCCGGCAGGGGCTGCTCACCATCACGGCCGAGCTGGACCAGATCGGCCAGTCGACGCAGGCGCTCATGTCCTCGCGCCTGTACTGGATCGAGTTCACCGAGGGCCCGGAAGGTCCGGACTTCGCGGACGAGCTGGCGGAGGTCGGCACGAACGTCCGGCACCTGCAGCGCATCCTCGCCGCGGCCGAGCGGGCGTCGACCTCGTGAGCTGGGCTCGCAGGGACCGGGCGAAGTTCGACCGGTGGACGGACACGGTGTTCCGCGCGACCGAGGCGCGCGAGCACAGGGCGACGTGGTCCCGCCACCTGGTCACCCGCGACGGCTCCGTTCGGCCGTTGCTGCACGCGGAGTTCGTTCCGCCGGACGCGCAGGTCTACTGGGTTGGCGACTACCCGCCGGAGCGCTACGGCGGTCTCACCTGGACGCCCACGTCGACCGCGGTACGCGAGGACGTGTTCGTTCATCCGAGCTGGGCTCGACCGGGTCCGGCACCACGTACGAGGCGACAGAGGAAGGCAGGCCGATGAGGCAGATCAAGATCAACACCGGACCGCCGAGCATGAGCGGCGGGAAAGAGGACGAGGGCACGAAGGATGCCCGCGAGGAACTGACCCGTGAGGTCGAGAAGGCCGAGAAGCAGCAGGGGGGCGGACAGTGATCGAGGCGCAGCGCGTTGTCGACTTCATCCGCAGCCCCTCCGGGCAGGGCAACTCCCTCGACGACCTGCTCGCCGAGACGTGCCCCCTCCTGCCCGACCTGGTCCACCAGCGCGATGGGCTGACCGCACGGTGGACGGTGCGCAAGCATCGGGTCTACCGCTTCGCCGACGACAGCCTGGCCGACCTGTCGCACGTGGTGCCCCGCTACTCCGACGGCGAGGTGCCCGACCCGCAGTGCGACGGCAAGGTGGTCTACGCCGTCGTCCGCCAGGCGGTCGACTACCTGACCGCCGACGAGCGCCACGGCATCGGCCTGCCCGACCAGCAGGACCCGCGTCAGCCTGTCGACCACACCACCGAGTGGGCCCTGCAGTACGGGCGGGAAGGCGAGGAGCGCGTCGAGATCATCGGCACCGGAGCGCACGCCGAACGGCTCGCCCGCACCTGGCACGCCAAACAGTCCACCCCCGACCAGCTCGCACAGACAAGCTGGCAGCGCCTCACCCTCGTCGCCCGCGACATCTACCTCGCCCCCTGGCGCACCATCGACACCCCCACCACGGGGACCGAGAGCGACCAGCCCAGCACCACCAGCGCCCCTCAAGCCACGGGGCAAAAGTAGACGACCCGTAGCGGTCACGCCTGCTGACCTGCGGCCGAGGGTTTTCGGGTTGGACCCCGGACCCCTCGGCCGTTTGGTTTGCCCCCAGATTTGACACCCCCCACCATGGGGGGTAGTGTCACTCCCATGACGAACAAGGGAGCAACGGTGAAGCTGACCGAGAAGCAGCGCGAGACCCTCGACCGCCTGGCGGCACAGCTCGGACAGGGCTACGTCGGCCTGACCTTCGTGCGGCCGAACACGTGGCGGTCGTTGGTCGCCGCCGAGTTGGTGCGCGAGAACGTCACGCACGCTGGGATGTTCAAGCTGACGGAGAAGGGCTGCGAGGCCGCTGGCGTCAAGGGCAGCTACGAGAGCAGCCTGCGATCGGCTGAGCAGTCCGCGCGGGTCGAGCACCTGCGCCGGGGCAACGACACGGCCATGCGCACCGCGGAGGCCGCGCAGCTCCGTGACTCGCAGGTGCTGGTCCACAGTCACGGCAACCGTCACGGCGTGTTGGGCTCCGAGCTGTGGCCCCCTACGGCGCTGATGAGCGAGCACACCGTTCTGTGGACCGTCGACCTGGACGACCCGAGCCGCCCGCCGAACTGGGTCTATGCCACCCCGGAGGCGATGACCATGCTGTTCGCCAAGGCCGAGGGTTGCCCCGCGGCTACCTTCATGCGACGCGCCGACTCCATCCTCGTGTTCCGGGTGCTGGGCGGCAGCGACACGCAATGGGGTGTCTTCCTACAGGCCACGACCAACCCGCGCTACGAGATGTTCCGCAACTGGCAGGAGCTGATCGAGGACGGTTGGCTCGCGGTCGACGCCATGGGCGACACGCAGGGGCTGGTCGACGACCCGCGCGGCCGCCCGAAGACGCCCGCCGAGCTGGCCGAAGACGCGCGCAGCTTCGAGCAGCAGCGCCTCGAGGCTGCGCAGCGCTCGAGGGACCCGGCCATCCGGGCGTTCTACGGTGTCGGCGACCAGGTGCGCCAGCTCGACGGCACCACGGCCGAGGTGTTCGAGGTCGTCGGCGAGACCACGGTCACCGTGCGCACCGCTGACGGGCAGGAGTTCGAGCACGAGGCCGACGAGCTGGAACCGGCGGACGCCGTGCCCCCGATGACGCTGGCGCAGTACACGACGCACGTCGCCGCGTCGACCACGCCCGCGCACCGCGTCGCCCTGGGGGCTGGCGCGTGACCTCGATCCTGTGGTGGAAGACCCGAAGGGACTGGGCATGACGCACGTCAGCGCAACGTTCTCGATCGCAGGCAGCGGGTACGCCGAGGGCGAACTGCCCGTCGACCCGTCACGCATGTCGCCGAGCTACGTCGCCGAGGTGATCGCAAACCGGCTCTGGCCTGGGGTGACCCTGTGCCACCAGTGCGACGGCGAGATCAGCGACCCGGAGATGACCGAGGTCACGAGCTTCACCATCGGCGACAAGACCTGGTCATCGCGGGTGAACGAGGTGACCGGAGTCGCCGAGTGGTTCCTCGAGTCGTGAGCGGGGGCTACTTCGACCCGCTGGGCGACGAGGTGCCGTCGTACCTGGTGGCCGCGATGAACGAGGCGCTCACGGACGCCACGCACCACGGCAAGGGCATCGAGGGTGAGCCCGTGTTCCTCGCCGGGGTGCGGGCCCTGTGGCAGCGAGTGGTGCCGCGCGACGAGGTGCGCGCGGTGCAGCAGGTGGCGACCGAGCGGCAGCGCGCCGAGTTCGCACGGCACCAGCAGGAGCTGCAGGAGGTCACGCGCAGGGCCCGCGAGCAGGTCGCCGCCGAGCTGGTGGCGCTCGCCCGTGCGCGGTCCCTGCTGGACGTCCGGCGCAAGACCGTCCCGATGGCGGACCTGCGGCAGGCTCTCGACCCCCAGGGGTAGGGGGTGCGGTCGGCGCGTCGCCCTCGAGCAGGGTCCGACGCGCCGACCTGCGAGAAGGCTCGACCTCTCACCGACCGGAGAACCGAACATGCCAGCCGTGTTGACACCCCCCACCATGGGGGGTACTGTTGCCCACATGACGCACACCGAGAACATCTACAGCGCCGACGACCACGCCTACCTGATCATTCCCGGCGTCCTGCTGGACACCGACGAGGGCATCGAGTACGGCATCGACGAGGACCAGGGCGGCACCTTCGCGGGCGAGGTCGTGATCATCAGCTCCTGCGGCGAGCAGGTCGAGATCGTCACGCAGGACGAGCTGCGCACCTCCGAGCGCTGGACGGCCGTGCGTCGTGACGACGCCCCGCGCGTCTCGCTCGCCACGGCGGCCGAGCGTCTGCGCCGGTCCGGCCAGTGACGGCGCGCCTCCGGGTGCTCGCCGCGTGCGAGTTCAGCGCCGTGGTCCGGGACGCGTTCCTCGCGCTCGGCCACGACGCGTGGTCGTGCGACCTCGAGCCGACCGACGGGGACCCCGAACGGCACCTGCAGGGCGACGTGCTCGAGGTGCTCGACAACGGCGGGCAGTGGGACCTCGTCCTCGGCTTCCCGCCGTGCACCGACCTCGCCGCGTCCGGCGCGCGCTGGTGGCCGGCGAAGCGGGAGAGCGGGGCGCAGCGGCGGGCGGTCGAGTTCGCGCTCGCCCTCGCCGACCACCCGAACGCGGACCGGGTCGCGATCGAGAACCCGGTCGGCTACCTGTCGACCGCGTGGCGCAGGCCGGACCAGATCATCCAGCCGTGGCAGTTCGGGCACGGCGAGGTCAAGACCACGTGTCTGTGGTTGCGCGGCCTCCCGCGGCTCGAGGCCACGGACGTCGTCGAGGGAAGGGAGCAACGGGCATGGCGGATGCCGGACAGCAAGGGGCGGGCGAGGGCCCGCTCGAGGACGTACCAGGGGGTCGCGCTGGCGATGGCCGCGCAGTGGGGCGGACAGGTGGCCAGCCCGTGATACCGCTCAAGATCACGATCCCTGCCGCCGACGTCGAGGCGTTCGGCAGGGTCATGCAGGACATGTTCGAGCGGGTCGGGCACGACCTCGCCCGGTTCACCGACGCGATGACGCGCGCTGCCCCGAAGTGGCGGACGCTCGCCGACGGCCTCGCGCTCGGCTCGATGAAGGCCGCGGGGCACCTCGGCCCCGACGTGATGGCCGCGTGCGCTGACCGCGCGTGGCAGATGCAGAACACGGTGCCCCTCGGCCTGGTCGACGTCGAGACCGGCGTGCCGTGGGTCGTCCTCGCCGCTCGTCGCCCGTCCGACCCTCGTCAGGCAGCGATCACCGTTCAAGATCAGGAGCCGACCCGATGAAGATCGAACTGCCGCTGTCCGACGCGCTGCACGAGCCGTCGTTCCCCGCCGACCACCACAACCTGCACACCACGGTCGAGGCGTTCCGGCGCGACCTCCGGCCCGCGGATTCCCTGAACGAGCCGTACGGCTGGGGCTACGAGGCCGCGACCACGGACACGCCCGACCTGGACCCGGCGGACCTGTCGCTCGGCGCGTCCGTGCTGTGGATCTACTACGTGATGCCGCGCAAGGGGCGCACGCGGGCGACGGGCATCCTGCTGGACGGCAGCGAGCGGGCTCTCGTCGAGGCGCTGGACGCCGTGGCGGCGACGGTGCTGCCCCGCCTGTCGAAGGCCTGGGGCCCGCTGTTGTCGGCGACCATGACGCGGCTCGCCAACGTGGTCGACACGCTGACCGCGGCTGGCCTCACGGGCGAGGACGGGGAGGAGTGATCGCGCCACGCCAGGCGTCCGCCAGGCGGGCAGGGAGAGGGCGCTAACTCGGGTGTTGACACCCCCCACCATGGGGGGTTACTCTTCTCCCATGACGCAGACGAGCACCACCCAGGCCCCCGCCCCCACCACGCCCGCCAACGCGGTCACCGAAGACCAAGCCTTCCGGATGCTCGGCGGCATGGGCATCACCGAAGACCTGATCGCCGGGGCGTTCTATCGCCTGCGCTCCCGCTCCGAGACCGTGATCGACGCGGGCGTCTGGTCCTACCAGGTGACCCGGCTCGCCGAGGACATCTACGTCGTCGCCCAGACCCCCACCACGGCCCGGATGCAGACCCGCTAGACACCCTCCCCTGTGGGCCCTGCTCCCTTCCCCGGAGCAGGGCCCACACCCGTTCGAGAGGAACCCCGGATGGACTTCTACGCCGAGCGCACCATCGAGCTGACCGCGCAGGTCGAGGAGGTCGAGAACCGTGCCCTCGAGCTGTTCGACGCGTTCGCCGAGCTGGCCGTGAGGGCGCACGCCAGCGCGCCCCTGCTGCAGGAGGTCGGCCGGAAGGCGAACGGCTCGATCGAGTGGGTGGCGTCGATCCGCGAGCGCCGTCTCGGGGAGCTACGCCAGCGGCTGAACCCGGAGCCGGTCGCCCCGGAGGTCGTGCCGCCCGTGAGCGAGGCCGTGCTGCGCGCTGACCAGGGGTGGGTGCCGAGCGGGAATTATAACGCCGTTACTGAAACGCCTGCCGCCGAGCAGGCCGCGGCTCTCGCCGAGAAGCTCGAGCAGCCCCCACGGGTCGCGATCCGGTGGCACGCCGCCAGGGTCGAGCCGTCCGAGCAGGTGCTGCGCGTCGAGGACGAGGAGGGCGACCAGGCCTCGCGCCTGCCCGACGGTCGCTGGTGGTGGTCGCTCATCAGCGGCCAGCGCCTGCAGCTCCTCGAGGAGGGCGAGCAGGCGCTCGACTGGGCTGGCCTGCACCTGCGGACACGGTGGAAGGCCGTCCTGCGCTCGACCATGGCGGAGCCGGAGACGGCGCGGGAGAGCCCGATCAAGTTCGAACGCTGAACATATTCATAGGCAATGAATCCATCTCCGGGCAGAAGGCAGGGCCCCTACCGTGAGGCAGGGGCCCTGGTCCGGCGGCTAGAGGCTGCGGTTCCGGTTCTCCGCGAGGGCGTCCTCGTGCAGGTGGCGGAGCATGGACGCCTGGCGGGCCCTGGCGTCTGCCGCGTGCTCGGTCATCCCGAGCGCCTCGCACATCTCGGCAACCCGCTTGTTGTAGGAGGTGAGGAAGCCCTCGGCTTGCGCGGTGGTGGTGGTCTGGGTCTTCGTCGTGTTCGTCATAGGAGAACCATACCCCCCACGGTGGGGGGGTGGCAAGAGGGAGTGTGCCACGTC
>WUUC01219735.1_pt1 | contig 10196 bp, 11 predicted proteins | sample 6278441 | NCBI WGS metagenome assembly WUUC01 (sample SAMN13675441, study PRJNA597444) | soil metagenome | isolation source: soil | place: USA: Washington | collected 2017-10 | reverse complement strand
TTTGGCAGAGCGCCGCGTTCGCAATGCGGAGGTCAGGAGTTCGACCCTCCTCTGCTCCACCAAAAGATTCAACAAGATACAGCCGCAGCAATGCGGCTGTTTTTGTTACGGGACGCTTTCACGAGACGCTTTGCTTCAAAATTAATGCCGAAGCGTTTAGGGTTTAAGTTTTGAGCCGCCGCAGGGCTGCATTAAGATTTTGCTCAGATGCTATTTATGAGACCGCTTCCAGGAGAATAATTCAAAATGAACAAGTTATTTTTAGCCACTATGTTGTTGGCAACAACTTTTACCTTCGCAGCAATAATGCCTGTTAATTATTCCGGCACCTGGACGCTCGATACCAAGCAAAGTAAAGATTTGCCAAAGCACCTTCAGAATGTAGATTTTGTGAAACTATACATCACTCAAGATAAGAAAGTGCTGAAAGTTGTTGATGAAGTGAAGTTCAAGGGTCAAGAGGTTTCCAAACAAACTAATGTTTACAATTTGGATGGTACGGAATCAAAAAAACCGACAGAGTGGAGTAAGGGAGAGGGAGGTGGAACGTTGAAAATACCTACAACGCGTAAGGTGATGGTTGCCGATGATGGCAAGCTGAAGCTTATTAAGGCGCGCGGCTTTCAATCCCCCAATGGCAGGTTTGTAATTACCCAAGTTGAAGATTGGACATTAAGCGCTGATGGAAAAACTTTGACGGCTCACCACGTGAATAAGATGGACGGCAACAAAGATGAAGAGTATGAATTGGTTTTCGTTAAAGAATAAATTACTTTTTTAATTTATGGTTGAAGGAGAGGTAAGGTATTCTAACTTGCGAGAACAAGAACTAAATTCTGTGTTGCCTTCTGCTCCCGACTTTTAAGGAACAGTTCAACGTTGGAAGCACTAGCACGCCAAGATTATTCCCTTAAGAAATGAATTTCAGACACGACCTTCGCAAACTCCCTATCGCAAATTCAGAGAACATGACGCCTCTTCCCGGGTGGCGCAGCGTCCCCACGTTGATCTTTCAAGCGCGAACCTCTCACCTCTCAACTTAACTCGTTTCACTTTCTCTCACAGTTTCACTTTCTCTCACGAAGGAGACTCACAATATTGAAAAATCGGATTCTGGTGGACTCAACCGTGCGCTACTGCGGTGATGCAGAGTAAGAAACAATCCTCCACGGCATACCGGCAGCGGCGTTGATCTTAAATTGGAGCAGCATGGGGCGGCACTTTCAACAGTGCCGCCCCATGCTATTTACTTCTGTTTTACTAATGCTCTAGTGAAACGGTCTGCCCACGCTCATCCGGTCGGATGTACGAACACGGAAAGAATTGTAGTCAATCAGGCACCGGAAGTTGTCACAGACGGCACGGTGGAAGTAGGCGAAGCGCGCGGTTCAATTCCAGCGTTAGACGCTTGCACTTTGCCGGGAGAAATCATGATTGAACTCAGCATCATTCAATATCGTAGTAGCCCTCAGGAGGTAAAAGAGGATGTATTGTTCATCTTGCGGCGCGGCTGTCGCGCAGGGCTTGAGCTACTGTAATTATTGCGGCGCAAAGTTGAGTGAGGCGAATGGCGGTCAGTTGATCGTCTCATCGGGAGTTAAACCTGAACTCCTCGTATCCGCGATGAGTGCGCTCTTCATCCTCGGGCTGATAGCTATCAGCGTTTTGATCGGCGTGTTGAAACAGGTGGCCGGTTTTGACCTCCCCATCCTGCTCGCGGTTACGATGTTCAGCTTCGCGCTGATGATTGTGGTCGAAGGCGTGCTCATCGGGCTGCTATTGAAAGGCAGGAGGGGAGCGAAGGAACCGGGCGACAGCAAGCGACGGAAGGAGCAAGCGACTAAGGAGTTTGGAGAGGCGCAGGTGCGAGCGCTTCAGGAGCCGGCGCCGAGCGTTACCGAACACACGACACGCGCATTCGAGCCGATCTACAACGAGCGAAAATCAAAATGAAGCGTCGCTATTTAAAGCCGCGCCGCGTCTGACAACTCATTCAGACGGACTCGCGATCGGGCAGCTTGTTATCATCAGTCCACACTAAAGCTCGGATTGGATGTTCTTTGCGCGTCTCAATTCAAGCGTTATGCTTCTACTTCTAAGTTGAGTTGATGAAAAGGAGAGAGACAAAGAAAGGCATACGGCGGGCTGAAAAGAGACTGGCCGCTTTCGTGCGGGAATATTTGGAGGCGCGCGAGCAGGATAACGAAGAACTAAAATACAGAGCGGGGAAAGCCGCTTGCTCTATGTTAGCTTCTCTACTGGCGTGGCATCTGCGACTTGCCCCTGCGTGGAATGATAAGGAGCGTTGGATAGATGGCCTCATAGACGCGCATATTCATCTGCTGCGCCCGAAAGAGATCAGCGTGCGGGGAAAGATGGTCTGGGGGCTTCTCCGGGATGCCGGCGGGAATCAGTGGGAAGAGCCTTTTCACGCGGTCGTGCGTGTGTCGAAAGCCGTAGGGAAGTTGCGTTCATACACGTTGAAGTTTGGCGAAGATGCTCCGTTGCCGGAGAAGTTGGTGGAGCCAGGCTCTTACTATGTGCTGCTGCCGGACGCCGAGTTGGAGTTGCCGGATTCAAACGGTCGTGCGTGTGATTACACGAAGGCGGGCGGCGGTTACAGTTATTGCTTTTCAAAGCGCGGCGGGTGATGCCGGGCTTTGGACCTCAAGGAAATGATCTGTGTGCTACAGGAGAAGGAATGTTTAAGAAACTATTCGGCGGCGGTTCAAAAACACCCGTCAACGCGCCGGACTTCTCTTCTATTGATTCCGTGGAAAAGGCCGTCGCCTTGATGCAGCAGGGGCAACTGGAGAAGCTTTACTTGCACCCGGTTGAGTGGGGCGGCGCAGACATTCCGCAGAACGTCACTTATGTCCCCGTGGGGCTGGCCGAAGCTAAAGCACAAATTGACCGCACTATTATTGAAGCGGGCACGGGATTCCAATACCGCGTCACGCCGGAATATAAAGGCCGCAGCTTCATTCCTTCGCGCATTAATATTCATGCTTCGCATCCCGAACGCGCAGGTGAATTCAACTGCACCATAGAGGTGTGGTGAAAATGCCTGTCACGCGCGTTCGGCTCGAATGACTTGTCAGTCCGCGCCTTCAGCTAACGACTTCTCATAATAAACAAGCGTTCGCCCCGCAACTATGGCGCGACGCGTTCGCCTCATTCCCAACTTCTCAAGTACGCGCACAGAGATAACATTCGGCTCGTCCACATCCGCCTTCACCACGGGCACGGCGAGACTTTCCAAGGCGTAACTCAACACGGCACGAGCGGCTTCTGTCGCGTAGCCTTTTCCACAGAAGTCCGGGTGAACGCCGTAGATCAAACCGGGGGCTTCCCCCTCCGTGCGCAAGAAACCTGCGAAGCCGACGACGCACCCACGCTCGCGCGCGAAGACGAGCCAGAGTCCATACCCATGTCGTTCAAAGTTTGACTGGCTGGCATCTACAAACAAGCGCGCTTCATCCATTGAGATGATGCGGTCGTCGAACAGAAAGCGTCGAACGTGGTCGTTAGTCCAAAGCTCATAAGCAAGTTCGACATCCTCCGTCCGGCAAGGTCGGAGCAGCAAGCGAGTTGTTTCCAATTCACGTTTCATCTTTATAAGCCAGCGGGCCAACGCTCGGCATGCGCCCTGCGGCGAACCGGCAGGTCTTTTATCGAGACGGATCATAGGAAGCTATCCATGCGATAACTGCGACAACTTCCCGCTCGATGGTCTCCGCCACAATTATTTCGATGAGTTGTCAGGCGTGTTCAAGGAAACTAATTTGCGGTTTTACAAAGGGCTGTCTAATCAAGCGTCGCGTCAGGAGTGTCCTTCAAATTTGCGCGTCTCGTTTACGATGGGGAGCAGTTCGGTAGAGTTTTCGGCCACGCTCGGCGCAGGCTCAAAAGGCTTTTCTTCGAGAAACTTGACGGTCTCTTTTGGCCCCAATTGTTCGGTCCTCTGCTGCTCGAATTTATTATCTCTGGCCTTACTTCTTTCCTTACGCTGGTAATAGCCGACAGTACCCATAATTGCTTCGAGCAGAAAGAAAATGACTATCCCCATCTTCAACACATTTTTGCCGAAACCCGGATCGAAAAAAAAGTAAGCCACGGCGCAAACGATCAATACTCCGGCCAATGCAGCCAGCGCTAAATCTATAACCCGTTTAACCGAGCTTAAAGATTTCACCAGGTTTGAATCTTCACCGAAGACGAGCTGACTCATCAGCGATTTCGCCGTATCGCGAAGATTCAACCCGCAAAAGCGGCAGTAATTCTGTTTTTTACTATTCTTCGCTCCGCAATTCGGGCAGAACATACTTATCCCTCGATTGTTCTTAATTCTATGTTCGGCAAACCGCAGAAACGCCTGACGCACGGCAACACCCGCCACCCAACTCAACCTCTATACGGCCAGGTTAACGATGTTAACGATAAGACCGATGATGATGATTCACGGTCGGGTGCATGCCGTCGTCAGGCGCGGCCCACTCGGCCTACGTCTCCCGGAAATATCTTATTAGCAAAACGTGCGCCCCGGCTATCGAGTTTCAGAGCGCCACGGCACTTTATTGAGCCATAAGAACGCCGCCCCGGCGGCGAACAGAAGCGAGATCACGACCGCCGAAAGCGTATTCATGCTTTCTCCCAACATCGTCTGTAGGTGGATCGCTTGAAGCACTTTGACGACCGCCAACAAGATCAACCCCCAACCCGCCATTTTACGTATCTCCATAGCTTCGCTCTCCTTCAATCTGCAAGATAGACTAACCCTTCGATTAGACAATCAACAGAAGGAAAAGTTCCTAACGCTATTAACCCAAAGGACATTTCGCCGCACATCGAAATAGCCTCTCACACTCGCCAACAGCCGCCCCGCACTCAAGCGCGAAACCACTCAACTCTTGCGTATGAAAGCTGCGCTATTCGCGTTCGCGTGCATGCCTTTGTCAGGCCGCAATTCGTTCCGCCGAACTCGCCAGCTTTCTTCGCTCATAATGCTATTCCTGACCGGCTGTCGGGAGGAACGTGCCGAACGTCCAGAGGTGCCCTTCAACGTCGCGGACGTGGTACTCGCGTGAGCCAAAGTCTGTATCCTCGGGCGGGCTCACAATCTGCGCGCCCGCCGAGCGCGCCCGTTCATAATGCGCGTCGAGATTATCAACATACACGTAGAGGGCTTGGGTAGCGGCCCCGAACGCTTGAGGACTTGCCATGCCTTCGTCGGGCCTGACGGAACCCAGCATGACGATGTTCGTGCCGAGCCTCAGTTGCGCATGACGCACGCACGATCCAGACTCAGGGACGGAGAACAATTCGACGAAGCCGAACATCGCGTAGAGAGATTGAATCGCGGCGCGCGCATCGTTGTATCGAAGGATAGGAAAGATTGTCTGCACCAGTCTCCTTGCGGCATAACGCATATTGTGCCGGATGATACAGCCTAACACGCCGGAGATGCGTGTCTCATGCGGCTCCCGCGCCTCACAGATTAACAGATTTCGTGTGCCTCACGACCATGAACAAGCCTGAGCTAACGGATCAAGTGCGCTCCCTTCATGCGCCTGCGTCGCGTCGGCCTGCGAGTTGGCCGTTTCTCACTTGGACAGTTCTTCGGACAGCCCGAATAAAGTTGACGGGTTGTTGAAAACGCACGCGCCGGATGTGCCATGTCTTCAAGCTGTAGCGCGTGCGCCTTTTTTCTTCTATGCACTTTGAGCGTATAAAGGATGCTTGATCGCATATTTTTAGAATGAAGGATGCGCCACAAGATGTCGGAGTCGGCGGTGAGCGAGGGTTGGTGGCAGAAGCGCAGGGCGGACGCGTGGATGATGTTATGTATCGTCGCGGTCTTCGCCTTATGTTTCGGCCCGACGCTGCTTTCCGGCAAAGTCATCCTGATGGTTGATTCGCTCTGCTACTCGTATCCGCTGCGCTCGATGGCCTGGCAGCAGATACGTGAGGGCTCGCTCCCGCTCTGGACCTCTCTCATATTTTCGGGCTACCCGATGCTCTCCATGGGGCAACTCTCTCTCGGCTACCCGCTCACATGGGGCTACCTGTTCCTGCCCGGAGCATGGGCCGAACAGGTTTACGTGCTGGCTCCGTTTCTCTTCGCTCCCGCCTTCCTCTACGCATACATACGTGAACTCGGCCTGAGCCGCATCGCGGCGCTGCTGGCCGGGCTGGGCTTCGCCTACAGCGGCTTGACGACCAACGTTCTAGGCCATAACGGCGGGACATCGAACGCCGTGATGTGGCTGCCCCTGCTGCTCTTCTTCATCGAGCGGGCGCGTACGCGACACCTCGCGACCTGCGTGCTCTGGGGCGCGCTGGCCTACGCCATGTCCGCGCTGAACGGTTACGGGCAGGGCTTTTTGTATGCAGGCATACTCGCAGTGGCCTACGCGTTCTTTCTCTGCCTCGCGCCGCCGCCGCGCGCTCTATCTACGCACGAAGCGCGCCCCGGTTGGCTTTCGCCTGCGCGCTGGCGACCGCTGCTCGCGGCCATCTGCATCATCTTCGCGGGCGCGGGAGTTGCCGCTTTTCAGGTGCTCGAATCAATGCGCGCGGTGCGTCTCAGTATTCGCAGCGTGCTAAGTTTTGAACTTTTCAACAGCGGCTTCTTCACGCCGCGTACGATCTTAAAGTCGCTGCTCTTCCCCGCCTATTATGAGTTGGAAGTGACGACTTATATGTCGCTGCTGGCGATTGTGCTGGGCGCGGCCGGGGGCGTCGTCGCGTTCAGGCGGCGCGACCCGCGAGCCTTCTTCTGGCTGGCGACGGCGCTCGTGGCGTGGGCGCTCATGCTCGGCGAATACACGCCGCTCAGCAGGCTTCTCTACAACGTCCCGCTCGTCAACTTATTCCGACGCCCGGCGCGTCATGTGTTGGAGTGGACCTTCGCCGTCGCAGTGTTATCCGCCTACGGGTGGGACGCCGTATCCGCATGGCGCGCTCGACAACCCGATAGAAGCCCGCGCCGCAAGCTCACTGTGAGTTTGATCGCGCTCATGCTGGCGGCGCTCGCGGGCGCGTTCTGGTGGGCGCAGTTGGACCCCGCGCCATTCCCGAACCACGCTTTGAACAAGGGGATGATCGAAACCTCTTATGCCGTGTGCAAGGCGGCTTTCACCATACTGACTTTCGTTAGCATCTGGGCGGGCTGGCGAGCCGCGAAGGGGCGTTGGCGCACAGGCTCGCTCCTCGGGGCGGTCCTGTTAACCTGCTTCATGGAGCCGTTCATACTTATCTCCGTGTGGTGGCTGCCGTGGGCGAGGACTGTGGATCAAATCGGCAAACCTTCTATTGCGGCGCGCTTCCTACAAAATTATGACCCCGCGCAGCACCGCACATACCTGCGCGTTGATCTGTTTGCGGACCAGTTTTCCGAACGCCCGCGCGTGGACGCGCCTAATTTGAGCATGTTGCGCGGCATACACAACATCGCCGGGTATGAACCGCTCATCCTCGAACGCTACAGCCGCGCGCTCGGCAACGTGGCGATGGACGGCTTCAACCCGCGTCCCGGTTTTCCGCCCGACCTCTCTATCTTCGGAAACAACTCTCATGTGCTCGACCTGCTGAATACAAAATTCTTCGTCTCATTCTACGACTTCTCGGCTGCGCCTATCGCACGCATCGAACATGAAGGGATCAGTTTCTCCGGTGTCGAGCGCGGGACGCTCATCGAGCCGGGGCAAAAGACGCTCATCCACGGCAGGGCGGCGCAAGGCGACACGCTGGCAATCGTTTCTGCGCTGGCTAACTCGTCGCGCGTCGCGGACGGTGAAGCGGTGGCAAGGCTGCGCATTCTCACTTCGGACGGGCGGACGATTGAGCGCGAACTGCGCGCCGGTACGGACACGTCCGAGTGGGCGCATGAGCGTGCGGACGTGCGCGCGGGCATTCGCCACCGCCTCGCGCACGTCTTCGATAGCAGCGCGGGCGACGACGCGGGCAGTTTCACAGCGCATCGCTATCGCGCGCTCGTCTCGCTCGGCGGGCGCGCCGCCGTCGAGCAGGTTGAAATAGAGAACGTCGCGCGTGAAGCATCGCTGACACTGTGGAAGGCCACCGTCTTCGACTCCGAGACCAAACGTTCGACGACGCTGGCGCACGCCTTGACGCGTCTGCCCGCCGAACTCGACACGGATAAATGGCGTGCAGCTTACGACGCGGACGACATACTGATCCTGCGCAACGAGCGCGCCCTGCCGCGCGCGTGGCTGGTCGCAGAGGCCGAAGCGGTGGATGGCGAAGAGGCTCTGCGGCGCATTCGCGGCGAGAGCCGCCACGAGTTCGATCCGCGTCGCACAGCACTGCTCGAAGTTTCACCCGGCGAACTGCCAGCTTTGCCCGGCGGCCTCGTCGGGTCCAACGCCTCTGCGCGGGTCTCTTATCGTCCGAACGGCGTGGCCGTCGAGACCTACGCGGACACGGACACGCTTCTGGTGTTTAGCGAGATGAACTACCCCGGCTGGACCGCAACAGTTGACGGCGTCGCGCAGCCCATCTTTGCCACCAACTTTCTACTGCGCAGCGTGCACGTACCACAGGGCGCGCATCGCGTCGAAATGAAATACGCAGCCCCGGCGGCGCGCGCGGGCGCGTGGATTTCTCTCTCCACGTTGCTGCTGTTGGTCGCTCTCGCGCTCCCCGGCAGGCGATCTCGCGCGGGTAAACATTTAACCTTACTTTAGTTTTATCTTGTGCGCGGCTGCGCGGCGTATGCGCGGTGGATGAGTAACGTATGCGCGGCGGACGAGTGACGGCGGTTCACGTGTTGACGTTATCTATCGTCGTGAACTTGTGCTTACTGCCCTAAGCGTTTCTGGCAGAGTAGTCGCCAGGCGCGAATCTACTTGTCAGCCTGCGCTTCCAGTTTCAGTTGTCGCATGTATAAGAAGAGCGGAAAGCCGAGCGAGACGCCGACCGCGAAGGTTGCCACCAACGGAAGCCAGAGATGACGCATCGCCAATTGTCGCCCCTCGACGCAGATGAACACGAACAAGACCAAAGCGGAGACGATCACGTCCATCCCGAAGAACGCACCGATGCGCGTGGAGAAGAGTTCGGAGAAGAAGAGCGAGAGGTTCAAACCGTGCGTCGCCAGCCACGGCGCTAACTGCGAGCACGGGAGCGCCGCGCCGAGCAGGCACAGGCAGAGGTAAACGTATCGCAATCTCATCAGCGAACCTCAAGCCGGAATCGAACCGCCGCACAGTGTAGCAGTTTTGTTTCGCCTCGCGGCCATGAATAACTGACGGAGTTTTCTCGAACGTGTGCGCGCCGCGTCGCACGTATGCGCCGACGCAATTCGAACGTGAGAGCCGACGCAATTCGCACGTGAGAGCCGACGCTCCTGCAAATTGGAGCGTCGGAGAGATAGACCGATAACATGCCGTGTGTATAAAATCTACGGTATCCCTCGTCAATTTTAATATCGCAGCGCAGCAACGCAGAGAGTTGTGCGCCGCAACCGGAGACAAAAGCCAGTATGAACTTTTTTAAACGGACGCGCTTGAGCGCAAAGGTCGCTGCCGTCGCAGCATTTTTCGTGTTGATGTGTTCGTCGCACGCGCTCGCGCAGGATAAACCGGACAAGAAGAAAACAAAGCTGTCGGGCACTCCGGTGCTCTGGCAGGAGCCGGACGACATCGGTTCGCGCAATCTTTTGCTGGGGCCGGGGGGCGTGCGTATGAAGCCGGACCTCAGGCGGCTCACCTTCATCAAGGAGGAGAAGGGCGGGTGGTCGAAGAAGTATCGCGTGCGCGACGCGTCCGGGCGCGTGTGGGTGGCGAAGGTCGGGAAGGAGGCGCAATCGGAGACGGCTTCCACGCGCCTGCTCTGGGCTGCCGGGTACATGACGGAGATCACGTATCTCGTCCCGCGCGTGCGCATCCCCGGCAAGGGCGTTTTTCAGAACGTGAGGTTCGAGGCGCGCCCCGAGAATATCGAGCGCGAAGGCGCGTGGGCGTGGGAGCAGAACCCGTTTGTCGGCACGCGCGAATTGCAGGGTCTAAAAGTGATGATGGTGCTCCTGAACAACTGGGACACGAAGGACGAGAACAACGTGGTGCTCGCAGTACCGGCGCGAAGCGGCACGCAGTTGCGCTATGCCATCAGCGACCTCGGCGCGACGCTCGGCGACACGGGCAAGTGGCCGCTGCTCTGGCGCTTCACGCGCA
>WUUC01201461.1_pt1 | contig 10196 bp, 10 predicted proteins | sample 6278441 | NCBI WGS metagenome assembly WUUC01 (sample SAMN13675441, study PRJNA597444) | soil metagenome | isolation source: soil | place: USA: Washington | collected 2017-10 | reverse complement strand
TGCCGGCATGTTTGCCAAAAAGCACCTTTTCACCGACATACCAATCTTCCTCGCATGCGGGGCCGATGGCGGTAATAACGCCCACGGTGGGGGCGAACTTCTTAGCCGAGTCTTCTGGGATTATGATTAGGGAGGATTTGGTTACAAGCTTTTCGCGCTCGACCAGCAAGCGGTCAAACTTTGGTATCAGCTTTGGTTTCATAGTGCTCCATCAGATTTGCTCTAACGGAGCTACTTATTATCAAGCAGACAATGCTCTCAACAAATCCTCACGAGTAGGTTGATAACTCATGTTACCGACTTGTTGGAGATATTGGTTGGCGACCGGGATCACACTGTCATAGCCCTTGTCGGCTCCCATGTATTCGCCGAGCAAGCCCTTGAAGTAGGCGAGCGTCTGGTTGTCCCGATAGCGGGCATCATTGCCGCCGGTGCCCATGGTGGCGATGTAGGACAGCCGCTGTAGCGGGGTCATCTCGGGTGGCAGCCGCAGCCAGTCAGGCTCGATCGTGACCGGGGGAGCGGCAGGAGCAGCCGGGGCGGCTGGCTCGGGCATTGGCGGCAAGGTGACGACATCACCCCCGCCCATACCGCTTGCGGCTCCAGAAGCATCACCAGAGGCGGCATCGGAGTGAGCGGTATCGGCTGGGCCACTGCCCGACACACCACCGGCCTCGGCGGCGGCACTCTCGGCAGCACTCGCATCGGCGGCAGCTGCGGCAGCACTGGCATCGGCATCTGCGGCGGCAGCACCAGCATCCTCACCGACACCGCTAGCAGCAGTGCCGGCATCGGTTGAACTCTCGTTGGCGGCAGCGGCCTCGGCATCAGCCGAGCTGGCATCACCGGTGGCACTGGCTCCCCCATCACCACCGTCACCCGCACCATCACCATCCATGCAGAGGAAAAGCCAGCGATCAGTCCAATCTCTTATCATTCGATATATCCAGTTTTGACTACCTTACCCGTGCCTTTGGAGCGAGCCAGATAGACCCGTTTGATGTCGGGATATTTACGGAGAAATTCACTCTTGAAAGCTCGCACCAGTTCGTTGGCATCTATACCGCATGCGACAAAATCGATTGCCCAGCACTCGTCACCGCCAGTCCAATCAGTTGGTTGCAGTTTGCGGGTGCGCGAAAGAAACCCGTTCCGAGCCTCGGGCTTGAGGAATGCCCACGTGAAGAAACCAACCGGCCCAAAGCCGTCATCGGCAATCAGGTATTGGTTATGCTCGATTGGCGGTAGGAATAATCGCTCGCAATCGGCAAGCGACCACGAACGATGGATCGCACTGGAGGCAGCAAGCCGCAGCATCTTACCGAAATCGGTGTTTCGTTCGCCAACTTTGAACGTCAGATGTATCTGACTAGGATGAGAATCAGGATCACCACTATCAGGACGTAAATCAAATCCACTGGTCTCACTCATCAATACTCTCTATGGGTGGTAGAAGCTCCAACGGGTTCATTAGGCTTTCCATGACTTGAGCCCGGCCTTTAAGCAGGCCCACTAAGTCCGTTGCCGGCAGGCCCAGTAAGTGCTTGTGGGGGTTGAACCGATCCCATAGCTGCTGGATTACCCACTGGGTTGTTCTGTCCTCCGTCCACATTCGGATCGTTTGTCTGTCCAATCACTTGTTCCATGACCTGCAACGGATTTGCCTGTTGAGCCGGTGTCTCAGCCTCGGTCGGCGGTTTCGGCAAAATCTCGTCAATGTTTTCGACTTCCAACGTCTCCAGATATCGCTTGCTCGCATTGTAAAAATGAACCGGCGAACGTGCGATGGACGGGTTGGTCTTAGCAAACTCATAGACGGCCTGTGCCTTGGCGAGCTTTTGGTGCAACGTGGCGAGCTTGGGATCGACAGCGGGGATGATCTGTAGATCACCCTCATAATCGGTTCGCCCAGTTACGCCGGTTTGCTGATTGCCGCTCTGATCGAGCACCGTCCAATATTCCTCGTCTGGTAGGTATAGGCTGTTGAGCCGGTAGAGCTTGCGGAGTTCTCGGCCCCACGCATCAATGGTGCGAGCGGATGAACTGCTGAATGTCTGTAGAGCCTGCTCGATCAATGCCAGCACTGCCGTGGGCTGGTAGACCTTATCGGGTTGGCCCGTTACCATATCGGTCACCATTGCCAACCGCTCACCCGCACCCTTAAGCATCTCGATTAGCTGCACTTGAGCTTGGTTAGGGCCGGGGTGCTGTAGGGTGAGGAAGTCCCGCCGAATGTCATCCGACAGGGTGTCGATGCTGGTGTATTTGCCCAGCTTGACTTCAATGGTGCCCTTTGAGATGCCAGCCGTCTTTCTCACAAATCCCGAGTTGTTCAGGACGTTGGCGAGCGTGGCCGCATCGGTGGCTTGTCTTAGATGCTTGTTGATTGCCCGGTTCAGCTGACCGATCAGGTGACCATAGCCAAGACCGTAAAATCCATCTGGATTCTCCAAAAACACGTAGTGAGTGAAATACTCGATCGGTGCTTTTCCAGCAATCGGTTCTCCATCTTCATCGGTTTCATAGCGAACTGCTAACCGGAGAACCTTTTCGGACTCAAGATCGACCGTGACGATATACGGCTCGGCGATACCATCTTGATCCAAATCTAGCAGTGTGTGTTGCTCAAGCAGGATGACATCCCGATTGTAGTCGGGGGTGCCGGCTTGCATACCCTCAGCTCGATCAGCCGCATCCTTGATCTGAGAGTTCTCGATCACCTTGGTGGATGGTTCAGCCGGGCAGACAAACCAACCTTTGACGGCTTGTTGCCTAGTGTAGTTGACCGTCTGATTGATGATGTGGGTTTTGCGTTCAACGTCCTCGATGTTACGAGGGCCATGGCCATAGGGTATGACCAGCGCATCCGGCTTGACGTTCTCGACAACGTTGCGCTGCTTGATGCCGTCAAAGTAGGTCTTGGTGAAAAAGCTGCCATGCAACGGCAGCGCCATCAGCAGACGATCCTTGTTGCGCCGATAGTTGTCATCCCGCACGAATAGCTGCCAACCCATGTGCTTGCCGATACGCTCAGCACGCTTCCTGTCTTGATCGGTGATGTTACCGGTTGGGCGGGCGGAGATGACGTTGGGGCCAGCACCGAACAGCAGTTGGCTAGCTCGGGATTGCCACTGGTTCACAGCCTCGGTGAGAAGGGGAATGCTCTCATCGCTGGCACCTTGCCAGGGCGGGTTGAGCGGCCGATCCTGCTGGAAGTAGAGGCTGATCCACTGGGCGTGCATCCGATCCCATTCCGAGCGGGAGTTGAGATCGGAGCGAAACGAACCGATGACTTCCTCGGCGATCGCATTCAGATCATCCTCGTCCATATCAAAGGCGAGGTTGCGGAGATCGCTCTTAAAGTCGTCCTTATGTTCTTTGGCGAGCCGCTCGATTTCCTCGACTAGCTCTTTGTCGTCTTTACCGCGCGGCGTTGAAAATCTGAGCAATATCTACTTTCGGCTTGACCAATGTCGTGGCTACATGCGGGATCATCCCTGGGCCATGAACGGAAATATTTAGATGGGGCATTGCCCTCATCGCCTTCTCGAAATCTTGGCACTGCGCAATCAGCTCGCCGTCTGAGATGAATTCCTTCCCAGCAACGGTGACATCGTAAATCTTGCTTTCGGAACTCTGCGGTCGTTGCCAATAGCAACTGTCCATGCCATAGAACTTGAAATTCACATATCCGAGCATCGCCGACAGCAGCATCAAGCCTCGTGTGGCAGAGGTAGTGCCGCCGGCGATGATCTCTCCACCGCCGTTTTTGGCGATCACATCCACCTCGCCGGCATTGACGCTGGCATGGTATGACCACACCCGGTTGGAATGCTCTAGCATGTGATCGAGCACTTGAGGGTCGCACATGCTGGAAACCAGATAGGTTACTTCTCGGTGCGGGTGCTCGATGAACTCCGCCACATGCCCACGTGGATCGAGCAGGATGCACATCTTGGGAATGATGTTGTTGGCGATCAGCTTGTCGTGACTGTGCTTGACGCAAACGAGATCGGTTTGAGTGATGTGCCTGCCGACATGCAGCTCTTTGAGTTCTGCCCATAGCTGGTCGTGATCGGGATGACTGGCATCCATGATGGACGGGCCGCCCGACACGAACACGGCGTTTCTTAGATGCGGCTTGCAGTAGGGCAGGAAACGAACCGGCTGCATCTTTCGGAGCCGATCGATCTCAAATTGAAGATAGTCGATCCCGGCATAGATTTCCCGCTCACGCCGACCGAAACAGTGCTGCACGTTGGCTTGAATAACCTCGTGCTCAACACAGTTCATGGTGTGCAGATCGAGGGGGATTTTTCCATCCGTCCGGGCTGGTGCGATGTTAATGTTGGTTGGCACCTCGCCAACCAGAGCCATGCGGACATAACCGCCATCCTTGACCGGGTCTCTGAACGGCAGCAGCGTGTGCGGAGTGTTACTGAGCAGCTTGTTACAGCCGTATTTGCTCACATCGGGCGTGCTACCATCATCATCAGGCTCATAGAAATCATCCAAGATGATCAGCTTGGCATGATCCTTGAGGTGGTTGAAGTCGGACTCAATGGTCTCTACCGAGTGCCCACCATCGATGAACGCCAGATCGATCCCACCGAAACTCTGCACCCGGGGTAGGGTCTCTCGGCTGTCACCGGCGATCAGGGTGAAATTCAAAATCCGCCCATGATCCTCAAGCATTCTCGTTTGGAAGTGAGTGAGCTTATCTCGAACGGTTTCTTCATCCCCATGCGTCTTGACGTTTAGCTCACGTGCATCCGTCTCATGAGTGGCTTGCTCGAATAGGTCAAAGCCGATGTAGGAGACCTTTTCCTGATGCCTCAGAGCCTCCCGACACATCTCAATGGCTCGATTGCCATTCCATGTGCCCACCTCCACAATCGAGGTCGGTTGGGTCGCCTCGATAAGATCGATCAGTTGGTGGTAACGGATCGGGCCAGTATTCTGACGTGTCTCAAGTGCGGGATAATCCGGCTGTGGCGTAACCGGGTCGGTTTGGGCATCCTCGCTGATGTATTCGGCGGCAACGTCCTCGGGGTATCCTCGATCCATTAGTGCTTTCTGTTTTCTGACTGGCCCTTTTTTGTGAACGGAAAAGCTAGCGAGCGGTGACTGAGGCCAGACATGATCGCCGGTCGCACCTTTGCAGATGTTGGTGTCGCTGCCACAAACACGATCAACGATCTGGTCGAAAATGTATGAGTCGTGCCATTGCGGGTAGCTGAAGATTTTACCCGTCTCGTATTCTTCTCGGATGACCTGTAAGAAGCGGTGGGAATCATCATTCCGCAGATTAAAGCCGATGAACCCACACTCGCTGTGATCCCAATCCTTGCGACCGAGGTAGGCGCAATAGGCCCTTTGGGGCAGAAATGCGTCAAACGTCTCTGGCCCAAATCGGGCGGTGAACTCGACATCGGCATCAAACCAGAGCAGCCAGTCCCTCATGCCTTCCCCCGCCGCGGTATAGGCGAACACCTTGGGGGCAAATCGCACACCTTGCCGGCGGTAGTCGGTCGGATGATCTCTGTCACCGTATTGCTGGCGGAACTCGGCTAGAGCGTCATTCTTGCCGATCTCCTGATAGCAGATGCGTGAGTCACGGGTTTCGGGGCACTTGCCCTCATAGAACCATGTCAGACCGATGTCGGGACCGGCGAACCGCACAAACGATTGCAGGAAGTCCACGCCATAAGCGGCATAACCGGCCTCATGACACGTGGTGACAATGTGATAGCGGCTCATGCTCGGTAGTCCTGAACGTGCGTGTGGTAGGCCATCCACTCATCTGCATACGGCTCGTTTTCGTATCCTTCCATGGTGGGAATGCCATAAGTGAAGTGGACGGCTCTCGGATTATCATGCTGGCTATAGCCAGCTATCCAGTTCCAGTCCTCGGCAATCGGATCGATCTCCGAGTCCTCAAGCCAGTTCAGTTGGTGGAGATAGCTGCCACTCTCATTGTTGACGATCTCGGGTGTGAGGTATCGGTTGCCGGGATGACCGCAGTTGTAGAGCATCAAGGATGACCAAAGCTTGCGGCGGTAGTTGGATTGCGGCTGACCGTCCATCTTGACGCGATTGTGCGTGTGGAAATCATGCTGAACGCAGGACACGGCTGCATACGGGTTGAAGCGAAATAGATCGGCAATGTCAGTGCGGAACATGAAATCGCTATCAATGAACAGAGCCATGCCCTCGAATTGGCAGAGTGTGGGCACGAGGAAGCGGGTGAAGGTGAACTCAGTGGAGAGCGGCCGACCATCAATCCGGTCGACTTTCCACCCGGCATCATTGATCGAGTAGGATCGCCGATAGATGCCGGCGTGCCTCAAGGCCCGCTCGTTGAGCTTAGTGATGGCGACCGGGATCGAGGCATGGGCAAGGATCGATGCCTTGCACACCTCGAATGCCTCGGGCTCCCGGTTGTCGTAACCGATGAACACCCGCAGTGGGGGTGTGCGTGCGGCGGATCGGCTCTGCTTAATCGCAGTTTCTAGACGGGTGATTGGGTCGTTTTCGATCAAAGTCAGGTTCATTATTCCTCAAAGACTAACTGGAGATCGAGATCATCGATGTCCCGAAAATGAGCTTTCCACCATTCGGGTGGCCTAATGGTCAGGTGGCAGTTGCGCCCATCCGGTAAGGTCTTGCGTGCGGGTCGGCAGCAGATGCTGATGAAGGCGCATTTGTTGGCATACCCGAGCATTTCGTTGATGGTTTTGCTGACATCGGGCTCGGGAATGTGCTCCAGCACATCGGTGCAAATCAGCATGTCCACGCCCTCAAGGGCGATGACGGTCTCTCGGTCATCGTGGTGGGTGGCAGGGTCATAGAGGTAGGGGATCACACCCCACAGCTTGCTCAGACTGGGCCATGCCAGTGCCTTGCCGCAGCCGTAATCGAGGACATCGATCACGCTATTGGTCATGATCATGTCGTGGATGTCGCTCTCGTATTTGAGCATAGTGGAGCCGGGAAAGTGCCCGGCATCGTGCATCTGGCGGTATTGGTCGATTAGAGTGGTCATGCGTGCCTTAACTTGAATAGAACTGCTTCCTTTGGATCATCGAACTTGAATACCCATGCGGCATCATTGTATTGCCAAGTGACGGTGGCGTATTCTCTACCATAGCGGCGTTTGGTAAGCTGGCTTGCCACGTGCTGTGCCTCGTTCCTACTGATCGAGTTATCGATGTATGATGAGAGGTATTCGTGTTCGTCCTCAGCCACAGGCACTAGCACGGTTATCATGCCCACCCCTCAATCAGCTTCCATGCCGAGCCGTCTTTGAATTCATCAAGCAAAAACTGGTGATAGGCGAGATTGTGCAGCCACGGCTCACGATCCGACAGCACTGGTCGGTCAATCTGACTGAGATCGGTATTGCCGAGTGCTACAACAGGGCTGGGGCCGATTGCATAGGCCGGCACACCCGCTATGACCGCATCAACCATCGCATTCGAGTGATATCCAACCACTGCATGCGCATTGACGAACACATCCGACAGTGATTGGTCGGATTGCTTGGGTTTGATGACGATATCGCGCTTGGTAGCCTTGCCGAGCGCCCAGAGAACGCCTTTGATCCACTCTCGGGGCTGGACTCCAACGAATTGAGCGACATGATTGGAGATCGGGCAGATGACAATGTGGTCACCGCTCGATCGCCACGCCTTTAGCGGGATTTCCAGCCGTTCCCAGCGATCCGGGGGGCATTTGCCATAGCCGGTGCACGTCAAACGGTTGAGGCTGACACGATAATGACCCGCCATGTCGCCATTGGCGTGGTCGGAGCGGGCGAAATAGCCATGATCGAGGTGGAGGAAGTCGGTATGGCGGGCTCTAGCCTGCCGAATGATGGTGTCGCACCCTCTGAGGATGCCATACACGATTGCTGTATGAGCGCCAGGTAGTAGGCTGATGGCAGGAGCTAGTCTGGCTCCACTGCCTTGGGCAAAAGCCGCACTGATTGCTTGCGAAAATACGTGCGGAGTGACGTAACAGACTGGTGCGTGCATATGGTCTCAGTGGGATCAACTTCCCGATGAGACTATTTAGCCGGGATGAGTGCTATGGATGATGGATGGGAGCCGATCCGGATCGGCGATGTCACCCGAGAATATCGAGATGCTATCGGAGCGGTGGTGGTCGCCTTAGCTCAGTGCGACTATGGCCTGCATCAGATGTTTCAGTCTCTGACCGGCCTCGACAGGGAACAAGTTCACATCATTCTCAAAGACCTGTCCTCATCGGAGGTTCATTCCCTCGTCAAACGGCTCACTGACCACAAGAAGGATGAGCTTTGGGGGTATGATGGCCGGTGCGAAACGCTGGCGGCTCTCCAAAAATGTCGTGAGAAACGAAACCGCTATTCCCACTGGATTTGGCAGAAGGCCGAGGACTCGTTCAAGCTCTATAAGGTGGGTTTGTCTGAAACGATACCGCACAAGGATGTCACGCTGGAGGAGATCAGAGAGACTGCCAGCGAACTCGGTAAGCTGTTCCTCCTGCTCGCCCTGTATTGCCGCTCACAGGACAACGCACAGATGTGGTGGGGGCAGTTCGCTGATGCGGTAGATGCGCATTTCGGCATCAAGCCGCCTGAGAGTGAGTAGCATACGGGTCGACATTGCTCTGTTTTGCCTCCCGGTGCGCCCGATAGAGATCATCGTGGTAGTCCTCGATCGTGCGGATATACGGATTGACCGAGCAAACATAGGCCAGCTCGTCTGCAACGTGATCCTCTTGGTGCTTGTCCTCCCATCCTTTATCGGGGCTAGTCTTATCGAGCACCAGATTGGGGCAAGTCCGCCAGAAATGCTCACAGTTGCTGGTCACGAACAGCATCGGATCATCCTCGATCGTGCCGGTTTGGGTGTAGTGAGGCGTGCCGGCGAGCCGACTGAGGATTTCGTGGTAGTTCGCTTGGCGATCTTTGCGGCCTTTGTGGAACATCAGCCGTCCACCCGATGCCTCGACCATCTTGGTAAGCGGGGAGGGGCCGTCACTGGCTGCCCACATGGCCGCATCAGCTACCCGGCGCTCCACTCGGATGTGATTTGCCGCCTCAAAGTCGAGAATTTTGCGGGCGATGGTGGCGGAATCGAGCCGTTGACCTTGGTTCGGCTTGCCATTCCAGCCATACATCTCAGCAAAACGGATCAAGGCACCGCTGGGAATGTAGATGTCCCGATCTTTGCCGACATGCGGCTGGGCATTGCGGATGGTTGCCCCCTCGGAGACGGTATACCAGCCGACCGAGTAGGGGGTAGCCATACCCCAATCGAGCCCGCAAATGATCGGCCAGTGCGCCGGGATGCGAAACGGGCGGATCATGTGCCGCTCACGGGTTAGATTGTGGAGGGCAGCACCCTCAATCGCATCCCAGTCGCCTTCAATAAAAGCTCGGGCACGTTGTTCACCCAAGGCATAAAACTGACCGGCATAGACATCCATGTCGATGTATGGATTGTCATCCATACGTGACGGGATGTAGATGCTGAGCAGTCCCTTGCTGTCGGGGTTCTTTGGGTTCTTTGAAGTTTCATCATGGAACAATCGAAACGGCCCATGTGCGATGAAGATTTGCTTGAGGAAATCATGTGCCGGGCCACCGGGGTTGCTGGCATAGGCGATCCGGGGTAGATGCTGGGCTGACTCCTCGGCTGGTTGCCAGTTACCCAATCGAACTCTGGTGCGGAGGAATATGAGCATTGCGGGTGTGAACAAAGCCGCTTCATCCACACCCAACCAGTGCATTTCTGCACCTTGATAGATGTCTAAGTCTTGCTCGATTTCACAATAACAACACCTAAGCGATGACCCGTTCAAAAACTCTAAGGCTTTACGGCCTTCATTCCAGTTCGCAATCTCCTTGGGAAACATGCGCCGCAGATGGACGATATGATTGGTGTCGAGTTCACCAAAGGTGCGCCGGAATAGAAACGCCTGACAACCGGGGTTTTGAAGACAAAATGTAATCGCATCAGCACGCAGGAATGCGCTTTTGCCACCACCGGCGGCTCCACCATAAAGAAGCTGCGTGGCTTTGATTGCATGACCGAATTGTTGCTTTTTGTGCGGCTGGTAATAATCCGCAAGGTTCCAGTCGATTACTTTCTTGACCACATCATTCCAGTTTAATCTTGATCGCTTTTGTTATTAGTTTGTGGTTTTGG
>WUUC01009678.1_pt1 | contig 10199 bp, 6 predicted proteins | sample 6278441 | NCBI WGS metagenome assembly WUUC01 (sample SAMN13675441, study PRJNA597444) | soil metagenome | isolation source: soil | place: USA: Washington | collected 2017-10 | reverse complement strand
GGCGGGCCTACTCACGGGGAGGGTTCGGTCCGTGTGAAGGCCCATGAGCCCATACGCCGGTGGTTTTCGGCTCGACTGGCGAGCCGAAACTGGAGCAGATGGAGTGCGGTCAGCGATCACGGCGGCTAGGACGACTACGCGCGCCGATGAACCGGCCACGGCCGTCACCCCTCCACTGTCAATCGCTCCCTCCATCTGCCTCTGTGCATGATACATCCGACACGAGGCGATGTCTACGCTTTCTGGCAAGAATTTTTCTATCCGAAGGTCAGGGCTCTCGCCCGACGAGCTTGCCCAGCTTCCGAAGCCCGCGGCTAACGCGTTGGCGGATCGCGCCCTCGCTCACATCTTGCATTCGTGCGATCTCGGCATAGCCGCGGTCCTCGATCACCCGTGCGATCACCGCGTCGCGTTCCTCACCGGACAAGTCGTCCAGACCGGCGACGACGTCTGACATCGAGGAGTCGACGCGCGCCTCGGCCAAGTCCCATGCCTCGTCGCTGTAGCCGCGTGTGGTCATTCCGACCTTGCGACGAGTCGCGTCCTCGACTCCGCCGAGGCGGTTGCTTGCGAGCATCGCGATCCGCGCGATACCGAACAGCCAGCGCCGGCCGTCGCCTCGGTCCGGGTCGAAGCGCGCGGCCTTGCTGTAGGCGATCGCGAATGACTCCGCGACAAGATCCTGCGCCACGTCCGGATTGCGGGTCTGGTGGATCAGGAAGGCCGTGAGCATGTCCTGATAGCGCCGGTAGAAGACGCCGAACGCCTCACTGTCGTCCCGCTCGGCGGTGAGCTTTAGCAGCTCCGCGTCGGACAGCGCGTCCTTTGCCTGCCGTCGTCGTCCGGGAGTCGCGAGCATCCGGATTCCTACACCCGTCCCCGGCCGACCTCGCAGGCGACCAGAGCCTCCAAGCACGCGTTGACGACCCGGGCGCGTGCGCGTAACTCCGCCACCGCCCCGTCCGATAGCGGCGACGGCGTCGCGGAGATGCCCTCGACGAGGATGTCGAGTTCATGCGTCGCCTGGGTGGTGGTGTCGCGAATCACTTCCACGATCAACGGAGTAGAGCCGCTGAGGACCACCGGACCGGACGTATCGTCGAGCTGGCGGCGGAGCGCCGCGATCTGCTCGAGAGACCGGTGCCGACGCGCTAGTCCGCGGTCCCCCTTTTCATAGGAGAAGCTGTCGGTGACAGCCGCGACATGGGCTTCGAGCGTCGCCGCTACAAGATCGCGCGTGCACTCATCAACACTCGCCACCAACTGCTCGTTCCCTCCAGACGCGACCGTCACCTGGCTCCTCCCGTAGCTTGCCAATTGGCGAACTCCCGGGCGCAGCCTAACGCGGCGGAGCCATCTCCGCAACAGGCGGGCTACCGTGTCGTCGATTCGAGCGGCTTCTGTGACGGAACCATCATCACGTTGGCCAAGGTGCTCGGAATGACCGCCTCGGATCTCATCAGGAACCTGGTCGGTCCTGGACCCGTCGGTCGTTGGCGGGACCGCAATATCTCTCCTGCGGCGAGCGGCGGTATCGCCATGATCGACAGCGGATCAGCAAAGAACGTGAAGTCGAGAAAGGCCTCCGCTCGATGCCGGTCGAGGAGTCATAGCCGGCCGTGACCTCCTCCACCGCATGACCGACCGATGACTCGGTACTGGTCTCGATCGGCCGGCGGGACCCCAGGCTAGTGACGCCCAAGCCCGCACCGGACGGCCGACCAGTGATGCAAGCCGCCCCGCTCGCGCGCAGTTCGGTCATGAGACCGCGCTAACCGTCTATTGCCAGTACCACACTGCGCACCTGGGTCACGAGCAGCTCAAAGTCACGACGACCCAATTCGAGATCGGACCACGTCAGGTCAAAACTAGCGGAGCCGCAAAATGACGAGACGGCGACATCTAGTGACACCAAATCGCCCTGCCTAGCTAGTGTTAACGCTACCTCGCCCTCCTCCGCTTCCCACCTCTCTACAAGACCCACCGATCCGATCTGGTCTCGATAAAGCCTCTCTAGGCATTGCCTCAGTTCTCTCACGTCGCCAACTGAAAGCGCGACAGGCATCGTGATTTCCCAGCTTCTAGTTGTCGACAGTTCTGCGGCAACCCAGGCCCACAGCTGGTCGTCGTCCGGTCTTTGGTTAGCCAGCCTGATCCCTATTGCTAGTTTGCTTGATGCATCCGACGCACAAAGGGAAAGCTCGTACTCGCATTCATCCGACGTAGTACTCATTGCCGCTCCTGCCTTATCCAACGCTTGTTGTTCGGGTTGAAGCGCCGGTATATTGCCGTTCTAATATTTCCAGACCAGGAGTCGTAAGTCACGTAGTCGCCCTTTTTTGAACCGGCTTTTCGGAGAACGAATGCGTAGTTTGAATACTTCGTGTCCCAGTACAACGTTCCGTGGCGCAGAGCCCGCCGAATACGTTTCTCCGATAGGCCTCGCTCCCCCATGCGGGTGTAGAGATGATTCGTCTCGGTATACCGCATGCGCACCCTCATCGCCTTCGACCCGCCTCCGCGGACCACGCGCTTCACCCGCTTAGGACCCTTCCCCAGAACTTTCTTGCCTGCCTCGAACAGAACCTTGACAGGATGCCGTCCGTCTAGGTCGTAGGTGTTGATGGGGTCTTGGTTTGCGTAGTCGTAGTCGTTCGCTGATCCGCCCTTGATGGGGTCGACGCTCGTAAAGCGTCCCAAGGACGGGACGTAAGAACGCACGCCCATTTGAATGACGCCGGAGGCGAGTTCTGTGCGGCGTTGTTTTCCGCCGAGCCAGCCGTAGCGTTTGTCTGCGCCGGCGGCTTGGCGGGGGTTGCCGTACTCGTCGGTCTCGAACCGGTCGAGCAGCTGGGTGGCTTGGGGGTCGAGGCTGGCGGTGGCGATGGTGTCGCCGTGGAGGTTTGAGAGCTGCAGGACGGTCTCGTCGGTCTCAGCCGGAATGTCGATAGACCGGATCGCGCCGAGGTCGCCGTCGATGCCCTCGATGTAGCGCTGCCCAGACACAACCTCCTGCGAGCTGTTCAACGTTTGGCTGATCGTCGGGCTATCTGAGCCATCGCGGTAGAGCAGACGCTCGGAGTGGGTCGTGCCGTCGGAGACCTGGGTTCGGTAGTGGCGGCCGGCCGGGTCGAGGGTGTAGGTCTTCGACACGCCGTCCTGGCTGATCGTGCGGACCTGCTCGTCGGCGTAGTAGGTGTATGACAGCACGCCGCCACCGGAATGCTGTGCTGGGATCGACGTCATGCGGCCGAAACTGTCGTAGTCGACACCGGTGCCGGTCAGCCGGTCGGCGGTGTCGTGGCTATAGCTTCGGGTGGTTCCTGCCGCGCCGGGCTGGCAGTCGCCGTTCGAGTCGGGCGCCTTGGTGTTCAGGCCGGTGCGGTTGGAGTTCAGATCGAAGCTGTAGACGCGTATCGTGCAACCCTCGACGGTGGCTGGTGATTGGACATCGTCTGCGACAGCGGTTAGCCGTCCGGCGTTGTCGTAGAAGTATCGCTGCTCTGACAGATCCGAAACGTGTGACCGCCACTGACCGTGAATCGACTCTTGGACCTGCTCATCGATCCAAACGCAGTTGGCCGAGCAGTTGCTGGTCTTGGTGTAAACCAGCTGTGTAGGAGCCCCTGCGGGGTCGTAAGTCGTCTCGGCCTCCATGCCATTGGGATAGCCCTTCGACACGATCCGGCCGTCGAGGTCATGGCCGGCTGTGAACGTCCCGGCGTCAGAGTCCTCAAGCTCGGTCAACATGCCGTTGGAGCCATAGCCGAACGTCTGGGTAAAGGCCCCGCCATCGACGGTCTCGTCGGGCCGGTTGAGCCGGTCATAGGACGTCGTCGATGTCCAGCCGTTGGCGTCGGTGTAGGACACGACTCGACCGACATTGTCGTAGTCGGTAGTGATCGTCCCCGACGGTGTCGAGAGCGTCGTCGGACGGCCTGTCGCTGAGTCATAGCCCGCCGTGACCTCCTCGACGGCATGGCCTGCTGTCGACTCGACCTTTGTCTTGACCGTCCGGCCCGCCTCATCAAACGTCGACGTCGTCGTTCGCGTGTCCAGCCCCGCACCGGCCCCGATCGCGTACTCGGTCGCTGTTGCGACCTGGCCGAGTCGGTCGTAGGTATAGACGGTGATCGGCAGCTCTGGCAGGCCAGGCACACCGGGTTGCGCGGCCGGGACTGTCCCACAAACCAGGTTGTGCCACTCGGGCTTGTTGTCGCAGGCGTCGTATGGCGCTGATGCGTCGGCTGCGTAGTAGACGGTGTCCATCGTGCCGGCGTCTGTGCCGTCAGACTTCGGCATCTGCGACGAAGTCTCGAGTCCGGCTTGGTTGTAGGTGGTGCGATCGGTGATGTTCAGTCCACCTGAAGTTGCGTCGGTGATCGTGGCGGTCGGTTTGCGCAAGGTCCAGTCGTATTCGGTCTTGGACACCCGAACGTCCTCGTCGGGCTCAGAAGGGTCGACCTGCGCACCGGTCGTGACGGTTGTCGGAAGATGCGCCGGCTTACCCACCGGCAACGTGCTGCCCTCGTCGTAAGCCGTCACGGTATGCGCCCTTGCGTCGACGACCTGCCCGGAGTCGAGCTTGACCTCGTGCTCGGGGCCGAGCTCCTCGACCATCCTCAACCCATCCGCAGAGTAGGTGCGGTAGGTCGATAGAAGCCCCGCCGCGACCACCGACCCGCCGCCGGCCGCCAAGGCGTCGGCGCGGTTCTGGGCCGACAGCTCGCGGACCACGTTGCCGTGCTTGTCGTACTCAGTCGTCGTGGTGCCCATGCCGGGACGGGCGACGTTGACCTCGCGGCCGTCCTGGTTGAGGTAGTGGCCTGTAAAGAGATACTGCCCTTCACCCGGCGCGTTTCGAACGACCACCGTCCCATCAGTCGGACGATCGGTTTGACCGATCGCGTCCGCCACCTGGGGACCCATCTCAAACCACGCCCCATACCCCGTCAACGGCATCCGATAGTTGACCGACCAGCCCTCCAGTCCCGAACCATCGGCCTCCCGAACCACCCACGCGAACTTCCCCTCATCCGCCGTCGACGGCTCGTTGTACCAAAGCCACCACGACGACTCGCCAGGCGGCGCGAGCTCGCGCAACCGCCCCACCGAGTCGTAGAAGTACCGCTCCTTCAACGCCGGGCTCACCCGCGGATCCCAAGCCTCCTTCAGCCGCCCGAGGTTGCCGGCGTCCGCCGGATGCTCGTAGTAGGTGAACTCGGCGACCGCCTCGTCCTTCATCGCCGAGGTAGCTGGATCCCAGGCGATATGGCGGATCCGCTTGAGCCGGCGGAACTGGCCCGACGGACCCAGGTTGATGTCGCCGTACTCAAGCTCGAGCACCTTGCAACCCCGCTGCAACTCCCCGGCCGCGCCCGTGCAGTCCAGACCCGGAGGCGGTGGAGCGATGATCCGTGTCAGTTGCGGCTTGCCGGCATGCAACTGGTACTTGAAGCTGGAGATTCCCTGCTGTCCGGCCTCCTGGACCTTCGACGGCACGAACTGCACCGGCTGAGTGCTGCCCGCCAACGTCGAGAACGTCGTCACGGTGCCATCGAGATCGGTCAGCGTGTAGACGTTGCCGTCCTTGGCCAGCGTCAGGTCCTCGAACCCAGGCTCTGGCTTGAAACTGTCGTCAGCCAGAAGCTCGAACCTGATCCGCATGCCAGCCGAGTCATAGACGTCCACCCATTTCTCGACGCCCGGTGCGGTCAACTCGATCAGCGAGCTGTAGTCAGAGATCCCCTCCACGGGCGAGCTCATCACCCACCCCGGCCCCATCGGCGCATGACCGCCCCCGACCTCGGGATCGAGCGAGTTGTGGGTACGCATCAGCGTCAGGCCCTGCCCGAACCCAGACAGCGCGGCGTCGGTCGCCGAGTAGGCGAAGTTGCCCGTCAGCAGGTCCAAGCTCCCCGGCCCGACCTCGGTCTGCGCGTTGCCCGCCGACAGACCCTTCGGGTCGAGCTCGACGTTGACTGCCTTCGACGTATGTCCTCCGTTGCCGGCGAACACCGCCCGCAACTGAAACGGCCCCGGCTTCGGCGTCAGCATAGCCAGGTCGATCGCCGTCCGGGCATCCCAGATCAGCTTCTTCGTCCGCCGGTCGGGCTGGTCGAGCGGATGCGACGTCGCAGAGACGACGTTGCCCTGATCGTCTCGCAGCATCGTTCCCGACCCGCCGATCGTCTTCCACAACCCAGCGGGCATCTCGCGGTACTGGAACTCCACACCGCTGAACCCGTCCTCGCGCGCCTCCGCCAACAACGCCAGACGGCTCGACGTGCTCTCGGCGTCCACCGGCAGCACAAGCTCTCCACGCGTCGGAAGGTTCACCACGAACGCGCGGGACTTCTGATTGCCAGCGCCATCGGTGACAACCACTCGAACAGTCCGCTTGCCGCCGTAGACGCTGGTATCGAGGACCCACTCGAAGTCGCTCGACTCGGTGGCGACCACATCGCCGTCGACCTTGACCTCGATCTTCTCTACCCCCGACGTCGTCGCGCCGGGTGCGCTCGACGGCGGCGGATCGTCCGTCTCGATCGTCAGCCCGTGGGTTCCGGCCCCCAACACCGGCGTGCCGCTACCGGCCGGATCCTCCTTCCCCGACCAGAGCGCGCCGGAAAGATCGACCTGCGGACTGGTGTCGTCGACCTTGACCGCCACCGGCACCGAGGTCTGTCGTCCCAACGGATCCCAGGCGTGCAGATAGGCGGTGCCGATCCCCTCGGCCGCGTTCTCGATCGTCGTCTCGAGCTGGTCCGCCTCATTCGCCGCAAGGGCAGCGGGACACATGGAGTCGCGGTTGCCGACACACCCGAAATCAAAGCCGGCCGACATGCCAGCGCCGGCGAGCTGGACACTGGTCAGTCCCAAACCGGGATCGGAGACCGCAGCGCGAACCGCCACCACATCCGATCTGCGCATCCACCCCGACGGACGCGCGGTCCACACATCCGGCTGGCCCGCCGTCGGCGACGGCTCTAGCCGATACAACGACGGCGCCGATATCGAAGGCGCCTCCGGATCGGTCAACGCGAGAATCGCCGCACCCATGTAGCCGTCGCGCCAGGTCGGGTTCGAGATGTTGATGCCGGTCCGGAATCCGAACACCACGCCCTGCGGACCGACGGTCCCGCCGCCGAAATGCTGGAGCGTCTGGGGACCGAAGGTTTGGGTGTAAGTGCCCGGGCTACCCGCCCAGGTATTGGCGCCCATCGACCAGATACCCGTGTACATGTACGGATGGTCATTGCCGAAACGCCGGTTGTAGAAGCCGTAGAAACCAGCCTCCTGGACGCGCGTCGTCGTACCCGGCGGCAGATACACCCACTCTGCATACGCACCGGCCGGATACGTCACGTCGTAGTCGACGTAGACGTGCAGACCGTCCCACTCGTAGGGGTCATAGTTGGGCCGACCAGCCGCCGCGTTGCAAACCAAGCCCGTGTACGGCCCAAGACACCCATACGTCATCTCGAACAAACTGCTTGAACCACCGTTGGGAATCCAATCCTCTATGCGATCCAGAGCTGCCGGCATCTGGTCGATCCAGGCCCCCGTGCTGATCCAGTAGTCCTCGATCACCGGATCAACGAGAATCGGGTAGGCCAGATCCTTCTCGCGATGAGGAACCGACACAGTGACCTGCGTGCCTGTGACGCTCATGTCCACCGGCACGTCTTGGCCCTGAGCGTCCACAGCGACGGGCGGCCGTACAACCGCCAATGCCTTCCCGTCCCGGGACACGACAACCGAGCCGCCCTTCCCCTCCTCTGCCAACGCACCCTCGGGCAAGTCCAGATCAAACGCCACCTGCTCCGCCGCCCGCGGCGAGCGCAGCTGCCAGAACAACTCGACCCCCGTAGCCAGCGGCGTCACGATCACGTCGGTGTCGACCTCGGCGTTCGCATAGACCGCGTGGCTGCCACCGTCCTTCGAAACTTGGACATCGGCAGACCCAGCCGGCACGACTCCGATCTCGCCGAGCTCGACGCCATCCGCCAGGCTCGCCGGCAGCTTGATGTCGCTGGCGGCATTGACCGGCTTCAGGCCCCCCTCGATCGGCTCGAGCGAAAGGTCGACGGCCCGCTTGCGGCCATCGTCGGCAACAGCTCGAACCGGCCACGGCGACTCCACCAAGACCGGCGGTTGCTCAGCCGTCCCCTCGAGCACCATCGTGTAGTCGTCGACGAACCGCTGCACCTCCCGCCCACGCGCGATATCCGCGAACACAGACCCAGCGGCCGCCCCATCCAGCAGATCGCCGAACTTCTGCCCGGCCAACATCGCAGCAGCAGCATCCGAAGCGCCAAGGTGCGCGGTACGAGAACGCTCTCTAGCGTCACGCGCTCCAGCAGACGCCAGCTCCCGCTCGCGCTCCTCAACACGCCTCTGCTCGCGCTCGAATGCTTCCTGCAGGCCCTGGGCTCCGCGCTCACCCGCCCGCGGCAGATCCTCAGCGTCGATTCCAGCCGGAAGTGGCGGCGGCGTAAACGCACGCTTCAAACCAGAGCGGTCCTCCTCCTGTGCCCCAGCCGTGAACGCCAACACGAGAACAAACGCCATCGCCAACGGCAGCACACCCAACCACGCCACACGCACCGACCTCACCAGACGCGCGACCGAACCGCCAATGGACGCAGAAACGAACGCAGATGCGCGAGAAAACAAGCGAGCCGCCCTCCCCTATGCGAGCCACGCGTGGCATCCCTCGCCGCGTCGTGCCCAGACCGTGGACCTATACGATGGAGACGGGAACTTACACTGCCCGCTCGCCAATTGTCAAAACACTGCAGCGGACCGGCCCTCCGGCCGACGGGCTACAAGCTCTGGATGAGGTCCGAAGCGGTCATTCCGAGCACCTCGGCCAACACGATGATCGTCGGGAGCCGCGGCTGGCGATTGCCGGCCTCGAGACGGTAGATGGTTGCGGCGTTGAGCCCAGCACGTGAGCCGAGCTCCTCGCGGCTCAGGCTAGCCCGCTCACGCGCGGCGGTGAGGTTCGCGCCAAAGCTTCCGCCCGGAAGAGCGGCGGGACGGTTGGGCGGAGACTGGACGGTCCGGGGCATCTACCCCTGTGTCGTCGGTTGGAGCGACTTCTGTGACAAGTCATCCTCCGGAACCGCCCGGACGATCGGATGCGAGACGGAAGGCCGCAGGGCGGGTGGTCCCTACTCCCCACTGATTCGCAGCACGCGACCGTCGTCGAGAACGGCGGCAAACTCGAGCACCCCCGGCTGTCTCTGAGCCCTTATGCCCTCCTCCAGTTTGGGGCCCGACTTGAACTGCACCCTGATGAGAAGGGTCTTGAGCGCGATTGCCCCGTACGGGGCACGACTGGGCGAAATCCAGCGACCGCTGATCGCAACGTCGCTATGTCCGCTGGGACGACGGACCAACACCGTCCGTACGTCCTTCCGCGCAAAGCCAAACAGAAGAATATGTCGCCGCCCAACGCTGGAGCCGTTCAGGACGGCCGGCCCTCTGGAGAACTCGTGCGCTATTTGCGCCGCGGGCGTACATCCCACGCCGTACGCTTTGGTAACGCCTTTGACCACGTCGGCGACCTTCGAGCAAACGTCGCCGGCCTGGTCCAGATATGTCGACCCAACGATCGTCTTCTGGCCAGCGGCCAACTCAGCGACTGCACCCGTCTGGTTGTTCGACGGCACCCCCCTTCCCGCGGCAGATGGGTTGCCCGCGGCTACCCAGGCGTCGCGGGGCACGTCGGGACGGCGCTCCTCAGGCCCGCTGGAGTAGGACCCGGTGCCGATGAGAATGCCGGCTCCAATCGCAGCCACGATCATCATGGACATGCCCAAAGCTCGAAGTCGGCGACGCCTGCGACGCGCCCGCAGACCCGCGATGTAGGTGAGCATCTCCTCACGCGACGCCTCCAGGCTGGCGGCATCAGGATCCCCGACGCGAGACTCCGAGAGATCCGGCGGTAGCTCGGCGTCCTCCGGGTAGTAGTCGCCGACGGTCACCCCAAGCGAGTCAGCAGCATTCTGAAGCGCGATTTCCTTGGGACTGCGGTACGGCGAGTCATTTCTGCGCCTACGACCGCGGACTCGAACGAGACACCGTCGGGCCCAGTTCCGCACCGCTAGCAAGAGGAAGTGGCGGCGGGCCACCGGGGTTGGAGGTGACCCGCCGCTCGTGCGACGACCAGCTGGCTACGGTCCGATGCG
>WUUC01160791.1_pt1 | contig 10200 bp, 9 predicted proteins | sample 6278441 | NCBI WGS metagenome assembly WUUC01 (sample SAMN13675441, study PRJNA597444) | soil metagenome | isolation source: soil | place: USA: Washington | collected 2017-10 | reverse complement strand
GGCGAGCCGGCCGCGGCCGTGGAGTCGGGGTTCGAGCGATGAGCGAGGGCTTCCGCAACCCGAGCATCGATTGGGCGGCGCTCTCTCCGATCTTGATCCTCCTCGGAGGGGCGTCCGTCGTCGTCCTGGCCACGCTCTTCGTGCCGACGAGCGCCAAGAAGCCGCTGGCCGCGAGCGTGGCCGCCCTCTGCTTCGCCGGAGCCGCCGCCGCCGCGATCGTGCTCTTCGTCGCCGACGACGTCGGCCGCGGGATCGTCGCGGACGCGATCCGGCGGGACCGGCTCGCCGAGCTCGGCCAGATCCTCGTGGCCGGCGCCGGGCTCCTCACCGTCGGGGTCTCGCTCCGGGAGCCCGAGCGCGAGGAACGGGCCGGCGAGTGGTACGGCCTCCTGCTCGCGGCCGCGGCCGGCATGGCGTTCTTCGTGGCCGCCTCGAACCTGATGACGCTGTTCCTCGGGCTCGAGTGGTTCTCCGTCTGCCTCTACGTGCTGACGGCCATCTCGGTGGAGCGGCTGCCGGCGCTCGAGGCGGGGCTCAAATACCTGATCGTCGGAAGCTTCGGCTCGGCCATCCTCCTCTTCGGAAGCGCCTTCGTCTACGGCGCCACCGGCGCGATCGGCTTTGCCGAGATCGCCCGCGGCGCGGGGGAGGCGGAGCCCCTCTTCTTCGTCACGGGCCTCGCCATGATTCTCGTCGGCCTCGCGTTCAAGGCCTCGGCGGCGCCCTTCCACATGTGGACTCCCGACGTCTACCAGGGCGCTCCGACGCCCGTGACGGCCTTCATGTCCGCGGCCACGAAGGTGGCCGCGCTCGTCCTCACGCTGCGCCTCCTCGTCACCGCCTTCCCGAGCGAGGAGGGACTCTGGACGGTCGCCCTCGCGGTCATCGTCTGCATCTCCCTCGCCTGGGGCAATTTGGCCGCCCTCGTCCAGACGGACGTCAAGCGGATGCTCGCCTACTCGAGTATCTCCCACGCGGGCTTCCTCCTCATGCCCGTCGCGGTCGGCACCGAGCTCGGCGGGCGGGCGCTCCTCTTCTATCTCATCTCGTACGGCGCGATGAGCATCGGTTCCTTCGCGGTCGTCGCGATCCGCGAACGTGAGCTCCTGCAGCCGGTGACGGTCGGGAATCTGGCGGGGTTCGGCTGGGAGCGGCCCTTCCTCGGCGCCGCCATGGCGCTCTTCATGTTCGGCTTCGTCGGGCTGCCGCCCGCAGGGCTGTTCCTGGGCAAGTTCTACGCCTTCGCGGCCGCCGTCGAGCGCGGCTGGGCCTGGCTCGCCGTCGTCGGCGTCGTGGCCACGGTCGTCTCCATCTACTACTACCTCGGGGTCGTGCGCGCGATGTTCATGCACCCGCCCGAGCTCCGCGTCGCTCCCGCGGGCGGGTCGCCGCCCCGTGACCTGCCCCTCCAGGCGACCGTGGCGGCAACGGTGATCGTCGCGGTGGGAACTCTGGTCGCCGCCGACCCGCTCGTGGACATCGCGAAGCAGGCGGTCGACGTCCTCCGCTTCCCGGTGTCCTAGTGGCGAAGCGCGTCGTCGTGCTGGGGGCCGGCGTCACCGGCGAGGCGTTCGTCGCCGCGCTCCGGCGGCTCGACGGCGAGGTTGAGATCGCCGTCGTCGAGCACGAGCTCGTCGGCGGCGAGTGCTCCTACTGGGCGTGCATCCCTTCGAAGACGCTCCTGCGACCGCTCGAGGTCCTCGCCCGGGCGCGGCTCGCGCCCGGGGCCGCCGGCGCGGTGGGGCGCGTCGACGTCGAGGCCGTCTTCCGCTGGCGCGACGAGCAGGCGGGCAAGGACGACACGAGCCAGGCGACGTGGCTCGAGAGGCAGGGCGCCGAGCTCATACGCGGGAGCGGGAGGGTCGTCGAGCCCGGCCTCGTCCGCGTGGGCAGGCTGGAACTTCCCTTCGACGAGCTCCTCGTCGCGACCGGCTCGCTCCCGGTCACGCCTCCGCTCGAGGGCCTCGACACCCTCGAGCACTGGGGCAGCCGCGAGGCCACGAGCGCGAGCGAGGTCCCGGAGACCCTGGTCGTCATCGGCGGCGGAGCCGTCGGGTGCGAGCTGGCGCAGTTCTACCGCCGCATAGGCTCCGCGGTCACGCTCGTCCAGAACGGCGAGCACCTCCTCCCGCGCATGGATCCCGAGGCGGCCGAAGTCCTCGCCGACGCCTTCCGGGAAGAGGGGATCGAGCTGCGCCTCGGGGCGAAGGCGCGCAGGGTCGACCGCGACGGCGGCTACCGGGTCGAGCTGGAGGGCGGCGAGACGCTCGAGGCCGAGCGGCTCCTCGTCGCCACGGGCCGGCGGCCGAACGTCGACGAGCTCGGGCTGGAGACGCTCGGGATCCGGATCGAGCGGCACGGCGTCGTCGTGGACGAGCGGCTGTGCGCCGGCCCGGGGGTCTGGGCGGCGGGAGACGTTACCGGCATCTCGCTCTTCACCCATGTAGGGAAGTACCAGGCGCGCGTCGCCGCCGCGAACGTCGCCGGCCGCCAGGCGCGCGCGGACTACCGCGCCGTCCCCGCGGCCGTCTTCACCGACCCCCAGGTTGCCGCCGTCGGCGACACGAGCGGGGACGGAACCGTCGTCTCGCGCTGGAAGCTCGAGTCCGTCTCCCGCACGGGGACGTTCCAGAAGCCCAAGCGGCCGGGCCTCCTGAAGCTCTACGCAGACGCCGAGCGCCGCGTGCTCGTGGGCGCCACGGCGGTCGGCCCCGAGTCGGGGGAGTGGATCGGCCAGCTGACGCTCGCGATCCGCGCCGAGGTGCCGGTCGACGTCCTCCGGGACACCATCCAGCCATTCCCGACCTTCTCCGAGGCGGTCTTCTTCGCGGCGCGGGAGCTCGACCTCTAATCGCTCCCGCTGATCCCGGGCGACTAAGCTCGACCCGACATGGAGGACCGAAACGACCTCGTTCGGAGCCTCGCGGGACTCGCGCTCTTCGCCGACCTCCGCGACCCCGACCTCGAGGCGATCGCCGACCCCGAGCGGGAGCGCAGCTTCGGCCCTGGGGAGCGGATCCTGCGCAAGGGGCTCTCGGGCGCCGCCTTCTTCGTCATCCTCGACGGCGAGGCGGCGGTGGAGATCGAGGGCCTCGAGCCGCGCACCCTCCGCCGCGGCGACTTCTTCGGCGAGGTCTCGACGCTCCTCGCCTGCCGGCCGACGGCCGACGTCGTCGCCCGCACGGCGCTCCGCTGCCTCGAGATCCCGGGGCCGAAGCTGGAGGAGTTCCTGCTCGCGTATCCGCGGGTGACGTACCGGATGCTCCAGATCGTCACGCGTCGTCTCCGAGACCTGCTCGAGTGACGGAGAAGCCCTTCCCGCCCGGCGACTATGCGGTCGTCGTCGTCGGGAGCGGACCCGGTGGGCTCCAGACGAGCTACTGCCTCTCCCGGCTGGGCGTCGAGCACGCAGTCCTCTCGGCGGACGACGAGCCGGGCGGGATGTTCCGCTGGGCGCCGATCTACCAGCGGCTGCTCTCGTGGTCGAAGCCGGACGCCCCCTGCGAGCCGGGCACCCGCGAGTACGAGTGGTACGACCACAACAGCCTCCTCGCCGAGGAGCGCGAGCACCAGGCGCTCGTCCCGCAGGTCATGGACAGGACGTTCGCAGTCCCCTCGCGCGACGAGATGGAGCACGGACTGGCGGCGTTCGCCGCGCGAACGCGAACGCGCGTCCGCCACGGCTGCCGCTGGGAGGCGACCCGGCGCGAGGACGACGGCCGTCTCACGCTCGTGACGAGCGACGGGGAGTATCGCTGCCGCGCCGCGGTCTTCGCGCTCGGGGTGACGACTCCCTGGAGGTCGCCCATCCCCGGCATCGAGTCCGTCCCGCACTACGCGGAAGCGAGGCCGGCGCGGGAGTACGAGGGCAGACGTGTCTTCGTCGTCGGGAAGCGGAACTCCGGCTTCGAGCTCGCGGACGGCCTCCTCCCGTGGGCACGCCAGGTTGTGCTCGGCTCGCCACGGCCGGTGCAGACGGCGGTGATCGCCCTCGCCTCGGTGCGCGTGCGCTACCTGCAGCCGTACGAGGACGCCGCGCTCGGCGGCGGCACGTTCGCGCTCGACGTGGCGCTCGACCGCATCGAGCGAACGGGCTCGGCCTGGCGGGTCTCCGGCCGCGGAACGACGTGGGACGGCGCCTTCGAGCTCGAGGTGGACGACGTGATCGCCGCGACGGGCTTCGCGACCCCGCTCGGCGATCTCCCCGCCCACGGGGTCCGGACGACGGGGCAGGGCCGCATCCCGGCGCTGACCGCGTACTGGGAGAGCGAGCCGGGCTCCGGGATCTACTTCGCCGGCAACGCGACGCAGGGGGCGCCGGGCTTTCGCAAGCACGGCGTCGGCTCCTCCTCACCCGCCGTCCACGGCTTCCGCTACAACGCCCGTGTGCTCACCCGACACCTGGCGGAGACGCTCGGGGCGGACGTCCCGCGATCGCGCCTCGCCCGAGAGCGGCTCGTGCCTCATCTGCTCGAGGAGCTGACGCAGGCGCCGGAGCTCTGGGCGCAGAAGTCCTACCTCGCCCGCACGGTGGCCGCCGACGGCGAGACGGACGTCGTGCCGCTCGCCGCCTGGCTCGACGAGCCGGCTCCGCGCTCCGTCGCGGTCGCCGTGGAGATGAACGCGGCCGGGGAGGTGTACCCCGCCGTGTACGTGGAGCGGGACGGCGAGGTGGCCGAGCGCGTACTTCCTCCCCACCATCTGAACGACTTCCGCGGCGCCGACTACGAGCGGGAGCTCGCCGCACTTCTGTGAGCCGCGCCGGCGCCCGGGTCGCCCTCGTCGCCGTCCCGGTCGCGGGACTCGTCCTCCTCCTTGCCGCTCCCAGCCTCGACGTCCGCTGGGAGCATCACCCGGCCCACTTCTGGCTCGTCGTCGCAGCCGGCGTCGTCACGTTCGGGCTCGGCTTCCTGCTCGGGGAGGCCGCCGCCCGCCGCGGCGACGCCCGCGTCCTTCTCGTCTCGCTTGCCTTCCTCGCGAGCTCGGGCTTCCTCGCCCTCCACGCTCTCGCCACGCCCGGAGTTCTCCTCGAGGGCTCGAACGCGGGCTTCCAGATCGCCTCCCCGGTCGGGCTCCTGCTCGCTAGTGTGTTCGCCGCGGCGTCGGCCGGCGAGCTGTCGCCCGCCCGCTCGCGTGCAGTCGTCCGCCGCCGGCGCGGTCTCTACGCCGCGCTCGGCGTCGTCCTCGTCGGCTGGGCCGTGCTCGCGCTGGCGACGCTGCCGCCGCTCGAGGATCCCGTCACGCCCGAGGGCGCCCGGGATCCCCTCATCGGGCTCGCGCTCGTCGGCGTCGCGCTCTACGGGTACGCCGCGGTGCGCTACCTGCGGCTCTTCCGGCGCCGTGCCGCCCCGCTCCTCCTGGCCGTCGTGACGGCCTTCGCCCTGCTCGCGGAGGCCATGTTCGCCGTCGCGCTCGGCCGCAACTGGCACCTGACCTGGTGGGAATGGCACCTTTTGATGCTCGTCGCCTTCGGGCTCGTCGCGCGCACGGCGTGGAGCGAGTGGAAGGCGGAGGGCTCGAGCGCCGAGATCTTCCGCGACCTCTACGAGGAGCGCACGCTCGGCCACGAGGCGCCGCTGAGCGTGCTCTTCGCCGACCTGCAGGGCTACACCGCGTTCGCGGAGCGGACGGCAGAGGGGAGCGTCCGCGCGATGCTGAACGAGTACTTCGCGGCCGTCGCCCCGGCGATCGAGGCGCACGGCGGCGAGATCGTGCAGACGATCGGCGACGCCGTGCTTGCGATCTTCCGCGCGGACGGGCACGAGCGACAGGCCGCCCGGGCCGCCCTCACCTTCCAGGAGGCGGCCGCCGCCGTCGCACGGCGTCATCCGGAGTGGCCGCGCTTCCGCGTCGGCGTCAACTCCGGCGAGGCGCACGTCGGCCTCGTCGAGGCGCCCGGGGCGCGGATGTTCACGCCGACGGGCGACACCGTGAACGTCGGCGCGCGCCTGGAGGCTCAGGCCCGGGCGGGCGAGGTCGCGATCGGGGAGGCGACCCGGGCTGCGCTCGGCGAAGGCGCCCACGTCGAGGACCTCGGTGAGCTTCCGGTCAAGGGGAAGGAGCGACCGGTGCGTGCCTTCGTGCTACGAGCGCTCGCGCCGGACCGGGACGAGCGCGATCAGCGCCTGGACGATCAGGACGCCGAAGCCGAACGCGAGTAGCACCGTGGCCCCCGGCGGGACGACGCCTTCGGGGACGGCCGGCTCACGCACCGCAGCCCCGATCACCACCGTCCCGACGAGGACGGCCGCGAGGAGCGCCTGCAGGCGGCCGAGCACGTCCGCGCGCCCTCCGTTGACGGCGTCCACGACCCGGGCGAAGCAGACGAGGCCCGCGACGGCCGTCACGGGCACGCCCACCACGAGGAGATAGAACGAGGCCGCCGCAAGCCCGAGGGCGTCCGTCACGGCGGTGGCGAAGAGGAGAGCCGCGGCCAGCTCGACCGCCATCGCGCTCGCGCCTGTCCGCGTCTGCCACACATTCCAGAGGTTCGCCGCCGGGGCGGACGTTCCTGCGTTACGCTGGCCGCCCCGCGAGGAAAGGAGGCTCATGCCGGAGACGTCCATCACCTGGCTCGGGCACGCGGCCTTCCGCGTCGACACCCCGGGCGGCAAGCGGATCTACGTCGATCCCTGGCTGGAGAACCCAATGTGCCCGGAGGGCGAGAAGGAGCCCGAGCGCGTCGACCTCATCGCCCTCACGCACGGCCACGACGACCACGTCGGCCAGACGGTCGAGCTCGCCCAGAAGTTCGGCTGCCCCGTCGTCGCCATCGTCGAGCTGCGGGGCTGGCTGGCCGGCCAGGGCGTCGGCGAGGAGATGACCGAGGCGATGAACAAGGGCGGCACCGTCGAGAAGCAAGGCGTGAAGATCACCCTCACGGACGCGAAGCACTCGAGCAGCACGTTCGAGGACGGGCGCTTCGTCTACCTCGGGGAGCCCGCCGGGATCATCCTCGAAGTCGAGAACGGGACGAGAATCTACTTCGCCGGCGACACGTGCGTCTTCGGCGACATGCAGCTCATCGGGCGGCTGTACGAGCCCACCGTGGCCGTCATCCCGATCGGCGACCACTACACCATGGGCCCGAAGGAGGCTGCCGTCGCGCTCGAGCTCCTGGGCGTCGACCGCTGCGTCCCCTGCCACTACGGCACGTTTCCGCTCCTGACCGGGACGCCCGACGAGTGCCGCAAGCTCGTGCGCGACTGCAAGATCCTCGCTCCCGAGCCGGGCGGAACCGTCCAGGTCTAGTGCGGGAGCGCTGGTTCGGGGCGACGGGACGACGCGTCCCCGAGATCGTCGTCGAGGACGAGGACGCGATTCCGCTCGAGGAGGCGTTGGTCCTCGACGACGTGAGCGACGTCGACCGGCTGCGGGAGGCACACGCCGCCGGCACGCCGGTCGTCGTCCGCGCGAGCGACGAGGCCGGCGTGGCGCAGGCGCTCGCCCGTCCGGAGGTCGCCTGCGTGCTCGTTCCGCCGTCGCGGCGGGAGCTCCGCGACCTTGACCTCCGCCGCCTCACCTATGGCTAGAGGGCGCTGGGCGACCTACTCGCTCGTGGCGTGCGACCTCGAGGCGCGCGAGTGGGGGATCGCAGTCGAGTCGAAGTTCCCCGCCGCCGGGGCGGTCGTCCCCTGGGCGGAGCCCGAGGTTGGCGCGGTCGCGACCCAGGCGCTCGTGAACGTGAGCTACGGGCCGCGCGGCCTCACACTCCTGCGGGACGGCCACCCGGCGCAGGAGGTCGCCGCGCACCTGACCGGGGCGGACGAGGAGCGCGCGCACCGCCAACTCGGCGTCGTCGACGGGCGGGGACGAGCCGTCACGTACACGGGCGACTCGTGCCTCGAGTGGGCGGGAGGCGTCACCGGCGACGGCTACGCGGCACAGGGAAACATCCTCGTCTCGGAGGAGACCGTGACGGCCCTGGCGACCACCTTCGAGGCGTCGTGCGGGCGCCCGCTTGCGGAGCGGCTCCTCGACGCGCTCGCCGCGGGTCAGCGGGCGGGCGGCGACCGGCGCGGGCAGCAGTCGTCCGCGCTCCTCGTCGTCAAGAAGGACTCGGGCTACGGCGCCTCGAGCGACGTGCTCGTCGACCTGCGGGTCGACGACCACGCGGCGCCGATCGAGGAGCTCCGGCGCCTCTACGGGATCCACGAGCTCCTCTTCGGCGAGACCCCGGAGGACGAGTGGCTCGCCGTCGACGCCGAGCTCGAGGGCGAGCTGCGCGGGCGCCTCGCGGCGCTCGGCTACGCGCACGAGAGCCTCGAGCAGGCGTTCACGACCTGGGCGAGCGTCGAGAACCTCGAGGAGCGAGTCCGCGGCGCGAAGCGGATCGACCCGGTCGTCCTCGCCGAGCTCCGGCGCGCCTGATCTCAGCGGTCGCCGGGAAGGTGCAGGCCCGCGGCACGGGTCCGCAGCGCCGGGACGGGGTCCGCCTCGGGGCGGGCGACGACGAGGACGGCTCCGTAGCTCTCTCCGCCCGCGAGGGCCTCGACGAAGAGCTGCAGCCCGAGGGCGAGCGCGAACGCCTTGTGGGCCTGGTCGCCGCCGAACGCGACGAGGTCGGCCGGCGCCGCCTTGCCGACGAGGACGTCGCCGTGCGTGACCTTGCCCATGGAGACGTCCGCGACGAGCGGACGCCCGTCGGAGCTCGGGACGGCGATCGCGAGCGGGTTCGTGCCCGCGAGCGGCTCGCCGCCGTCGGGGTGCGGCAGCCGGGGGGGCGACGTGGCGGTGAGGGCGCCCACGAGGTCCCCTGCCGCCAGCCGCCGCACCCAGTGCCCCAGCATCCCCGTCGGGAAGCACTCCTCGGCGACGACGACGCGGGCGCGGGCCGGCGGCGCGGAAAGCTGGGCCTCGACGATTGCCGCGAGCGTGAGGTACCCGACCGCGCCCCTCCCGTGCCAGCGCTCGTAGCCCTCGTCGGCGACGAGCCGCTCGGGCCGAGCTTCCGGATCGAGGCCCGGGAACCCGGCGAGCCAGTCGATGCGCGAAATGCCGTGGCCCTCGCGACCGCGCGCCTCGGCGTCCAGAAAGTGGTCAGCGAGGACGTCCACGTCGCGGCCGCGGAAGCCGAGCGCCTCCAGGCGGCCGATGACCGCGTCCCGGCTCAGGCCGAGACGAGCGGGAGCGACTTGACGATGCCGACGCCCTGCTCTCGGCGAGCCGCCGCGATCGTCGCGGCGAGGTCGACGATCGCCCGCGAAGCCGGGGCGTCCGGCTCTGCGAGCACGATCGGCTCGCCGGCGTCGGAAAGGGCGCCGAGCCGCGGGTCGAACGGGATCGTCGCGAGGAGCGGGGCGTCCACGTCGCGGGCAAGCGCCTCGCCGCCCCCGGAGCCGAAGAGCTCCTCGCGGCTTCCGTCCTCGCGCACGAGGTAGGACATGTTCTCGACGACGCCGAGGAGCCGCATGTTCGTCTTGCGCGCCATCTGCGCTGCACGAACCGCCACCTGCTGCGCGGCGGCATGGGGCGTGGTGACGACGACGGCCTCGGCGCGGGGGAGGAGCTGGCCGAGCGAGATGGCGACGTCGCCCGTGCCCGGCGGCATGTCCACCACGAGCGTGTCGAGCTCCCCCCAGTGCACGTCGGAGAGGAACTGCTCGAGCGCGCGGTGCAGCATCGGCCCGCGCCACATGACCGGCGTGTTCTCGTCGAGGAAGAACCCGATGGACATCACCTTGAGGTCGTCGCGCACCGGCGGCACGATCATGCCCTCGACGGTGACCGGCCTCTGGCTGATTCCCAGCATGTGCGGGATCGAGTAGCCGTAGACGTCGGCGTCCAGCACCCCGGTCCGCAGACCGAGAGCGGAGAAAGCCGCCGCGAGGTTGGCCGTCAGCGACGACTTGCCGACGCCGCCCTTGCCGCTCGCGACGGCGAGCACGCGGGTGTTGGCGTCGACCGAGATGCCGGGCGTCCGCTCGGCCACGCCGCCGCGCAGCCTGGTCGTCAGGGCGGTCTTCTCCTCGGGCGTCATGACGTCGAAGGCGAGCTCGACCTCCTCCACGCCCTCCAGGGGGAGCAGCGCACGATCAACCTGCTCCTCGAAGCTCGCGCGGAGCGGGCAGCCGGGGACGGTGAGGACCACGGTAAGCCCCACCCGGGCTCCCTCCACCCGGACGTCGCGCACCATGTCGAGCTCGACCACCGAGCGGCCGAGCTCGGGGTCGATGACGCTCTCGAGCGCCTTCAGGATCT
>WUUC01175986.1_pt1 | contig 10201 bp, 10 predicted proteins | sample 6278441 | NCBI WGS metagenome assembly WUUC01 (sample SAMN13675441, study PRJNA597444) | soil metagenome | isolation source: soil | place: USA: Washington | collected 2017-10 | reverse complement strand
GGCGCGTGCGGATCAGGGGGTTGATCACGTCGTTGAGGCCCTCCCCGACGAGCGTGAAGCCGGTGACGAGAAGGACGATCGCGATCCCGGGGAAGAGCCCGGTCCACCAGATGCCCGCCCCGGCGTCCTCGATCGCGCGCTGGAGGTCGTAGCCCCACTCGGCCGCCTCGGTGGGCTGGATGCCGTAGCCCAGGAAGCCGAGGGCGGCCAGCGTGAGCACCGCGTCGGCCGCGTTGAGCGTGGCGATCGGCGGCACGTTCTGGACGACATTGAAGAAGATGTAGCGCCCCACGATCGTCCGCCGCCTCGCGCCCAGCGCCCGCGCCGCCTCCACGAAGGGCTCCTCGCGGACGCTGATCACGTGGTTTCGAACCACCCGGTAGTACTGCGGCACGTAGACGACGGTGATCGCCACCGCTGCAGTGACGACCCCCTGCCCCACGGTGTCGGACAAAAGGAACGCGATGATGATCGCGAGCAGCAGGTACGGGAACGCGAACAGCGCGTCCATGACGAGCACCAGCGCGCGGTCGAGCTTGCCCCCCACGTAGCCGGAGATCAGCCCGAGCGGGACGCCCACCACCAGCGAGAAGAGCACCGCCAGCACCACAACCTCGATCGCCGTGCGCGCGCCGAAGATGACCCGCGAGAGGACGTCGGTCGCCTGCACGGTGGTCCCGAACAGATGCTCGGCGGAGGGGGGCCCCTGCTTCGGGAACCGAGTGCCGTCGGCGGAGAACTGGTCGAAGCCGTACGGCGCGATCAGCGGCGCGAAGATCGCCAGCACGACGAAGAAGAGCACGATGCCGATGCCCGTGTAGAGGATCCACTTGGGCACACCGTGCGACTCGCGCACGGTGCCGAGGAACCGGCGCGCGGCCAGCAGGCGCCGGCGCGACGGCTTCATCTCCCCGGTTGCCGCGGAGCTCTCCATCAGTACCTCACGCGGGGGTCGATGAAGGCGTTCACCAGGTCGATGATCAGCGAGATCACGACGACCGCGAGCGCGAACACCGTGATGATCCCCTGCACCGCGACGTAGTCGCGCTCGTCCAGGTAGCGGACGAGCTCGGACCCGATCCCGGGCCAGTTGAAGGTCTCCTCGGTGAGGATCGCGCCCCCGAGCAGGATCGCGAATTGGAGCCCGGCGACCGTGACCACCGGGACGAGCGCGTTGCGGAAGGCGTGATGGACCACCACCCGCCGCTCGCTGAGCCCGCGCGCGCGGGCGGCCTCGACGTAGTCGCCGCGGAGCGTCTGGAGCATGTTGACCCGCACGAGCCGGATCAGCACCCCGCTCACCAGCAGCCCAAGCGTGACCGACGGCAGGACGAGGTGGGCAAGGACGTCGCCCAGGGCCGGGAGGTTCCCGGTGACGACGCTGTCGATCAGGTAGAGATGGGTGGGCGTATCGAGCTCGAACTCGGTGAGCGGGCTCACCCGCCCGGTGGTGGGGAACCACCCCAGGACGCCGCCGAAGAGAAGCTGCGCCAGGAAGCCGGTGAAGAACACGGGCGCCGCGTAGACCACGATCCCGAACATCCGCCCGCCGACGTCGATCGCCGTGTCGCGAAAGCGCCCCGCCACGACTCCGATGGTGAGGCCGACTACCAGCGCGATGGCGAACGCGACGATCGTCAACTCCAGCGTGGCCGCCCCGTTCTCCACGATGATCGACGACACCGGACGGTCCTCGGTGAGCGTGGTGCCGAGGTCGCCGGTGAGGGTGTCGCCGAGGTACTCGAAGTACTGGACCGGGATCGGCCGGTCGAAGCCCGCCGCGGCGCGCCGGGCTTCGAGCTCCTCCTGCGGGAGTTGCCCGCCGAGCGCGGCGGTGATGGGGTCGCCCGGCGCGACCCGCATCAGCAGGAACACCATCGTCAGGAGGATCAGAACCGTCGGGATGGCGAGCGCCACCCGCGCGATCACGTAGGTGCGGAGGGAGGTGCCGCCGCTCATCTAGACGTTCGAGGGACGCGGCTGCGGCCGCGCCCCTCGAAGCCCCGTCTCCGTCGTAGCTACTCCTTGGTGACCAGGTAGTAGCGGAAGATGAACGATGGGTCGAACGTCTCCTCGACGCCCTCGACGCCCTCCTGGATGCCGGCGACCTGACTCGCTTGCGAGTAGGGGATCGTCGGAGCGTCCTCCGCTCCGATGCGCTGGATCTCCTCGAACGCGGCGGCGCGCTTGGCCGGATCGGTCGTGGCCTTCTCTTCGGCGAGCAGCTTCTCCATCTCCGGATCCTCGTAGTGGATGTTGAGGAAGCTGTCCTTCGAGTAGAACGACGACGTGTAGTTGTCGGCGTCGGGGAAGTCCGGGAACCACCCAAGCTGGTAGAAGGGGTACTTGTCGGTAAAGGCCGCCTCGCTGTACTGGTTCCACTCGGTCGACTCGAGCGTCACCTCGAACAGACCGGAGCCCTCGAGCTGACGCTGGATCTCCGCGTACTCGTCCGCGGAAGCCGGGCCGTAGTGCGACGGTGTGTACCAGAGCTCGATCGGCACGGGCGTTTTCAGGCCGGCCTGCTCCAGCTCCTGCTCGGCGGCCTTCGGGTCCGGGGACTCACCGTACTCGTCCTTGAACGCCTCGGTGGCGAACTCGAGCCCCTGCGGAACCATCGAGTACAGCGGCTCGACGGTGCCGTTGTACACGTTCTCGGCGATCGATTGGCGGTCGATCACGTAGGCGATCGCCCGCCGGACGGCGAGCTTCTGCGCGTCGCTGCCTCCCGGCTGGAGGTCGAGATTGGCGACGAGGTAACGGATCTCGGTGCCGTTGCCCTGGACCACCTGGATGCCCTCGTCCTCCTGGCCCTCGAGGTCCTCGATCTCAGTGGGGCTGAGGTTGCGGTAGGCGATGTCCACTTCCGCCTGCTCGAGCGCGAGCTTCAGCGCCGAGGACTTGTCGAACTGCTGGACGATGACTCGCTCGTTCGCTGGCGTGTTCTCACCCGTGTACTCGGGGTTGACCTCGAGCACCGTCTGCTGGCCCTCCTGGTAGTCGGCCACCACGTAGGGGCCCGACCCGACCACCTCGGCGCTGTCCTGGATCTTGGTCGGGGAGTAGACGTCCGAGGGCACGATCGCCGCGCCGCCGGTGGTCAGGAGAGACGGCCACGTGGAGTCGGGCGCCTTGAGGTTGAACACGACCGTGCGATCGTCCGGCGTCTCGACGTCCTTCAGATTCGCGTAGAGCGAGGAAGCCCCCTGCGGGTCGGCGATCTTCAGGTTGCGGTCGAAGGAGAACTTGACGTCCTCGGACGTCAGGTCTGAGCCGTCCGAAAACTTGAGTCCCTCCTTGAGCGTGCACTCGAAAGTCTTGGGGTCGGTGAAGTCGCACTGCTCCGCTGCGTCCGGCTCCGGCTGGTTGTCGCCCGCCGGGATCGTGAGCAGGTTCTGGTACGTGTTGTAGATGATGTTCCAGGACGGCAGGTCGTAGGAGCCTGCCGGGTCGTACGACACCGGCGGGTCGGTGGTGCCGTGGATGATGGTCGCGCTCTCGCCGGTAGCTCCGCCGCCGTCCCCGCCGCAGCCGGCCGCCACCGCCGTGACCGCCGCGAGCGTCGCGGTCAGAACGAGCCCTCGAACGCGTGTCATGCAATCCCTCCTCGTCGCCACTCCCCCGGCAGGCCGCTTGCGCGACCGGCCCGCAGCGTACCTGACCGGACGGGTCGCGGCCATATGGTGCCGCGCCCGTGGGATTCGACGGCGACACCGGCCTGACCCGGGAGGCGGACGGTTCGTACCGCGGCCGGGTCGACGAGCGCTGGTGGACACCGCGCGGACCGCTCGGCGGCTACGTGATGGCGATAGTCGTGCATGGGCTGACCCTGGCGGTGGCGGAGGACGAGCGCCAGCCGCGGTCGGCCACCGTCCACTTCCTGCGCGCCCCGAGCGCCGGTGAGGTGCTCGTGCGGCCGGCGGTCGAGCGCGCCGGAAGATCGCTCACGACGGCGAGCGCCCGGCTCGAGCAGGACGGGAGGCTCGTGGCGCTGGCGCTCGCCGCGTTCTCCCGGCCCTGGCCGGGGCCGACGCTGTCGGAGGCGGGGATGATGCCGGCCGTGGACCCGCCCGCCGACCGCGGTGGTCCGCCACGGCGCCTGCCTGGCGCCGAACGGCCGCCCTTCACCGACCTCGTGGCGATGCAGGGGCGCTTCGGCGCGCCGCCGTTCAGCGGTGCCGACCGCGCCGAGGTCGGGGGCTGGCTGGGCCTCTACGAGGAGCGTCCGATCGACGCCCTCACCGTGGCCGTCCTCGCCGACGCGTGGTACCCGGCGCCCTGGCCGCGGCTCCGGGCGCTGGCGCCGGCCCCGACGATCGACCTCACGGTTCACTTCCGCGCGCCCCTGCCGCTGCCGGACTCGATGCTGCTCGGGCGCTATAGGACGCGCCTGGTCCGCGACGGCTTCTTCGAGGAGGACGGCGAGCTGTGGTCGCCCGACGGGACGCTCGTGGCGCAGTCGCGCCAGCTTGGCCTGCTCCTCGGGGCGGAGGCCTGACCCTAGGCTGCCGGCGCCTCCCGCGCGAGCTCGTGGCGGACCCGGTCGCGCGCCTCGCTGAACCGAACCACCTCGTAGACGATCAGGGCGACCAGCACGAGCGCCAGGATGAGCACCGACGCGAGGGCGGAGACCGTGACCCCGACGGGCACCAGCGCGATCAGGAGGAGCGCGCAGGCGAGACGGTGCCAGGCAAGCGTGTGGACATTGCGAAGGCGAAAGGCGACGTGCGCCAGCAGGTAGACGGCGGCGCCTCCCAGCAGGGCGGCTGCCGGGACGAGGTCGAGGGGCTTCTCGACGTCGCCGATGGTCTTCTTCAACCCCAGCGCGATCAGCACGATGCCCGCGATCATCGGGAAGTGGAGGAAGGAGTAGGAGTCCCGCGCCATCGTGTTCTGCTCGCGGCCGGCCTGCGCCTTCGACAGGCGACGCTCGGCGACGATGGCGACGACGTCGAAGTAGAGCCACCACAGCGCGGCGGCGACGACGATGCCCACCACCGCGGACGCGACGACGCCGGCGTCGACCGTGAGGTCCGCACCCGCTCCGATCGCCACGATCGACTCTCCGAGCGCGATGATCACGATCAGGCCGTGCCTCTCGGCGAAGTGGGCGGGCATCAGCTTCCACCCGTCCGCGCCGAACAGCAGGGGCCCGCCCATGTCGAGCGCGAGCGCCAGCGCCCAGAGTCCGCCCTGGAGGATCCCGTCGGTGAACGCGGCGGCGACCAGCAACAGCACCCCCAGGGCCGTGCTGGCGCAGAGGCCCACGAGCACCGACCGGCGCAGCGCGGCGTCGTCGCGGCTCGCCACCGCGAACAGCACCAGGTGGGCCACGCGCACCACGGCGTAGGCGGACGCGAACAGCAGGCCCGACGCGCCGAACGCCCCCGGCACGCACAGCGCCACGACGAGCAGGGCGGCCATGGCGGCGAAGATCGCGATCCGCACGAGCCCCTCCTCGGGGTTTACCACGCTGGTAAGCCAGGCGTAGCCGACCCACGACCACCACAGGACGCCCAGCACGAGCAAGCCCTTGGCCACCCCCACCGGCGTGGGCTCGTCCGCCATCAGCGCTGTGCACTGGGTCAGCGCGAGGACGAAGACGAGGTCGAAGAAGAGCTCCAGCGGAGTGACGCGATCCTCGTCGCGGAGCACCGCGGTGATGCGACGGGTGGCGCCGCTGACCGCCGCGCTCACGTTCCCCGCCGGTCCTCGCCGTGGAAGTAGCCCACCTCGCTCGAGCGGGGGACCATGAGGTCCTCCGCTCCGTCGCCGGTCCAGACCCCGACCTTGCCGCTGTCCGGGTAGGCCGTGGCCGTCGGGTAGACGACCGTCGACCACATCAGGACGTGGACGGTGCCATCCGTGTCGTTGATCACCTGGTGCGCGCCGGCCGGCCCCTTGGGGAAGAACGCCATCTCGAAGGGCTCGAGCTGCTCGGTCCCCTCCGGCGTGCGGACCGACGGGCGGCCATCGAGCACGAGCAGCCATTCCTCCTCGCCGTACTCGTAGTGGTAGGGGCACACCGCCTGGCCTGGCGGTAGCTCGTACACGGTCACGCCGGTGTCCTCGGCACCCATCCGGCGCCTCAAGCGAAACGATCCCGAGCGAAAGCCCTCGGGATCCTCGCCGTCGTACTCGAAGCTCACCTCCGACAGAGCGATCCGCCGCACGGGGGACATGGTGCCAGGCGGGCGCTACGCGGCGGGGATCACGATTTGACGGACCACGCCGCCCTGATCGAGCGCGTCGAAGCCGCTGTTGATCTCATCGAGGTCGAGGGTCCGTCCGAGAAGCGCGTCGACCGGGAGCAGGCCGCTCTGATAGAGCGAAAGGAGGCGGGGAATGTCGCGGCGCGGCGCGGCGGAGCCCATGTACGAGCCGATCAGGCGCCGCTCCTCCGCGACGAGCGATACGGCGGGGATCTCGAGCGTGTGCTCGGGATGAGCGAGCCCGACCGCCACGGTCGTGCCGCCTCGGCGCGTCGCGGCGTACGCGGACGCCAGCACCTGGGCGCTGCCGACCGCCTCGAAGACGAACTCCCCGCCACCCCCGGTGACGTCGCGGATCTCCTCGACGGCGCCCTCGCCCGCGGGCAGCGGATGGCTCGCCCCGACGTCTCGCGCCAGGTCGAGCTTGGACTGCACCGTGTCGACGACGACTATCGGATGGCACCCGGCGAGGCGCGCGCCCATGACGATGCTGAGCCCGACGCCGCCGAGGCCGAAGACCACGACCGAGGACCCAGGCGGAACGCGCGCGGTGTTCACGACCGCTCCGACACCGGTGAGCAGCGCGCAGCCGAACAGCGCTGCCCGGTCAAACGGGATCGAGTCGGGGATCCTCACCAGGGACGCCGTCGAGGCCACGGTCCGCTCGGCGAACCCGGAGACGCCGAGGTGGTGGTTCAACCGACGGTGGCCGTCGTGGAACCGGCGTTCGCCCGAGAGCAGCGCGCCCGCCGTGTTGGCGCGGGCGCCCTCCTCGCAGAGCGACGGGCGCCCGGACTGGCACGCGACGCAGGTCCCGCACACCGGCACGAAGGAGAAGACGACGTGGTCGCCCGGGCTGAACCCCGTCACCCCGGGCCCGGTCTCCTCCACGACACCGGCCGCCTCGTGCCCCAGCACCATGGGCATCGGCCGTGGCCGCGACCCGTCGATCACGGACAGGTCGGAGTGGCACAGCCCAGCGGCCTCGATCCGCACCAGCGCCTCGCCCGGCGCCGGGCGGTCGAGGTCCAGCTCGGCGATGGTTAGGGGCCTGCTCTGCTCGTACGGCGAGGGCCGCCCCATCTCGCCGAGAACCGCTGCTCTGGTCTTCAGGTCGTCACCTCAGGCTATCGGCGTGCAGACGGCGCTCGACTCTTGCCTACCCGGTCGCGGACGCGGGCACACCCGCCCTCCCCGGTGGTCGAGCACAGCGCGGTGGCCCCCCGACGTCCGCCCGCCCGTTTCCCCGGCGGCCGGGCGGGTAAGTCGCGGCGAGGTGACCTGTGGCCCCAGGCGAAAGCTTCAGCGGCAGACGGCCGCGGTGGACGGGACGATGACCGCATGATGTTCTTCTTCTCCAACCGGCTCGGCTGCCTCGGGTCGATCGCCGTATCCGTCATCGGGACGGTGGTCCTTCTGCTCGTGCTTGGGATCATCCGCCTCTAGCCGGTTGTCGGCGAGAGGTCTCGATGTCCGCGGAGAAGATTGCGTTCGTGCTCGGCGGAGGCGGCCACCTCGGCGCGCACGAGGTGGGGATGCTGCGAGCCCTCGTCGAGCACGGGGTCGCGCCGGACCTGGTCCTCGGCACCTCGATCGGCGCGATCAACGGGGCCGCGCTGGCGACGGAGCCGAGCGAGGCTACGGTCGCGCGGCTGACCGAGGTATGGAGCGAGCTCGCGGACAGCGATGCTTTGGGCGGCTCGATCCTCGGGCGGCTCGGCACGCTCGCGCGCAGCCGCACCCACCTCCACGAAGGCGACGCTCTGCGCGGCCTCCTCGCTCGCTCGCTCCCGGTCGAGCGGATCGAGGACCTCCCCGTGAAGTTCGAGTGCGTGGCGGCGTGCGTCGAGAGCGCCTCCGAACGCTGGTTTACGTCCGGACCGCTGGTCGATGCCGTGATGGCGTCCTCGGCGGTGCCCGGGCTCCTTCCGCCGGTCGAGATCGACGGAGAGCACTTCCTCGACGGGGGGATCGTCAACAGCATCCCGGTCGGCCGCGCCGCGCAGCTCGGGGCGCGCTCGATCTACGTCCTCCACGTGGGCCGGGTCGACAGGCCGCTCGAACCGCCACGCTGGCCATGGGAGGTGGCGCTGGTGGCGTTCGAGATCGCCCGACGCCATCGCTTCTTCGGCGACCTGGCCGCGCTGCCCGACGGCGTCGACGTCCACGTGATGCCGACGGGTCAGGTGGACCCACCGCGCTACTCGGAGCTCTCGCAGTTCCGGTACCGGGACAGGTCGAGGATCCGCGAGCACATCGCGCGCGCCTACGAGGCCTCGGCCCGGTACCTGCGGGAGCGCGGGCGGGGCGGTGGCTGATGCCGGTTCCACCGAAGCTCGTGCGGCGCCTGGTGCTGGCCCCGACAGTGGCCCTGGCGGAGGCGGCGTTCATCCTGGTCTCGCCCGCGTTTCTGGTCTTGGCGGTCGTGGCCTCACCGCTCGCGGGCGGCTGGCGGCCCGTGCGGATGGTCTTGATCGCCCTCGCATTCGTCTCGCGTCACCTCGCGGCGCTGCTTGCCTGCTTCGCCCTGTGGATCGCGAGCCGCTTCGGTCTGAGGACGCGCTCGGAACGTATGCAGAGCGCCCACTACGCCTTGATGCGCTGGTTCGTCGGGGGCGTCTACCGCGCCATCGTGAGGCTCGCACGGGTGGAGGTGAGCGTGTCCGAGGCGTCGACTGCCGAGGAGGTCCTATCAGCCCGGGACCGTCCGGTGGTGGTGCTCAGCCGCCACGCCGGCGAGGGCGAGACGCTGCTCGTGATGCACGAGCTCCTGTGCCGTCACGGACGAGGGCCGCGCGTGGTGCTGCACGAGGCGCTGCGCCTCGACCCGTTGATCGACGTCCTCGGGGACCGGCTCCCCAACCGGTTCGTCGATCCCCGCGGCGGCGACACCGAGGTCGAGATCGCGGCGATGGCGCGCGAGCTGGGGGAGACCGCCGCCCTGGTGATCTTCCCGGAGGGCGTCAACTTCTCGGAGAGGAGCCGGCGGCGCGGGATCGAGCGATTGGAGCAAGCCGGGCACGCAAAGGAGGCGGAGTGGGCGCGCGGCATGCGGCACGTGAGCGCCCCGCGCCCCGGCGGCGCGCTGGCGGCGCTCGAGTCCGCGCCGCGGGCCGACGTGGTGGTCATGGGCCACGTCGGGTTCCCCACCGGGCTGCGCGAGGTGTGGCGACTGCTTCCCGAGCGCCAGACGATTCAGATTCGCCTCTGGCACGAGCCCGCCGGCTCGCTGCCGGCCGACCGCGACGAGCAGATCGACTGGCTGTTCGGCTGGTGGCGGACGCTCGACGGCTGGGTGGACGGGCGAGAACGCGAACGGGCGGGCGCCGGCGACGGCTAGCGCGCAGCCTCGGCGCCGCGAAGCAGCAACACACCGAGGACGAGCAGTAGGAGGAAGCTGGGGCCGAGCGTGTGCTGCGAGAGCGGGGTCAGCAGCGTCACGCCGAGCACGACCGTGACGACCGCCAGTGGTCGGGGCAGCAGCGCCCGCGTCCGAAGGGCCGCCGATCCGATCGCGAGCGCGAGCAAGCCGAGCCCGATGCCCGCCGCGTCGAACCCGAGCGCATAGGAGACGTCGAAGAGCGCCTCCGCGACCGGCTCGGTGAGCTCGCCGTCACCGGCCCGCAACGCGGCGGCCATGTTGATCGTCTCCGCGCCGAGTCCGGCCGCCATCGCGAGCAACGACCCGCCGAGCGCGACGTTGCCCAGGACCTCATCTTCGTCGAGCTCGACCAGGATGCCTCGAAGGGCGCTTGCGAAGACGACGAAGGCGGCGATCGATACCAGGCTCAGGAGCGCGCCCGCCACGATCCGCCCCGACAGCTCGCCGTAGAAGGCCACCAGCTCCGACCCGGAGGCTCCCCGATCGGGCTGCTCGAGAGCCCACAGGGCGTTGCCCACGAGGAACAGGAGGGCAGCCGCGATGGCGCTGGCGCCCGCCCAGCGATGGGACCGCGCGAGGCGCGGCGACGGCGACGACACCGTCCCGG
>WUUC01021523.1_pt1 | contig 10201 bp, 8 predicted proteins | sample 6278441 | NCBI WGS metagenome assembly WUUC01 (sample SAMN13675441, study PRJNA597444) | soil metagenome | isolation source: soil | place: USA: Washington | collected 2017-10 | reverse complement strand
TCACCTGCCGCCCACAGCTTCGCAAACTGCCCCTTGTCGAGACGCTTCATGTAGATCGCCAGCCCGGTGCCATCGAACAGCAAGACCTTTGCACGCCGGCGGCGCGCGTTGGTGAAGAGGTAGAGCTCGCCACTGGTGATGTCGCGCGCAAGCTCGTTGCGCACGATAGACTCGAGTCCATCATACCCTTTGCGCATGTCGCACGGTGCTGCGTAGGCGAAGACACGCAACGCGCGTGAGCTGCCAATCATGGCAACACCCGCAGCAACGCGATCACTTGAGCCGTGCTCAACCCTCGCACGATGTGCCCGCTGCTGGTGGTCAACGTGAGCGACGCTTCTTGCATCGGTGATGTGTGACTTGGGAGCGACAGAGCATCGGAGACAACAACTTCTCGCAGACGTGCTGGATCTCCCTCGCTCTTCGCTTCGCGCTGCTGCCAGCTCTGCAGAGTCGACATCGTCACGCCAAGCTCCTTCGACGCTACGTGCACGCTGCGTCCGCTCTCCACGACAGCGTGTGCGTGCGCCACCGCGAACGACACCAACTCCGATTCGTACCGACGTGCGCCGTGTTTACGCTCGCGTCGACGCTCAGCGACGGCTTTCTGAAACTGCTCCAAAGTGATGGTCATAGGAATCTCCTATGGCCGATCGCAGTGCCTGGACCGCACTAGACGTGCTCTACCGAGCACTTACGTTGTACCCGTGCACGGTGTCGAGTTTCGTGTGCCCGGTCTGGTCCATGATGGCCGGATAGTCGGCGCCGGTTTTGTTGGCTTCGGTGACGAAGCCCGCACGCAGCGAATGACCGGACAGTTGTGGCGTCGCGAGGCCGGCCTTGTCAGCAAGGCGTTTGATGATCACCGCGACCGCGAAGTCACTCAGTCGTTTGACACCAATGTGCTCATGACGGTTGATCGGCCGGAACACTGCGCCTTCGGCGATGCCGGAGAGCGCAAGCCAATCCTGGACGCCGCGGACAGGACACGTCGCGGGGTTGCTGCCGTACGCAATGACCTTGGTGAAGCCTTCTGCCTCCTGGTCGGTCTTGCTGCGCCGCACGAAAGCCTCGAGGCCTTCGGGCACGAACTTGAGGTCGCGAACATCAAGTGCGACGAGTTCGGACTCGACAGCCGTTGAATGCCGCTTCGTTGAAAGCTGCTGGTTCGGCTTTGGAGGCGCTCAAAAAATTCTGCGATAGCGCATACACATGCTCTGACGAGATTGCGGATGCGGAACTCTTCTTGACGAGACTGATCGAGCAGTTAAAGCAACCTTTCCGAACGTTAGTCGGGGCAGCAAACAGCACGGGTGGCATACCGAACTGCCGACCCACGTGATTCAAGATCCGAACGGGTACGACGCCGTAGTCCTGCCCGAGAAAACGCCCGAAGGTGCGCAAGGTGCAGAGTTGGATCGCAAAGCTGTGTCGTTTGTCTGCGCCGCGGCACCGGCGCACCTCGGTGAGATCGTCTTCGGAAAGGAGCCAGTCGCGCGCGAGCTCCTCGTCACTTGGGTCGCTTGGCAACGCGATGGTCATGCGCGCGAGAGCCTCGCTGATCATCGACGCTCATGAAACCGAGCACCGCACTCTAGAAGGTGGTGGCCGAGCCCCAGATACGAGGGCAGCTCGAGGTTTCTTACCTGGCTCAGGTCCGGGAGTTGAAGAAGACTGCAGATGAGTTGGTAACAGAACGGACTGCGCAGCTGAGAACAGCCGAAGTCACCCTCAAGGAGACAGCGGCAACGGGCTCCGAGCCGTCGAGAGGGCGAAAAGTCCCGTGATTTCAAATCCTGACCTCCGATAAAGTCTTCTTATCGGAGATTAGATTTTGAGTAGGTTGGAGTCCACATTTCCGCAAGAACGGATTCTGCGCTCGGGATCTCCCGTGCACTCGCGCGCGCTTGAGCTTCGCGCCGGTCTCTTGCCGGCTCATCGGGATGTGCTGGATACTGGAGCGCTGGCCCGCGATCACGCGCTGCACGAAGGTCGTCTGCACACCCTGGTGCGCCAGCTCACGGCCAAACGTATGGTCAGCTGCGCTCAGAGGCCGTATTCGCGCGTATGCGCTGCTCGGATGCGGCGAACCCGCCAGTGCACGCAATGCCGCCGCGGCCACGTGCAACGCTGGTTTCGCATAAGCGCGCGTACTCTGCTTTGACCGCGCCCGCCGCTGTCGGCTGCGCACGGCAATGGAGTGAACGAGAACAGCCGTCTTGCGCCGAGTGCCACTGCCGCAGCTTGTAGCGCAAGCCATCCTAATCACCTGGTCCGAGGTCGATTCCTCGCGGAGATCCCTACTCTGGCCCACACAGACCACCGCTATTTCTTCGCCATCCCTAGCGACGCGGTGACAAGAAGGCCAGGCGCCATGTGACACAACGCACAGCGAAGCAACTTCCGTTTGGACAACACCTGTGCTGACATTGCAACAGAGGCCAGTGTGGCGTAGTGCGCAGGCTAGTTGTTCAGGGGCTCGAACACGTAAGCGACCGAATATCAAGCGCCGTCCAAAAGCCGTTTGGCCGCCTAAATTAAGATGGGCACAGCAGTATCCCGTGGTGCGCGTTTTATACCGGAGGATCTATGGCACGCATCGTCGCAGTTCACGGCATCGCCAATGAGTTCGAACTGAACTCCAGTCTAGAAAATGCATGGGGTCCCTACCTTTCAGGCGCCCTGGAACTCGTGGGTGGTGCCCCGCTCCGAATACACGATCGTTCAGAGTTCCGCGTCGTCGGGTTCGGCGACTTCTTTCGCCCAAAGGGCGACAAGAGGTCCATTGAGGTCAGCACGGACATCAGTTCGCTCACGGCTGCTGAGGAGGATGCGATTGTGCAGCTGTGGCGCGCGGCCAGTAACCTCGAGTCAACTGAGGTCACGGGTCCGATACAACCTCCTGAACACGAGGGCCGGGCCACACCGCGGTTCATTCAGCGAGCCATTCTGCAACTCTCGAAGAGTCGCTTCATGCGTGCAATCTGCGGCCCAAACCTTCAGCGCGGGCTGCTCGGCGTTCTAGGCCAGGTTCGCATATTCCTTCACGACTTCGAGATCAAGGAAGCAATTATCACGCGTGTGTACGAAGCGATGTCGGAGGACACAAGAGTTTTAATTGGGCATTCACTGGGATCAATCGTCGCCTACGAAGCCTTGGCGAGGCCTGGGCGAAGTACCCATCAGCTGATTACACTTGGCTCTCCCTTAGGCATTCCGAACCTTGTGTTTGATGCTCTAGCCCCACCTCCGGACCCGAAGGGACATGGTGCATGGCCGAACGTCGACCGATGGGCCAACATCAGCGATGACGGCGACATCGTGGCGCTCGTGAAAAAACTCGGCCCACTGTTCCCTGACGAGAAACGATCCATTGAAGACATCCGTTGCCACAATGGTTGGAAGAGTCACGACGTTCGGCGCTACCTCAGCGATGGCTCGACGACCGGTCTGGTGCTCAAACGAGCGCTCGACACCGCGGCGCAATGAAACGCTACTTCATTGCCGTTGGCTGTCCCAACACGCTCGGATTGCGGCCCCTCAAACAAGTCGGTCCCGACGTGGAAAAGTTGACTCGTTTCTTCACGTCGCAAGGCTACGAGCGCGTGCTCTCGGATCGGATCCGGGCGAACACACCTGCGCAAACCATTCTAAATGAGCTCGGCGGCTGGTTTGCCAGCCCCGAACGAAGCGCATCGGATCGTGTAGTTTTATACTTCGCGGGCCACGGGGATTCGCGCGGCCGGTTCGGCCATCACTACCTATTGACCGCTGATACGTCACTGCGCCTGCTCTCGCGTACGGCAGTGCGTGCCTCAGATCTCATAGAGGCCATCGCCGAAGGCGAAGACGATGGCGATCGTCCAGAACGAGTCTTGATTCTGCTTGACGTGTGTTATGCGGGCGCAGGCGCGCAGCAGATTGCAAGCCAGTTGACGCGCGGCGTCGCGTCGAGAAGCTTTCCAACGGGATTGTGGATTATCGCATCCGCCGATCGCGACACCGAAGCAGGCGATGGTGCATTCGTTCGGGCCTTCGTCGCGACGCTGGACAATTCAGCCTATGCACCAGCGGGGCCGCAGGAGGTAGTCGAACCCGCAGCCCTTGTGACTGGGATGAATGAGTGGCTTGAGCACACACGCATTTCTCAGAGCGTGGAATTCTACGCCACTGGCGTACGAGGGCGTACGGACTTCATCATGAATCCTCGCTCCGACCACCGGCGGGTGGGTCGCGTACTTCAAGATGACTTTACGTGGCAAACGACAAGGGGCTCGCTCAGCGCTGGCGGTGTAGCGGTCGCGTTCGTTGGCCGCATTCGCGCTGTGGCGAAGGCAAAGGAAATCCTCAGCGGCAGTGAGCAACGAAGACTCGGTGTCGTGACAGGCGATCCGGGCTCCGGAAAATCGTCGGTACTTGGACATGTCGCCAACGCGCTTCAGCACGAGTCACGTACCAGCTTCGACATGGTCCAGCTTTCCCTGCGTGGACAGCGCATCAGTGATGTTCGCGATCTGATAGAGCTGCATCGCAACCGATTCCGTGGCGACGGGGCCGCGGGATGGTGCATCGTGCTTGACGCGCTCGACGAAGCAGCAGATCCAGCCGGCATGGCTCGATTCATTGCGACCGAGCTCGCACCCACTGGATTAGGCGTACTAGTCGGTTCGCGCAGAGTGCCAGCCGTCAATGTGCTCTCCACCAATGCGGTCGTCGTGGATCTCGATGCTCCGCAATTTTTCGATCCCGCCGACATGGAGGAGTACATTCGCTCTCGCCTTACTGCGTTCGCACCTCATCTAAGCGATGCTGAACGCCGATCGAAAGTATCAGCTATCTCGCGTGAATGTGGAACATCATTCCTTCTCGCACAACTATTTACGCGGCAGGCAGACTGGGTACCCCAAGCTCGAAGTCAGTCCGAGAGTCTAGAGCAAGCATTTGCAAAGGACCTAGAACGCTTTGGAGAGGCGGACCGGCGAAAAATTTTGAACCTGTTGGTTCCGCTGGCGTTCGCACATGGTGTTGGGTTGCCGCAAAAGCGCATTTGGTCTGGACTCGCATCGGAAATATCGGGCTCGAAGTATGGCAACGATGACATCGAATGGTTGAAAGGCACTGCACCCTATTTCATCGTTCAGGACTCCGCAGACGGCGAAGCCGTCTACAGGCTCTTTCACGAGCAATTTTCTTATTGGCTTCAGTGCCAAGTCGATGCGACTGCCATGCGCGAGCGAATCGCCAACGTACTCTTGCAATCCGCGCGAGGTAGCATCAGCCAGAATTGGGCATGCGATGGCATTGAACCTTACGTTCGCCGTCATCTCGCCGAACACATGCTATATGCGGGGCGGATAGAGGAGTTGGCAGCTGACCCTGGCCTACTCTTGTCTTTGAAACGCGCCTCGCTGCTCGCCACGCTGCCGAGTGCGCGAAGCGAGCAGGGCATCAATGGTGCGGCAAGCTTCAGTGCGATTTACGCCGACGGGCTCGCCCGGACCGACGGTCCTGCTCTATTGCGACTATCCGCGCTGCTTCATGGCGCGACCGAACTAGCATCTGCTCTCGAGGTTAAGCCACATACGTACAACTGGTGGCCGACCTGGTTTTCAGGACTCGCTACGGTTCCGTCGACATACCTCGGAACGCTTTCGAGCAAGGCACTTTCGGTGTTTGTCGTGGACGACGCCAGACACGGTTCTGTCGTGATCGCGGCCACGACGACAGAGTTGTCTGCCTGGCGTGCACGCGATGGCGAGTTTATTGGCACAATGATGTCTCAGGCCACGATTGTCACGGCGGGACCCGCCGCCGAGGGTATCGGGGTTCGAGTTGCGTTCGCGACAGAAGCTGGGATCCTTGCGATCGCGGACATAGAGTCTTCGCAAATCCTCGTCTCGGTGTCTTTGGGGGATGCCGAGAACCCAACACACATTGAAACGCTGGATTCTTCGACGCGCGATGGGCGCTCGGTGCTCGTAACTGGAGACTCCCGAGGAAACCTTGCGATTTGGGATTCCCGCGATCTAAGTTTGATTCAGTCGAGAGACAACGCTCACAAACTCGGTATCCAGATTGTGCGTGTGGTATCCGCTCCAGGCCGAGCAGCATTCATAGCCTCATACTCCTACCCTTACAATGGCAACACCCGGCTCGAGAACACATCACTGAAGCTTTGGGATTACACCGATCTCACGCGGCGCTCCTTCTCGCTTACTAAATCCAGTGCTATCAAGCAGCTCGCGACAGGCCAAATAGAAGACGAGCCTGTCGTGTATGTCTCTTGGCTGACTGAACTCGAAGTCTTCAGTGCCGATGGAGCTTCGCTTCGGCTTTCAGATCTCACCCTTGGGCTCGCAATCCAGAACCAGATCGGGCACCGCTTCGTCGGGGAGCGCTATGGGGCTTTACGTCTGTTCGATCACGATGAGCTCAACATTAATAATGCCGGCGACTATAGCACTATCCCGTTTGCGAAAGGTTCGCTTGTATCCCTGGCATTCAAGCTCGACGGTGCTGATTGCGTGGCTGCAATAGACAATCGGCGCGTACTTATCTATCGCCTTAGCGCGTTGGCTTCGCGCGAGTCTCTGTTGGCATCGCTTCGACGCAACGGTACGGTAGGCATTTGGAACTACTGTGGCTCGGCGTTGACCCGGTTCGCGATTGCGCACAACTCGCGCGGCCTTATTTACTCAATCGACTCACAAACCGGCAAGTCAGTTCAGCCGTCTCAGGCGGCGGAAGCCGCGGGTGTTCTGGAATTTGCGACGTTTCGCGGCGAACCAATAGCCTGCATAGCAAACGACCACTGCGCGAGCTTTTGGCGGCTCCCGACCCTCGATGAGGCCTTGTCGAAGGTTGAACTGCCGTTCAAGATCGAACGCGCGATACTCTTCAGCGATCGGCGTGGTCGCGACTTGTTTGCTGCCGTCGTTTTTCACTCGAGCGAACGCTCTGTACTTGTCTACGAACTCGGTCCGCCGCTACGCCCTCTCGCCGGCTTTCGGCCCAGTGGGTGGAAGGAGAAAGGTATTTTCGCGCTTAGCTATTTCGCTGATACCGAGCGCACTCTGCTGGGCATAGGTTCGCGGCGAGGAGCGAGCGTATGGGACCTCGAAGCATTCGAAGCCCAGCACGAACGTTTCCTCGATTATACCTTCCCGCGCGACTCCACTACTCACGAGGTTCAGTATGACATCGTTGCTGCAGCGTGCTTGCTTAGTGGCACCGCAGGAGTGACGGCCGATTCTCATGCGATCGACTTCTTCAGCCATGGAGGTTCGTGCTTCTTGTTAAGCGCAGATGACGAAGGGGGCCTCGCGGTGGGGGACCTGAGCACTCAGAAGGTGGTCGCGCGCCTCAAGGTCAATGGTGGCACAGCGACAAGCGTCGGTCACATCGCAGCAAACGGCCGGGTCATACTGTTCTGTGTGGTTTCAGGACATTTGTGGCTCTACGATGACAAGCTCACCGCTCTAGGTGATGTTCTGCTTCCCAGCGATTTCAGAGTGGCTTGGGCCAACGGCGAAAACATCATAATGGGCTCTGACTCGGGCCTCGTCAGCCTAAACGTCTCCCCATTGCTTCGCTGACGCTACTGCCGCAAGATCGTGAAGCCGGACCTGGCTCGGATCTCACCGCTGCTCAGCGCGGGGTTTCAAGTAAGTGGACGCTGTAACTTCGACCTCGCTTCACCCCTAGCGACGATCCTGCTTGACAAATCGCCTACCGCGACTTTTCACAACCAGGGAGCCGGTACCCCGAGCCGTGATGATTCTTGCGGCCGACCACCGGTCCACGCAAGCAGCGCTCAACCGAGATTGTGCCTGGGCTAAGAGCTTTCATCGACGGGTATGGATGATCCGCTTATCAAGAAGCTTTACCAGGCGCTCCGCGCAGGACTTCGCGGATTCGGGCGTCTCGCACTCGCTCGCTCGCACTCGCTCGATCTTCGCACCCTCGTGATCAAGAGCGGCAAGCCGTTGGTGGGCCTCGACGGGGGACTCTCTGTGATATGTATCCCCATCAACCTCCACAACCAATACGAGCCCGTCCCTCAGCACTACGAAATCCGGCTCAAGTCGGACGTATGACACGCCGCCTCGCACAAAGACTGGAAGCGGCGCGAAGGTTAGACCAAGTGCCTTGAAGGCCCGATAGAGATGGATCTCGGGCTGCGATCGGAAGAGAAGACCATCGAGGCTTAAGCTTGCGATGTTATCGCTTCTCACACGACCTTGGTTACTGATTCCGACCCCGCCCAGCAGCGCCGTCGCTTGTTCTCTCCAACGCGCATTCTCCACCGCCCTCGGCACGACGTGCACATCCTCGAAGAAGCCAGTGTCGAACTCCCGAAAGAACAGCCGCACGCATTCCCCAATGGTGGCGGCGGCCGCTTTCCTCTCATCGTCCGACATCCTGCTAAAGAGATCGAGCCTAAGAGCAAGTCGGAGGGACCAACCGGTTCCTGCATAGTTGTCGCGGGAACTCTCGAAGCCATGAGCGTCAGCGTTCAACAACAGCGCAATTTCACGAGCTGCGCCGCGTTCTTTCAGCAACTCGAATGAGGACGCCAGCAGCGTCTCGACATCTACGGGAAACCCATGTTCGGTGGATGACGGCATTAGACCTCTGTCGATGACCAGCATGCCTGTACTTCAAAGCCGTTTCAAACGGAGAGTCTCACCGGGAGGTCGCAGCTATTCGTCGTCGCCATTCTCGTTGCCGCTCGCGTCCACCCGGTGACCGCGGGATTGGCACAGCAGAACCAGCAGCGCATCCGAAGTACGCGCATATTTCGTGGTCAGCAACGGTTGCCTGTTACTTTGCGCGGGTGCATGGGCTAGGGTCGAGCACTACTGGCCATGGGCCATTGGCGAACGGGTCACGTCGATCGAGAACTCATGATCGCGGCCAAATCACTGCATCTCTTCGCCTCTTTGCAAGCTCGCGTCGAAACTCCGTCACGTGAGGTCGATGGTCACGTAGGTCTAGCTGTTGATGACGGCACGCCGCGGCATCCAAAACATCGCCAGCCGCTGGAGTATGCGCGCCCGCGGCGGCACGGGTGCTGCCGCTCGCAGCGGCGACGTGATGGAGCAAGGCAGGGCACGCGAGAGAAGCCGCTTGCATCGTAGGCCAAGCTTCGCGCTCGCGGGCTCCTTCCATTGTTCTTGCGCCGGACGTACCCAAACGCCGTGGCAACCGTCCCATGGCCCGTCTGATCCATGATGGGGTCCCTTCAGAAAACGGAAAAAACTGTACGCTAAGGGTTCGCGTCGACCCGGCGAAGCAGCCTACGCTATGGTCGTTCACAGGGCGGCGTTCATGCGCGCCCGTACATGCGTCTGCGCGCAGCGCACAACGTCCAGCAGGGCCGATAGCCCATTTCCGATGCGGATAGCGAGTCGCGGCGGTGGCTGTCATCCGTACGGAGCTCGACTTCTTCCTCGCCCGCGAGCTTAGGAAAGCGCGAGCACATCGACGGCTAACAGTCTTGCTGCACTGGGTGTTTGCAGCCGTGGTGTTTGCTGCAGGCGGACTCGTACTGGGTCTGTCCTTGATGCTGCACCGTCGCACGGTCGATGGCGGCAAATGATAGATTGGGCGCTGTGATCGCTCCGAGAAGCAGGAAAGGGTTTCTGGCCGCGCCACTGCGCGAACTCCTAGCGTATTGGCTCGAAGTGCGTTGCAACTCGCACTGCACGAAGGTGGCCTGTACGTCCGTGCGTTTGTTCGCAGCGAACGCGGCGGACAGATGCGCCTCCAAGGGGTGATCGGGCGTCTGCGCTGCACGCAGTGCGGCGAGGCGCCTATGCAGGTGGCCGTCCGAATTCCCCCATCGGTGGCGCACCGCGCGAGACGGTGGACGGGGCCAGGTGGCGCAGCGTGTTGGCGCCGTAGCGTTGCGAGGGGGGCCGTCGGAATTTGGACAGCGCCCTGCCCTCAGCTCTAACCTTCGAGAACCATAGTTTCCGAAGGTTAGAATATGGACACCAAAGGCTTTTCTGACGCCCTTGCCCCCGACGTGTCCGCGCCGGACCCCGACATGAAGGGGTAGCGGCTCCCCAGAAACGGAAAGTTGCGGTAGGGGCTTTTTGCCCGCCTCGCCGGCAGCAGAAACGGCCTAGGAGGGTTCCAGGTCTTCTGGGGGTGATGCCAGGTCGAAGTTGTATCGCCCGCTGACGAGCAAACGAGC
>WUUC01189391.1_pt1 | contig 10203 bp, 7 predicted proteins | sample 6278441 | NCBI WGS metagenome assembly WUUC01 (sample SAMN13675441, study PRJNA597444) | soil metagenome | isolation source: soil | place: USA: Washington | collected 2017-10 | reverse complement strand
CGTACCTGCCCACGTTCTGGCCCGCGCGCGTGCCGAACCAGGTGCTGGATGTGGAAAATTACCGAAAGGTCATGGACGCCGCGTTGCCGCGCGACGAACGCCTCGCCGCGTTCAACAAGCGCTCCGACTGGGACCGCACCCTCGGTGTGGGCTACCAGCAGCAGCTGGTCAACATGGTTGAGCACTTCGACCGGCAGGGCATCGTCGAGGTGCGTCCCGGCATCGCGGACGATCCCGACTTCCCGCCGGTGATGCAGGTCGAAGACCGCGGCGGCAAGGACATGAGCGAAGCCGAACGTACGGCGACCGACGCGCGCATGCGCCAGATCGCACGGCTGGGAACACCCACGACCACGCCGTAACGCCGCGTGTCCGTCACTGACTGGGACGCGATCATCGTCGGCGCCGGGCCTGCGGGCTCGGCGCTGGCCTGCCGCTTGCGGCCGCGGCGGCGGGTGTTGCTGCTCGAGCGTGCGACGTCGCGTGATCGGGCATCGCCATCCGATCCTGCACGGCGGCGAGACGCGGTCGCGCGTCGCCTCGATGCGTCGATGGCCGGCGTGGCTGCGCCCGGCATCGGCGAATCATCGGCCGATGCGGCACGGCCTCGCATCGGCGAATCCCTGCCCGGCGCCGCGCGCGTGCTGCTGCAGCGCTGCGGCGTGTTCGAGCGCTTCCTCGCCGCCGGTCATATCGAGCGCGGCGCTACGGTGTCGCAGTGGGAGCGCGACACGCCCATCTGGTTCGATCACCTGCGCGATCCGAACGGCCCTGGCTGGCATCTGGATCGCGCGCGCTTCGATGCCGATCTGCGCGCCGCCGCCGTGGCCGCTGGCGCGGTGCTCGTCGACGACTGTGGTGCGCTGCGTGTCACGCGCGACGACGAGCGCTGGACCATCGCGTGCGACGCATCCGGCGATGCCCATCGCGCCCCCGTCCTCGTGGACGCGACGGGCCGCAACGCCGCCGTCGCGCGCCAGCTCGGCATCGCGCGCCGCGTCGAGGACGAGCTGATCTGCCTGCACGCGTATCTGCCGCCCGACGCCAACGACGAAGACCGCTGCACGCGCATCTGCGCCGACAGCAACGGCTGGTGGTACAGCGTGCGCGTGCCGTCGGGGCGGCGCGTGCTCGCGTTCCATCTCGATGCGGACGACGCGGAATTGCGCGCGCTGAAGACAGTGCCCGCGCTGCTGGACAAGGCGCGACGCCATGCCGTGCTCGCCGATGTGCTGCCGGCAGTTGCCGACGAAACCGTGCATGCGCGGCCGGCCGGCAGCGCCGTGCTCGACGGCGCCGCGCTGGCCCGCGCCGCGCCCGGATTCTTCGCGATCGGCGATGCCGGACTGTCGTTCGATCCGATTGCATCGCAAGGCATCTTCCATGCGCTCGCCTCGGCAGAGAGTGCCGCGAATGCGATCGGGCAAGGCGATGGCTATGCATCGACCGCACGCGATGCATTCGTTGCCGAGATGGCGGCCGTGCATGCGCACTATCGCCAGCGTCTGCACGATACCTACGCCGCGCCGCAGAAATATCGGCGGTGTCGGTTCTGGGCGCGGCGTGACCAACGTTGATCAAGATATCGTCAGGCTAGGTCGAGTGTGCCGCTGTCAGGAGTGCAGCGATGGCACGCGGGATCGGCGAATTCCACCCTGTACTGCGGGCCCGCTTCCCGATTAGACTCATCTATAATCCATATCGTATTGATTTGGACAATCCATGAGTCATGAAGGCAGTGCAGTGCCAACCATCCAGAAACGCACCTACTCCCGCTATACCAACGACAGCCTGGTCTTGTTGGGCAGGATGATCCGTCTTGGCCGCCTGCAGCACCGTCTTACGGGGCAGGAACTCGCCGACCGGATGGGCGTGTCGCGGAGTACCTTGCAGCGCGTGGAAAAGGGCGATGCGAAGGTCGAGGTCGGCCTGATGTTCGAGGCCGCGGCCCTGGTCGGGATCAAGCTCTTCGACACGGATGAGAAGGGGCTGCGAGCGCTGGCTGGGCGCACCGATGACCGCATTGCGTTGCTGCCCCGGCACGTCTACAGGAGCGGGAAGCAGGTGAAGGATGACTTCTGAGGCGCTTAGCTACGATGAGGCCTTCGTCTGGGTCTGGCTTCCTGGCGCAACCGAGCCGGTGGTGGCCGGACGGCTGCGCGCGGAAGGACGGCTGGCAATCTTCAACTACGGTCGCAGCTACCTCGCGAGAGACGAGGCGATTCCGCTGTATCTGCCGGAGTTGCCGCTGGACGCGGGCGAGTTGCCGCTGTTGCAGGGGCTCACGATGCCGGGCTGTCTGCGCGATGCCGCGCCGGATGCCTGGGGACGGCGCGTCATTCTCAATCGTTTGTTCGGGACGCGACGCGATGACCCGGGCATGGAGTTTCCGGAACTGGCGTTCCTGCTGGAATCCGGTTCCGACCGCGTCGGGGCATTGGACTTCCAGGTATCCGCGACGGAGTACCGGCCCCGCAATGTCGCCACGGCATCGTTGGCGGAACTGGTCGAGTCGGCTGAGCGGCTCGAGAAAGGTCTCCCGCTTTCACCGGCACTTTCCCAGGCGTTGCAACACGGCAGCTCCATCGGCGGCGCACGTCCGAAGGCGCTGATCGACGATGGCAACGCCCGGTATGTGGCGAAGTTTTCGTCGTCATCCGATTTCTACAGCGTGGTCAAAGCGGAATTCGTGGCGATGCGGCTCGCTGCACTGTCCGGTGTCGCGGTGGCGCCGGTGTCCTTGGTACATGCGGCCAGAAAGGACGTGTTGCTGGTGGAGCGGTTTGATCGCGTCCGCAGCGATGGCCGCTGGCTACGCCGATCCATGGTGTCGGCGCTCACGGTACTCGCGTTGGACGAGATGCTCGCGGCCTATGCAAGCTACCAGGACCTGGCCGAGATCATTCGTCGCCGCTTCACTCATCCGGCTGCGACGCTCCGTGATCTGTTCGCGCGAATCGTCTTCAACGTTCTGTGCGGCAACACCGATGACCACGCGCGCAATCACGCGGCCTTCTGGGATGGTGAAAAACTGTCGCTCACGCCGGCATATGACATCTGCCCTCAATCCCGGACCGGGCAGGAGGCGACGCAGGCGATGCTGATCAGCGGCAATGACCGCAGTAGCCAGATCGCGTCGTGCATCCAGGCCGCGCATCATTTTCTCCTTTCAGAGAAAGAGGCCATCGTGCTGGTCGAAGGCCAGCTTCGGACGATCGCGGAACACTGGCGAGGTGTTTGCGACGAGGCCGGGCTCGGCGCGACGGAACGCCATTTCTTCTGGGGCCGGCAGTTCCTCAATCCCTACGCATTCCATGAACTGACGGGCAACGCTGCCGGTATCGGCAGGCTCGCCGGGGAGATTCGCGGCGACGCCGGATAATCGCGTGGAGCGATCTGACTTAGGCGTACTTCAACGGTTGCAAGGTGCTGCAGCCGGCTTTGATTCCTGGAGTTCGGGGCGCTCGTTGCGTAGTTCCGGAACAGAACCGGCCGGAACGCACTGCGTCTGAACGTTGTGTCAGCTTCGGGCGAGGGCCTGACGGCACTGCGATAGCATGCCCGCTTCCATTGACCGTTGGACGCGGCGACGTCCGGCGTTCCTGCGCAGGACGCCAGGAATGCCGCTGCCGCGATCAGCAGCCGACTGCCGCTGCTCTCGCCCGAACAGGATGTCGCCTTGCAGCGGGAGGCAGGATTCGGCGACGTCGAACTGTTCTACGCCGCATTTACTTTCAAGGGTTGGATCGCCGGCAACCCGTCCTGGCCGTGCATGGCGAACCGGCCGGCCGACCACATGTCCTGTGTTTGTTCATGCTGGTGGCGGCTCACCGGTGCGTGGAAACCCGCACGTCGAAGTGCGCCGGCGTAGTGCCCGTGAGCGGGAAGAGATGTTCTCCGTTCGTGCTTTCGAGGACGAGCGTCGGGTGCGGCGCAGTGTCGATCACACCGACGGCCAGGCGCTCCCCGGCGGACACCGTGATCCAGTTGCCCGCGCGTTCCGCGCCATCGGCGTCGATCCCCACGACGCGTACGGCTGCTGCCGTGTCGAGCGTAAGGTGTTCGACGCGGAATCCCGATCCGTCGTTCGACGTCGCGACCAGCAGCGTGTCGATGGGCGATGCGGCGGGTACTGACGGAACGGTGATCTCGAGCCTGGCGCCATCGGACAAGGTCTGGGGCACGGTCTGCTGTACGCCGTCGGCGTAGGGCGTTTCGAACCCATCACGCCACAGCACGAGGACGTTGCTGTCGGATACCTCGTGCGGGGAGTCGGGATCGAGCGGTGAGGTCACGCGGATGGCCGTGTCGGCGGTGTCGCCGGCGGCACCGGCGTGCACGGGTACGCTGATCAGCCAGGTCAGGCTGCGTGACGCCGGAATCACGATGCCGGTGTCGGTCAGCGGCCCGGTTCCGGACGCGGTGCAGGCCGCGTTGCCGCCGCCACTGAAGCACTGCCAGTGCGCGTAGGCGCTGTCGAGCTGCGAGGACAGGGTCTGGCTTATCGCGACACCGGTGGCGTCCGCAGCCCCGGTGTTGTTCACGGTCAGGATGTAGTTGACCAGCTGACCGTAGCGCACGTGCGTGCGTGAGTCGCTCAGGCTGGCGCTGAGGTGCGCCTCGTCGGCGACGAACTGCAGTGCGCTGGCGGAGAGTACGAAATGGCCCTGCAGGGCGCCGGCAGCGCCGCTGTAGTCGTAGCTGAAGTCGTTGGCACTGAAACCGGAGGTGCCGGCGAAGGTGATCAGCGTGTAGGTGTTGCCGGGCTGCGGCGCGCCGTTGGCGTCGGAAAAGTGGAACACGAAGCCGTTGCCGCCGCCGCCTCGGGTGAGTGTGCCCGACAGCGCCAGACGATCGCTTGCTGCCGGCGTGCTGCCGAGCTGGAATTCGGCGCTGCCGCCGGCATTCCAGCGGAGACTGGTCGCCGTGAACGTACCGGGCGAGCCGCCGGGCGCGATCGTTCCGGCGTCGTCGAGCGTGATCGCGGCAGCCGCGCCGTTGCCGGAGAGCACGCCGCCGTCGATCAGGACATTGCCGACGCTGCCATCCACCTGCAGGGTTCCGGCCGTCGCGTCCCAGCCGGTTGCGGTGTTGGTGCCGGTCACGGTCCAGGTGCTGGTGCCGGTCTTGGCGTAGGTGTCGAAGCCGCGAAACTGCGCGCTGGCGCCGACCTGGCCGACATCGAAACTGGCGTCGCCCGCGCCGCCGTCCGCGCTGCGGTCGCCGCCGAGCGCCAGAGTGTCGCCGCCGCCGCTCACGACGGCGCCGACGAATGCGTAGCCGTTTTCGAGCGTCAGCGTGTTGCCGCCATTGCTGAAGCCGATCGCGTCGGCGCGCGTGCTGCCGTCGCCGGCGACGCCGCCGCCGATGGTGCCGCGCGTGACGATCGTGGTGTTGCCGGTGGCGACGACGCCGGGTGCGCCGAGAGAACCGGAAAGCCCGGTGATCTCGCGGACGATCGTTGCAGGCGTGACCGGCGCGGGAGTCGCTGCGTGGCTACGCATCACGACTGCGGCGCTGTCCCCGACCACGACCATGACGGAATTTCCGACAGCGCGTTGCGGTTCGGCATCTGTATTGATGGCTGCAACGCGGCTGATCCGGCTGCGCGGATTGTCGCGCAGTTGCTCTGCACGAACAGGGCCGACGCGAGCACCGATGTTTCCGCCCGCACCGCCGGAGCCGGACGCGCCAGGGATCGAGCCGTTGCCGCCAGCCCCCCCGTCACCGCCCATGCCGGCGCCTCCGCCGAGACCAGGGCTGCCGCCGCTGACGCCAGGGCCGGGTGCCCCGCCGTTACCGCCATTGCCGCCGTCTCCACCATCGCCACCGGGGCCGGTAATGCCGCTCGTGCCGGCGACCGCCATGCCACCGCTACCCCCATGTCCGCCGTGGCCGCCCACACCGCCGGCCGCGCCGCTGCCGCCGTCGCCGCCATTGCCGTTGTCGATGCCGGCGATGCCGACAAGGCCATTGGCGCCGTGGCCGCCGCGGCCACCGACGCCGCCGCTTCCGCCGCTTCCGCCGGGTGCTCCGTTGCCGCTGACGATGCCTCCGTTACCGCCGGCGCCGCCGCTGCCGCCCAGGCCACCGGGTCCGCCGGGAACACCGGATCCGCCCGGGCTGATCGCGTCGGTGCCGGCAATCCCGGCTGCGCCTGTACCTCCGAGCCCGCCGGTTCCGCCATTGCCGACGATTCCGCCGTTGCCGCCGGGACCGCCGTTGCCGCCAGCCAACCCCGGGACGGCGGAGTTATGGCCGGCGCCACCCGCGCCACCATGGCCGCCCGTGCCGGGCGTGGCGCCGGAAGCGCCGTTCGTGCCCGATGTGGATCCGCTGCCGCCGGCGCCGCCAGGGGCGCCAAGGCCGGGATTTCCCCCGGCTCCGCCCCTGCCGCCGGTGGGATTGGAAGCGATGCCGGCTGCGCCGGCGCCGCCGTTGCCGGGTATTCCACCACTGCCACCATTGCCGCCGCCACCGCCGAGACCCGCAACGCCGGTGATACCGGCGACCGCCGTTCCGCCAGCGCCGCCGCCGCCGCCGTTGCCGCCGCCACCGCCCGCTCCGCCATTGCCGCCCGTCTGGCCGTCGGGGATTGCCCCGGAGACTCCGTTTGCACCGTTGGCCCCGCTGCCGCCGTTGCCCCCGCTCGCGCCAAGGCCCCCCCTGCCGCCAGCGCCACCGTTGCCGCTGATGGCGCCGCCGCTGCCGCCGGCCCCGCCACTGCCGCCCGCACTGCCCGCCATGGCGTTCTGACCGGACAGGCCGGGGACTATCCCGTTTCCGCCGGCGGCACCCGCGGTGCCTGCGCCGCCAACCCCGCCGGTGCCGCCGTTGCCCATGCTGCCGCCCGCTCCGCCGGTTCCGCCATTGCCACCGGACAGGCCGGCGATAGTCGCGTTGTAACCGGCACCACCGGCGCCGCCATGACCGCTCGAACCCGGCGTGCTGCCGGATGCACCGCCGGCGCCTACGGTAGAACCGGCCCCTCCGGCGCCACCGGGTCCGGCGGCTCCCTGATTGCCGCCGCGGCCGCCGGTGCCGCCGTTGGGGCTGCCGGCGAAGCCGGCCGCGCCAGCGCCGCCGTTGCCGGGTATTCCGCTGTTGCCGCCATTGCCGCCGGATCCGCCGGCGCCGGTGTTGCCGCTGATGCCCGCGACGGCCGTACCGCCGACGCCACCACTGCCGCCAACGCCGCCCGCGCCGCCGCTACCACCATTGCCCCCATTGCTCCCGGCTCCGCCGCCGATGCCGGCTACGCCGGTCATACCGTCGGCGCCACTGCCGCCGTTGCCGCCGATTCCGCCGCCGCCGCCCGCGCCGCCGGTCCCGCCATGCCCGCCGAACGCGCCGCCTTTGCCGCCGGCGCCGCCGGCTCCGCCCGTATCGCCGGTAGCCGTGGCGTCGCCGCCGGAGTCGCCCGGGTTTATCCCGTCGGTCCCTGCCGCGCCGGGCAGGCCCGCGCCACCATGCCCGCCGTCGCCACCGCTGCCGGTGTTCCCGCCGTCTCCACCGGCGCCGCCGGGACCGCCGGCACTGCCCGCGCCGCCATGGCCGCCATGGCCGCCGTTGCCGTCCGGACTGCCGTTGCCGCCGGTAATCGTGCCGGCATTGATCAACGCGAAGCCGCTCCCGGCGACGCCGGCGCCGGCGTTGGCCGCATTGCCGCCGTTGCCGCCACGGCCACCCGCACCGCCGCTGCCGGCGCCGCCGCTACCGCCGGCGCCGCCATGACCGCCGCGGCCGGCGTTGCCACCGGTGATGACGCTGCCGGTCGGGATGACCAGCGGCGGGCCGGCGCTGCCGGGTGCGGCAACGCCCCCATCGGTTCCGTCGCCACCGTTGCCGCCGGCCCCACCCGCGCCATTGGTGCCGGGCGAACCCGGGTTGCCGTCTGCGCCGTTGCTGCCACTGATCGAGCCCATCACGACGCGAGGCGTGGACTCGGCGCTGGCAGGCAACGGCCGATGCGGATCGATCCCCGTCGCGGCCCAGCCCGACAGCGATACGACGCCCAGGCCTCCCAGCGCGACTGCGCAGGCGACAAACAGCGGATGGCGTGCGCCGCGCGAGCGTGCCGGTACAGGTCCATCGGCTGATGACGCGGGCGCGACCTGCATCCCTTTCAAGCGCTCGTTCCAGACAAGACGGCAGAAGCGGTTCATGACGTTATCCCCCGGTGGTCAGTGCAGCCCGTGGCAGATCAGCTCCGCGGTACCGGACGGTATCCGGGCGACAGGTACTCGGCAAATGCGGAGCAGGCCGGCGTATGCCGCTCCTGACACTTCTTTGCGTGTGGTCTTCGGTCCGCGGCGACGCGCACGTGGATTCATCCCTGCTCACTGTCAGCGTGATTCGATCCGCCCGTGCATCACGAAACCGCGAGGCATCGGACATCCCGCCACCGCCGCGAGACGGAGGTGCCGCCGCTTCCCGATCGCTTGGGGTATCCGCTGGCCTCCCGCCGCCATTTTTCTTCGTGGTCCGCCTCGTGTCGGCGAGCGTGTGAAGCGGCCACGATTCCCGACCGTCACGTTCGATTCGCCCGGGCTCGAGCGTTTGCCGGTGACACCGCTATCGGCGTAGGGAGGTCGTTCCATGCACACCACATCGCGTTGTCATCCGCCGTTCGCGTCGCTGCGCGCCTGCGTGCGACGGCTCAGATGGATCGTTCTCGCGGGCGCCGTTCTTGCGAGCCCGGCATTGGCGCAGCAGATCAGCAGCCATGTCATCGCCGCGGGCGGCGGCACCAGCCGTTCGCCGGGTGGGTGCCGCGTACTGGAAGGCAGCCTGGGCGAACCCGCGGTCGGAGTGGCCAGCGGCGGTGCGTTCACGCTGCAGCGGGCTACTGGGCGGGCCCCGGCAGCCAGCGCCGCGACAGCGTTTTCTCCGGTGATTTCGAGGAGTGCAACTGATGAAAGTCCGTCCACGTTTTACCGGCGCAATGCGTTGCGCCGGCGTCGTGCTGCTGTGCCTGGTCTGTGCCGACGCTGCGCTCGCGCAGTCTTCTCCACAATTGCCGGATTTCACCTACCAGGGGCGGCTGCAGCAGAGCGGCGCGCCGGCCAACGGCGGCTTCGATCTGGCGTCTGCGCTGTATGACCAGCCGACTGGCGGCAATCAGGTCGGCGCGACGGTCACCGAGACCGATTTTCCCGTCGTCGACGGCATCTTCAATGTGTCGCTGAGCTTTCCGGGCGCATTCACCGGCACGCAGTTGTATCTGCAGGTCAGCGTGGAAGGCTCGCGCTGCTGCCGCGCCAGGCCGTCGCCACGGCGCCGGTCGCGCAGTTCAGCCTGAGCGGCAGCATCGGCGGTCCGGCCGGTGGCGCGCTCGCCGGCACCTACCCGAATCCCACGCTGGCTGCGTTCGCCGTCGACAACATCAACATCGCCGGCGGCGCCGTGAGCAATTCCAAGCTGGCCGCGGATTCGGTCACGTCGTCCAAGATCTTCACCGGCTCCGTCGATACCAGCGAACTCGCGTCCGACGCGGTCACGGCGGAAAAGATCGCCAACGGGGCGGTCGGCACATCGGCCATCGCCAACGACAGCATCACGCGCGGCAAGATCGCCGGCGGCTACAGCAACGGCGCCATCGCGGTGACGGTCGGCGCCAACGACTGCAACGACTACAACCTCTCGATCTCGGGCGCACAGGTCAACGACCTGCTGCTGTTCAACCTGCAGTCCGACGTCGCGCTGCCTCCGAACATGCTGATACAGCCGCTGCGCGTGGTCAGTGCAAATACGGTGCAGGTACGCGTCTGCAATCTCGGCAGTGTCTCGCAGAGCACCGGAGACATCGGGATCTATCTGTTGACCATGCGGTAGGGACGGGGCCGGCGCTCCGTGAATACCGGCCGGGCGCTCCGCGGAATCTGCGATTCGCGGAGGTCGCCCGACGGGAGCCTCGCTGCCGACGGGCGCTGCCGGCTCAGCGACTCCACCAGGCGCCCGGGAAATACACGCCCGGATCGGGACGCTCGCGGAACACTTCGCGACGGAAGCGGAACAGTTCGGCCGGCCGTCCGCCGGTGGCGGTCGCCAGGCGGCCAGTGCCTTCGACCAGGCCCGCGCTTTCGACGAGGCGCCGGAAGTTCTGCTTGTGCAGGCGGTTGCCGCTGAGCGCCTCGACCACTTGTTGCAATTGCAGCAAGGTGAATTCCGGCGGCAGCAGTTCGAACACGACGGGCCGGTATT
>WUUC01106105.1_pt1 | contig 10204 bp, 9 predicted proteins | sample 6278441 | NCBI WGS metagenome assembly WUUC01 (sample SAMN13675441, study PRJNA597444) | soil metagenome | isolation source: soil | place: USA: Washington | collected 2017-10 | reverse complement strand
TAGCCGATGGGCCGCTCAGGAGTCATCTGATGCCGCTGCGCCTGCGACTCAGCCTGTGGTATGGCAGCGCGCTCGCGCTGATTCTCGTCGCGTTCTCGACCATCCTGTATTTCGTCACCGCCCGAAGTCTGCGCGATGCGCTTGATCAATCGCTCGAGGAAACGGCTGCCGCCGCCGTGCGTTCGCTTGAGGAACGGGGATTTCTTCCGCTGATCGACGAGGAAGAACTCATGTCGCAATTTCCTGAGCTAGCGCGTATCGATAAGTTTTTTCAGATCTTCAGCCCTTCCGGCACCATTACCATTCGCTCTCCCAACGTCAAGCAGCATGAATTGCCGCTGAGCCGTCGGGCATTGGAAGTCGCCTTTGCGGGGAAAACCATCTTCGAATCGGCCAAGTATCCCAAAGAGCCTCCACTTCGCCTGATCTCGGTCCCGATCATTTACCGCGGCAATTTGCTGTACATTGTGCAGGTTGGCACATCGATGGAGTCGGTCGATCAAACGTTAAACCGCCTCCTGCTCGTGCTGTTGGTCACGATGCCGCTTGCCTTGGCTGTCTCGCTCGCTGGCGGCTGGTTCCTCGCGGGACGGGCATTGCGCCCGGTCGATGCCATCACGCTCGCCGCGCAGCGGATCGCCGGAGGTGATCTCACGCAGCGACTGAACGTTCCGCCTTCGCCCGACGAAATTGGCCGCCTCGCCAGCACCTTCAACAACATGATTGCGCGCCTCGAAACGTCATTCCGGCAGATTCGCCAATTCAGCAGCGACGCATCGCACGAGTTGCGGACGCCGCTGACTGTCATGAAGGGGGAAACCGAGCTCGCGCTGCGCCGTCCGCGGGAGGCCGCCGACTATACCGTCGTGCTGGAGAGCAACCTCGAGGAAATCGACCGGATGACCCGCATCGTCGACGAACTGCTCTTCTTGTCACGCGCGGACATGGGTGAAGTCAAAATGGAGCGGCTGCCGGTGAAGCTCGAATCGCTCCTGGAAGACATCCACCGGCAGGCTTCGCTCCTCGGCCAAGAACGGAATGTTCAAGTTGTACTGGGCCTGGTCACACCGGCCGTCGTCTTAGGTGATGAACTGCGCTTGCGGGAGCTGTTCTTAAACCTGGTCGACAACGCCGTCAAATACTCGCGGCCGGGCGGCTCGGTGGATCTTTCGCTCACCACGCAATCGAATCATGCAAAGTTCGTCATCGCCGATCACGGCATCGGCATTTCCCCCGAGGACCAAAAACGGATTTTCGACCGTTTTTACCGCACGGACGACGCCCGGGCCCATACGAAAAAAGGCACGGGGCTGGGCCTCGCGATTTGCGCCTGGATCGTGGAATCCCATCACGGCCGCATCCACGTGCACAGCGAGCCCCATAAGGGCTCCACGTTTACGGTGAGCTTGCCGCTCGCGCCATTCCCTTAACGACTTTTAATGCCCTCCTAATCGCTCTCTCATTGCCGGTTGTTACCGTCCTCTATGATTTGACAAGACGGTCGCAGTTTCACATTTTCATCCACACAAGGAGGCGGTATGAGTCAACTGGTTCGCAAGTCTCTCGGTGCGCTGGTCAGTATGGCCGTACTCGGTGCGGCCTTTGGGTTTAACAGTCAATCGTTGGCGCCATTTCCTGCGTCGGCCTCTTCGCCGACCACTCCAATAGCGGGAGCGCTTTCGGCCAACGGCTTCACTGAGGTCGCCAAAGCGGTGACTCCGGCCGTGGTCAACATCACGACGGTGATCGGCGAAAAGATTTCCGGTCGGCGCGGTCAGGACGACATGCGCGACCGCATGGAGGAATTCTTCGGTCCTTTCGGTCCGAAGTTCCGCGGGCCGCAGGGTCCCCCCGTTGAGCCCCGTGGATTTCGCGGCGGCGGGCAAGGGTCCGGGGTTATTGTGTCACCCGACGGCTACATTCTCACCAACAACCATGTCATCGACGGCGCGCGGGAAGTGACCGTGACGCTTCCCGATAAACGGGAATTCAAAGGCAAGATCGTGGGCACCGATCCTAAGACGGATCTGGCCGTCGTCAAGATCGATGGCACCAATCTCCCGACCGTCGCATGGGGAGACGCCTCAAAGCTTCAGGTCGGTGAATATGTCCTGGCGGTCGGCAATCCGTTTGGATTGAACTCGACGGTCACGCTGGGCATCGTGAGTGCGCTCGGGCGCGGACGCATGGGCATCACGCAATACGAAGACTTCATCCAGACCGATGCCGCCATCAACCCGGGTAACTCGGGGGGCGCGTTGGTGAATACCAAAGGCGAACTCGTCGGCATCAACACCGCCATTTTCTCGCAAAGCGGCGGCTACCAGGGCGTGGGCTTTGCGGTGCCGACCAGCATGAGCCAGCCTATCTATGAGAGTCTCGTCAAGCACGGCAAGGTAGTCCGAGGCTATCTCGGCATCGGGATTCAAGACCTGAACCAGGACCTGGCCAAGTCATTCGGCGTCGCCGGAGGCAAAGGAGCCGTGGTCACTGATGTCAAGGAAGAGAGCCCTGCGGAGCAGGCGGGTCTCAAACAAGGCGACGTCATCGTGTCCTATCAAAAGTCGCCGGTCGAAGACGCCGTGGTCCTGCAGCGGATGGTGACCAAAACCACCGTCGGCACCAAGGTGCCTGTGAAAGTCATGCGTGATGGGCACGAGAAAGATCTGACCATCACGATCGGCGAACAGCCGGGAGATCTCAAAGTGGCGAAGGCCGAGGATGGCGAAACAGACTATGCCTTCGCCGGCGTGGCCGTACAGGATCTGGATCAGGACACCGCCAAGGAGCTGGGAATCAAAGGCAAGGCTCAAGGGGTGGTCGTGACCAGCGTCGAACCGGAAAGCGGCGCGGAAAAAGCCGGGTTGATGCCCGGAGACGTGATCCGTGAGATCAATAGGCAGCCGGTGAAATCCGTCAAGGACTTCGAGAAAGTTTCTTCGTCGGTGAAAAAAGGCGAAAACGTCCTGATGTTGATCAACCGTCGCGGCGCGTCGTTGTTCTTGAGCGCCAAAGTATAACAGTGAGCGAGTCGCCTCGAGGGGGCCGTCTTCAGCGATAGCCCCCTCTGGGTTCACGCGCGGCATACTGCCGCACGTCATGAGACGACCGGCCTCCCTCGAGATGCCCGATTACATCGTATCCGGCCGCCTCAGTGATGGTGACGTTGACGAGATCTCCGGCACGCGGAGACGATCCGTTCTCCGGCCGCGCTGACGGGCTATCCCCTCTGTCATCAATGTAGACGACGCCGTCGATTTCCTGCGCCAGCCCTTCATGACGGCCTTCCAGCCAGTGCCCCCCCTCTTCAGCGGCGCCGTCAACCAACACCTCGAGCGTCGAACCGATGCGTTCGACATTTTTCGCGGCGGCGATGGGTTCTTGCACCGCGAGCAGCTCGTTGCGGCGTTCCTCCATGACCGCACGGTCGATTTTTCCGACGTGGCCGGCCGCCGGCGTGCCTTCTTCATCGGAGTAGAGAAATGCCGCAACCCGGTCGAACTCCGCCTGCTCCACATACCGTTTCAATTCCTCAAACGCCTCGTCACTTTCTCCGGGAAACCCGACGATGAATGCCGTGCGAAAGGTGACACCGGGAATGCGGGTCCGGATGCGCTCGACCAACCGCTCGATCACGTCTCGGTCACCCAATCGATGCATCCGTTTGAGCATCCCGCTGTTGATATGTTGCAGCGGCATGTCAATGTACTTGACGATGCGTGCTTCTCCTGCATAGAGATCGAGTAGTTCGTCGGTTACCTGCTGAGGATAGAGGTAGAATGGTCTGATCCAATGCAGATCTCTGATCCTGACGAGCTCTCGCAGCAACGAGACGAGGCCCTGGCGCAGGCCGAGGTCAACGCCGTAGTTCACCGTGTCCTGAGAAATGAGATTGATCTCCTTGACGCCGTTGTCAGCAAGCTGCCGGACCTCCGTCACGATGCTTTCTATCGGCCGGCTCCGTTGCTTGCCGCGCATGAGCGGGATTGCGCAGAAGGCACAATTGCGATTGCACCCTTCCGCAATTTTCACATACGCGCTGTGCGGTCTTCCCAAACGAAGGCGGGGCGCCATCTCATCGTACAGATACGGCGGCTGACTGATCCAGAGCCGCTGATGCCGTTTCTTTGGCGCCAACAGGTCGCGACAAATGTCAACGATTCTCCCGAACTCGCCCGTGCCGACGACGCCGTCCAGTTCAGGCAGCGCGTGAAGCAGATCGCCTTGGTAGCGTTGGGCCAAACACCCAGCGGCGATCAGTACCCGACAGGCTCCCGATTGTTTCAGCTTTCCATGTTCGATGATGGTGTTGATCGATTCCTGTTTGGCCTCTTCAATGAATCCGCAGGTATTGATGATGACGACCTCGGCCTTCTGCGGATTTCCGGTGAGTTCAAAACCGTCCGCTGCAAGCGCACCTAACATGACCTCCGCATCCACCTGATTCTTGGTGCAGCCCAAGTTGACGAAGCCGATCGTGGTCTTTCCACCTGGCGCCGACAAGGGCGCCGGGCGCTTGGCCCGACCGAGCTGGATGAAAGATCGATTCATAAGCCACTCAGTCTACGGGACGAAGAAAAACCCTGTCAATCAGCTCTCGACGGCCCCCTTGCGATGAAGGGGCACATTCTCTTATCGTGCGGCGATGATTCGGAGCTTCCAAGGCGTCACGCCCACAATTCCGAAGTCCTGCTTCATTGAAGAGACGGGCATCGTCATCGGCGACGTGGTGATGGGCGAGCAGTGCAGTGTCTGGTTTCATGCCGTCGTTCGCGCCGATGTGCACTCTATTCGGCTGGGGGATCGGACAAACGTGCAGGATCTCTGCATGCTGCACGTCACTCACAATACGCACCCGCTGATCATCGGCAGTGACGTCACGATCGGCCACCACGTGGTCTTGCACGGATGCACGATCAAGGACCGCGTTCTGATCGGCATGGGCGCGATCATTATGGATGGAGCCGTCATCGGTGAAGACTCGGTGGTTGGAGCCGGTGCCCTTGTCACGGAAAGGGCGGTCGTGCCGCCGAAGAGCGTCATTCTCGGGTCGCCTGGCAAAATCGCACGCCGGGTCACCGATGAAGAACTTGAATGGATCAAGCAATCATCGGCCAACTATGTGCAGTATGCCAGCCGATACCTTGAGGATGGCACCCCAAGGACCGGTTTCCGACCTTAACCGCCTAGTGCTTCGGCTGTGAACGCCTGCCGATCCTCATAAAGCAGACGGGATCGCCCACCAAGGCCGTCCGGTAGACTCGTCGATCGATCAAATAGGGGATACTCCGCCGATGGCACCAGTCTGCGATCCAGACGACTTCTTCAGTAGACGTCGTCACGAGACCCGGCACGACGAGTTTGGACATGCAGCGATTGACAATCGATTGCACGGTTCTGCGTTCCGCCTCGAATAACCGCGGATTGAACGTCAGAGGGTCGGCCCGGCCATAGGATAACGGCGCCAGGTGCGGGAAACGTTCCGGATCGTTGAGGACGCTGACGATCCATAGATGGTCGAATGTCCCTCTTGCCCTGCCCGCATCCCTGGCTTGGAACCGCAAGGGCAGTCGATGACAGGTGCGATTGAGCGACGCCACTTCCGGCCGGCGTAGGTTATACGGCGACACCGCCCGCTTCAGATCGAGGGATTCAATGAGCAGCGCCGGGAGTTCCGCCACGCCGGCTCCCACATACAAACTACGCCCCCCAGGCGTCAACCGTGTCAGTAGCGCTTGCCCGACCAGGATGCCAAGACGCCGGCAGGACTCTCGGCGTGCCTTCCAAAACTCATCGCCGCCTTCATAGCAGTACAGCCGCCCCAGCGCACGGTAATCCAGGTCCCGGAACACCGTGGCGATCGCGCTATTGGCCGCGGCGCTCACTCGCTTGTGCGCCGTCATCAATCGGGCTTTCGGGCGAGTTCTTCAACCGACGCCACCACAGTGCGGATGACCCCCTCGATGAAACCGAGGTTCAACGTGTCGAGCGTATCGCTCGGCTGGTGATAATGAGGATTGCGGAAATTTGCCGTGTCGGTCAGCATGACGGCGGCGTATCCGTCATCCCAGAAGGCGGCGTGGTCGCTCCGACGAACGTCGGGCAGGAGTTCGCCACGGCCAGGGACCGCCAACGCCAATGTCGGCATGGACGGCGCGGCCCGCCGGGCATTACGATCGACCACCGCAAGAAGATCCCGGGACGCTTCGTTGCCGATGATGCCGAGAAAATTTCCCACCGTCGGGACGGGAATCGGCACACCGGGAGGGGTGCGTTGGGATCCCGCTTCTTGACTGGCATAGCCGACACATTCCAACACGATGGCGCCGTACAGAGGCTGACCGGCCTGTTTGAGGTGCCTCGTGAAGGCGCGGCTGCCCAGCAATCCCTCCTCTTCCAGACAGAATGCGGCAAGCCAGACCGGGCGGCTGACCGCCGTGCGGCTGAGTCGTTTGGCTGCTTCCAGCAGGACCGCTAATGCACTGGCATTGTCGTCAGCTCCGGGAGACGCCATGACCGTATCGTAGTGCGCACCGATGAGCAGCGGCGCCAGCCGGTCCTGTGCCGGCCGACCCGTGGGAGACTTGATTGCGAGAAGATTCACATATGATCTGCCGAGAGCAGAAAATGACTGGCGGCTGGTCGCCCAGCCATACTCAACAAAGCGTGCAGCCAAGTACTCTGCCGCCCGGGTCAACGCTTCCGGAGCACTGTGCGGATGGCGTTCGCCGATCAACGATCGCAGGTGCCGGAGGATGCTGATGCGTCGGTTCGACAAGGCTGGGGCGTCGTTACGCGGTGATCTCGGTGCCGATGCCTTTCCGGGTGAACACCTCGAGAAGAATGGCATGCGGCATGCGCCCATCGATGATGTGGGCCTTGCCGACGCCCTGTTCCAGCGCATCCAGGCAGGCATGAACCTTTGGCAGCATGCCTTCGTTGATGGTGCCTTTCTTGACCATCCGTTGAACGTCTTTGCGCGAGACGGTCGAAAGATGGCGGCTCTTTGCGTCTCGGATGCCTTTGATGTCCGTCATCATCACCAGCTTTTCGGCGCGCAACGCTCCGGCGATCGCTCCGGCGACGAGATCCGCGTTGATGTTGTAGGTGTTGCCTTCCCGGTCCGTCCCGATCGGCGCAATCACGGGTATGTAATGGTCGCCTTGCAGCTTGAACAGGAGGCTGGGATCGACCTTTTCGATATCGCCGACAAACCCGAAATCGCTGTCGGCGTCGTCATCCTCGAGATCCCGCTCCAAACTTTCTGCCCATGCTTTCGCTGTCAGAGGCTTGCTCAATATCAAGCCGCCGTCCTTTCCGCTGAGACCGACGGCGCTGCCTCCATGGCGGTTGATCAGGTCGGTGATTTCCATGTTGATTTTCCCGGCCAGGACCATTTCGACAATTTCCATCGTCGCTTCGTTCGTGACCCGTACACCATGTAGAAATTTTGATTCAATCCCGAGGCGGTCCAGCATTTTATCGATCTGGGGGCCCCCTCCGTGAATGATGACAGGATTAATCCCGACATATTTCAAGAGGACGATATCCTGCGCAAAACGCTCTTTCAAAGACGATTCCGTCATGGCATTGCCGCCGTACTTGATGACGATGGTCTTGCCGCGAAACGTCCGGATGTAAGGCAAGGCCTCGATGAGGACATTGGCTTTACGGATGAGTTTGTTCATGGCGGCTCCTCCGGGACGGTCCGCTGCAGGTGGACCGACAATAACACGATCGGGTGCCCGAGCCCAGACAAAATCCCGCTAAGCAGTGCTTCTATCGCTTGCCCGTCTTGGAGGTCCGGACATCGGACGTTCGGCCTGCTCTGGGGTGTGCCTTGTCGTACACCGCCAACAACTGATCCGTCGCGACATGCGTGTATCGCTGGGTCGTACTGAGCGAGGCATGCCCCAGCATCTCCTGGATCGCGCGAAGATCCGCCCCTTCATCCAGCAAATGCGTCGCAAACGAATGCCGCAATGTATGCGGGCTGACCGACCCGCTCGCAAGCCGGCTTGAATAACGCGCGACGATGCGGGCCACGCTTCGGCTGGTCAATCGTCCTCCCCGCCGATTACAAAATAAGGCCGGAGAAGCGACTGCGGCCGGATGACCTGGAAGGGAGGCACGATAGCAGCGGATTGCGTCCAAGGCCACCGTTCCTATTGGAACGATCCGCTCCTTTCTCCCCTTTCCCTGGAGACGGACAAGCCCTTCGGACGCGTGAACATCACCAACGTTCAGCAAAACCGCTTCGCTGACCCGCGCTCCCGTGGAATACAGCGTTTCAAGTATCGCGCGGTCGCGCAAAGAACCGATGGTGTGCCCGTTGGGAAACGACATCAAGGCATCGGCATCATCTTTTGTCAGTACACGGGGAAGACGTCTTGGTTGTTTCGGTGTCCGTAAACCTTCGACCGGGTTGCCGGTCACAAGGCCACGACGGATGAGGAAGCGATAAAAACTTCTAATTGCGGCGAGTTTCCTCGCCAGCGAGGTGTGCTTCCCGCCCTTCCGGTCCAGCCATTCGAGATACGCGCGGACCGCATCGGAAGACAGCGAAGCCGGATCAAGAGGCGACGAGGCGAGTCCGCTGACAAGGAGAAACCTGGCGAACTGCCGAAGATCCGAGGCGTAATTGCGAAGCGTGTCGGGTGAGGACCGTTGCTCGACCGTCAGAAACGTTATGAAAGCCCTGATCGACTCATCCATGCAGCATGGTCGTCAAGCGCGCGTTGGGATATCAGCTGGCGCTTGCGCTCCTTATCCCTCACGGTCACCGAGAGCGGCGGGAAAAGACCGAAGTTCGTGTTCATCGGCTGAAAACGCTGCGGGTCAGCGGTCGTAATATAGGACACAAGGCAGCCGTGGGCCGTGGTCGGAGGAGGCGTCACGTGTGGCAATCCTTGCAGTTCACGAACGGCGTTGATTCCAGCGAGACCGCCCATCGCCGCCGAATCCGTATACCCTTCCACCCCGACCAGCTGGCCGGCAAAGAAGAGCGTGCGCCGCTCGCGGAACTGCAGGGTATTGCACAAGAGTTGCGGCGAGTTGATAAACGTATTCCGATGCAGGCTGCCGTAGCGGAGAAATTCCGCCTGTTCCAGGCCTGGAATCATCCGGAAGACTCGTTTTTGCTCGCCATAGGTTAATCGGGTCTGAAAGCCCACCAGATTGTAGCAGGTACGGTGAACGTTTTCCGTTCGTAGCTGGACGACGGCATACGGACGAAGACCGGATTTGGGATCTTCAAGGCCGACTGGCTTCAAAGGACCGAACTGCATGGTTTCGCGGCCGCGCTCTGCCATGACTTCGATCGGCAGGCAGGCCTCAAAATAGGGCGTGTGCTCAAATGACTTCGGCTGGACCTTTTCGGCCCCCAACAGGGCTTCATAAAACGCGTGGTAGGCGGCTTCATCCATTGGGCAGTTGAGATAGTCGTCGCCGCCCTTGTCGTAACGCGAAGCCCGAAACGCCCTGTCCATGTTGATGGAGTCCGCATCCACAATGGGCGAAATTGCGTCATAAAAATACAGATGCTTTGAATGCGTGAGTCGAGTGATGGCTTGAGACAATTTGTCGGATGTCAGCGGTCCGGTGGCCACGACGCAGACGCACTCGGCTGGAACTTCGGTGACTTCCTCCCGACGAATACGGACGTTCGGATGGCTCTCGAGCGCCTGCGTGATCGCGAGCGAAAAGCGGTCCCGATCGACCGCCAGCGCCGATCCCGCCGGCACACGTGAATGATCCGCGGCCGAGATAATCAACGAACCCTGACGCCGCATTTCTTCCTTGAGAATCCCGGCGGCGTTGTGAGGATCGGCAGACCCGAGCGAATTCGAGCAGACGAGCTCCGCCAGCCCGCCGGTCTTATGGGCCGGAGTGGTCTCTTTCGGACGCATTTCGTACAGGGTCACTTTGGCGCCCCGATTGGCCGCCTGCCATGCGGCCTCGGACCCCGCTAACCCGCCACCGACAATGACGACGTCCTCACGCATGTGAATGGGACTCCGAAGAAAGAAGCGAGCAGGAGCGGCATTGTAGAAATCGTATTCCGGCGATGTCAAGGCAGCGGGAGGGTTCACGCGGATTGAACCTCGCGGAAGCGCATGCTAGACTTCGCCCGGCGGGCGATTAGCTCAGTGGTAGAGCGCTTCCTTCACACGGAAGAGGCCACAGGTTCGATACCTGTATCGCC
>WUUC01175338.1_pt1 | contig 10205 bp, 12 predicted proteins | sample 6278441 | NCBI WGS metagenome assembly WUUC01 (sample SAMN13675441, study PRJNA597444) | soil metagenome | isolation source: soil | place: USA: Washington | collected 2017-10 | reverse complement strand
CCTGGGAGACGTCTACGGTGGTCCAGGACTCATCAGACGGGTTAAAGCCAAGGTTCTCGAGCTGACCGCGGACGACGGCCCGACCTACAGAACGGGTTCGATCATCGGCATGGCCGATAACGCTTATGACTCAGAGGAAGACGCGGCGAGAGTCCTAGATCTGGCGATAGGGATCATCGAATGGAAGGGCCAGGGCATCGGCAGGGCCTCGGAGCAGACCAAGAGGGCGCTTACCGGCTACCTGAGGCGCAACAGGATCTCGGACGTCGACTATCTCGTGGGAGGCAAACGCAAGGACTCAGGCCGGCTCAACGAGGTCTCCACAGAAGTCAAATCCCTCCTCGCGAGCGACAATCCACCGAGCACGGCGATCTTCAGATGCAAGGCGCTTACGCGTTTCCTCACCGAATGGCTCGGGTCGGACTGTGAGCACGTCTTCGTACCGATCGAGTCAGACGATCCCCGCCTCAGAGTGCTCGTTTGCGACTGTGGGGCGCGCTACAGGTTGGACGATCACGGGCGGGTGCTGGTTTGTTAAAAGGAAGACGCGCAAAGGCCCCTCCGAAGAGGGGCCGGATGCGCTGGGGGTTAGTGACCCTGGTAGCCGAGGGCCAGAGTGTCAAAGGCGGGCTTGCCATCCCACTTTGAGCACCAGCCGTAGGAGGCCATCGTCACGAAAGGCTCGCCGCGACTGATGCCGAGTCGCTTCATTAGAACTTTGTCGCTGGTGAACTTGCCACGGATCGGGACGACGCCTTGGCCCTGGACTTTGGTGGCGACCTTACGAAGCTTGACGCCAGCCTTCGTTAATCCGACGACCTGGAAGAAGTCAGCGTTTGTCTGGTCGTAGCCCCAAGAGAACTTGAAGAAGTCGCCCTCTTTGACTCCCGCCTCTGAGGGGTTGGTAGAGGGCCTACGGGGAGATGCCTCTTCGGCGGGGGGCGTTAGAACGCCAGCCCATGCAAGGGCTGCTCGAGTCTGTGTCTGTGCGTACTTGGGAGCCGAACTCCAGAAGCGGAGGCGATCTTCTGAAGGCTTGACGGTAAAGCCGTGGACTGCGCCGAAACGCCCGTTGAAGGTGTAAACCCAGCCCGTAGGTCCTTCGCTAGTTTCGTTCTTCATCGTTACAAGAACCTCTCTGCTCTGTGCCAATTGCTTCCTCCCTCTGTCCGTGGGTTGTCATGTTGTCAACCCTAACGAGGAAGATAGACCTTGCTTTACAACCTGTCAACCCCTAAGATCGAATAATGCAGAATCTACTAGTGACAAGTGAAGTGCTGACCGTGTCCGACATCGCTCGAGAACTCGGGATCAGCCGGCAGGCCCTCTACCAGCGCGAAGGGGAAAAGAAACTGCCGAAGCCGGATTTCAGGACCAAGCAGGGGCAGCCGCTGTGGAGGCGGTCAACTCTCGTTCGAAAAGGAATCCTTGAGGGTTAACGCTTGCGGGCGAGTGACTGGCGCTTACGGACCCTCTCCTGCCTCCACGCCTTGACCTCCCGGAAGTCGTAGAGGAGGCGCTTGCCACAGGAGATCAGGGGCTTGGGAAAGTCCTCGAATTGATAGCACCATTTCTGCACCGAGGCGTAAGATAACTGGAGACGATCCGCGATCTGTTTCCGAGTGACGAGGTCGGAGAGCCGGACCCAGGTGTTGGAAGCCCTCTCGATCTCGAAGAAGAGGTGAGGGGTCGGTTTGCGGCCCTTCCTGAGGACACAGCAGAGCTCCTGAGAGCCATCGGGAAGGACACGGTAGACCAGTCGGTTCCCGTCGATGAGCACTGTTTGAGGGTCGGTAACAAGAGACCATCCGTCACGAGAAGCTCTACGGACATCCTCGGCTAATACGGCTTTCGGAGAGGATCCGATCACGTAGTGAACTCCCTGGTCCATGAAGCTATTTAAACGTGACCAATAGACAGAACAACGGAACATAGGCTCAGAGAGCACATAAGGGCACCAGAGAGAACTTGAGCCTAGGCGTGGTTCCTATACCTACATGGAAGAAAGAGCCAGCTGAGAGACTCGCGCCGTTAAGGAACAACTTACCGTCTACCACCAGAGGCAAAGGTGCAGGTCAGAGGCATGATCCCGGTCTCAGGGTGCACCCCCCCTTCCTGAAATTCCGCCTGGAGTCCCTTATATAGCCGCCGCGCGAAAATAACCCCACGCTCTAAAACCGCCCAAAAGACCCTTCTGAATCCGCACCACTAATCCAGGGTTTCCGGTGCATTTACGTTTATGGTGTAGAAATGGCTCGCCCCCGACAATGGCCTGACGATTCTGTCCGACGCACCATCCGCCTTCCTGTTACTACCAATAGAAGATTGGCAGCCAGAGCAGCTCGCTACCACGTCTCGATCAATGAACTCATCGCCAAGGCATTAGAAGCGTGGCTGGAAGAAACGGAGGTCCAGAATGAGAAATCCATTTGAAGACGAGGCTGTCACTCCGACAAAGAGAGAAGCTACCGAAACCGTCAACGGACACATCACCAACGATCACGCCCGCTCCGTCCCTCTTCTCGGACCCGTTCGCCGTTCCCCTCGTGGGGACTGGCGCACGGAAGTCGTCCTTGATTGCGCTCACGTCAACATCCGATCAGCCACATTTGCCTACTGCAAGGATTGTACCGCCAGCAAGGGTCACGATGGGTTGTGGCGCAGAATCATTACCGTGTGACGTTTTCAATCGGCTACATCCATCCCGGGGTCGTTCATCACCCCTTTCTACTCTCGCTGCTCAGAGCGATGGAGCACCCGCAATTCGCTCATCGGATTGCCGTCTGCACTTCGGGGCTACTGGCGTCGGCTCGCAACGACATCGTGGAAGCGTTCCTCGGGACCGACTCCGACTATCTCTGGTTCGTGGACTCCGACATGGTCTTCAACGCCGACTACTTCGATGACCTCGCCGCTCACGACAAAGGCGTATGCGGGGCTCTCTACTACTCGCTGCACAAGGACATGTCCTACAAGTTCCCGGTTGTCATCGAGGACAAGGCTGGCAAGCTCACAAGGGCAGAGGGCGACCTCAATAAACTCGGTCTCGTCGAAGTTGCGGGAATTGGGATGGGCTGCTGCCTCATCAGAAGAGAGGTCTTCGAGGCCATCGCTAAAACCCATAATTCACCTCTCGTGTGGTTTCAGGAGACGGTCCGCGGCGACGACGCTATCGGGGAGGACACCGAGTTCTGCCTCCGAGCCAAAGAGGCGGGGTTCCCCTGTTTCATCGACACGAACCTGATAGCCGGACACTTGAAGACGGTCATCGTCTAGTTCTTGACAATCTCAAAAAACCTGTATCAACTGAGCGCAGGCAGTGGGACGTTTTGTCTCTAAACCCGCTGCCACCCCCGGTCCCTCTTCGGAGGGGCCTTTCTTTTTGGAGAGCTATGAAGGTCACGGTCAGGGGCGAGCTTCATTTCTGTGAGGACTGCGGCTCCTCTCACATGGGGCCACGCTGTGGACAGAGCTACGTCTTACGGCTGCGTTCGATCCGCCTCGATCCTTCTGCAACCCCCTCCAAGGAACTCAAACGCTACTGGGACCAACAAGCGATCGACGATCAGTTTGGAGAGGAGGCGACCGAAAAGACCCTCGAGTTGACGAATGGGGTCGGATTCAACAACCCCGAGCAGAGACCGAGTTTGGACAGGATGTTCGAGTAAGGAGGAGACATGGCAACTCTGGAAATCAACGTTGAGGTGCTCAACAAGCTCGCCGCGCGCCTCAAGGCAGGCCAGGCGGTGGGGGTCGAGGACGCGGATCTTCTTATCGACGCCGCGGGTCTGGACAAGGACGAGGTCGAGTCCCTCGCGCAAGTCGGCGGCACGCACGTCGTCGAGTGGGAGGACGCCAACACCCGCCACGGTCACGTCCCGGTCGGGGTCCCCGAGCATCTCGTCAGAGGTGAGGACGCGGCCGCTAAGGCGATCGACGACTCGGAGGTCTACGAGGCCGAGCCGCAGGGGCAGGGCTCCAATGACCCCGCCGTCAACGCGCTCGCGGTCGGCAGAAAGCCGTTCGAGAACGACTCGGGCATCGGGCACTCGGGCCAGGTCATCGACGCGGCCGAGTACCGCGAGGACGAAAAGAAAGAAGGCTAGTTGGGCGACTTAGTCGAGGTCGTTCCCGAGCCCAAGGGCATCGAGCTCTACAACCGCGAGCGGAGACAGAAGATCATCGACGCGCTCACGGACGAAGGCGAAGGGGAGAGTCTCAAACCGGGGTCGTTCATCACCGACGCCGCGCGCCACGCCGGCATGAAGCCTGAGGTCCTAAGAGCGTGGATCAAGCACGGCGAGGACTACCCCTCCGGGCCGTTGGGGAGGTTTGCCCGCGAGGTCAACAAGCTGTTCGCGGCGAGAAACGACGCGCGCCAGAAGGCTATCTGGGAATTGAGCCACAAGAAGAAGGACTGGATGGGGATCACCCGTCTCGGGGAGCAAGACGACCCCGCAACGTGGCAGCGGCCCGCAGAGGGGTCGAACATCAACATCAACATCGGGATCATGCAGAAGCTGGAGAAGGTGCATGGCGAAGTCGGCTCTCTTACGTCCGGGGACTGACGAGAAACAAGACCTCGACCATCTCCGCAGGTGCATGAACGACCTTTCTTACTACGCACGGACCCATCTCAGGATCCGCACCAAGGAAGCCCAGCTAGTTCCGTTGCGGTTGAACTTCCCTCAGAAGGTCACGCTCGAGAAACTGTCCAAGCAGTTAAGGGAGACCGGGCGCATCCGGGCGGTGATCCTGAAAGCCCGTCAGGAAGGAATCTCGACTCTTACCGCGGCGAGGTTCTTTAGAAAGATCCATCTCTGGCCCAACCAACGCGCGACGGTGGTCGCGCACGAGCGAGACAAGTCGTCTGCGATCTTCGAGTTCTACGACCGCATGTACAAGAACCTCATCGACGAGGTCAAGGTGCCCAAGCTGTCGTCGCAGAAGGGCAACGTGCTGCACCTTGCGAATGATTCGCAGATCGTGGTCGAGACGGCGATGGACGAAGACGCTGGAGCGTCGACGACGATCCAGCTCCTGCACGCGTCGGAGGTTGCCCGCTGGCCCAACGCCGAGACGGTGTTCGTGTCTCTTGCCAACACAGTCCCCGACACGGCTTCCGAGGTCATCATCGAATCCACCGCCAAGGGAGTTGGGAACTTCTTTCACCAGTGCTGGGAAGACGCCGAAGCGGGACGAAGCGGCTACCAGGCGATCTTTCTTCCGTGGTGGATCCATCCCGAGTACGAACTGCCGGTAAGCGAGGACGAGCAAGAGGAGATCAAAGCTTCTCATGACCCCTACGAACGCGAGGCGCAAGACGAAGGGTTCCTGTGGGAAGGAAAACGTCACAAGCTCTCGGTGAGAAAGCTGATGTGGAGAAGGCGCATCGGGATCCCCGAGAAGTGCGCCGGCAACCTCCGTAAGTTCCACGAGGAATACCCCTCCACCGCAGACGAGGCATTCGTTGCGTCCGGGGAGACGTTCTTCGACAAAGACGCGCTCGAGATCTACAAGAAGAGAACCGAAGTCCCGACCCGCAGACGGATCACTCTGTCCCGCAAGGGAACGATCGTTGCCCCACTCGACCCGCTAGGGCATCTGCGGGTGTGGGAGCTTCCCACCAGAGACGGTCTGTATGCGATCGGGGCCGACTGTGCTTCGGGGAAGCTGGTCACTTCCGATCCAGACGACGAACGAGGAGGCAGGGACTTCAGTTGCGCGCAGGTCTACGACTGCAAGAACAAAAAGCTCGTCGCACAACTGCACGGGCGAATGCCGCCGGAGGTGTTCAGCCAGCAGTTGGTGTGGCTCGGGCACTTCTACAACACCGCCAAGCTCGGTCCCGAGAGAAACCATTCGAGCGGCGAAACCGTCGTGCAGAAGGTCTATGACGAACTCGGCTATCCCAACGTCTACGTCGCGCGTCAGGTCAACACGCGCTCGGACGGACGGGTCACCTCTCGATGGGGATGGTGGACGACGAAAGTCACTCGCCCGATCATGCTCGACGAGCTCTCCGAGGTCATCCGCAACCTCGGCGTCAAGATCCCAGACACCGAAACGATCAAAGAGGGCTTTACGTTCATCGTCGACGATCGAGGTGTCCCGGTAGCAACCGAAGGCTGTCACGACGATCGGATCATGGCACTCGCGATCACCTTGCAAGTCGCGCAAACGCAAAAGGAACCACCCAAAGGGGAACTTCCCAAGGCCCAGGAGTACGCATCGGTGTCGGGCGCGTTCGACTATGGATGGGATTAGCCCATGCCCTACGGGATCAGCAAAGAGCACGGCGGCGATTCGCTCGAGAACATCGCCAAGATGGAGTCGTGTGTTCGGTCTGTCATGAGCAAACAAGGTGTTGACAAATCGCGCGCGATACCTATCTGTAAAGCCTCCTTGTTTCCGAATAAGAAACGAAAGACAAAGACGTGATAACCGACCTCTATCCCGAAACCGACGAGGAGGTGGCAGAGCTCAGGACGTGGTGCCTCGACGCGTGGATCGCAGCGACCTCGGCTCGGAACGAGCATGAGAGTAGATGGGACCGCTACGACAAGCACTACGAGACCTACGTCAAGAGGGACAAGAGCGATTGGCGATCTCGCGTCATCATGCCCGAGATCTTCACCCAGATAGAGACGATCAAACCGAGACTGATCTCGCACTTGCCGAAGTTCCTTCCTCGTCCTGTCGGCCCAGAAGACGTCGAACTGGCTCAGCTCATGGAGACGCTCATGGATTGGGCGGCTCGCAATTCCAAACTCCATCTCGAACTCGTGAAGCTGTTCCATCCGGTGCTGCTCTACGGAACGGGGATACTCAAGACCTTCCCCGAGACCCGTTATGGATGGGGTTCGGAGATGTCGACGGTCTTTCAGACCGAGACGCAACTCGTCAAAACCCCGATCATCGACCCCGACACGCAGAGACCGATGATTGACCCAGACGGAAACCCGGTCCTCAACGAGGAAGAGATCTCACTAGACATTCCCGTCGACATGGTTCCGGAGAAAATCCGCTATGTCGCTTACGACGGGCCCGGGGCGAAGTCTCTCAACATCCGCAACTTCTGGCCGGCTCCGGAGGCGGAGGACGTCCAGGGGGCGCGCTACTGCATCCACCGGGTCTACAAGTCGGTGTCTGAGATCCAGAGGTTGATCCTTAAAGGTGTCTATCGCTTCCCCGAGGAGATGAGCTTCTCGGACCTCTTCACCGCACACGACGACCCCCGGATCACCCAGATGGAGAGCCTCGAGTTCTCCCCGGGCAACGACCCGACCCGAAAGCAACTGGAGCTCCTCGAGTTCTGGACCAATGACGGTCCCGACTCTCCCGGACGAGTCATCACGATTGCCAATCGCAAAGCGATCCTAAGAGTGCACGAGAATCCGTTCTGGCACGGGATGAAGCCGTTCGTGCGCTTTGTCGACTACCTCAGGCCCAACCATTTCTGGGGCATCGGGGAAGTCCAGGCGATGGAAGGCCTCCAGGACGCGATCAACGCCATCGTCAACCAGAGAATCGATGCAGGCCGTCTCATCAACAACCCGATGTTCGCGGTTAACAAGGACGACCTCTACAACCTCGGTGATCTCGCAGTCCGTCCCGGAGGAGTCGTCCCGTTCAAAGGCGACGGGTCGAGAGCAAACGAGGTCTTGCACCGAATCGACTTGGGCGAGGTTCCGACGAGCGCGTTCACCGAGGTCCAGAGTCTCCAGAACATGTCCGAGCGCGTCACCGCGGTGTCGTCCTACCAGCAGGGGATCGACGCTCCCTCGCAAGTGGAGACCGCTACCGGCGCGGCGATCATGCAAGAGGCGGGTGCGTCTCGGTTCGGACTCAAGGTCAAGCTCTTCGAGATCGATCCCTTCGAAGACCTGTCGCTGCAATACGGTTCTCTTCTCCAACAGTTCACTTCGACCGAGCGGGTCGTGAGATTGGTCGGGCCTGCTGGAGAGGTGTCGTGGCAGAAGATCGACCCCGCTGCTCTCCAGGGAAGACTGGACTACACGGTCGAGACCACAGCCGCGCAACAGTCCGAGACCGTCAAGCGCCAGCAGGCCCTCGACATCTTCAGTCAGGTTGCTCAAGCGGTTCAGATGCAGGTTCTTCCTCCAGACATGGCGACGGTCGCCTTCAAGCAGCTTCTCGAGGCGATGGACGCCAAAGCCATCATCAAGGCTCTCGAGGACAGACAGCTTCAGCTTCCCCAACAGCAACTTCCTGAGCAGCCACAAGCTCCCCAAATCCCGCAGGCTCCGCCCCAGGCACAGATGCCGAGTGGATGAGAAAGAACGATCAGACGTCCAGATCGAGCTCTCTCGCGTTGCTACGCTTCAACAGGTCTTCTATCTCGACGGTTTCAAGATCCTTGAGGAAGAGATCGCGGACCGAGTCAATCGCTACACACGCAAGCTGATCCACGAAGCCAAGACCCCCGAGGAGGTGGCAGAGCTAAGGGGTCGGATCAAGGAGCTGACATGGCTCCTAGAGCGCCCCGAGACGGCGCGCTCGGATAGCAAGGACCTACAAACCAAACTCGACGCGGCTCAGTCTGACTGAACAACCGCGCTAAGGAGGAACCCTTGGAACAACCTCGCAGCGTCTTCGGCGCGGAAGAAGACGATCTTTTCGACGACTTCGTGACCGAAGAACCTGAGGCTCCACCTGAAACAGAGACACCCCCGGAACCTGAACCCGAAACATCAGCAGAACCAGCAGGCAAGGAACAACCGGCTCCCGAGCCGGCTCCTGAAGAGGAAGTGCAGGAACCCGAACCAGAGGCTCCCAAAGAGGAACAACCTCTAATCGGCGGCAAGTTCAAGAACGTCGACCAGCTACTGACTGCGTATGAGAACGCAGAACGGCGTTTCCACGAGAAGTCCCAGGAGACGGCCGAGGAGCGCAACAAGCGGCTCGCTCTGGAGAAAGCGGTTGCAGAGGTCGCCCCGATGCTGCGCCAGATGGCACAACAGCAACAGGAGCCGACCTACGACCCCGACGACCCGCAGCAACTCCAGCAATACCTCGACCAGAGGGCTGCACAGATCGCGGATCAAAGGGTCAGGCAATACCTGGAGCCGATCGAGCAGCAACAGGAGGCCGACAGGCTTGCCCGCGCTCAGGCCGACGTTCAGACGTATCGTGCGAACAATCCTGGCTCGGAGCCATACGACTCCGAGGTGTGGGAGATCATCCAGCACTACCAGGGCGACGAGGGGGAGAAGTCTTTCCCCACGACCCCGGACAACCTCTCTGTGGCTCTGACGCTTGCACAGAGGCCCGAGGTCAGGTTGCTCGTAGACCAGAGCGACTACATCCCCGACCACGAGATCGTTTCGCACGCCGTCGAAGCCGCCGACAACCCTTCGCTTCTGGAAGTGATCGAGGCGAACCCGAACTTCCTTGCAACCCCTAAGGGCATGGCATTCGCGCGCAAGCTTGCTGGACTGCCTCAAGTGGTCCAGACGGCCAAGCAGAACGCAAGCCAGGCCCAGGCCGAGACCCGACAAGCGGAGCGCAATGCGGCCCACGTCGAGACAGACGAGGGCACGACGCTGAGCCCGGCTCCCGGCAAGAAGCCCCAGGATCCGCTCGAGGAATACCTCCTCGAGCACGAGGCCAAGAAACAGAAATCCATCTTCAGCTAACCGACCCGGCGTCTTCCTTTCGCCGGGTCTGAAAGGAAGACGCGATGGCTCAGACAGTCATCCGTGCTCGTGAGAGCACTGCAAACATCGCGGCTGGTGTCATAGAACGATATGTCGATCGCGAGATCGCACGCCTGACTCCAGACGCGGCTCCGCTCACGGTCCTCATGCGTCAATTGAAGTCCAAGAGCATCCCGTCGACGAAGCCGGAGCACTTTGAGAAAGACCTCCCGGCGAGATGGGACCAAGTCAACAACGGTGCCGGCTACACGGCCGGCGACACCGCGATCGTGGTTGACAACGCGGCGTATTTCTCGGTCTCGGACGTGTTCAACGTCCCGAGGACCGCAGAGCACATCCGTGTCACCGCGGTCACCACAGCAACCAACACGCTCACCGTGTCACGGGCGGTCGGCTCCACTTCCGCTGCTGCATTGGTGGACAACGACGACCTCCAGATTCTCGGCCCGAGTTTCGCAGAAGGCGCGGCGCTTGGAAGCGAGAAATCGCACCAACCCACGAACCCCTTCAACTACACCGAGATCG
>WUUC01150864.1_pt1 | contig 10205 bp, 11 predicted proteins | sample 6278441 | NCBI WGS metagenome assembly WUUC01 (sample SAMN13675441, study PRJNA597444) | soil metagenome | isolation source: soil | place: USA: Washington | collected 2017-10 | reverse complement strand
GTTCAGCGATGATCAAGAAAACAGTAAAGCCGGTGCAAATCGTGGAGGTGTCGTGGGACGGGCGAAACTAGACGCGTGAGTCTGGGAACGCGATAAGAAAACAGCAAAGGAAGCGCTACCAAGCAGAGGCCCGTTCTTCTTCAGCATGACAAGCGAGAACGTGTTGATTATCGCAACGGCTCCGGTCTCCTATCGCGTCATCGAAGAGATCTATGAAGACCGATTTGAAGAAGACGCGTGGGTTGCGTACGGCAGCATCGACGACTTCGAGCGCAAAGGAAGCCATCTGTTTGAAAGCTTGGAGGGGTGACTGTGCAATGGGTTCACTCTTTTCTGGAGGGCCTGGCGGCGGTCTTAGATTTTGAATCGAGTTTCGCTTTTGACTTGATCGGTGCACCAGCAGACTTCCGTTGCGAGGTTTCCTGGGAAGAGGCGGTGCCTTTCGAGACAGCCTTGGCCTTAGCCACTTCCTCCTGTAGCTTGTGCGTCGCGGCGGTGCGATTGAGCTTGGTCACCATCGCATGGTTGTGAACCCGTACGTGGTACAACTCGGAGATTTTCGCAATCGCCTTCTGATCGCCTTGTTTGGCGGCGTTCAGAAGGTGACGGCGCTGATTTGTCTCTTCTTCTTGGGTGTGAGAAGCGGCCCGTCGTTCCATGCGATCCCCTGTGCCAAGACCCTTTGCGCAATTCGCCGGTACGTCACGGACGGCAGGAGAAGAATTCACAAACTATATCAGAAACCGCGTCGGTTTGGGCTGTCCGTTGAGGGCGCACTTGCGGCCAGGAAATTAGCGATTAGCTTAAAAACGTCTGGATCTGTAAGTGTTCCATGCACTAAGTCCCAAAGGCCAATCTTGATTTGAGCTTCCATTCTAAAAGGTTGTTGCCACCAATTAGATATCGTCAGGCTTTGAAGAGCTTGGTATATGAGAGTCCTAAGAAAACGAGACCCAAAGCGCGCCATCGTCGCCTTCATTAAGAAGGGCGAGAGAGAAACAATTTGGCTGATTATTGATATGAGGAGAGTTCTCAACCAGTCGTCCGAGGGCGTCATTACCGGATTTCCTATGAATAATCAGTCGCCCTTTCACGAAGCTGGAGAAAAAGTGAAGAAAGGGCTGCCCTTCCGATGAACACGACGTTCAACCAAGGCGCTAAAAACTTTCTGTCAAGGGTCTCGCTTACAGCTATGAATGCTATAAACAATACAAGGCGTCGTTGAAGCACTGCTATTGGCGTGCTTCCAAAAATTCTCATACCGAGGTATCCTGCGGCCCTATCCGCAATGATGGATGTTCCCTACAATCATACGACAACGAGACCCTGCTAGTCGCCCTTCGCCCGGGAGGTGACTCATGTCCTGTCCACACGTGAATGCCGTTCAGCCTGTGACTGCTCGCACGCAAGGCTGTGAAGAATGCCTGACAACGGGATCGTCGTGGGTTCATCTCCGTCTCTGCCTGACGTGTGGTCATGTCGGCTGTTGCGACAGCTCGCCCAATCGCCATGCCACGAAACATTTCGAACACACGACCCATGCGGTTATGGCCTCGTTCGAGCGCGGCGAGCGGTGGGCCTGGTGTTACGTCGATCAGACTCAAATCGACGTGCCAAAACGAGTCGCGCAGTCCTTGCGATAGGGAGGCGCGCTGCCGGCGAGAGGAGCTGGAGACATGGCCGATCTGGACTTGCGCAAGGTTGCGTTCCCTACGCTCGACGACGTTCACGTCGCGACGCTAGCCAAGTTCGGCACGCGCCGCTCGTTGCACGACGGGGAGCTCCTGTTTAAGGCAGGGGATCGTGAGTACAAGTTCTTCGTCGTCGAGAGCGGCGCTGTAGAGATTGTCGAGCATTCGAGCGGCGAGACCAAGCAGGTGGCCTTGCATGAACGACACGCCTTCGGCGGCGACGTCAGCCTGGTGACCGGTCGACCGGCGCTGGTCAGCGCGGTGGCCCGGGGCGACACCGCGGTCTTCGAAATCTCAACCAGTGAAATCAGGCGCATCATGAGCGAGCGGCCGGCGCTCGGCGAACTGCTGTTGCGTGCGTTTATTGCTCGACGCGAATTGCTCGTGGCGTCGGACTTTCAAGGACTCCGGGTGCTCGGGGCCGGCTCCTCACGCGATACCTTTCGCATCCGTGACTTCCTTGCCAGGAACCAGGTGCCGTTCAGATGGATTGATATGGATCATGACCCGCAGGCCGGGGCACTGGTGCACAGCTTCGGGTTGACCGAAGCTGACACGCCGGTGGTTGTATTCGGATCCGAACCGTTGCTGCGGAATCCCTCGACGCGAGAATTGGCCGAGCTTATTGGAGTCAGACGGCCGCTCACGCAACGGGTCTATGACTTGGTGATCGTCGGTGGCGGTCCGGCGGGACTGGCCGCGGCCGTGTACGCATCGTCGGAAGGGCTGGCCACCGCCGTGATCGATGCAACCGCCCCGGGAGGACAGGCTGGTACCTCCTCGAAGATCGAGAACTACCTCGGCTTCCCGACCGGTATTTCCGGTGCCGAGCTCGCTAACCGCGCTATTTTGCAAGCCCAGAAATTCGGCGCCCAATTCTCTTCGCCCTCCCAGGCTGCGCACCTCGAGTTTGAGAAAGGCAAGACCCTAGTGTCGTTCGACAGCGAGCAGCTCTCGACTCGATCCTTGTTGATCGCGACCGGCGCCGATTATCGGAGACTCGACGTTCCCAAGCGCGAGCAATTCGAGGGTTTGGGCGTCTACTATGCCGCCACTCCGACGGAGCTGCAGCTCTGTCGCGGTGCGGAGGTCATTGTGGTCGGCGGCGGCAACTCTGCCGGACAAGCCGTCATGTTTCTTTCGGAAGGGACCCGGCGCGTACTTTTGCTTCTCCGTGGAGGCACCCTGCGTAAGGGAATGTCCAGCTATCTGGCGGACCGCATCGAGGGCGCCAACAATATTGAGGTCCTAGTCAACGCAGAGATTTGCCGCATGGTGGGGGATCAGTGGTTGGAGGCCGTTGAGATTAAGAATTTCCGCACAGGGGAGACGCAAACTGTCCAAACTTCTGCCGTATTCACCTTTATCGGCGCGATCCCCTGTACCAGTTGGCTTCCTGCAGAGATAGAAACTGATTCGAATGGTTTCGTGAAGACAGGGCCGCTGGTGTCGGCCTCGCCGTACTGGACGGGCGATCGGGAACCGTTCTTCCTCGAGACCAGCCGGCCCGGCGTCTTCGCGGCGGGCGACGTGCGGCTCGGCTCTACCAAGCGCGTGGCCTCTGCAGTGGGCGAAGGCGCGATGGCGGTGCAGTTCGTTCACGAATACTTGAGGGCCATGTGAATGATCGCATGAGTTCTCTGGTTTCTTTCCGACAGGTTTCCGTTCGCATCGGTCAGAAAGAGATTCTGAATAATCTCAGTTTCGATGTCGAAGCCGGCGAGACACTGGTGCTTCTGGGTCGGAGCGGATCCGGCAAGACCACCGCCTTAAAAATGGTGAATGGCTTGCTCCTGCCAAGCGCTGGCCAAGTCTGGATCGAGGGTGTCCCCACGACCGCCTGGGACCTGATCCGGCTGAGGCGTCGGATCGGATACGTAATTCAGGATGCAGGCCTCTTTCCGCATTTCACTGTGGCCGCCAATATTGGACTGGTTCCGCGGCTGGAGGGTTGGCCGCTCCACGATATTGACACCCGCGTCGAGTCTTTGTTGACTCAGATCGGGCTTCCTTCGGCGCAGTTCGCCATGCGTTATCCCCGCGAGTTGTCCGGTGGTCAACGCCAGCGGGTGGGTGTCGCGCGTGCACTGGCGGCAGATCCACCGATGTTGCTGTTGGATGAACCCTTCGGCGCGCTTGATCCGGTGACTCGTGTCGAACTGCAGCACATGTTCATGGGCTTGCGCGACAAATTCGGCAAGACAGCTCTGCTCGTCACCCATGATGTGCGAGAAGCGTTGCTGCTCGGCACCCGCATGGGAGTGCTTCACAAGGGTCGATTGGTGTTTCTGGGAGGGCGCTCCGAGTTCCTCAAGGCCCACGACCCGGAGGTGCGGGCCTTTCATACGTGCCTGGGGGAGCAGTGGAGGGACCAGATCTGATGTCTTCCACGTTGGCCCGCGAGATCCTTGATTTGACGCTCGAACACCTATTCCTGGTGGGACTCTCCATCGGAATCGCTGCGGCACTCGCCATTCCTGTCGGCATTCTGCTCACCCGGCGCGCCTTCCTCCAACGATGGGTGCTGGGATTTGCGAACGTCATGCAAACCGTGCCAAGTCTCGCGCTCTTCGGATTTCTGATTCCTCTTCCGTTTCTTGGGGGAATCGGGAAGCACACGGCGATTGTCGCGCTCGTGCTGTATGCGCTCTTGCCGATCCTGCGCAATACGCTCACCGGCATTCTTGCCGTGGACCCTGCCGTGCGTGAATCGGGAGTCGCCATGGGCATGACAGGACGGCAACTTCTCAGGGAGGTCGAGCTCCCGCTCGCGGCCAGGACGATTCTGGCTGGCCTGCGAATCGCGACCGTGACGACGATCGGGACAGCGACGATTGCCGCAGCCATTGGCGGCGGTGGACTCGGGGTGTTTATCTTTCGCGGCCTGGCATCCGTCGATACGACGCTGCTTCTGGCCGGTGCGGTTCCAGCTGCCTTGATCGCGGTGGCGGCGGATCGGGGACTTGAATGGGTCGAGCAGAAATTATCGCCTGTCTGATCGTCGTTCTGTTAACCGGCACAGCCGGCTGCACAAGGGAACATCCGATCACCGTCGGCTCGAAGAATTTCACCGAGCAAGTCGTCCTCGGTGAGATCGTGGCGCAGCATCTGGAGCATCGTCTCGGCCGTCGCGTGGATCGTAAACTCAACTTGGGCGGGACGATGTTAGCGCATCAAGCGCTCGTGCGCGGAGAAATCGATCTCTATCCCGAGTACGTTGGGACCGCGCTGACGACCATCTTAAAGTTACCCGCCACCAGTAACCCCACTGCGGCCATCACACTCGTCCGAGGTGAATATCAGGCGCGATTCGCTCTGGAATGGATGGATCCGTTGGGCTTCGACAACAGGTTTGCCATGGTCATCCGTGGAGATGAAGCTCTGAAACACAAGATTGCCACCTTGAGCGATGCGGCACGGTATGCTCCTGGTTGGACCCTTGGCGTCGGATACGAATTCCAACAACGCCCGGATGGTTTGGCGGGATTACTGAAGACCTATCATCTTCCCATCCACGGCACGCCGAAGACCATGGATCTCGGCTTGCTGTACAAGGCGCTGGAACAGGGACAAGTGACCATGGTGGCGGGGAATGCCACTGACGGCCAGTTGTCGGTTCTGAACACGGTGGTTCTGCAGGATGACCAGCATTACTTCCCTCCCTACGACTGTGGCTTGGTCGTGCGTCCTGAAATATTCAAAGACTATCCTGCCTTGCGCCAGGCACTCGTCGAATTAGTTGGACGGTTCAGCGATCAGACCATGCGCAAGCTGAACCAGCAGGTGGACGGCGAACATCGCCCCGTACGCGACGTGGCGGAGCAGTTCTTACGGGAAGCAGGTTTGGCTTCGTTAATCGGCGATCAGTAGGTTCTCGGCAAACGCCCATTCTGTATCGATCCATTGCGCTTCGCAAAGGAATCCTGTCCGTTGAGCGAGACCTGGAATCTCTTCGATGCGGAACTTGTGGCAGGCTTCCGTCCAGATCGTTTCCCCTTCATCCAACGTAAAGGTGAAGTCCGTGGCCCGGATCGACACGGTTTGGTTCCTAGTCGAGCGGAGATGCATTTCAATCCGGCGGTTCGAGTTCTGATACCGGACATAATGTTCGAAGTGGCGTAGGACAAAGTCTCCCCCAAGTTCCCGATTGACCCGAGCGAGCAGGTTTAGGTTGAAGGCGGCGGTGATCCCGGTCGGATCATCGTAGGCCAGCAGCATCTCATCGACCGATTTCTCGACGTCAGTCCCTAGGAGTAACGCGTCGCCGGCCTTCAACTGCCGGCGGATCTCACGGAGGAAATTCTCTGCCGCCGGCGGATCAAAATTGCCGATGCTGCTTCCAAGGAACAAGACCAGGAGCGTCTGACCCGGCCCGCGACTGGCCGTTACTTCTTGGAGCCCTTCCAGGTACGACCCTTCCAGTCCGACCATGCTGACTGCACCGAGATTTCCGAGTTCCTGGTGGCACTTGAGGAGCGCCGCCGCCGAGACATCAATGGGAAAATACGCCACCGGCTCCCGATCTGAGAGCGCTTCCAATAGCCAGCGGGTTTTTCGGCCACTGCCACTCCCGAGCTCAACCACGGCGACGAGGGGCGGAAGATGTTCGATCATGGCTCTGGCATGGCGGCGGAGGAGTCGCATCTCGGCACGCGTCAGCCCATATTCCGGCAGCAAGGTGATCGCTTCAAATAATGCCGTGCCCAACTCATCGTACAGGTACATTGACGGCAGTTCACGTTGGCCGACCTTCCCGAGGCTGTCGCTTACTGCGACGGCAAACTCGTGGATCCTATCGGTGTGCACAGTCTGTGAGCGCATCATCTTAGACCTCTACGCACCGAAATCCGGCATACACATAGGGGAAGTTAGGCCGGAACCAGTTGCGAAACGATCGCCGCAGCAATCGAACGTCTGTCCGCGGGGACGCACCCTTGAGCACATAATGGTCGCCATCAAAGAACCGGGCCGAGTAGCCGGGATAGAATGGAAAGGTTTGGAATCCGGGAAATGGCTGGAAGGGCGTCGACGTCCACTCCCATCCGTTGCCCACCAGTTGTGAAACTCCGAATGCGCTGTCTCCTAGCGGGGCCGCCGTCACGGGAATAGGATCCCATCGGGTCCCGCCGAAGTTTCCTCGACGGCTATCCGGCTGCTCATCGCCCCACGGATAGGCCCGTTCTTCTTCATCATGCACCGTCCCGTATGCGGCTCGATGAAACTCGGCTTCGGTGGGCAATCTCTTGCCGCTCCAGGCTGCAAAGGCGGACGCCTCTTCGTGGGTGGCGTAGACTGGCCAATCCAATGGCAGCGGAACTTCTTCCCACATGCCTCGCCAGTACCACTGGCCCTCATGCCACCTCCAGAAGTGAGGTGCTTTGCCGCCGGCGCGAATGAATTTGAGATACTCTCCATTCGTAACTTTGTACTTGCTCATGGCAAACGAGGCGACAGACACTTCATGGCTCTCGAATTCGTTGTCCCATCCAAACTGATTCTCGCCAGAGGCATCCTTGCGCGGTTGACCTAACGTGACCGTTCCGCCGGGAATTTCAAGCATCACTTGAATGGGAGCTTCGCTCTGAGGGCATGTCGCCACCAATGGAATATGCTTTTGGTCGATGGAAAGGGAATGGAGGAGATAGGCGAAGGTCTCGGCGTGCATCAACCGATGCTCCAGTGCTGTAAAGAGCACCTGCTCCGTTGTCTGGTTTAAAACATCGTCCAGTGTTTGTCGAACGCGACGGTTGTATGCTCGGACCTCCGGAATCTCCGGCCAATCCGAGCGCTCGTCCTGTTGAGTTTGTCCTGATTTCGGATCAATTCCGAACGCAAAGAGTTGGTCGAATTCCGGATGACATGACCGAACCAGTGCCTCATGGCTGATGAGATTCGAGTCGAAGGCCTCGAGATGCCCGAAGTAAAAAATTATCCGGTGGCGCTCGGGGACCGGTCGTTCATAAAAGGCCTGGGGTCGAACGAGGCCGAATAAGGTGTCGGTGCCCGCACGAGCGTGCGTGAGCATCTGCGCGAGAGGAGTTGTCGCGGCTGTCTTTGTGAGCATCGATTCGCATCTTCCGGTGGAACAGGGGGCCGGATTTGCACCACCATAACACCAAGCCGCATCCTTCGTCACCGTACGGGCCCGCCCGAGTCATATACTTATGGGGGAAATTCGTAGGCCAGGGTTTGTACCAGTTGTCGAAACAATGAGAGAGTCCAGACTCAGTCGGCCCCGAATAATAAATCTACACTGCGGCGTCCCGATTTGTTTGGTATTACTTCCTTAAATGCCCTTCGATCATGTCACCGACAACCCTTACCCATGTGCGGCCTAGTCTGACCGTAAAGTTGGATCAATGAGAACATTATGAATGTTTTCGAGGAACGAGAGTCTGCCCAACATAGGAGGTAGCCATGAGTACCACTCAAGTCCGTAGTGACAACGCGACCGCCAAGGCGGTCGCCGCGAAAGTGGATATGAAGTTTGAAATAGTCGTCGTCCCCGTCTCGGATATTGACCGTGCGAAGGAGTTCTACGGAAAGCTCGGGTGGCGGCTCGACGCTGACTACGATAACGGTAAAGACTTCCGCGTAATTCAGTTTACCCCGCCAGGCTCGGGGTGTTCGGTCATCTTCGGCACGAATGTCACCGCGGCAGCACCCGGCTCCGCCCAGGGCCTGTATCTGATCGTTTCCGACATCGAGGCCGCCCGCAAAGAACTGGTTGGTCGCGGCATCCAGATCAGTCCGGTGTTTCACGACGCGGCGGGTGTGTACGCTGGTATGGATGAACCGTACCTGTTTGGGCGTCTCCGAGTCAGCGGTCCCGATCCCGAGCATCGCAGTTACCGCTCATTCGCCTCGTTTCATGATCCGGACGGCAACGGCTGGCTATTCCAGGAAATTACAACTCGGCTGCCCGGTCGCATCGACTCCGCGACGACGACTTTTGCATCGATGGCCGATCTGGCGAGCGCGTTTCGGCGTGCAGAAGCCGCCCATGGAGAACACGAAAAAAACGTACTGGGGGGACAGCGTGACGAACACTGGCCCGAGTGGTACGCCACATACATGGTGGCGGAACAAGCTGGGACGGAGTTGCCGGCCTGAGCGACTAAGACCAGCAATCTTCCTTGAAGGAGGTGTCTCGTGTCACGGCGTTTCGACGCCATCATCATCGGGACTGGCCAGGCGGGGCCGGCTTTGGCTGCGCGGTTTGCTGCCGCGGGCATGACGATCGCCATTATTGAACGCCATAAGTTTGGGGGCACCTGTGTGAATACGGGATGTATCCCGACGAAAACGCTCGTGGCCAGCGCATACGCAACTCATGTGGCCCGCCGAGGCGCCGAATATGGTTTTGCCGTCAGTGGCGATGTGCGTGTCGATATGAAACGTGTGAAAGCACGGAAGGATGAAGTTTCGGGACGGTCGAACAGAGGCGTGGAGGAATGGTTACGAGGGCTCAAAAATTGTACGGTGATCCAAGGTCATGCCCGCTTTCAGTCGTCCCACACTGTCCTGGTCAACGGTGACGTCCTGCAGGCTGACAAAATTTTCATCAACGTGGGCGGACGCAGTTCTGTTCCCGCGATGCCGGGGATTCAGAATATCCCATTTCTCACAAACTCCTCAATGATGGATGTCGACTTCTTGCCGGAACATCTTATCATCGTCGGCGGAAGTTATATCGGGTTGGAATTCGGTCAAATGTATCGCCGCTTCGGGAGCCACGTCACGATTGTCGAGATGGGACCGCGGCTGATTGGGCGTGAAGACGAAGATATTTCCGAAGCCGTGCGCGAAATTGTGGAGGCTGAGGAGATACAGATTCGATTGAATGCGAAATGCATATCCCTGGCGAAGTGCAACAGCGGTATCGCCGTTGGCATCGGATGCGAGATAGGTCCGCCGGAAGTCGTAGGCACACATGTTCTTCTCGCCGTGGGACGTAGTCCCAATACCAACGATCTGGGTCTTGAGCAGGCCGGGGTTACGACCGATCAACGCGGCTACATTGTCGTCGATGATCAACTACAAACGAACGTGGCGGGTATCTGGGCCCTTGGTGACTGCAATGGCCGCGGCGCCTTTACGCATACGTCTTACAATGATTACGAGATCGTTGCGGATAATCTTCTGAACGGAGACCACCGCCGCGTGTCGGACCGAATTCAGGCGTACGCATTGTATACAGATCCACCCTTAGGCCGTTGTGGCCTGACCGACGCCGAAATACGGAAGTCTGGGCGCGCTGCACTCGCGGCGAAACTTCCGATGAGCCGGGTGGGCCGGGCTGTTGAGAAGGGAGAAACTCAAGGGTTCATGAAAATCTCGGTCGATGCGGAAACCAAACACATTCTGGGTGCGGCGATTCTTGGGACCGGAGGCGATGAAGTGGTTCACGTTCTGCTGGACGTCATGTATGCGAAGGCGCCGTATACGGTAGTACAGCGAACGATGCATATCCATCCAACGGTTGCAGAATTTCTTCCCACCGTCTTGTCCAAC
>WUUC01150014.1_pt1 | contig 10205 bp, 6 predicted proteins | sample 6278441 | NCBI WGS metagenome assembly WUUC01 (sample SAMN13675441, study PRJNA597444) | soil metagenome | isolation source: soil | place: USA: Washington | collected 2017-10 | reverse complement strand
TCAGCCACGCCTACCGCGGGCAGGTCGGCGCCGAACACGTCGTGGTCACGGCCGGCTGCAACCAGGCGTTCGCGCTCGTGACCGCGGCTCTTGCCGAGCCCGGCGACGAAATCGTCCTGGCCCTGCCCTACTACTTCAACCACGACATGTGGCTGCGATTGACCGGCGTCACCCCGGTGTACCTGGACACCGGACCGGACCTGGTGCCCAAGGTCGGCGCGGCCGAGCTCCTGATCACATCACGGACGCGGGCGATCGTCCTGATCACGCCCGGCAACCCCACCGGCGTGACGATGGACCCGGCCGATATCGCCGGCTTCGCCGAGTTGGCCCGCCGACACGACATCGCCCTGGTCCTCGACGAGACGTATCGCTCATTCCGCGACACCGACGAGCCGCCGCACGGCCTCTTCGCCGATCCGGCCTGGTCCGGCAGCGTGGTGAGCCTGCACAGTTTCTCCAAGGAGCTGGCCATCCCCGGATACCGGGTGGGCGCGGTCGTCGCGTCGGCGGAGCTCAACCGCGAAGTGCTGAAGCTGCTCGACTGCGTCGCGATATGCGCTCCTCGGATCGGCCAGGAGGCGGTGTGGGCGGGCCTCTCCGCGGCCGGTGAATGGCGGGCGCGGCGGGCCGGGGAGATCCGGGACAAGCGGCGGGATTTCGTGGCCGCGATGGCATGCCGGCCAGGCGGGTTCGAGCTGTTGTCGGCGGGCGGGTTCTTCGGCTGGATTCGGCACCCGTTCGAGGGCCGCGCAACCGGCGATGTGGTCCGGGAGCTGGTCACCCGCTATGACACGCTGGTCATACCGGGCACCGCGTTCGCGCCCGAAGACCGGGGCACCTTCCGGGTCAGCCTCAGCAACATCGACCGCGAGGGTGTCGCCGACTTCGCCGGCCGCCTCACCGCGGCGGGCGGCGGTCAGTAGATGATGCGGTTGTCGGCCGCCGGACGCCACGCACGGGAGCCGCGGATGTTACGGGTGACGTTCAGCCGCTTGAGCCACCGGTCCGAGCCGTCGTAGCGGGGGCGGAACGACTCCCGCCCGTGCACCGCCCGGAAGTTGTCAAGAAACAGGCAGTCGCCCGGCCGCAGCGACACCGGCCGCAGGCTCGCCTCGATCGCGTCGCAGAGCCGCTGGAAGGCGCACGCGGACCGCTCCGTCCAGCCGTCGGTCTTCATGTGGTACGGATCGAGCGCCATATAGGGATCGGTGTGGTCACCGAACAGTACCGGCCGCTTCTCCGGCCGCTCGTTCCAGGCCTCAATGATGGCGAAGCTGCGCGCGCGCAGCCGGTCGACGGTCGGGTCCCCGGTGGACTCCGTCGCGTTGTCCGGCCGGTGCGAGTTGTCCGGCATTTGCGTGAATTCCGGCTCGAACAGCGCGCCGACGTCGAGACCCGCCCAGTCGATGTCCGTCACGGTGCAGACCATCGTGGCCACCAGGTCGGGGTTCTTCAGGCACATCAAGGCCACATAGTCGCCGCGGCAAGGGTGGAATGCGTCCTCGGTGTGCCAGGAGAGGTGCTGCAGGCTGTTCGATCCGATCTCGTAGTGCTCGTGTCCTTTGATGGGCAGCACGTCGTGCATGATGCGGCCGTCCTGCTGCGTCGCCCAGCCGAACACGTCGCCGAGTGCGGAGCTGCACAGCAGGAAGAAGATCTCCTGCTGGAACGCGGGCGAGTCGAATTGGCTGCCGCGCCAGTGCTCAGGTGTCGGACCGAGCTTCACCTCGTCGACGGCCAGCCCGGAAATCAGGCACAGCGCCGACGGCTCGCCGATGCGGAACTCCTCCAGGAACTCCAGCAGGTGCGGTGGAAGCGAGCGGGCGAGCACCGGCGCACGGCGGATCAGTTCGGGGTTCTCGATGGTGTCGTACGTGCGCGCCAGATCCGCCAACAACGGCGAGAGGAGCGTGTTGTCCTGCGGCGTCAGCGTCAAAGTGTGCATCGGGTCTCCCTCCCACAGGGAGTCTATGGGGAGTTCCGATCGGGCATCGGTCCCTAGTAGAGGGGACAACTTCTCTTGGCCAAGAGGCAATAGCGTGCATCACGACACAGGACTGCTATCCCGTTGCCATCCGATTTTTCCCGCCCGCGTGCGGGAATCCAGCAGAGGACTGAGAATGGCCGAACCAGCCAATCTGACCATCATGGAGGTTGACGCGCTGACCGACACTGACGGCGGCCTCAACCTCACCGACGGACACGCTCGACTGGTCCTCTCGGCGGAGCAGGCGGCCATCGTCGCGCGGATCCCTGAGATGTTCTCCGAAGCATCGCGTCGCCCGTTTCCGGAGATCGAGAGCCAGGCCCACCACGCTTTCCTGACCGCGATCGGGCAGCGCAGCGCGCCGGCGAGCGCGGCCCGGATCCTCAGCTGCTACTCCTCCACGCTGGCCACGGACATCGTGGCCCGCGCACTGCCCACCGGTGCCACAGTCGCGGTGCTTCATCCCACTTTCGACAACATCGCCGACCTCTTCGTGACCCGCGGGCTGAAGCTGGTACCGCTGAGCGAGGAGGAGCTGCTCGCTCAGCAGTGGCCGGGAGCGCCGGTGAGCGCGGTCGTGGTGACCCACCCGAACAATCCGACCGGGCTCGTGACGCCGGAGGGTCACCTGCGGTCCCTGGCCGAACACGCGGCGCGGCACGGACAGACGATCATCATCGACGCCAGCTTCCGCGGCCAGGTACGCGACGCACAGTACGACTCGTACGCCGTCCTGGAGGCGGCCGGCGCGGACTGGATCACCATCGAGGACACCGGCAAGCTGTGGCCGACGCACGAGCTGAAGGTCGGTCTGCTGGCTTACAGCCGGCGGACGGTGCTGCCGATCGAACGCGCGTTCTCCGAGTCGCTGCTGTCCGCTTCCCCGGTCGTGCTGCAGCTTGTCACCGCGCTGGCCGAGGACTGGGTGACCGGAGGGTACGAGCGGGCCCGCGCTCTGGTCGAGCGCAATCGCGTGGTGATCCGCGAAGCGGTCGAACCGGTGGGCCTGCGACTGGCGGACCCGGCGTCGCAGATCAGCGTCGCGCGCATCGAGCTGCCCGCCGGCGGCCCGGACTCCTCGCTGCTCTACACCGACATGGTCGGCCGCGGCGTGCACGTGCTGCCCTGCACGCCGTTCCACTGGGCGGACCCGGACGGAGGGCTGCGGTTCATCCGCGTGTCGCTGGCCCGGCCGCTGGCCGCCGTGGACCGGGCCGGGCAGGTCCTCGTGCAGTCGTACGCTGAGCTTTGCGCGAGGACAGCCACCGCCGCGGTCGCCTGACCGCCCGGACACGCGGGAACGGTGGCCGGTCCCTGCGGACCGGCCACCGTTTCGTCGTGGTGCATGTGGGTGGCAGGTCAGGGAAGCCGCGCGGAGGGACGGATGCAGCAGCCCGAGCAGACTTTCTGAAGCGGCAACGTGAACGCCAGGCAGCAGGTGTTGCGCTGGACGGTGAAGCCGCCCGAGGGGCCGGCCACGAGGTCCACCAGATCCCGTACGCCGAGGGCGTCGAGCAGGGTGACCGCGTGATCGGTCACCGGCGCCGGCAGAACCGCGGCCGTGCGTAGCACAGCGTGAGACACGCCGGAGGCGAGTGAGCCGAGCAGCGGTCGGTCACCCAGCCGCACGCTGCCCTGTACCCGCGCCATCAGTGGAGTGAGGTGGTCGTCGAGCACCGCGGCGCGGAGGACCGCCAGCAGCTGGGCCTCGCCGGCCACGGGTACGACGTCGAGCCGGGCGGAGCCGGCCAGCGGGTCACCGGGCAGCACCGCGATCCGTACCGAGCGACTCAGCCCCAGGCACAGCGGCGGCTGTTCCTCTTGGATCCGCAGCAGTACGTCAGCTGGGCGCACCAGCGGCACCCGCCGGGCCGAGGCCCAGCCGACCACCACCGGAAGCACCAGCGAGTACGTGTACATTTTCCAGGCCAGTGCGGCCGCGGCGTGCGGCGAGGCGTGCCGCCGGCGGTCGAGCGCGGTCAGCAGCTCGGGCAACCGGCTGCCGTCGACCAGCGCGGTGGCGCCGATCCAACCATGGGTTTCGGCGACGAGCAGGCCCGGCGCGAGGAGCTCCGGCTTGCCTGCGCCGAACGCGGCGGTGAGCGCCGCCTGGACCGGTGCGAGCGGAGTGTTCTCAACGGAAAGTGAGCCGAGGACGGCCGTCACGCGCGGTCGCCTCCTCTGGTCTGACATGTGTCGTCGCGCCGAAGCTACCGGGCAGCCCAGGCCGCGTCATGTCACACAAACGCACGGCACGCATCCCGCCGAGGCCCCGCTTTCCGGTGACATGACGCCACGCCGCCCCGGTCGTAGTTTCTCCATGTCTTCATCGGACAGTGGAGGGAGACCGGTGAGCAGCAACGGTGACACCTTCTGGGCTCGATACCTGCGCGGGCTGGTGCCGACCGCACTGCCCCGGTGGCGGTCCACCGCCCCACCGGCGGAGACCGGCGGGGTGATCGAGGTACCGCTCGACGACTCGGCGTCCCTCGCCGGGCGGCTCGGCGTACCGGCGGACATCCCGGCACTCGCGGTGACCGTGCGAGTCGTCGCGCTGCTCGCCGGCGAACCGGCGGCGGTGATCGGCTACCGACACACGCCGCTGCGGGTACGGCTGCCCGAAGGCTCCTGGGCGGACCTGGTCCACGCGACTGCCTCCGCGGTCGCGGAGGTCGCGCCTCAGGCCGGCGTACCGGCCGGAGCGCCGCGGATGGATGTGGTGTTCGACGCGGCGACCAGGGGCGACGCGGCCCTGGCCGTCGAGCGCTCGTCCTGCGGGTCCACGCTCCGGCTTCGCCACCGGGCCGACCTCATCGACGCCGAGCACGCCCGGCGGATCGGCGGCTACCTGGCACGTGCCATGGCCGCCATGGCCGCCGGGCCGGACGAACCGTACGCCGTCTCGGACCCGCTGTCGCCGGATGAGCATCGGCGGCTCCGCGAGTTCGGAACCGGCGCCGTCCGGGAACTGCCCGACCGGCGCTTCCATGAGCTCTTCGCCGAGCGGGCGCGCCGGCACCCGGATGCCGTTGCCGCCCTTCATCGTGGACTGTCGTGGTCGTACGCGCGGCTCGACCGGCGCGCCAACCAGATCGCCCACGCTCTGCTGGCCGCCGGCCTGTCCACCGGAGACGTCGTCGGGATCGCCACCGAACGTTCGCTGGACTGGCTCGCCGGCGTGATCGGCGTCCTCAAGGCCGGCGGCGTGTACCTGCCCCTCGAGCCGTCCTTCCCGGCTGCCCGGATCACCACCCTCCTGGACCGCAGCGGCTGCCGCATCGTGTTGACCGACAGCTCTGGTGCATCCGCACTGTCCGATGTGAATGTCGCTCACGAGCTGCCGTTGGAGGCGACCCTGGGCGCTCCGGCGCACGACCCGGGCGTACCCGTCCAGGCGCGCCAGCTCGCCTACATCTACTTCACGTCCGGCTCCACCGGGCTGCCCAAGGGCGCGATGTGCGAACATCTCGGCCTCCTCAACCACCTGCTGGCCAAGGTGGACGACCTTGGACTCGACCCGGACGACGTTGTCGTGCAGAACGCACAGCAGTCCTTCGACATCTCACTGTGGCAGCTGCTCGCTCCGCTGCTCAGCGGCGGCCGGACGCTGATCGTCGAGCGGGACATGGTGCTGGATCCGGCACGCCTGCTGGACACGATCGCCGAACACGGCGCGACGGTCCTACAAACAGTGCCGTCCTACCTGGATGTCTTGCTGCGCCAGGTCGGCCACCGGCCGGCCGGCCTCGGCCCGGTCCGGCTCGTGTCGGTGACCGGCGAGGCAGTCAGCAAGGCGTTGGTGAACCGCTGGTTCGCGGCGTGCCCGACGGTTCCGCTGGTGAACGCGTACGGCGCCACCGAGGCCTCCGACGACACCACCCACGAGCTGCTGGTCGCGCCGCCGGACGGCGATCTGGTGCCGGTCGGGCGCCCGGTGGCCAACGTGACGGTGTACGTACTGGGCCCGGACGGCGCGCTGCTGCCACCCGGCTGCGTCGGCGAGATCGCGTTCGCCGGCATAAGCGTCGGCCGCGGCTACGTCAACGACCCCGAGCGCACGGCCGAGGCGTTCGGCACGGACCCGTGGCAGCCGGGGGCCCGCCTGTACCGGACTGGTGACTTCGGGCGGTGGCTGCCGTCCGGGACGTTGGAGTTCCACGGCCGGCGGGACGACCAGGTCAAGATCCATGGGGTACGCATCGAGCTGGGCGAGGTGCACAGCCGTCTCCTGCAGCACCCACGCGTCGGCGAGGCCGCGGTGGTAACCGTCCCCGAGGCCGACGGTGCCAAGTCGCTGGCCGCCTTCTACACCGGTCTCGCCGGCGCCGCGCCGGTATCCGCCGAGGAGCTGCGCGCACACCTGTCGGCGGCCCTCCCACCAGCCGCGGTGCCGGCGCGGATCCACCACATGGACACCCTGCCGCTCAACGAGAACGGCAAGGTCGACCGCAAGGCACTGGTGGCACTCGCGGCCGCACCGACCACCCGGGCCGATGCGCGCGGCAGCGACGACACCGGCCCGTGCACCCCGGCCGAGCGGCGCATCGCCGAAGTCTGGGCGCAGGCGCTGGACCGGCCGGTGGGTGACATCAGCGGCGACGACCACTTCTTCGACATCGGTGGTACGTCGCTGTCCGCGCTCCGCGTCGTGGCCACGCTCAACGGCCTCGTGTCGCTGGACGACATGCTGCGCGCCCCGACGCTGCGAGCCCTCGCCGCGGTTGCGGACGGCGGCGGCGCCCCCGTGGGTGGCCTGCTACGCCTGCTGGCCGGTGAGCCGCGGAGTGCCTCCGGAGCGCTGGTCTGCCTGCCCTACGCGGCGGGTACCGCGCTGGACTTCCGGCCGCTGGCCGCCGAGATCGCCGAGCGGGACCCCACGATCGCGGTTTACGCGGTACAGCCGCCGGGCCACGACCTGTCCCGCCCGAGTGAGTCACCGTGGGATGTCGTCCGGCTGGCCGGGGCGGTGGCCGCCGAGATTCTCGAGTTCCCCGCGGCGCCCGTGGTGCTGTGGGGACACTGCACCGGTGCCGTCACCGCGCTGGAGTCGGCGCGGCAGCTCGAACAGGCCGGCGCGCCGCCCGCACACGTGGTCCTCGCCGCCCTGCTGCGCGAACCCGACGACGAGCTGGCCCGGCAGAACGCCGCGGTCACCGCCACCGGCGACGAGAAGCTCGCCGGACGGCTGGCCGGCAGCGGCCTCACCGTCCTGACCGAGCGCGACCGAGCCTGGATCGGCCGGGTCTACCGGCACGATACGAGAGCCGCGAACGAGTACCTGGCCGGCGCCGAGGCAGTGTGGGACGGGCAGCGGCTCGCCGCCGACGTCACGGTCGCTGTAGCCACGGACGACCCCCTGACCCCCGGGTACGGCGACCGCTTCGCCGCCTGGACCCGCTTCGCCGCCCGGGTACGGCTCTTCGAGGTCGGCGGCGGGCACTACTTCGCCCGTACTCGCGCCGATCGGTGCGCCGAGGAGCTGATCCGGCTGGTCCGGTCCGTACCGGCGGCCACGGTTTCCGGGAGCGCCGGATGATCGAGCTTCGCAGCGACACTTTCACGCTGCCGACCCCGGCCATGCGGCGGGCGATCGCCGGCGCGGCGGTGGGCAACGACGAGATCGGCGAGGATCCCACGGTCAACCGGCTGGAGCGGATGGCCGCCGAGCGGGTCGGCATGGAGGCGGCCTGCCTGATGCCCAGCGGGACGATGGCCAATCTCGCCTCGATCCTGGCCCACGCTCCCCGCGGCAGCAGCGTCCTGGCCGGTGACGAGTCGGACATCTACCTGTACGAGGCGGCCGGCGCCTCGGTCTGCGGCGGCATCGGCTATGTGCCGGTGCGTAACCAGCCGGACGGCTCGATGCTTCTCGACGACCTCGACGCCGCCTTCCCCGAAGACCCCACCGACCCGCAGTTCGCCCTCCCGGCGCTGCTGTGTCTGGAGAACACGCACAACCGCTGTGGCGGTCTGATCCTCGGCCCGGAGCACGTACGCGCCGTGGCGGCCTTAGCCCGGCGGCGCGGCGTGGCTCTGCACCTCGACGGCGCCCGCCTTTTCAACGCGGCGGTCGGGTCCGGCGTGACAGCGGCGGCGCTGGCGGCCGATTTCGACTCGGTACAGTTCTGCCTCTCCAAGGGGCTCGGCGCGCCGGTCGGTTCGATGGTGGCCGGCGGTGCCGCGTTCGTCGGCCGGGTCCGCCGGGTCCGCAAGATGCTCGGCGGCGGCATGCGGCAGGCCGGTGTGGTCGCCGCCGCCGGTGTCGTGGCGCTCGACGAGATGGTCGACCGGCTGGCCGAGGACCACGCCAACGCCCGCCGCCTGGCCGCCGGCCTCGGTGCCGTCGCCGGGCTCGACGTGCTGCCGGTACACACCAACATCGTCCTGTTCCGGGTGACCGCCGAGCGGTACACGTGGTCCACGCTCATCGATGCCGCCCGCCGCGCGGGTGTCGCGCTGGGTGGTTTCGGCCACGGGCGGATCCGGGCGGTGACACATGCCGGCGTCGATGCCGCCGCGGTGGACCGCTCGGTGGAGATCATCGGCGGGTTGCTGGCCGGCCCACCCGACGCCGTAGCCGCACCCATCACGGGCCTGGCGGTCTGAGCATGGGCCTGACGCACGACCGACCGGCCGGCGCGCCACTCACCGTCCCGGTCGACGGCGGCGATCCCGGCATGTTCGTCGCGGCCCATCGCGAGGAGCTCCGCGCCTTGCTGCTGCGCCACGGCGCGGTGCTGCTGCGCGGCCTGGACTGGGACGACACCGAGGCGCTGGCCACGACCCGCACGGCGTTGGGTGCCGCGTCGGCGAGCGCCCGTGAATGGTTCGCCGCCCGGCGGGACCTGGGCGGGCAGGTGTACACCACCCCGGAGTGGGAGCCCGAACGGGAGATGTGCCTTCACCACGAGCAGAGCCACTCGGTCGAGTTCCCGCGGTTGCTGGTGTTCGGCTGTCTGCGCCCCGCCGACGACGGCGGTGCGACGCTGCTCGCGGACACTCGTAGCCTGGCCCGGGCACTGCCGGCCGCCCTCGTGGACCGCTTCCGCCGCAACGGCTGGCGGCTGGTGCGCTCGTTCCGGCCGTTCCTCGGCCTGCCCTGGGCGACCGCGTTCGGGACGACGGATCCGGCGGCCGTGGAGCGGTACTGCGCCGACCACCTCATCGAGTGGTCCTGGTCGCCCGACGGGACACTGCATACCCGCCAGCGGCGGCCCGCGCTGGTCCGTCATCCGGTGACCGGCGAGACGTGCTGGTTCAACCAGGTCGCATTCTTCAGTCAGTGGAGCGTGGAGGAAGCCGAGCGTGAGGTGCTGCTGGAGTCGTTCGGGCCGGACGGGCTACCGTTCAACACCGCGTACGGCGACGGCACGGCGATCGGCGCGGAGGAGTTCGCGGCGGTGCTGCGCGCCGCCGACCAGGCGCTGGTACGGGTCCGCTGGCAGCCGGGTGACGTGCTGCTGGTGGACAACGTCCTGACAGCGCACGGGCGGGAGCCGTACACCGGGAGCCGGGACGTGGCGGTCGCGCTCGGCGACCCCACGTCCCTGCCGAGCCCGTCACCGGTCGTGTAGCAGGTCGGCGGCCTCCACCGCCCAGTACGTGAGGATCATCGCGGCGCCGGCGCGGCGGATCGCGGTGAGGGTCTCGAGGATCACCCGTTCCCGCTCGATCCAGCCGTTGGCCGCGGCGGCCTCGACCATCGCGTACTCGCCGGAGACCTGGTAGGCGGCGACCGGAACGTCGACCGCGGCCGTGACGGCGGCGAGGACGTCCAGGTACGGCAACGCGGGCTTGACCATCACCATGTCGGCGCCCTCGGCGACGTCGAGCGCGACCTCGCGCAACGCCTCCCGCAGGTTGGCTGGGTCCTGCTGGTACGTCTTGCGGTCGCCGGTGAGCGACGACTCCACGGCCTCGCGGAACGGGCCGTAGAAGGCGCTGGCGTACTTGGCGGAGTACGCCAGCTGCGCCACGTCGGTGTGACCGGCTGCATCAAGCGCCTGCCTGATCGCGCCGACCTGGCCGTCCATCATCCCGGACGGGCCGAGGACATGCGCGCCGGCCCCAGCCTGCGCCACCGCCATCGCGGCATACCGCTCGAGCGTGGCGTCGTTGTCGACGTGGCCGTCCGGGCCGAGCACCCCGCAGTGGCCGTGCGAGGTGAACTCGTCGAGGCAGAGGTCGCTCATCACGACCGTGGCGTCGCCGACCT